>Ga0075163_10002196_pt1 | contig 26320 bp, 25 predicted proteins | sample JI1023141ADNA_FD_71478 | JGI IMG/M metagenome (GOLD analysis project Ga0075163, IMG submission 71478) | Wastewater effluent complex algal communities from Wisconsin, to seasonally profile nutrient transformation and Carbon sequestration -... | ecosystem: Engineered > WWTP > Effluent > Algae...
GACCAGGCCGTCGCCGCACTTGGCGCTGGTACAGTCGGACTTGCAGGAGTTCATGTCGCCGTTGTTGGCGCCGTCGTCACACTCCTCGCCGGGGCCCTGGTCGCCGTCGCCGCAGGTGGCAGACTGACAGGTCGCGCTGCACGCCTGGCCGGGGCCGTTGTCCGGGCCGTCGTCGCAGGCCTCGCCAGGGTCGATGTTGCCGTCGCCGCACACGGGCCCGGGGCCGGTGGTGTCGATGACGGTGGTGTCGTTGGTGTCGCCGGTGGTCGTCGAGTCGCCGTCGGTCGTGGTCGGCGTGCCGGTGCCGCTCGCGCTGCCCTCGGTGACCTCGCCGGTGCTCATGTCGGCGGTGGTCGGCGCGCTCGGGCTCGAGGTGCTGCCGACGACGCCGGTCGAGGTGCTGCCGGTGCCGCTGGCAGACTCGGTCGCGATCGCGCCCGAATCACCGCACGCGGCCAGCCAGGTCAGCGTCGAAGCCAGTCCAAAGATCCGCCTGTAAGTGTTCCTCATTCCCATGTCCTCCATCGCGCCGGACGCTATCACGAGGCCTCCGGCCCCCGATATGGGAGGGATCGCGCGTGTGCACCTGCGCGCTTGTCCGCGACGCGCGTCCGTGCGAGCCTGACGGCGATGATGCGGCGCGTGCTCGCGGGTTGCCTGGCGCTCGGCGGCTGCGGCGATACGGCGTCCGCCGACGACGCCGCGGCCGCGAGCACCACGAGCAGCGACGACGCCTCGTCCGCGCCCCCGTCCACCTCGAGCCCCACCTCGACCTCCGCGGCCGACACGAGCGCGAGCGCGACGACCGCGCCGCAAACCGAGGCGACCACCGCCGACGTCGACCCGACCGGCGACGCGTCGACGAGCACCGGCGCGCCGACGAGCACCGGCGGCGAGCCGGAGTGCCCGCAGCCGATGCCGTGCGCCGCGTGCACGTGCGACGCGGACGGCTGGGCCTGCGACTGCCCGCCGTTGCTGGCCGAGGCCGGCTTCATCGACCTCGAGCCGGTCGACTTCATCGTCGGCGAGGGCGCGAAGGCGCAGGCGCGCAGCTCGTCGCCGGCGCGGATGTTTTATAACTTCCACCCCGCGGCCGACGGCGATCCTTCGCGCCCGCTGTTCGTGCTGTTCAACGGCGGCCCCGGGGCGGCGACGGGCGTGCTGATGGCGTTCGGGACCGGGCCCGTGCGGCTCGGGCCCGAGGCGGCGCAAAACCCCGCGTCGTGGACGACGATGGGCCACCTGCTGTACGTCGACGCCCGCGGCACCGGATTTTCATATCTCGTCGCCGACGACCCATCGAACGACGAGGCCCGCGCCGACGCGATGGAGCTCGGCAATTTCAACAGCTACCTCGACGCCGCCGACTTCGTGCGCGTCATCATGAGGTTCTTGGCCGCGCGCCCGCAGCTGGCCCAGAGCGAGGTCGTGATCGTCGGCGAGAGCTACGGCGGCGTGCGGGCGACGCTGATCGTCAACATGCTGCTGTTCTTCGCCGACTTCGACGCCGGCGGCCCGGGCCGCTACGACGACCCCGCGCTGGTCGCCGAGATCGAGGCGTTCCTGGCCGCGCGCGACCCGACCGTGCGCACGTGGACGCCGGACAAGATCGCCGGGATCTTCGGGCGTCAGGTCCTCCTGCAGCCGAGCCTCGGCGACGCGCAGCGGGTGTTCGCCGGCCAGCTGCTCGACCTGCCGGGCTCGCCGATCTTCCAGCTCGCCGACGAGCTCGGCGTGACCTTCACGCCGTGCAGCGAGAAGGGCCCCGACTGCCTGCCGTGGGCCAACGCGCTGCAATTCGTCGAGGGCCACGGGCGCAGCCGCTACGACCTCGACGCCAAGATCACCTGGCTCGCCGACCTGTTCGCGAGCACCCAGGCCGGCCTGTCCGACCTCGGCAAGCTCGAGGCCGTGCTCGCCGTCCCGCCGCTGTCCGTCGTCGGCCTGCCCGCGGACCAGCGCCCCGGCGCGTTTCGCATGGCCGGCGTGTTCGCGTACCCCAAGGACGGCGGCGACATCACGCAGCTCGGCGCGCTCGCGGCGTGGGACCGCTATTATCTGCCGTTCTTCTCCGAGGCCAACGACGTGATGCGCTCGCCGCTCGCGGAGTTCGTCGGCGTCGGCGCGGGCGACGAGCTGCACGAGGTGCTATTTTTGCGCAACCTCGCGTACGTCGACACCTTCATCACCGCCGCGGCGCGCGACGTGGCGATCTACGCCCCCTCGATCCCCCTGTCGCTCGCCGCCCACGACGACCTGCTCATCGATGTCACGCTCGACCCGGACGCCCCCGACGGGGCCGCGCGGCCGGGCGAGCTGCGCGTGCAATACGTCGCCGCGCCGTTCCCTGGCGAGCCCGCGCCCGGCCTGCGTCGCGTCCGCTTCCCCGCCTACGACGCCTCGCACACCGTCAGCCTCGACCAGCCGCAGGCCCTGCGCGACGACGTCGCGGCCTGGCTCGCCGCGCCATAATGGTGATCATGGTGACGATCTCGAGGCCCGCGCGCGCGAGGGCTCACGCCCCCGGGCGCCGCCGCGGCGGTTGACCGCCGATGCCCCGGCCGGTACCGTGGCCGCCGTGGGCGCTCGGTTTCCTTTCACGATGTTTCCCAGGGGCTGGTACGTCGTCGGTTCGGTCTCCGACGTCGCGGCCGGCGAGGTGAAGACCGTCCACTACTTCGGTCAGGACATCGTGCTGTTTCGGACCGAGTCGGGGGTGCTGTCGGCGGTCGACCGGACGTGTCCGCACCTCGGCGCGCACCTCGGGGTCGGCCACGTGAAGGGCGAGTGTCTGCGCTGTCCGTTCCACGACTGGGCGTTCGCGCCGGACGGCCGCTGCGTCGAGGTCCCGTACGCGCCGAAGATCCCGCCGAAGGCGCAGGTCAAGACCTGGCCGATGCGCGAGCGCAACGGCCTCATCTTTGTATATTACTGCCCGAGGGGCGAAGCGCCGACGTGGGAGATCCCGGAGATCGACCTCGAGGGCTGGACGCCGAACCGCGTGGTCCGCTGGGAGGTCCGCTCGCACCCGCAGGAGGTCGCGGAGAACACGGTGGATTGCTCGCACTTGCGGCCGGTGCACCACGTGATCTCGACCGAGGTCGTGTCGGTCGCGATGGACGCGCACGTCATGCACGTCGTCCTCAACATGGTCGCCACCGGCGCGCCGATCGAGATGCCCGACGAGATCAACGACGTCGAGCTCGACGTGACGCTGCACGGCCTCGGGCAGATCATCTCGCGCACGCACGTCAAGACCTCCGACCTGCGCACGATGCAGCGCATCCACAGCACGCCGATCGACGACGAGAACATCGCGATCTTCGGCGTCGGCAACACCAAGGAGATGAAGGACCCCGGCTACACGCGCGAGATCGACGACGTGTTCTGGCAGGCGTTCAACGTCGACTTTCCCAAGGACTTCCCGATCTGGTCGACCAAGGCGTACATCGAGCGTCCGCTGCTGGTCCCGGGCGACGGGCCGATCGGCCGCTATCGGCGGTGGTGCCGGCAGTTCTACGACGTCCCGGCCGAGGCCGCCGCGCCGCGGGCCGAGGCCGCCGCGCCGCGCCCGGCGATCGTCCGCCTCACGCAGTGGATCAAGCGGCTCGCCGCCGGCCCGCAGGCGCCCGCGGCGGGCGAGCAGGAGGTCGACGAGCACCTCGCCGGCGAGCGCCGCCCGCCCGCCCCGAAGGCCGCCCCGGCGGCCCCGCAGCAGCGCTTCCCGTCGGTCTCCGCGTACTTCGAAAGCCTCGAGTCGCGCTTCGACCCGAAGGCCGCCGGCGACCTCGACGCGGTGTTCCAGTGGGTGCTGACCGGCGGCGACGCGCGGGCCGACTCCCCACGAGCCTATTTCGCGCGGATCAAGGGCGGGAGCATCCAGGCGGCCGCGGGCACGCACGAGGCCCCGACCGTCACGATCGAGATGAGCGCCGAGGATTATCTGCTGATGATCAACGGCGAGCTGAACGGGGCGCGCGCGTTCTCGACCGGGCGCGGACGCCTGCGCGGGCCGGTGCGCCTGGCCATGAAGATGCAGAAGCTCTTTCCCCTGGATCGCGCGGTTTAAATAACATATGGACTGGTTCGCCTGGCTCGGGCTCGTGATCGTCTCCATCCTCGGGGGTCTCGTGATCCTGTTCGGGGTCGGCGGCTATTATCACATCAAATACTACGTGCTGCGCCGCGACCGGCCGGAGACCTGGAAGTGCCAGCCGCGCCGGTTCCTGCGCCCGGACCAGCAGCGCCAGGCGCTGATGCTGAGCACGATGAACCTGATGATCGGCGGGCTGCTGTCCGGCACGATGATCTACGCGCTGACCCGCGGCTTCGGGCCGCCGATCTACTTCGACGTCGCCGAGTACGGGTGGGCCTACACCCTGGGCAGCACGGTGCTCCTGTTCGTGCTCGTCGACATGCTGGCGTACTACGCCCACCGCTTCCTGCACATCAAGGCCCTGTTCCCGCACATCCACCGCTGGCACCACCGCTACATCGCGACCACCCCGTGGGTGGTCACGGCGATGCACCCGGTCGAGTTTATCCTGTTTCAGGCGGCGACGTTCATCCCGCTGTTCATCATCCCGTTTCATTACGTCACGGCGATCGTGATCTTCGTCTACATCCTGATCTTCAACATCATCGACCACTCCGGCGTGAAGCTGAGCTCGTGGATGCCGTGGCAGGGTCCGAGCGACTTTCACGACGACCACCACGTGTACTTCCACGTCAACTTCGGGCAGTGCCTGACGCTGTGGGACCGCCTGCACGGGACGCTGCGCCGGGTCGACCGCCGCTACGGCGTCGACGTGTTCGGCGGCAAGGGCAAGCCGGCGGGCGGGGCGGACGGCGGCAAGCCGCAGTACGTGCGCTACAAGTAGAGATTCATGATGCTGGCGACGATGCCCTGGGACCTGTCCCCGCACCTGCCGTGGCAGGCGCTCATGAATCCGCTCGAGAAGTGGGCGGCGCAGCCGTCGTTCCTGCTCGGCGAGTACCTGTTCATCACGCTCGCGGCGCTCGCGTTCGTGCACGCGTGGGGGCAGGGCGACCAGCGGCGGCGGCACGTGCTGGCGTGGTTCGCCGCGCTGATCGCCGGGACCGCGAACGACATGATCTTCATGGCGTTGCCGCTGGTCGACAACTTCTGGCAGGCGCAGGCGACGATCATGATCACGCCGCGGCTGCCGCTGTACATCCCGTGCGTCTATGTCTGCTTCATGTACTTCCCGACGGTGTCGGTGTGGCGGGCCGGGCTGCCGCCGCTGCCGCGCGCGGCGCTGACGGGGCTGCTGGGCAGCCTGTTCTACGCGCCGTACGACATCGTCGGGGCCAAGTTCTCGTGGTGGACGTGGCACGACAGCGACGCGCCGATCGCCAACCGCCTGCTCGGCGCGCCGATCGGCAGCACGATGTGGGTGATCACCTTCGTCGCGACCTTCGCGTACATCCTGAACCGCGTGATCGACCGCGACCCCGCGGTCGCGCGCCGGTCGACGCCGGTCAAGGCGATCGGGCTGGTCGCGCTGTGCAGCTCGCTCGTCATGATGATCCAGATGACCGGGCTGCAGCAGCTCGACGGCGGGGTCCCGGGGGTGCGCGCGCTGCTGACGGTGATCGCCATCTACGGCGCGATCGTGTGGTCGGGCTGGCGGCGCAGAGGACCGGGGCAGCCCCGCCCGGGTGACGGCCTGCTGCGCGGCATGGTGTGCGCCTACTTCGTCGCGCTGGCGCTGATCATGGCCTGCTTCGACCCGCGGACCCACGTCAATACGAGCATGCATCAGACCTACGGGGCGTGTCACGTCGAGGCCACCGATATCACCGGGCTGACGCGCTACAAGTATCTGTGCGCCGAGGATTACGACGAGGACTTCACCTTCGCGTGCGTCGACCGCCTGCCGGCGGAGGGCAGCGAGTGGTACACGGTCTGCGGGCGGGCGCACACCGACTTCCCGCGGTGGATGGCCGGGGTGTCCGCGCTCGGGGCCCTGGGCATCCTTCTGTACATGTATCTGCTGGGCGGGCTCGGTCGGCGTCGGCGGTAGGCGGGCGCCGTGCCCGCGCCGCGGAGGCAGACGGTGTGCGGGGTCGTCTGTGAGGGCCCCCTCGCGGGCGCGCGCGAAGGCGCTGGGCGCGGCCGCGCGCGGTCGCTAGGATGCGGCGCATGGCCACGGCCTTCATCATCAAGCACAGGTATGACGCGCTGCGGGTGATCCTCTCGGGGTCGAAGCTGATCACGGGGGTGGGCGACGATGCCGTCGTGCAGAGCTTCGGCAGCGTGCGCGCGGCCCGGGAGCACCTCGATATGGTGCTGTCGCGCCGGCGCCGCGAGGGTTATGCGATCGAGGAGCAGGAGCTCGCCGACGCCGACGAGGACGTGCTCGCCAACGCCGAGGTCCAGCCCGACCCGCTCGCCGGCTGCGTCGTGTGGGACGCCGAGCAGCGGCGCATGAAGGTCGTGTTCAAGGGCGCCGAGGTCCCGCCCGGCCGCTGCGAGGCGGTCGTCGAGCGCGCGGCCCAGCTGCGCCCGGTGTGCCTGCAGGTGGTCTGCGACCACGCCAGCCCCGGGCTCGCGCTGTCCGCCGCGCTCGCGGCGACGCCGCTGCCGTCGGTGCACCACCTCGTGTTCGACACGTTCTTCCAGACGGTCACGCGCCAGCGCGACAACTCGCCCGGCGACGTCGCGCTGGTGCTCGCGGCGCTGCCCGAGCTCGAGCGGGCGTTCCTCACCGGGGCGCTCGCGCTGACGGCGACGAGCCACCCGCGGCTGCGCGAGCTGTACCTGCTGGGCGACCCGCTGACGCCGGCGACGCTCGCGGCGCTCGCGGCCAGTCGGTTCCCCGCGCTCGAGGTCCTCGGCCTCACGCTCGCCGCCGACGCGGCGCCCGCGGACGCGCCGGCGGTCGCGGAGGCGCTGCGCCGGGTGAGCGCGCCGCAGCTGCGCAGCGTCGACGTGCACGGGGTCGGCGAGCTGCACGCGCTGCTCGACGCGCTGACGGGCGCACCGCTGCCGCCGGGCTGGGCGACGCTGCGCCTCGACGGCCGGGTCGGCGACGAGGACGCGCTGCTCGAGCTGCTGACCGCGCGCGCGCCGGTGCTGGCGTCGCTGCGCCACCTGGGGCTGCCGCTGGGCGACGAGCTGTCGTCGGAGGCGGAGACGCAGGCGCGCGGGCGCGTGCATGGGCTCGTCGACCGCGAGGAGCTGCACGACCTGTTGACGCCGGGGACCTATGATACGTGGTGAGCACGATATGTTCGTAGTTCGAACATCCCCGCGTCACGCCATCCACGACGCATGAATCCTCGCGTCATGCGAGCCCGGAGTCGACCGCGAGGATCGACGGCGCCCTGGGGGCTGGTACGGCCACCGTGTCGACGGGAGCCCCCAGGCCGCGACCTGCGCGTACGCGAGCCGGCGTCGCGGGTGTGCGCGCCCATGCGCATACGAAGGGGCGCCAGCGGCCGCTGCGGTGCAGTCAGCGCCGGCCCGCTGGCCGGGACCTCGCAGCGCGATCACTGTGGAGGGCGCGCCGCGTCGGCGCCGGAGGACCTCCATGGCCACAGATATCATCGTGAAGCACAAGGTGACGGACTTTCAGGCGTTCAAGCCCGGGTTCGATGCTCTCGTTCGGGTGTTCGCGCAGCAGACCGGGGCGCAGGGGCATCACGTGCACCGCGAGCTCGATGACCCCAATCACGTGATCGTCACCGTGCTCGGCGTGGCGGACCCGGAGCGGGCGCGCTCGCTGTTCGCGTCGGACGACTTCAAGGCCGAGATGGGCAAGATCGGGGTGTGCAGCGCGCCGGAGATCACGTTCGGGGCCCGCGTCGAGGAGGTGCGCTACTGAGCGCACGCTGGCTCAGGGCGGGTCGCCGCCGGTCGGCGCCTCGCCCCGGATCATGCGCAGGAACGCCTTGATCCCGGAGATCAGCTCGCGGTTGTCGGTCAGGCGGTCGAGGCTCTCCTCGAACTTGCGGGCGAGGGCCGACAGGCGCTGCTCGAGGTCGACGCGCTGGCGCTCGAGCTGGGCGGCCAGGGCCGCGTGGCGCTTGGCCTGCTCCTCGAGCTCCTCCTTGTGGTCCTTGACGGCCTGCTCGTGGGCCTCGACCTGCGTGCGCAGCTTGAGCACGTCGTCGCGCGGGTAGCGGGTGTCCTCGGCGATGTGCTCGAGGCGGCGGCGGACCTGCTGCATCGCGGCGCTGACCGGGCGCACGACGCAGCTGAGCAGGTAGAAGCCGGCGAAGGGGTAGCCGAGCGGGGCGTCGGCGAAGGTGGCGATCGCGAAGGCGACGCCGGCCGAGAGCACGTGCACGCCGAGGCTGGTCACCAGGGTCCAGCGCTTGACCTTCTCGGCGAACGCGATCTGCTCGTCGGTGACGCGGATGCCGGCCTCCCGCGAGCGCCGCATCTCGCCGAGCACCTCGCGCGCCCGGAAGTGCAGGTTCCACGGCAGCGTGACCAGCAAGATCAGCCACAGCAGCGCGGCCCCGCCTGCGCCCCAGGTCAGCAGCGTCTGCGGCGGCACCCCGGTCCACAGGGCCACGCCGAGCGCGGCGAGGTACGCGAGGATCAACAGCGCGAGCGCGGAGCCATGCACGCGGCCAGGATAGCCGATCGGGCACCTGTCCTGGTCGGCGCCCTCCTCGTGCGTCCGGGCGCGGGCGCGAACGTGGGCGCGCGGAGGCTTGGCGGGGGCCGTGGACGCGCCTACCATCGCTGTCCTCTCGGAGGTGCAGCGGTGACGACGACGAACGACGGAGTGAAGCTTGCGTATCGGGTGGTGGGCTCGGGGCCGCGGACGGTGATCGCGGTGCACGGCTGGATGGTCTCGAGCCGGGTGTACGACGACCTCGTCGCCGCGCTCGACGGCACCGGGCTGCGCCTGGTGATCCCCGACCTGCGCGGCGCGGGCGACTCGGACAAGCCGGAGACGGGCTACACGATCGAGCGCTACGCGCAGGACATCCTCGGGCTCGCCGACGACCTCGACGCGCGCAGCTTCGTGCTCGTCGGCCACAGCATGGGCGGCACGATCTGCCAGTGGATCGCCGCGAACGCGCCGGCGCGGGTCGAGGGCATGGTGCTGCTGTGCCCGGTGCCGGCGTCGGGCGTGCCGTTCCCGCCCGACGCGGCCGGCCTGTTCCGCAACGCCCACACCGCCGAGGCCCACGGCGCGATCCTCGGGATGGCCTGCACCAACCTGAGCGAGGCCGGGCGCGCGCACCTGCTCGCGGCGGCGGCGACCGTGCCGGCGGGCGTGATCGCCGAGGGCTTCGACGCGTGGAGCGGCGCCGGCTTCGCCGACCAATTGTCGGCGGTCACGGCCCGCACGCTCGTCGTCGCCACGGACGACCCGTTCTTGCCGCCGGACTTCCTGCGCCAGGCGATCGTCGCGAAGATCTCCGGCGCCAGGCTCGCGGTGATCCGCGGGGCCGGGCACTACCTCCCGGTCGAGCGCACCGGCGAGACCGCCGCGGTGATCGAGGCCTTCCTCGCCGGGCTCGGCTGAGGCGGGGCGCCGAAGTGGTGGCATCATCTCGCGGATGCGGCGTCTCGGCCGGGTCTGCCTGCTCGCCGCGGCCGCGCTGTCGGCCGCGTCCGGCTGCGCCGTGCCGCGCACCCACGCCCGCTTCGTCGCCGCGCAGACCTACGCCAGCGGGCCGCTGCCCGCGCGCGCGCGCGTCTTCCTGGTCGCGGGCGGGGTCGAGGTCGCCAACTTCGCGGCCGAGGTGCTCGCGCAGCGCCGGCTGTGGCTCGCCCGCGGCTACGCGCCCGACGAGGTCGTGTGCTACTGGACCCCGCCGACGCCGGGCGACTTCCGGGCCGACCGCGCGCAGTACCGGGAGCTCGCGCGCGAGCTGCGGGCCTGTTACCTGGCCACGCCGGCGCTGCTGCGCGAGCACCTGACGCAGGCGGCCGGGCGCGCGCCGCCGTTCGTGTACCTCTACGTCAGCAGCCACGGCCGCGACGGGCTCGCGCCCGAGGATGTCCCGGAGGACAGGTTGTTGCCGGGCGAGGCGACGATGCTGATGCGCTACCAGATCCAGGTCGGGCCGGCGATGGATCTCGAGCGGCAGGTGCTCGCGGTCCGCGGCGGCGCAGACCCGGACGACCTCGTGTTCACGCCGCGGGCCCTGCAGGCGCTGCTGTCCGCGTTCCCGGCGCAGACGCGCAAGCTGGTGGTGCTGCAGGCGTGCCACAGCGGCGGCTTCCTCGACGACGCCCGGCCCGAGCGCCGGGCCGAGGCGATCGCCGGGGTCCCGCGGCTGACGGCGATCGCCTCGGCCCGCTTCGACCGCACCAGCTTCGGCTGCGACTCCGGCGCGAGCATGACCTACTTCGGCGAGGTCTATACCAGGTTGCTCGCGCGGCACGCCGGCGGGGCGCGGCCGCTCGACCGGCCGGGCGTCGACTGGCCGGCGCTGTTCACCGCCCTGCGCGCCGAGATCTCGGCGCTCGAGCGGGCGGTCGACGTCCGGCCGTCGCTGCCGGTGCTGCTGCAGACGCCGTGATCCGGGCATGTCCCGGGGGACATGTCCCCGGGGGCATGCGCCGGGGGACATGTGCGATCGGGCATGTCCCTGCGAACATGCGCTTTCAGGCAGGTTCACTCGCCGGCGTGGCCGGCGATCCACTCCGCGGCGGCGGCGACGGCGAGCGGGTCGGGGTGGGCGGCGTGCTGCAGCTCGTCGAGGCCGGCGCGGGCGAGGCCGACGATCTGGCCGCGCACGGCCGGGGTCGCGGTGCCGGCGTCGAGCGCCTGGGCCCACAGCGCGCGGGCGAGGGCGACCCGCGCCGCGCCGGCCCCGGCGGCGTTGGTCGGGCGCTCGGCGACCTGCAGCGCGCGGCGGCAGATCAGGACCGCGGCCTCGTGCTGGCCGCGGCCCGTCGCGGTCGCGCACTGGCCGATCAGGGGCTCGACGAGCGCGGGGTCCTGCGGGCCGTGCACGCGCTCGAGCAGCGCGAGCGCGCGGGCGAAGCCGGCCTCCGCGGCGCCCCAGCGGGCCTCGGCGAGCGCGACGCGGGCGAGGCCGAGCTGGACCTCGGCCGCGGCCGCGGGGTCCTGCGACAGCGTCGCGCCGACGATCTGCTCGGCCAGCGCGTAGTCGGCGGCGGCCTCGCGCAGGCGGCCGCGGCGGAGCTCGACGTCCGCGCGCGCGAGGTACACGCGGACCAGCGCCGGGTCGTCGGCGGGCAGCGCCTCGCGCAGCAGCGCGACGGAGCGGTCGAGCTGGCGCGCGGCCTCCTCGTGGGCGCCGAGGCGGGCCTGGGCGACGGCGAGGTCGAGCAGCAGGGCGCCGACCTGCGGGTGCTCGGCGCCGAGGCTGCGCTCGCCGAGGCGCAGCGCGAGCGCGAGCTGGGTCGCGGCCTCGGCGTAGCGGCCGCGGCGCAGCAGCAGGCGGCCGATCGCGTGCAGGGCCGCCGACTCGCGGCGGCCGTCGTCGCTGTGGCGCAGCAGCGCCGCGGTCAGCCGCTGCCACAGCGCCGCCGCCTCCTCGTCGCGGCCGAGGTCGCCGAGCACCTCGAGCAGCAGCGTCTGCGTGTCGATCAGCAGCTCGTCGTGGCGGCTCGCCTCCGCGGCCCACATCGCGGCCAGCAGGCTGCGCTCCGCCGCCGCGCCGTCGCCCGCGGCGCGCTCGAGGCTCGCCTGGCGGTGCAGCGCCTCGGCCTGCAGCGGCAGGTTCTCGTCGGCCGTCGCGGCGGCGGCGACCGCCTTCGCCGAGGCGAGCGCGCGCGGCAGGTCGCCGAGGGCGCCCTGCACGGCGGCGCGCTCGAGCAGCGCGCGCGGGCCCTCGTCGCCGGGTCGCCACGGCGCGGCGTTCGGGGCCAGCGGTTCGGCGCAGCCCTGGACCGGGGGCAGGGTCCACGCGGCGACGAGGGCCCGCTGGATCGTGCGCGGCTCGGCGCGGATCAGGGCGTCGGTGACGGCGTGCAGGCCGTCGAGGCGGCGGCGCAGGCACGCGGCGAGCGGCTCGGCGGCGCCGCGGTCGGCGTCGCTGCGGATCTGCGCGCAGGTGGCCGCGACCTGCCCGCGCCAGCGGCCGGCGTAGGCGTCGAGCACCGCGGTGACGCGGCCCGCGAGCGGCTCGGCGCCGGGCGTGCCCGAGGTCGCGAACGCGGTCGTCACCGCCTGGCGGCGTGAAGGATCCCAGATCCCGGCGAGCGCGGCGTCCGTGTCGCACAGCTCGAGCGCCGGGGCGGGCTCGGGGGCGCGGCCGGTGTCGCGGACGAGCTCGCGGGCGCCGAGCGCGACGAGCCCGGCGAGCCCGCACGCGCCGGCGATCGCCAGCCAGCGGCGGGCGGGCGAGCGCGGGTCGTCGGCGAGGCGGGCGAGCAGGTCGTCCATGCTGCGGTAGCGCTCGGCGGGCCGGACCGCGAGGCCGCGCAGCAGGATCTTTCGCAGCCACACGGGCACATCGGTGTCCTTGGGGACTTCCTGGATCTGGCCGCCGAGCACCGCCTCGCGCACGATCGCCACGCGGTCGCCGAGGAACGGGCGCAGGCCGTGCAGGCCCTCGTAGAGCGCGACGCAGAAGCTGAACTGGTCGGTGCGCGCGTCGGTCGGGTGGCCGAGGTACTGCTCGGGGGCCATGTACGCCGGCGTGCCGGTCATGCCGCCGGTCCGGGTGATGCGCATGTCGAGCATGCTGCTGCCCGACATCGACTTGATCGCGTCGGCGTAGGTGTCGGGCCTTGCGAACAGCGAGCCGCCGTCGGCGCGCGCGAGCCCGAAGTCGACGACCCGCACCCGACCCTCGCCGTCGATCAGCACGTTGTCGGGCTTGAAGTCGCGGTGGATGATGCCCGCGCGGTGGGCCGCCGACAGCCCGCGGCCGGCCTGCAAGAACACCTGCAGCACGTCGCGCCAGGCCCGCTTCTCGGCCTGCAGCCACTTCGTCAGGGTGACGCCCTTGACGAACTCCATCGCCAGGAACACCTGGTCCTCGACGGTGCCGACGTCGTAGATCGCGACCACGTTCGGGTGCGAGAGCTTGGCCATCGCCTGCGCCTCTCGCAGCAGGCGCGCGCGCCCGGTGTCGCGCTTGGTCCGGCTGACCCGCGTGCGCAGGACCTTGAGCGCGACCTTGCGGTCGAGGTCGGCGTCGTAGGCCGCGTACACGACGCCCATGCCGCCCGAGCCGAGGCGCTTGAGCACGGTGAACCGACCGATCTGGGTCGGGTTCGACTCGGGTTCGGCGGCCGCGGCCGCGGCCGCGTCGTTGCCGTGGCCGGCGAGGTGGCCGGCGAGGTCGTCCTCGAGGGGCGTCGGCGCCGAGGCAAGCGGGGTCGACCCGGGGGTGTCCTCGGGCTCCGGCGCGCGCCTCGGTCCCGCCGGCGCCGGCGTGTCGCCCGTCACGGGCGTGAGTGGGGTGGCGTACGCCAGGTCTGCCCTCGCACGGTTCGCGGCTCCACCCTATCACGCGCCCAGCCGTTGCCGCATACCCGTGTTCTCCGCTAGGCTGTCGCCGATGTCGTCCCCGCACCGGCAAGACCGGCCCCGGGTCCGCGGGCCCGCGCGTGGCCTCGCTCTGGGCCTGGCCGGGCGCCTCGCTCTGGGCCTGGCGCTGGTGGTCGCGGGCGCGGCTGCCTGCGCTTCGTCCTCGTCCTCGGGCCCGGCGCGCCGCAACGCCGCCGAGCGGCCGCCGCCGTTCCCGGTCGCGCCGGACTTCGGCGTGACCGACGCCGCCGGCGCCGCGCGGGACCTCGCGTCGGTGATGGGGTCCCGGGGCCTCGTGCTCGTGCTCTACCGCGGCCACTGGTGACCCTTCTGCCGCAGGCAGCTCGGGGAGCTGCAGGACCACCTCGGGGAGTTTCAGGCGCTCGGCTTCAACGTCGCGGCGGCGTCGGCCGACGGACCGGAGGACGCGGCGCGCATGGTGGAGCGCCTGCACATCGGCTTCACGATCCTGAGCGACCCGCAGGGAACGCTGCTCCGGGCGTATCAGCACTGGGACGCGGACTCGGGCATCGGCCAGGCGGGCACGTTCATCATCCGCCGGGATGGTCGCGTGGTGTTCTACGAGGACGACGCGGAGCGCTTCTACAAGCGGCCGTCGACGGCGCGCCTGCTCGAGGTCGTGCGCGGCTTGTAGACGGGGGAGGGTGGCGCTGGCATGCTGCCCGGCGATGGCACGCAGCACCACGACCCGTAAACTCGCCGCTCTCGCCGTGTTCGGCGCGCTCGCGGCGGGATCCTTCAAGCTCGGCACGGCCCTGCTCGGCGACGCCGACGTCAGCGCGCAGCGGCTCCACAATCAGGTGTGGATCGAGCGCCTCCCGCAGGACGACCGCGACATGATCCACCACCTCGTCCTCATCGACGACGAGGGCGAGCGCTTCGGCGCGTTCGGCAAGAGCTCGCAGTGGCGCCACTTCGTCGAGATCTTCCGCTGGGCCCGCGAGGGCGACCGGCTGACCATGCTCCTCCCGCAGGAGCGTCAGCGCCTCGACCTCGGCGTCAAGGTCTGGGAGTGCGCCGGCGAGGCCCCCGCGCCGTTCCAGCTGTGCCTCGAGCTCACCAACAAGCGCAAGACCATGCGCTACTACTCGCGCCACGACTGGTCGCTCGACGGCGCCGGCCCCGACGCCCTCGCCGCGCTCGTCGCCCAGCAGCCCGAGCTCGCAAAGGTGATCGAGATGCCCGCCCCGGTCGCCGACCTCGACGCCGCCGCGTTCACCGTCGTCGACGACGCCGACCTCGCCGAGTAAAGCGCGGTGACCAGACCGTGGTGACCAGGCCGTGGTGACAGTCGAGCTCTACGGCCTGCCGCGCCTGCGCGCGGGGGCCGAGCGCTGCGAGGTGCCGCCCGGCCCGCTGCACGCGGTCCTGCGCGCGCTCGCCGGGGCGCTGCCGGGGCTGGTGCCCGACATCCTCCACGAGGGCCGCCTCACCGAGCACGCGCTCGTCGCCGTCGACGGGCGCGAGCTGCTCGTCGACCCCGCCGCGGACATCGCCGACGGCGCGGTGCTCGTGCTGATCTCGGCGCAGTCCGGCGGCTGAGCGCGGACCTTACATAAGATAGTGGGACCGGCTATCGTCCGCGCCGCGATGCGCGTGGTCCCGAAGCTGCCCCGACGTCCCGAGGCCAGGGCCTTCTCCGTCGAGACGCTCCTGCAGCTCGTGCAGGACGGCAAGCTCCGCGTCCCGGAGTTCCAGCGGCCCCAGCGCTGGCGCTCCACGCACGTGCTCAGCCTGTTCGACAGCGTGTGGCGCGGGTTCCCCATCGGTGAATTCCTGTTCTCGAAGGGCCAGGCGCCGCAGCGGCTGCTGCGCTTCGGGGCGGTCGAGGTGCAGGCGCCGGAGGTGCCGGACGCGTACTTCATCGTCGATGGTCAGCAGCGCATGACGGCGCTGGCCGGCGCGCTGCTGCACCCCGACCTGCGGCCGCGGGGCGACATCCACGCGATCTGGTTCGACCTCGAGCAGGAGCGCTTCGAACGGCTCGCGCGCGCCGAGGCGCCCCTGCACTGGGTCCCGCTCAACGTCGTCGCGGACTCGTTCAAGCTGCTCGGCTGGCTCAACGCCTGGTCGATGCAGCGGGAGCGGCCGGACCTCGTGCAGCGCGCGCTGGCCCTCGGCAAGGCGCTGCGCGAGTATCAGGCGCCCGCGTACATCGTCGACGGCGCCTCGGAAGCGGCGCTGCGCCTGATCTTCAGGCGCGTCAACACGGCCGGCGTGGCGATGCGCGAGGAGGAGGTGTTCGAGGCGCTCAACGGCACGCACGGTCGGCCGCTGGCGACCGCGTGCGCGCGGCTCGGGGAGCTCGGCTTCGGGCCGATCCGCGACGCGGACTTCCTCGACGCGCTCAAGTCGGTCGAGGGCATGGATCCCCGGCAGCGCTTCCGGGACAGCGAGACGGACCTCGGGATCGAGGCCGGCGCGGTCGAGCGCACCGAGACGGCGCTGCGCCGGGCGATCGCGTTCTTGATCGGCGTCGCGGGCATCCCCCACGTGCAGCTCCTGCCGTACCGGCTGCCGCTGCGGCTCCTGGCCCGGTTCTTTCATCTGCACCCGGAGCCGGGCCCGCGCGTGCTGGGCCTGCTCGTCCACTGGATCTGGCGCGGGGCGCTGTCCACGGAGCACAGCAACGACGGCGACGTGATCGTCGGCGAGCTGCAGGGCCACATCGGCGACGATCCGGACGCGGCCGTGACGGCGCTGCTCGGGACCGTCTCGCGCGCGCTGAAGCTGCCCTCGATCACGGACGCCTGGAACGGGCGGGCCGCGCGGACCCGGCTGTGCGCGCTGGCGATGTTGCATCGCGGTCCGCGAGATCCGGACACCGGCGAGCCGCTCACGCTCGAGGTCCTTCAAGATCTCTTCGAGGAGCGCGACGAGATCGGTCGGGTGTTCCAGACGCTTCGTCCGTCGCGCGAGGGCGCCGAGATGTCGGCGGTGGCCCACCGCTTCCTGGTCCGGGACGAGGCGCAGGTCAGGCGGCTGCTCACCGACCAGGTGCTGTTCCCGGCGAGCGAGGATGTGCTCGCCAGCCACGGGCTGGGGGCCGAGGCCGTCGCCGCGTACGTCGCGGGCGACATGGATGCATTCGTGGCGCGGCGAGCGGCCGTGTTCGACCCGTGGATGCATCGCTTCTTTCGCGAGCGCAGCGCGCCGAATGACAGCGATCGTCCGGCGATCGCGGCGATCGTCGCGCGGGTCAAGAACGGGACCGGGGCATGAGCACCCTCGAGGTCTGGCTGGCGGACGTTCGCGTCGGCGCGCTCGAGCAGTTCGAGGACGAGCAGTACGTGTTCGCCTTCGACGCGAGCTGGCTCGCGGATCCCGATCGGCCGGTGCTCGGGCAATTTTTCGAGGATCGGCGGCCCGAGGACGTCGTGCTGTGGGGGCCGCCGTGCTGGTTCGCGCACCTGCTGCCGCAGGGGCCGCTGCGCCGCGCGATCGCCAGGCAGGGCGGGGTCGACGACGGTGACGTGTTCGCGTTGTTGCGGCTGCTGGGCGACGACCTGCCCGGAGCGGTGGTGCTGCGACCCGGGCCGTCGCGGCTGCCGCGGCCAGCGCCAGCGCCGGCCGTGCCTCCGCTCGCGGCGGGGCCGCTGCGCTTCTCACTCGCGGGCGCGCAGTGGAAGCTGTCGGTGCGGTCCGGCGAGCGCGGGCTGACCCTGCCGGTGCAGGGCGAGTCGGGGCGGTGGATCGCCAAGTTTCACGATCCCAACTTCGACGCCCTTCCGCGCGTCGAGCTGGCCACGATGTCGTGGGCGCGGGCCTGCGGGATCGACGTGCCGGAGATCCGGCTCGGTGACGCCTCCGAGATCGTCGAGCTGCCGCCCGGCGTGCCGGTCGGTGACGGCACGATGTATCTCATCGAGCGCTTCGATCGCGGCGCGGACGACACACGGGTGCACATGGAGGACTTCGGGCAGGTGCTCGACCGACCGCCCGGCGCGGCGCAGTACTCCGGGAGCTACGAGGAGGTCGCGGCCGTCCTCGCGGCGCTGGTGCCGTACGCCGATCTGCAGGCGTTCTGTGAGCGGCTGGTGTTCTGCGTCCTGTGCGGGAACACCGACGCGCACCTCAAGAACTGGTCGCTGCTCTACCGCGATCCTCGCCGGCCCGGGCTGGCCCCGGCGTACGACCTGGTGGCGTCCGTGCTCTACGTGCCGCGCCTCGAAGACGAGCTCGCGCTCACGCTCGCCGGCTCGAAGCGCTTCGAGGACGTGCACGCCGGGTCGTTCGACCGCCTCGCCTCGCTGTGCGGCGTGCCGGTCGCCGAGATGAGCGGGTGGATCCGCGGCGCCGCCGAGCGCGTGCGCGGGGCGTGGTCCGCCCAGGCGGCGCACTTGCCGTTCACGGCGGACGAGCGCGGACGCCTGGGCCGCCACCTCGCGCGCGTGCCTCTGCGCTAGCGCACGCGCGGCGGGAGCAGGTCGGGCGCCCGCGCGGCGGGTATGCTCGCGGGGTGCGAGGCAACTTCGGCCGCGTCCTGCTCGTCGACCTGCACGGCGATCGCGTCGCGGTCGAGCACGTCGCGGTGGCGGAGTCGGTGTATCGCGACGTCATCGGCGGCGTCGGCCTCGGCGCGCACCTGCTGTGGCAGTACGCGCCGGCGGGCGTCGACCCGCTCGCGCCGGAGGCCGCGGTGATCTACGCGCTGAGCCCGTTGCTCGGCACGGCGTTGACGACCACGGCCAAGTTCGCGCTGCTGTGCAAGAGCCCGCTGACCGGGAGGATCTGCGACGGGCTCAGCTCGTCGCGGTTCGCCCTCGCGGCGCGGCGGCTCGGCGTCGACGCGATCGTCGTGCGCGGCGCGCTCGATCGGCTGTCGGTGCTGCACCTCGACGAGGACCTGCGGCGCTGTCGCGTCGAGGCGTGTCCGGGGCTCGCGGGCGCGTCGGCGGCGGAGGTCGCGGCGGCGGGGCTCGGGCAGCACGTCTCGGCGATCGGTCCGGCGGGCGAGGCCCTGGTCCGCTACGCGACGGTGTCGAACGACGGGCGCCACGCCGGGCGCGGGGGCGCGGGGGCGGTGCTCGGGGCCAAGCGCGTGAAGGCGATCACGGTGCGCGGCGCGGCGACCAACGGCGTCGCCGACCCGGCCGCCGTGCAGGCGCGGGCGCGCGACCTGGCGGCGCGCAGTCAGGGCGCGGCGACCGACAAGTACCGTCGGCTCGGCACGGCGAGCAACCTCGAGACCTTCGAGCGGCTGCGCATCCTTCCGGCCCGCAACTTCCAGGGCGTGGCGATCGGTCGCGCGGCGGCGCGGCGGCTCGCGCCCGAGGGGCTGGCGGCCGCGGCCGGGCACACGCGCGAGAGCTGCGCCGGCTGCACGATCGGCTGTGACCATCGCTACGGCGGCCAGCGCCTCGAGTACGAGACCCAGTTCGCGCTCGGTCCGCTGTGCGGCGTCACGGAGCCGGAGCGGCTGCTGGCGGCCGCGCGGGCCTGCGACGAGTTCGGCCTCGACACGATCTCCGCCGGCGGCTCGCTCGCCTTCGCGATGGAGTGCGCCGAGAAGGGCCTCGTCGACTGGCCGCTGCGCTTCGGCGACGACCTCGTGCCGTGGCTCGCCCGCGTCGCGCGGCGCGAGGGGCCCGGGGAGATCCTGGCCGAAGGGACACGTCGGTGCGCCGCCGCGCTCGGGCAGGGCAGCGCCGCGTTCGCGTGTCACGTGAAGGGCCTCGAGCTGCCGGGCTACGAGCCGCGGGCGATGCAGACGCTGGCGCTCGGGCTGTGCGTGGCGAGCCGCGGGGCCGACCACAACCGCAGCGGCGCGTATCAGGCCGACCTGCGGCCGGGGGTCGACCGCTACCACGCCGAGCTGGCGCGCGCTCCCGCGCTGGTGATCGAGACGGAGGACCACGCGGCGCTGCTCGACTCGCTGATCCTGTGCAAGTTCCTGCGGGGGGCGGTGCCGGAGCCGTGGCGCGAGGGCGCCGAGCTGCTGACGATGGTGACGGGGCTGACGACGGACGAGGCCGCGCTGCGTCGCGCGGTGCGCCGGATCTCGGCGCTGCGCCACCTCTACAACCTGCGCGAGGGCTGGAGCGTCGCCGAGGACCGCCTGCCCGACCGTTTCTACGACGAGCCGCTGCGCGGCGGCGCGGGCGAGATCGAGGCCGCCGCGCTGGACCGCGCCGCCGTCGCGGCGCAGGTGGCGGCGTACCACGCGGCCCGCGGGCGCGGCGTGGACGGCACCGATGTGACGGCGCTGCGACGCGAGCTGGGACTCACGGACATCTGAGACGTCGGGCTCGCGGGGGGCTTGCGCACCCGCGAACTTTTTGGGTATGGCGACACGGTGTCCAGCTTCGCCGAGACCCAGGGGATCCGCGTCGTCGTCCGCTCGCGTTACGTGCACGAGCAGTCGCAGCCGGCTCGCTTCGTGTTCGCCTACACGATCAAGATCTCCAACGAGGGCGAGGCGCCGGCGCAGCTGCGTCGTCGCCACTGGATCATCACCGACGCCAGCGGCGGCGTGCGCGAGGTCGAGGGCGAGGGCGTCGTCGGCTCGCAGCCGCTGCTGCATCCCGGCGAGTCGTTCGAGTACTCCGGCGGCTGCGTGCTCGAGACCCCACACGGGGCCATGCACGGCAGCTACATGATGCTTCGCCCCGATGGGCGCTGCTTCGAGGCGTTGATCGAGCCGTTCGTGCTCGCGATTCCGCAGGCGATGAACTGACCGCGCGGCGCCACGGGTGCGGCTCGTGGGCCTCGGTCGGCGGTGGGTCCGGGCGATCGCGCTGCTTTGTTCGAGCACGAGACCTGGCGTGGTGCATGTCGGACCCGCGAACTGCAGTTCGCGCCTCGGCGGGGTGCAGGCTGCCGACCTTGATCGCCGGCCGCCATCGGTGGTATCCGTCGCGGGACCATGAACATTGTTTGTACTCCCTGGAGGACCTGCGCTCGCGGGGTCGCGCTCGCCCTGACCACCCTCGTGCTCGGCTGCGGCGACAGCGGCGGCGGCGACGAAGATGGCTCCGCGACGATGGCGACCAGCGACCCGACCGCGGACACCGACCCGACCACCGCGCCGACCTCGGGCGACGAGGAGAGCGGCAGCTCGGGCAGCAGCTCGGGCGGCACCGATGAGACCGGCGCCGTCGAGGCCGTCGACTACAAGACGGACATCCAGAAGATCTGGGACGCGAGCTGTGTCCAGGGCTGTCACAACGCGACCGGCAGCGCCCAGACCAACGGTCCGTACCTCGAGGCCGACAAGTCGTACGCGATGATCGTCGGGAAGATGTCGCCGACGGTGCCGGCGCTCAACCTCGTCGAGCCGGGCGACCCCAACGGCAGCTACCTGTGGCACAAGGTCAACGGCACCTTCGAGGACGTCGGCGGCACCGGCCTGGTGATGCCGTTCGGGGCGATGCTGCCCCCCGAGGACCTCGCCCGGATCAAGAAGTGGATCGAGGACGGCGCCCAGCCCTGACCCTGCGTACTGATCGTCGCTGACGGAGCGCCGCGGACCCCCGCGGCGTTTTTCTGTCCGGCGCCCGGCGAACGGCCCTGCGACCGGGTGGACCTTGTGTGCTAAAACCGCGCGTCTTCACGAGGACAAAACCCATGATTAGCCAAAGAAATTGCCTGATCCTTTCGCTCCTTTGCCTCCCGGTGGTCGCCTGCGGCGACGACAAGGGCGGCACGGACACGGACACGAGCGTCTCCGGGCCCACCGTGCCGAGCACCGGCGAGACCCCGGCTTCCTCGACGGGGGACGCGAGCGACACGCCGGGGGCGAGCACGGACGTGCCCGGCAGCTCGACCGGGATCGATACGATCGAGCCGACGACCGAGCCGACGACGACGACCGACGGCACCAGCACCGGCGACCCGGGCGGGACGAGCAGCGAGGGCGGTGACTCGACGACGGGCGAGCTGCTCGGCCCGAGCTGGGAGGCGGACGTGTTCCCGAAGTTCGTGCTGATGCAGTGCGACTGCCACACGCAGGGCTCGGGCGGCCTGAAGATGACGAGCGCGATGGACTCGTACATGAACCTCGTCGGCGTGAAGTCGGACGACACGGCGCTCAACCGCATCGAGCCGGGCGACCCGGACGCCAGCTACCTGTGGCACAAGATCCTCGGCACCCAGGGCGACGTCGGCGGCGCGGGCCAGGCGATGCCGCTCGGCGGGTCCCCGCTCCCGCAGGACATCGTCGACCTGATCGAGGAGTGGATCCTCGCCGGCGCGCAGCCGTGAACCGGCGCCGCGCACTTTCTTTGCTTAAAAAATCAAAACCCAGAAGAGACACCGACCGATGAAGCGAATCGCATCCACCACCGCAACCCTCGCGCTCCTGCTCGCCCTCCCCGCATGCGGCGACGACAAGGAGGGCACCGACACCGCCTCCGAGACCGCCAGCCCGATGACGGACGGCACCGGCGACAAGACCACCAGCGGCGACCCGTCGAGCTCGGGCGACGCCTCGAGCTCGGGCGAGGACCCGACGAGCACCGGCGAGCCGACCACCGGCGAGCCGCAGGACCTCAGCTTCGCGGCCGACGTGTACGGCCCGATCCTGTCGGTGAGCTGCAGCTGTCACATGCCGGGGCCCTCGGGCATGCTGGCGATGGGCGCGGACGCGGCCTCGGCCTACGCGGCGCTGATCGACAAGCCGTCGACGCCGGGCATGCCCTTCGTGACGCCGGGCAACTCGGAGGAGAGCTACATGTTCCACAAGGTCAACAACACGCACGTCGAGGCCGGCGGCGGCGGCCAGCGGATGCCGCTCGGCGGCATGCTCACCCCCGCGCAGATCGCCACGATCAAGGCGTGGATCGACGGCGGCGCGGCCCAGTAGGTCGCGGACGCGCGGACGGCCGCCTCGCAGCGCGGGGCGGCCGTCTTCGCTACATCGGAAGGGCTCAGCGGCCGGCGGACTCGAGGCGCTTGCCGACGGTGTCCCAGCAGACGTTGGCGAAGAAGTCGTCGAGGTAGGCGGGGCGGTCGGTGGGCTTGCGGTAGACGGAGAAGGCGTGCTCCCACACGTCGAGGACGAGCAGGGGGACGGCGCCGGAGGGGTGGCCGACCTCGTGCTGGTTGACCCAGTGGTTCCAGATCTGGCCGTTCTTGGGGTCGAGGTAGGTGATGGCCCAGCCGACGCCCGGCATCTTGGCGACGCCGAGCATGTCGGCCTTCCACGCGTCGGTGCTGCCGAACTGCTGCTCGACGCGGGCGGCGAACGGGCTCTGGTCGGCCTTCAGGGCCCCGCTGGCGCCGAGGTTGTCGAAGTAGTACTCGTGCAGCCGCATCCCGTTCCACTCCCAGCCGACGCGGCGCTTGAGCTCCTGGTAGGAGGAGTCGGCGTGGAGGCCCTCGCCGGCGAGCTTGGCGAGCTTGGCGAGGATCGCGTTGGTGCGGTTGACGTAGCCGTTGTAGAGCTTGAGGTGGACCTCGATCTGCTCGTCCGTGATGCCGTGCAGGCCCTTGAGGGCGGAGTAGTCGTTGGCCTTGTACTCGATCGGGGTGTGGGTCGAAGTTGCCATCTGGGGGACTCCTGCTGGCACGCCGCGCGTGCCTGGGTTTGAATGGCGCCGCGGGCCGGCGCACAGGCCAGCGAAGGTAGCACTGTGCCCGCGCCGCGCTGACCGCCGGGCGCCCGGTCCGCGAGGCGGGGTGCGCCGCTCCGGGTGCGGATGCGCTCATCGGGCGGGCGGACGAGGGTGGGCGTCGACTTGACACCCCGGGCGATCCGGTGCTTATCTCCCGCCTCCTCTCGAAGGCCCCCATGTCGCAAGTCTGCCAGGTTACCGGAAAGCGCCCGCTCGCGGGCATGAACGTGTCTCACTCGCACATTCGGACCAAGCGCCGCACGATGCCCAACCTGCACGCCAAGCGCTACTGGGTCCCGAGCGAGAACCGCTTTGTGTCGCTGCGCGTCAGCTGCCACGGGATGAAGATCATCGACAAGCGCGGCATCGAGGTCGTGCTGGCCGACATCCGGTCGCGCGGCGAGAAGGTCTGAGCCCGGGGGCGGTCGGCGGGTCACGGCCCGGAGATCGCCCCGCGCTTTCAGGTGCGCCGTGGCGGAGATCCTCGTCCCGTTCATCGTCTTCTTCTCGATCTTCGGGTCGGTCGTCGCGCTGCGCTGGTTGAAGTACCAGCACGAGGTGCGCATGAAGGAGCTGGAGAAGGGCGTCGAGCGGGCGCTGCCGGCGGCGCAGGTGCGGCCGGAGCAGCTCAAGATGCTCGAGGCCCAGCGCGACGAGCTCGAGCAGCGGATCCGCAACCTCGAGACGATCGTGTGCAACGTCGACTTCGAGATCAACGCCAAGCTCAACCGGCTGGCGACGCAGAGCATGGCGGCGATGTCCTCGGCGCCGGGCGCGGGTCGTCCGGCGCTGGCGGCCGCGGTCGACGAGGCCGGCAGCCTGGCCACGGGCACGATCCGGGGCGGCACGCGGGTCGCGGGTCGCTTCGTCATCGAGCGCCTGATCGGGACCGGCGGCATGGGGGCGGTGTACCTCGCGCGCGACGAGCAGCTCGGCGAGAAGGTCGCGCTCAAGGTCATCGCCGGGCTCGGGCTGCTCGACCCGAGCGCGGCCGAGCGGCTGCGGCGGGAGGCCAGCCTCGCGCGAAGGATCTCGCATCCCAACGTCGTGCGCTTGCATGACCTCGGCGAGGAGCACGGGCTGCTGTTCGTGTCGATGGAGTACGTGTCGGGCGAGAGCCTCGCGGCGCGCATCAAGCGGCTCGGCGTGCTGACCCCGGCGCAGCTGCGGCCGATCGCCGTGCAGCTGTGCGAGGGCCTGACCGCCGCGCACGCCGTCGGCATCATCCACCGCGACCTCAAGCCCGCCAACATTTTGATCGATGCGCAGGAGCGGGTGAAGTTGATCGACTTCGGCATCGCCCGCACCGAGCTGCACGCCGGGATGACCGCGACCAACATGGTCATCGGCACGCCGGAGTACATGGCGCCGGAGCAGGTCAAGGGCGGGGCGATCGACCAGCGCACCGACATCTACGCGCTCGGGGCGGTGCTGTATCACGCGTTGACCGGTCAGCCGCCGTTTCGCGGCGAGACGCCGATCGCCATCGGGCTCGCGCACTGTCAGGAGCCGGTCGTGCCGCCGCGGCAGCTGCGGTCCGACGTGCCCGCCGCGTGGGACGCGGTGATCGTGCGGGCGCTGGAGAAGACGCCGGTGGCCCGGTTCGCCAGCGTGCAGGCGCTGCAGGCCGCGCTGAGCGCGGGCGACGGCGACGCGCCGACCTGGCAGGGGCCGGCGCCGACGACCCGGCTGTGATCTGCGTCCGCGGGGCTGGGTGGCGCGGCCGTTTTCGCGCTATCGTCCGCGGCGATGCGAACGACACTGGTTCTCGCGGTCGCGCTCGGTGCGGGCGCATGTGGTGGTGAGGCGCCTGGTGGCACTGGCGGCTCGAGCGGCGCGGGCTCGACGGGGGCGACGGGTGAGTCGCCGACGGGGGACGAGCCGACGGGGGACGCGACGAGCATCGGCAAGGTCACCGGCTCGAGCAGCGGCGGCGAGGCGGTGAGTACGAGCAGCGGCGGCGAGGTCCCGGGCACGAGCAGCGGCGGCGCGGGCGAGAGCACGACCGGGGAGGTGGCCGCGAGCAGCACCGGCGACGAGCCGGGCACGACGGGCGGGGTCGCGTGCGCGCCGGCGGTGCTCGGCGCGGGCGACCACGTCGTGATGCTCGAGCACGGCGGCATGATGCGCAGCGCCCGCGTGCACGTGCCGGCGAGCGTCGACCTCGCGACGCCGACGCCGCTGGTGCTCAACTTCCACGGCTTCAGCTCGAACGCGAGCCAGCAGGAGCTGTTCTCCGGGATGAACGCGACGGCCGACGCGGAGGGCTTCGTGGTCGTGTACCCCGAGGGCATCCTGAGCTCGTGGAACGCCGGGGCCTGCTGCGGCACGGCGATGATGCAGGGGCTCGACGACGTCGGCTTCGTGCGCGCCCTGGTCAGCGAGCTGCACGCGCAGCTGTGCATCGATGCCCGGCGGACCTACGCGACCGGCATGTCGAACGGCGGGTTCATGTCGCACCGACTGGCGTGCGAGGCGTCGGACGTGTTCGCCGCGGTCGCGCCGGTGTCGGCGGTCAACGGCATGGACGACTGCGCGCCGGGGCGGCCGGTGCCGGTGATGATGTTCAACGGGACCGCCGACGGGCTCGTGGATTACAACGGGGCGGGGCAGTTTCAGAGCGTGAAGGAGGCGTTCGACGGGTGGGCCGAGCGCGATGCGTGCGTCGATGCGCCGAAGCCGGGGCTCATGAAGGGGGCGACGTCTTGCCTCGAGCACCAGCTCTGTGATGCGGACGTCTCGGTGGTGTCCTGCACGCACGAGGGCATGGGTCACTGCTGGCCGGGGCAGGCGTTCTGTCCGTTCGGGATGGCGAACACCGACATCTCGGCGAACGACGAGATGTGGAAGTTCTTCGGGCAGTACGCGTTGCCGTGAACGCGCGGGCCAGCAGCGCGATCAGGTGTGCTCGCGCGTGGCCGAGAAGCGGATGTCGGGGAAGCGCTCCTCGACCTTCTGTAAATTCCAGCGGTTGGGCGCCAGGTAGGCGAGGTCGCCGTGGCTGTCGGTGGCGAGGTTCTGCTGGTTGCGGCTCTGGAAGTTCTCCATCAGCTTGCTGATGTCGATCTTCGACTTGCCCTCGGTCTTCGGCGTGATCCAGCGGGCCGTGCTGTACTCGACGCCCTCGTAGTCGGCGTCGACGTCGTACTCGCTCTTGAGGCGGTGCTTCATCACCTCGAGCTGGAGCTGGCCGACCGCGCCGACGATGAACTGGCTGCCGAGGAACGGCTTGAAGACCTGGATCGCGCCCTCCTCGGCGAGCTGCGTCAGGCCCTTGGCCAGGCTCTTCGCCTTCAGCGGACT
>Ga0075163_10002197_pt1 | contig 26316 bp, 29 predicted proteins | sample JI1023141ADNA_FD_71478 | JGI IMG/M metagenome (GOLD analysis project Ga0075163, IMG submission 71478) | Wastewater effluent complex algal communities from Wisconsin, to seasonally profile nutrient transformation and Carbon sequestration -... | ecosystem: Engineered > WWTP > Effluent > Algae...
CCGCGGTTCCGCGGGGAGGCGTCGGTGCGATCGTGGTTGCACCGGATCGCGATCCACGTCGCGCACAAGGAGCTTCGCCGACCGCGGCACCGCCGCGAGACCTCCGACGACAACCTCGATTCGGAGCCCGCGAGCACGGCGACCCCCACCGATCGGATCGCCGCGGATCGGCTGGCGGTCGCGCTCTATCGCCACCTCGACAAGCTCGATGCACGCAAGCGGATCGCGATCGTGCTGCACGTCGTCGAGGGCTACTCCGTCGCGGAGATCGCCGCCCTCACCGGCGCGTCGCAGACCGCGACCAAGTCGAGGCTGTTCTGGGCGCGGCGCGCGCTGCTCGCGAGCCTTCGTCGCGATCCCGAGCTCGACGACGAGGTGAGGCGATGAGCTGCCGCACGGTACGGCCGTGGTTGCACGTCGCGGCGGAGCAGCTGAGCGAGCCCGACCGGCTCGTGCTCGAGGAGCATCTCCAGGTCTGCGAGCGCTGTCGCGAGGAACGCGCGCAGCTCGCCCTGGTGCGCCGGGTGGGCGGCACGCTGCCGGTCGCGCCGCTCGGATCGCGAGGTCACTCGCGCGTGATCGCGGCCGCGCTGCTCCGTGGCCTGTCGCCGGCGGAGCCCGTCCAGCGTCGTCCGATCTGGCCGTTCGCGATCGCCGGCGCCGCGGTGGCCGCCGCGATCGCCCTCCTCGTCGTCGTCCTGACGGGCGGCTCCGAGCCCGCACCGATCGTGATCCGCGAGCCGGCTCCACCGGTGGCACCGCGCGAGGTGCCGGCACCCGTACCGCCGCCCGCGCCGCCCGATCCGATCGTCCAGCACGACCGGGTGGTCGTCGAGGGCGAGCTCGAGGTCGACGGCAAGACGCTCTCTCCGGAGGCCGAGGTCCCGACGAACGTCGCGCTGCGTGCGCGCGCGCGCGCAAGAGTTCGCGTGTTCGACACCCAGGTCGTCCTGGCCGCCGCGTCGCAGATGATCGTCCGCGATCGAACGATCGTCGTGCTGCGCGGTAGCGTCCTGGTGACGCCTCGCGATGGCGTGCCGCGGCGGATCGAGGCCGGTGACACGTGGCCTCGCGAAGCGCGCCGCGTCCGGGCCGAGGACGAGCTCGCGACCGCGCACGCCGCGTACGCGCAGGGCGACTTCGCGCGGGCGGAGAAGTTCGCGGGCTCGGCGCTCGCGAGCAAGCCGTCGATCGCCCAGGCCGCCGAGGCGGAGACGGTGATCGCCGATTGCCGGCAGGCGACGGGCGCGCACGGTGATGCGCTGCGCCGGTATCAGGCGATCGCGACGACCTACGGCAACCTCACCGCCGGAGAGACCGCGCTGTTCGCGGCCGCCCGGCTCGCCGCCCGCACCAACCCGACCGAGGCGCGCTCGCTCTACGAGCGCTACCTCGCTCGCTATCCCCAAGGGCGCTTTGCCCCCGACGCACGCCGTGCACTCGAAGGAGTCCGATGATCCGTATCACCCTGGTCCTCGTCTTGATCGCCGCGTGCGGCACGCGCAACACCGATCTCGGCAACTGCAGCCTCGGCACCGAAGGCGCGGCGTGCACGACAGGTGCGGAGTGCTGCTCCAACGACTGCGCCGGCGGTAGCTGCGGCGCCGTCGGGTCGTGCACGGCCAACGGCGAGACATGCACCGATGGCCAGGCGTGTTGCTCGGGAAGCTGCGAGGCCGGCGCGTGCGCTCCGACGCAGTGTCAGGCGAACGGGTCGAGCTGTGCGGGTGGCGAGGATTGCTGTAGTGGGCGGTGTCAGGGCGACACGTGTCTGCCCAACAACTCGTGCCTCGCGCCCGAGGCGGACTGCGATCCGGCCGCGGCGGATGCGTGCTGCAGTGGCCGCTGCGAGCCGGTCCAGGGCATGGCCGGCGTCACGCGGTGCACCGGCATCTGTCGTGGCAACGGCGCCAGCTGCACCAAGGCGACGGACTGCTGCGATCTCAACTGCAACGGCGGCACCTGCGGCGGCGAGATCTGCAAGGTCCAGTCGGACGACTGCACCACCAACGCCGAGTGCTGCTCCAACATCTGCGGCGTCGACAACCGGTGCGAGCTCGATCCCGCGAACACCACGTGTCGCGGCATCGGCGAGACCTGCAACTCGGGCTCGCAGATGGGCTGCTGCTCGATGGTCTGCGACGAGACTCAAGATCCGCCGCGCTGCGACTTCGCCGAGGGCGTGTGCGCGGGTCAGAACGCGACGTGCACCATGGACGGCGACTGCTGCAACGGAGTCTGCGATCCGGGCACGCACCTGTGCACCACGCCGTGTGTGCCGACGACCGGCACCTGCACGCTCAACTCCGACTGCTGCAGCAGCGTGTGTACCGACGGTCAGTGTCAGGCACCACCTGATTGCCAGCCGATCAGCACGGGCTGCACGGCCGACGCGGAGTGCTGTTCTGGCCTCTGCCTCGCCGGCTTCTGCGACCAGCTTCTCTAACCAGGGAGACCTCGATGCTTCGCTTGTCCTGTCTGCTCCTCGCGATCTGTGCGTGTGGTGGCGGCGAGAGTCCCGTCGCGCCCGATCCGGACGACCTCACCCCGGGTGTGGGCGACGACCCGGGCACCGGTACCGGCACGCTCCTCGTCGACGGCAACGCCACCGCGTCACCCTTGATCGACAACGCGACCGATCCCGCCGGCTTCACCACCCAGATCTCGCTCCGCGTGGCCCGGACGGAGGGCGACGTCACCGAGGGCACCGTCCAGCTTCACAGCCTCGGCGGCACGGTCGAGCTCACCTTCGATCCCGCCACCATGCGCTGGCGCGGCGCGCAGAACAGCTATCACCAGGTCTACCAGCTCGACGTCACCAGCGGCGATGACGACGTCGTCGGCGTGCGGCTCGAGGGCCCGGACATCCACGCCTTCAGCACGCCGCTCAAGGGCGCGACCGTCGACAGCACGATCCCGCTCGACATCGCGTGGACCCGCGCCGAGGCCGCCACGGTCGCGCGCCTGCGCACGCGCGATCTCGATGTCGAGATCGAGGACAGCGGCGCGCACGCGCTGGCGGCGGATTCGCTGCGGTCCAAGCCGGACGACACCGAAGATGAACGCCTCGAGCTGCTGCGCTCGCGGCTGATCACACCCGCGGGCGCGACCCCGGGCTCGTCCTTCCGGATCGGCGTCGACAACCGGATCGACCTGGTCGTCCAGCCGGCGCCGTGATCGCTACTCGTCGCTGGGCGAGGTCATCATTCGCTTCGCGAGCGCGGCGATCTGCTTGTCCTTGATCTTCTTGCCGAGCGCCTCGCGCCACGCGACGACGTTGGCCTTCGCCGCGGGGTCGAGCCGATCGAGCCGGTAGCGGAGTTGCTCGCTGCCCGCGAGCAGCTCCTCGAGCTTCGCGCTCTTCACGGCACCCAGCATGATCGCGAGGTCGGCGATCACCGGCGCCGGCGGCCTCGCGGTCACCGCGGCCAGATCGTTCTGCAGCAGCAGGAAGAACCGACCGTAGTAGCTCGCGTCGGATCTGGCGAACAACCGCCGCGCGAGGGAGGCGAGCGAGCCCGTCGCCCTGCGATGCAGCAGCCCGGCGCACGCGCCCTCGGCGACCTCGCCGTCCTCGCTGGCAGCGAGCGCCTCCAGATCGTCATTGACCGAGGGGACGGAGAACCACGGCAACGCGTGCACGCCGAAGCGCCCGTTGATCGGATCCTTCGCGAGCGCGAGCGCGTGGGCGTAGTGCTTCTTGTCGGCGAGCGGCGCGAGTGCCGCGGGGAGCTGGATGCGCCACAACGCACGCGCGGCGGCGGCGACATGTTGCGGATTCTTGCTGCCGAGGAACGTGATCAACCTCGGCACCTCGTGGAGGTTTCGCTGGTGGCCGAGCGCGACGATCGCCTCGCGGACGACCGCACCCTGCGCGTGGCCGAGGGCCTCGACGATCGCCGGGGCGATGCGGTCGTCGCCGCTGAAGTAGCGGAGGGCCACCAGCGCGTCGTACTGCGGGCTCCAGTCGCCGGGCTTCGCGAGCTTCGCGAGCAGCTTGGTGGTCGCCGGCTCGCTCGCGACCGTGCCATCGGGACCGGCGATCGCGATCGCCACGGCCTGGAGAATCTTCGACGACTTGTCGGTCGCGAGGAGCGGCGCGAGCCTCGCCGGATCGGTCTCGAGCGTACCCAGCGCCTTGATCGCCTCGAGCCGCTGCTCCACCTTCGCCTTGCCGTCGAGGGCGAGCGTGAGTAGCCGCTTCTCCGACGCGCGAACCAGCGCGGTGAGCGCGGGGAGGCGCTGCAGGAGCAGGTGATTGACCGTGTAGACGAACGTCTTCGCATCCGTGCTCTTGAGGTCCTTCTTCTCCTGCGCCCACTCGTCCTTCGGCATGCCGAACAGTACGCTGCGGCCATGCGGTTCGAGAACAGGACGTACCTGGTTACCGGCGGTGGGCGCGGGATCGGGCGCGCCATCACGAAGCGGCTCGTCGACGACGGGGCCCGCGTCTGCATCCTCGAGCCGGATGCCAAGGCCGGCAAGGATGCGGTGGACGAGTATGGCGCGCGCGTCCGGTTCGAGCGCGGCTCGGTGGCGAACGAGGCAGATGTTCGCCGCGCGATCGCGCAGGCGGTGAAGTGGGGCGGTGGCCTCGACGGCGCGATCAACAACGCCGGCCTCGCCAATCCCAAGGCCGGCCCGACGGAGAAGCTCTCGCTCGCGGCCTGGAACAAGGTCCTGGGCGTCAACCTCACGGGCGCGTTCCTGGTCGCGAAGCACGCGATCAAGCACCTGCGGAGATCTCGCGGCGTGATCGTCAACCTCAGCTCGACGCGGGCGCAGCAGTCGGAGCCAAACACGATCGCGTACTCCGCCACCAAGGGCGGCATCGAGGCGCTGACCCACTCGCTGGCGGTCAGCCTCGGACCGGAGATCCGCGTCGTCGGCATCGCGCCCGGCTGGATCGCGACCAGCACGTACAACCCGCGCGCCGAGCGTCGCGCGCCCGAGCTGTCGGCGAAGGATCACGCGCAGCACCTGGTGGGGCGGGTCGGCACGCCGGAGGACATCGCCGGGCTGTGCGCGTGGCTGCTCTCGGAGGAGGCCGGGTTCGTCACCGGGCAGACCTACGTCGTCGACGGCGGGATGACGCGTAAGATGATCTACGTCTGATGGCGAAGGCAAAGCAGCTCACCCCGAAGCAAGAGGAGAAGCTCGAGGCGTTCGGCAACGCGGCCCCGCTCCTGGTGGCGGTGCTCGAGGCGATGCCCGCACCCCTCCATCCCGATCAACCGTTCTACGGGGGTGGCCCGCCGCCGAAGGTGGATGCGGCCCGCTACGTCGAGGCGGTCGTCTGGGTCGCGACCAAGGTCAAGCCGCACGTCGAGGCCGACGATCGCGCGGAGTTCGATCGGCGCGTCGGGCTCGCGAAGCAGCAGCTGAGGCTCGGCCGCAAGGACAAGACGATCGTCCGCGAGCTCCTCGAGGGCAGCCGCGGCAACTCGAGCAAGGTGCCGCTCAAGATCGCGGCGTGGACCTGCCACGAGGCGCACAACTGGATCGCGCGCCCGATCTACGCGGGTGGCGCGGCGCGGCCGGCGGCGCGCCAGCTCGGAGCGCTGATCCTCAAGAAGCAGGGCGAGGAGGCCGCGGCGCAGTATCTCGTCGAGGTCGAGGATCTGTGCGTCCACCTCGAGGCGATGTACATGCTCGAGAACCACGAGCTCGCGCCGACCAGCAAGCCCACGCGCACGCTGTGGCGCGGCAGCACCGGGGACAAGGCGGTGGCGTGGATCCTCGAGCTCGCGAACAAGCAGCTCGCGCTGATCTCGAAGATCGGGAAGCGCTGGAACCTCACCGAAGGCGAACGCACGTTCGTGCTCGCGCACCTGCCGGACGATCAGCTCGACGGCGCCGCGGCGGCCACCGACGGCTAGCGCACGCGCCGGTAGCGGACGAGGCCGGCGAACCTCGCGCGCGAAGACTTAACCGGTTAGCGACCTTCGCAAGCAGACCTACGCGGACACCGAGCCCGGCCTCGCCTCCTTGCGCTGCGTTTCGAGGTGATAGAGCGCGATCGCGACCGTGTGCTTGCAGAACTGCCGGCGCTGGCGTGCGGGCACGTGCACTCTCTCCAGAAACTGCGAACGCCTGTTCGAGCTCGACGTTCGAACAACGGTTCGTCGCTTTGCAGGCGGACCCTGCCGACGAGACCTTGGCCAACGACCACTCGCGCACCTCCGCACTCGCTTGACGATCAAGATGTACCCGCCAGGATGTCAACGGCCGGTGATAACGTCGCCCCCGCATGGCGTACGTCGCGCGGGTGGCGGTGGTGGCGGTGATCTCGATGCTCGCGTGCGGCCCCGATCCGTTCGCGGGCCTGGCGATGGGGCCGCGCAAGACCAAGCTCCACGAGCGCATCCTCGCGAAGGAGCTGTCGAACGGCTTGCAGGTCGTGCTGGTGCCGGATGCCCGCACGAACCTCGTCGCGGTGGGCATGCACTACGACGTCGGCGGTGCGGACGATCCGCCGGAGGACCTCGGCCTCGCGCACTACGCGGAGCACGTGGTGTACGACGTCGCGTATCGTGGCGACGGGGCGGCGCTGGCGGGCGTCGCGCTCGAGGAGAACGCGCTGACGTCGTCCGATCGGACGTACTTCTACGCGTCGGCGCTGGACGTCGATCTCGACCGCTTGCTCGAGGCCGCGGCGCGGCGGCTCGAGGCGCGCTGCGAGGACTTCGACGAGGCGGCGCTCGCCCGCGAGCGCGACGTGGTGATCGAGGAGGCGAAGGAGCGAGCGCGCTATCAGTGGGGCGCCGAGGGGCTGATGACGGCGCTGTGGGGAGCGACGCATCCGTACGGGCGCTCGGTGGGGGCGACGAGCTTCACGGATGTCTCGCGCGACAAGCTGTGCGCGTTCATCGCGAAGCACTACGGGCCGAGCACGGCGGTGCTGGTGGTGACGGGCAACGTGCGCGACGAGCACTGGGTGCAGATCCGCCGGCGGTTCGAGACCATCCAGGCGCGGGTGCGCACGGGGCGCGACACCGTGCCCGCCGTCGAGCCGGTCACCGTTCGCGCGACGCTGCCCGGGCTGAAGCGCCCGACGGTGATGCTGGCGTTTCCGGTGGCGGGCGAGGGCAGCGAGTTCGACGCGGTGGCGGAGGTGCTTCAGGGAGCGCGGTGGGAGCTCGGGGATGGAGTGGCGCACGCGTCGGTGATCGGCGAACGCCGCGCCCGCGTGCTCGCGGTGTACGGCGAGACGGCCGACGCGAAGCAGCTCGGCGCCCTCGAGGCCGCGCTGCGCGACGCGATCCGGAGGCAAGGCATCCCGTCCTTCGAGCACCTCAAGGAGCGGGCGAGGGTGCGCGCGCTGGCCGAGCTCGATGGCACCCTGAGCGCCGGGATGGAGCTCGCGAGCACGGCGGCGCGGCGTCAGCCCGTCACGCGGTTCCGGACGTTGAACGCGGTCGACAAGCTGACCGTGGGCGATGCGCTGCGCTGGATCGATCTCGCGAAGGCGAAGGTGGTGGTGCTGCTGCCGGAGGTGGGCGTCGAGGGCACGCACCGCGTGAGCGAGCTGACGACGACGTTGCACCATCTCGACGTGGTGCGCTCGCCGCCGGGCGAGTTGCCGGCGCTGACGCCGAAGCAGGCACGGGTCACGGACTACCGGCTGGCGAACGGCCTGCGCGTGCTGCTGGCGGCGGATGTCGACAGCCTCGGGTTCGATGCGCGCCTCGTGATCGAGACGCCGGGCGATCGGCTCGCGCGACAGGCCGCCCTGCTCCTCGAGCCCGACAACACCGAGCTCGGACCGGACGGGCGGAAGCGCATCGGCTGGTACCAGACGATCGGGACGCCGATCCGCGCGCGGGTGGACGACCGGGGGACGACGTTCCAGATCGCGAGCCTGTCGACGTTCGGCGACTGGCACGTCTGGTTCCTCGCGTGGACCGTGCTGCGCGGCCACTACCCGTGGTGGCTGAACCAGAGCAAGCTCGATCGACCCGAGGCGGCGAAGCAACCGAAGCCGGAACCACCGTCGGCGGTGATCGTCGTGAGGTCGCGCCTCGCCGGCGAGCCCGACGAGCCGAAGCGCCTGGCGTGGCCCTCGACGAGCCAGCTCGAGACGGTTCGCCGGAGCAGCCATCGACCGGAGGTGTCGACGTTGATCGTGACTGGCACGTTCGACGTCGCGGCGATGCGGCGAGAGATCGAGACGCTGTTCGGTGGGTGGCGCGGCGGGAAGCAGGTGGCGCGGAAGGTGGACCCATCTCCCGGGCCGCGGATCCGCAGCTTCGTCGCGATCCCGGCGAAGTCGACGACGATCGAGATCGCGATCGGGTTCGCGCCCGGCAAGGCGACGCGCTCGGAGCGGGTCGCGCGGTCGGTGCTCAACGAGCTGCTCGCGGATCGGCTGCGGGTGATCCGCGAGGGGCTGGGCGTCAGCTACGGGGTGAGCACGATGGTCGACGAGGCGTCGGTGATCGTCGGCGGGAGCGTCGAGCCGGCGTTCGCGAAGGATGCCGCGGCGGCGATCATGGCCGAGCTCGCGCGCGTGCGAGATGGCGGGCCCGCGCTGGATGCCGACTTCGCGCGGGCGCGCCGGCGCGTGCTGGCTCGGGCGCTCGCGCGTCCCCTCGGCCCGAGCGTGCGCGCCCAGGCGCTGCAGGAGCTGGCGATCGAGCATCGCCCGGTCGGCGACCTCGGCCGCGAGATCGACGAGATCCGGACGCTCGATCGCGCGACGTTCCAGCGGATCGTGGTCCGCGAGCTGCGCAACGATCTGATGCTCGCGGCGGTGCGTGGCGAGGAGACGATGCTCGAGCCGGTGCTGCGCATCCTCGGCGCGACGACGATCCAGCGGCTGCCGGACTAGGGAAGGCGTTCGGTCGCCTCTCGCCACAGCAGCGGGATGCCGTCGAGGCCGACGGCGCACGCGACCACGCCGCCGACGATGGCGCCGATCGTGTCGCGATCCATCGCGAACATCGCCAGCGCGTTCGACGGGTGCTCGAGCCCGGGATGCGCGGTGGCGGTCCACATCGCCGTCTCGTACGAGTCGAGGTGCCGCGCCGCGACCCACAGCGCGAACGGCACGGTGTCGCGCGACGAGATGTTCGAGCCGGTGCCGAGCTCCTCGCCGGCGAGCTGGACGTCGAAGCCGAGCCCGAGCTCGACGGCGCGCCGGAGCTTCGCGTGCGTCGGGCCTTCCGGGGTCCAGCGCACGACCTCGTCGAGAAAGCCCTCGCGCGGGACGCGCTGCCGTGCGAGCGCCGCCGCGATCGCGACCGCGACGGCACCGGCCGCGCCGTCGGGATGGGCATGGGTCGGCTCGGCGGAGCGCAGCGCCTCCGCGCGCACGCGCTCGAGGTCCGCGGCGAAGTACGCGCCGACGGGCGCCGCCCGCATCGCCGCGCCGTTGCCGTACGAGCCCTTGCCGTGAAACAGCGAGGCGGCCTCGGTGCGCCACGCCGCGCCGGCAGCGACGCGACGCAGGAGCGCGAACGCACCGGCGCCGTAGCCGCGGTCGGGCTCGCGTTCGAAGCGGCGAACGAAGGCCTGGGCGAGGGCGTCGGTGTCGATCGTGCCGTGACTCGCGAGCACCTCGACGATCGAGATCGCCATCGCGGTGTCGTCGGTCCACCGCCACGGACGCTGCATCGAGATCAGGCGCTTCGCGGCGCGGCGCGCGAGCTCGGCGCCGTAGCCGTCGAGCATCGAGCCGAACGCATCGCCGACGGCGAGCCCACGCAAACAGGTCCGAGCGGCATCGAGATCCACGCGCGAGCCTCCAGCAGATGCTGTGCCGGTCGGTTCGAGGGTCAGCTGTCGCGGAGTTGCGTGACGAGCGTGCCGCCGTGTCGTCACGCGCGCGCCGCGGCGTGCCGAATCGTCGCGGCGTGTCGCGCGTGTCGCGTGCGGCAAGAACTCTGTCGCGCGCGTCGCGCGGCGAGTGACCGCAGGTAGGAATGTCGACCGTCGACCGTCGTGGCGTATCGAAGGACATGCGCCTCATCACGTCTTCGATCTTTCTCTCCGCGCTCGTGGCCTGCGCGCACAACCCGACCCCGGCGTCGCGCACGTGCTCGGTGCTCAACGCGGCCGGTCAGCTCGACGGCTGCGTCGGCAAGAACGTCACCATCCGCGGTGCCGTCGCGGCCTCGCCGCGGACCTCGATCATCGGAGTCGACGTCGAGGCCGATCCTGCGATGGTGGGCAAGACCGCCCACGCGTTCGGCACGCTCGAGAAGACCGGGGCCTCGTTCGCGCTCAAGAGCAACGGCGCGCTCGCGAAGGCGCACGCCACCCACTAAGCTGGGGCGTGTTCGTCATCGAGATCGCGGCTGCGAAGGGGAGCGGGCAGGACAGGGTGCGGGTCGTCGAGGTCGATGGCCGGCTGGTGATCGCGCTCGCCGATGGCGCGGGTGGAACCGGCAATGGCGCGATCGCGGCGGAGACGATCGTCGCGGCGATCGGAAGCGAGCGAACGGCCGCCCAGTGCTGCGAGCTGATCGAGCACCTCGATGCACAGCTCGGCGGCGGTCAGAGCACGGCGGTGGTGTTGGTCGTCGGGACGAACCTCGTCGGCGCCAGCGTCGGGGATTCGGGTGCGTGGCTGATCCGCGACGACGGCGTCGACGATCTCACCCAGGCGCAGCAGCGCAAGCCGCTGGTCGGGGATGGCTGCATCGCGGTGCCGTTCGAGGCCGCGTTCGAGGGCACGCTGCTCGTCGCGTCGGATGGCTTGCTGCGCTACGCGAAGTGCGACGACATCTCCCGGCTCGTCCGCGAGCAGGGGCTCGCGGCGGTGCGGGCACTCGTCGATCTCGTGCGCCTGCCGACCGGCGAGCTGCAGGACGACATCAGCATCGTGCTGGTCAGCGCCAGCCGGACTTCGTCAGGAACTGCACGTTCGACAGCAGCGCCGCGTTGATCGTTCTCACCTGCGCGATCGTCAGCGTGCGCGTCGTCGTCGCTCGAAACAGTCGCTGCGCGACCACCACGTCCGCCCCCGCCCGCGCGAGGGTGGTACGTGGGGGGAGCAGCCCGAACGCCGATGCCTTGAGCACGCTGTCGCGCCGCGTGAACAGGGTCACGCGCTGCACACCGAAGCTTCGACGACCGAGCCACTCGACCGCCTCGCGCTCGTGGTGGGTCAGCACGGCGTAGACGGTCGCGGCGGTCCATGCCGGGAATGCCTGGCGCTGCTTCGAGATCCACGCCTTGCGCTCGGTGGGCGAGTAGCCGAGCAGGTAGCTCGCGAGGTTCTCCGCCCCGTCGCTCCACCGGCCATCGACGAAGGCGGTCTCCCACAGCGCGAGATACGCCGGGATGCGCCACAGCTGATCCGCGCGGGTGACGAACACGTGGACCTCTCCGAGCTTCGGATCGGAGTGGCAGGTCGCGACCAGGTTGCGTGCACCGGCGAGCGCGCTCCACTGCGCGACCTCGTCATCGTCTCCGACGAACATCGCCATCGGCTTCTTGCCCGCCGCGACGGCATCGAGCTCCGCGGCATCGCTCGTCACGGCACGGGGCGGCCGGGGGCGTTCGAACAAGCGTGCCGGATCGAAGCGTTTGATCATGGGCGGAGCATCACCCGGATCTAGCAGCCGTGTTTCCCGTCGTGCTTCGCTTCGGTGCACACCACCGAGAGTCGCTCGATGATGAAATCGCGAAGCAGCGACACCCGGCGGGGCAGGTGACGCCCGGCGTGCGTCAGCACGTGGAGCGCCGACGTCGTGGAGTACTTCGGCAGCACCGCGACCAGCTTGGCCTCGGCGACCAGCGGATCACCGACCCAGCTCGGCAACAGCGCGATGCCGAGCCCGGCGATCGCGGCGTCGATCGTGAACTGGAGATGGTCGCCGACCATCCGGCCGTGGACGTTGATGTGCTCGGTGCCCTTCGGACCGGTCAGCTCCCAGCGTCCTTCCCCCGCCACCGCCTGCGTGAGCACGGCATCGTGCATCGACAGCTCCGACGCCTTGCGCGGCTGACCGTGCTCCGCGATGTACGACGGCGACGCGTAGAGCTTGTCCGTGGATTCGCCGAGCCGGCGCGTGATCAGCGACGAGTCCGGCAGCCGGCCGACGACGACGCCGATGTCGACCAGATCGCCGACCAGCTCCATGCCGCGCGTGGTGAACGTGACCTCGATCCGCACCTTCGGGTTGGCGACCGCGAACGCGCTGAAGATCGTCCCGAGCTTGCCGCCGAAGTGCGGCGGGACGGCGATGCGCACCACGCCGTGGATCTCGCGCGCGGCATCGAGCGCGAGGTTGTTGGCCTCCTCGAGCCCGGCTAGCGCCTCGCGCGCACGCTCGAAGAACGCCTTGCCCGCGTCGGTCAGCGTGACCTTGCGGGTGGTGCGCTCGAGCAGCGTGACCCCGAGGTCATCCTCGAGCTTCGCGACGGAGCGAGACACCGACGACGCGGGCAGGCCGAGCTGCTCGGCGGCGCGCGTGAAGCCGCCGGTCTCGACGACCCGGACGAACGTGGTGGCTCGGTTGAGGTCCATTGTTGCTCCAGGGACAATACCGCCTTGTCCGAATGCCGACTAGTGCGATTTGGGCAACAACCTAGAGTGACGTCCATGCGCCTCTCCTCCGTCACGCGGGTCCTGCTGGGCCTCGGCTTTGTCGTGTTCGCCACCAACTACTTCGTCCCGTTCCTGCCGGCGCAGGATCCGCCGCCGCCCGAGGCGCTGCCGTTCCTCGGAGGCTTTGCCGGCAGCGGCATGCTCACGCTCGTCAAGGTGATCGAGCTCGGCGCGGGCCTGCTGCTGCTGTCGAACCGGTTCGTGCCGCTCGCCCTCGCGCTGCTCGCGCCGATCATCGTCGGCATCTTCGCGGTCCACGCGCTGCTGATGCCGGCGGGTCTACCGATCGCGGTCGTGTTCCTCGCGCTCGAGCTGGTCACCGCGTGGAGCTACCGCAGCGCGTACGCGCCGATGCTGCACGCGAAGACCACGCCGAGCTCGGTGATCGAGAAGCGCGTGGCGCTCGAGTCGATCCCCGCGCGCTGACAAACCTGACAAATCAGTGTCAGCGTTGTTCCGGGAGTGCATTGATCCGCGATCCGAGCGGCGCGATGGTGGCGCTCACAAGGAGCAATGCAAATGACGACTCTCGAAGTGGGTAAGAAGTTGGTCGAGCTGTGCAGCACGGGCAAGGCCAAGGAAGCGCACGAGACCCTGTACTCCGTCGACATCTCGAGCGTGGAAGCCGGCGCCGCGCCGGGCCAGGCGCGCGAAGCGAACGGCCTCAAGGCGGTCAACGCGAAGTCGCAGTGGTGGGCCGAGAACCACGAGATCCACAGCGCGAAGGTGGAAGGCCCGTGGCCGCACGACAACCAGTTCATCGTGCGCTTCACCTACGACGTCACGTTCAAGCCCGAGAACAAGCGCTTCACGATGGAGGAGGCCGCGCTGTACACGGTCTCCAACGGCAAGATCGTGAAGGAGCAGTTCTTCTACGCGATGGGCTAGGTCTCGACGACGTCGACCAGCGCCGGCTTCCAGGTCTTGTTGTCCTGGAACAGGATGACCACGAACTTCACGCCCTCGGTCTTGTAGCTGCCCTGCAGGTACGCGACGTCGGCCGCGACGAACGAGGTATCGAGGACGATCTCCTTCGGGCGGGTCGCCTTCGAGAAGCTCAGCTTCGACGTGTCGATCGTGATCGCCTGGCCGGCGTACGCGCGATAGCGCACCGGGATGTCGGCGCGCTGATGCAGGTACTTGCCGAGCGCCTCGCGCAGGCCGTGTTCGATCACGGGTAGCGGGGCATCGGCGGTCTGCTTGGTGCCGGTCGCCGCGACGATCGCCGGGAACTGCGCGCCGATCGACGGCAGCGGGACGTTGCCGTGACACGGATCGAGCTGGGTATCCGACGTCATCAGGATCGCGATCTCGCCCTCCTTGTAGTTCGAGGCGCACGGCGGCGTGGCGCGGCGATCGAGCGTGAACGGCCCCGCGGGACCCTTGAACGTCGCGAGCACCGTGAAGGCCTGACTCAGTGCATCGCCGGCCTTGATCGGCTTGCCGGCGCGCGCGAGGACCACCCGCGTCTCATTCTTGGCATGTTGCGCGTACGGGCGAGCGACACAGCTGCACGCATGCGCGGAGTCGGCGGTGAGGACGAGCGGAGTCGTCGCGAGTGCGAACGCAGCCAGGAGGCGGAGCATCTCGGTAGTATGCGCGAGCGGATCGAGCATGCACGACACCGTTCGCGCGCCTCAAAAGCGATCGATCCACAGGGAAGCCCACGCATGAAGCCAACGTATTTCGCGACCCCCGAGGCCTGGCGCGCCTGGCTCGAGAAGCACCACGCGACCGCGACCGAGCTGATCGTCGGGTTCTACAAGACGTCGACGGGAAAGCCGAGCATCACCTGGCCACAGTCGGTGGACGAGGCGCTGTGCTTCGGCTGGATCGACGGCGTGCGGAGGAGCCTCGGCGAGCTCGCGTACACGATCCGGTTCACCCCGCGCAAACCGACCAGCATCTGGAGCGCGATCAACGTCGCGAAGATCGCGCAGCTCCGCGAGGCGGGCAAGCTGCGGCCGGCGGGCGAGGCCGCGTTCGCGAAGCGCACCGCCGCGAAGACCGGCGTGTACTCGTTCGAGCGCAACGAGGAGGCGAAGCTGTCGCCCGCGCAGGCCGCGCGGCTGGCGGCCGACACGCAGGCGCACACCTGGTTCACGGCCCAGGCGCCCTGGTACCAGCGCGCCGCGACCCACTGGGTGATCAGCGCGAAGCAGGAGGCGACGCGCGAACGCCGGCTCGCGACGCTGATCGCGGATAGCGCCGGCGGCCGGAAGATCGCCCCGTTGACCTTGGAGAAGCAGCCCGGCAAGCGTCGCTGACGTACGATGCGGCCGCGTGCGGTGGCCCGAGCTCGAGACCAAGTATCCCGACGACGGCGCGAGCACGCTGAGCGGGCTGCTCACGCACGGCGCGCGCGTGGCCCTCGGCCTGCCGGCGCGACCGCGCGATCGCAAGGACGCCCTCCGTCGGATCTCGGGCGCGATCCTGACGGGCTGGGCGCATCGCCAGGACCTCGCGGCGAAGGCCGGGATCGCGCTGCTCGGCGCGCTCGAGGGCGAGTGGGATCTCGTCGGGGATGCCACCGGCGGCGCGCTGCCGACGCGCGTGACGATCCACAAGACCTACGGCTTCGACATGGTGAAGCTCGCACGTCACCTCGCGGCGGTCGCGTACGCGAAGCTGCCCGCGACCCACGCCATCGCCGCGATCACCGAGCTGCGCGAGCGCTTCGTCGCCGGGGACTCGGCGCTCGAGCCGCGGTCGGCCGTGCTCGCGACGTACCTGTTCGCGCGCGACATCGTGCGCGACGAGGATCCGGTGTCCGCGACGCGCCGGTTCCTCGAGGGGGAACAGCTCGAGACCTCGGCCGAGCGCGGCTTCGCGGGCCCCGCCGACGGCGAGGATCCACGCGTCAAGATCTTCGAGCGGTTCGCCGCCGAGCTGTCCGACGACAAGGCGATCACCACGCTGCTCGACAAGCACGCGATCACGCTGGTCGAGGAGTGGGGCAGGCACCTCGAGAAGCCGCGGCTGGCGTTCGACGATCTCGTGATCCGCGCGTCGGTCGCTCGCCTCCCACTCCCCGAGCGCTGGGAGCGCCTCGTCGATCCGGTGGTGCACGCGTGGCTCGGCGGCGAGACGCCCGCGATCGAGCGCCGGTTCGCCGACCTCGCGCTGTTGCGGACGGCGCGCCACGTCGTCGCCGAGTGGGAGGACGCGCTGCCCAGCCTGATCGCCGGCACCAAGGTGGTGTTCGTCGACATGGTCGAGACCAAGAAGCTGCCGCGGTTCAAGCCCGGTCAGTTCTTCAAGGACGACGCCCGCAAGCTGATCCGCTACCTCGCGTCGGCGATCGCGGCCGGCGCGACCGAGGCGGACGTGTTGCCCGCGTGGTTCGATTTTCTGTCGCGCCGCTCGCCGGCGACCACGCCGCGACTCACCGGCGAGACCGCCGAGCTACGCTGGAAGCACCTGCTCACGCTCGAAGCCGCGATCGCGCGGATCGCGGGACGGCCGCGCGGTGAGGTCGGACGCGCGCTCCAGCAGCACGTCAGCGGCGCCTGACTACTTCTTCATCTGGTGACACTCGAGGCAACCGAACCCCTTCGGGTTCGCCTCGGTGTACTCGGGCTCCTTGAGGAGCTTCGCCATCTCGGGCTTCACGACGGTGCCCATCCACTCGGCCATCTTCGGCTTCTGCTTGCCGGCCTTGATCGCGGCGAAGTCGAGCGCGGCGATGTCCGGGCTCGGCATGTGGAACTTCGCCTTCTGCGGATCCTTGCCGTGGCAGGTCTTGCAGCCGAAGTTCGCGAACTGCTTCGCATCGAACTTCTGGAACAGCGGCTTCATGGTCGGGACGACCGTCTTCTTCATGTAGTCCATCTGCTCGTCGTGCGAGAGCGAGTCGAACCACGACTTGGTCTCGCCCGAGCCCGAGCCCGCACCCGAGCCCGCGGCCGAGCCCGAGCCTGCAGCGGAGCCCGCATCGGCGGTCGCCGAGCCCGAGCCCGCGGCGGAGCCGGAGCCTGCGGCCGAGCCCGCGGCGGAGCCGGAACCAGCGGCGGCGTTCGAGCCGGTGTCCGCGGAGCCCTTCGGCGTCTCGGTGGCGCTGCCCTTCGGCGGCGTCTCGGTGGCGCTGCCCTTCGGCGGATCAGTCGCCGGCGGCGGCTCCTTCTTCGAGCCGCACGCGAACAATACAAACGAGAGAGAGAGAGAGAGAGTTAATGCCCGGATTCGCACGGCGGGAAGCTAGCGCACGCGCTGGGGGTCGCGCTGTAGGAGTCTTGCCAAGTTTTACGTAGGACGTCTTCGGCAAGGAGCGGCGCGATCCTGCCGGTCACATCCATGTGCCTGAGGGAGCTGCTATGCCGGCGGCCATGCGCAGCTCCCTGCCCCTGCTCCTCCTCGTCGCGTGTGGCCCCGATGATCATGTCAGCGGCGATCCGCGCTGTGCGGCGATCTGCAAGATCGATGTCCCCGAGCTCGATGGCGCCTACGAGGTCTGCAGCGAGGCCTCGGCCGAGCAGTGCCTCACCCAGTGCAACACCCGCATCGCGAACGTCAGCGACACCTGCGGGACCTGCCTGCTGAACGACGCGTCGTTCGGCACCGAGCCGATCGATGCCGAGGCCCGGTGCGATCAGAGCGGGACGTGCACCATCTCCGGGCCCGGCGGCAGCTGTACCTACGTGGCGGCGGACGCGGCCGACCGCGATCGCTGTACGCGCCTCGCGTTCCCGCGCGAGACCGTCAGCTGCCCGGCGTCGTTCACCGATGCGCGCAACTGCTCGGTCAACTGCGAGTAACGAACAACGCCACCTCCGGACCCGGGGTGGCGCTTCGCTCACCGTCGTTGGAATGTTGTCTCAGCCGAGCACGGGGCGGCGACCCACGATCATGCGGTAGCCGGCCAGCAGGATGACGGCACCGAGGATCGAGGCGATGAAACCCGCGCCCTCACCGTCGTGGTACCAGCCGAGCGAGCGGCCGAGGAAGCCCGCGATCAGGGCGCCGGCGACGCCGATCACCATCGTGATGATGACGCCGCCCGGGTCCTTACCGGGCATGACGAGCTTCGCGAGTGCACCGACGACGAGACCGATAATGAGCATCCAAAGAATCTGCATGGTGATTTCTCCTGAACTGCGTGAGGTGCGAGCTACGTGCCATCGCGAGGAGCCGCTCACTGGGGCTCGGTGTGCGCTCGTGCACTGCCGAAACGCAAAAAGCGCCCCGAGCGAGTGCCCGGGGCGCCGCTTCGCGCTGCGTTAGCGCGGCTCGTTCTGTCCCATGTCCCCTTCGCCCTGCTTGGGCCGCTGGTCCTTCGGACCCTGCGGGTTGCGCTGCTCGGGGATGTCGTTGCTTTGCTGCGGGTTTCGCTGCGGCTCACGGGGGTCGTTCTTCGGGATCTGGTTCGGGTTCTTCTGGTTTGGAGTTTCGGTCGGCATGGTCCAGAGGTGGTGCAGGGCAGGTGCCACGCCGACACCGCAAAGCTCCTAGTGTGATCTTGTCCGGCGCGCGGACAGAAAGTTGGCCGCCGTCGGCGCTTTGGGGTCACAGTGAATCTGCATGCGCTGGCTGTCGCTTGCTCTGGTCGCGGGGTGTTCGTCGTCTGGTAAGTCGGTTCCTGCGGCGAGCGGGCCACCGGCGGAGCCGCCCGTGACGGCGCCGGCGCCGGCGACAGCGACGGCGAAGACGCCGATGCCGTCGTGTGCCGATGCGGTGCTGATCGTCGAGGCCGGCGTCGAGCGAGGCGGCTGCGAGTCGAAGCTGTCGAACGTCACCTTCGTCGACCTCCGCGAGACGTGGACGCCCAAGATCTTCGCACCGCCCGGCGACAAGGCGCCGGACTACCGCGCCGGGTACCTCGCGCTGGCATCCGAACGCGACCCCGCGGGCAAGCCGCTCCCTCCCACCGATGCGCTCGGCGAGCTCTACGGCATCGTGCCGTCGCTCTCGATCGTCCGCGACCGGTTCGCGCAGGCCGCCCGCTACAAGTGCCACGCCGCCGTCGACTCGGCGCCGATCGCGAAGCTCGGACCGCGACCGTGGGGGCAGGAGCACGACGGGCTGGTCAAGATGATGGAGCAGCAGCGCCGGGTGCTCGGCGGGCAGCTCGAGAAGGCCCGGGCCGCGCGCGGCGCGAAGGACTTCACGACCTTCGACAAGGACCGCGAGCTCGGCGCCGCCTACGAGAAGTGGAAGGCCGCCGACGAGCAGCATGCCGGCATCGTCGCCGCGCAGCAGCACCTCGTGTGCGCCGGCTACCTGGCGGCGAAGGACGTCGACGGCATGATGTCGTGGGCGACCGGCCACGCGCTGGAGCTGTTCCAGCGGCGCAACTTCCTGATGCCGAACTACCGGCTCGATGCGGAGACCCGCACGGCGCTGACCACCGATCCCCGCGAGCTCGACTTCCGGTTCGCGCTCCGCGTGCTGCGCGAGCGCGTGGTCGACGCGACGGGCCTGCTCGAGGACGGCACCGCAGGTGACGGTCCCAAGCCGATCCTCGGGCGGATGCTCGATCCCGAGGCGATGCGGTCGTCGCGCGGCCACGAGAAGCCGCTCCCGAACGCCGCGCCGGACCTGGTCTCCGCCGCCGTCGAGGCCGCCGCGAAGCAACTCGGCTGGACCGATCCCGCGAAGGCCGCCGCGTTCCTCGCGCGCCACCCGGGTGGCGTACGCGTGGCGCTCGCGCTCCCCGCACGGCCCACCTATCACTCGGCGCACATGCAGCTGTCGGCGGTGATCGATCGCGGCGACGTCTACTACGACGACGCGCCGACGCCGCGCGTCGCGCAGCACCGCCCGTCGATGACGCTGTACGTCGACGACAACGGCGTGAAGCGCGCGCTGGTGCGGTGGCCGACCACGATCGGCGGCTGGTCCGACGTGCTGCTCGGCGGCGGCGTGGTCCAGCGCTGGAAGGAGTCCGACGTCGGCCCGCGCGTGTGGCGAGATCTGTTCGCGGCGCCGACCTGGCTACCGCCGACCTCGACTCCCGACCGCGATCTCGTGAAGTGGGTCGGTCCCGGAAAGTGGGACGTCAAACGATCGATCATCGGCCCGGGCCCGAACGCGGCGTTTGGCATGGTGCTGCTCCCGCACTACCTCCCCGCGAAGAACGGCCAGATGCTCGACAACGGGATCGGCACCCACGGCTCGGCGACGGTGATGTCGATCGTCAACGGCACGTCGCACGGTTGCCACCGCCTTTACAACCAGCTCGCCGTGCGCCTCGGCTCGTTCCTGCTGAGCCATCGCACCCATGTGGTGAAGGGCCAGAAGCCCGAGTTCTTCCGGCGCATCGTCCGCTACGCCGGCACGTTCCCGGTGAAGATCGACACCCGCGGCTTCCTCTACGAGATGACCCCACCGGTGCCGATCGAGGTGACCAAGGGCCGCATCCTGACCGCGCGCCAGGTTCCTCCCGCGGCGTCGGCGCCCGCGCGCCCGTAGCGTTACGATCCCGGCATGAGCGACCCGTTGCCAGCCGACAAGCGCCGGTGCCCGACCTGCGGCGCGATCGTCGATCGAGGGGCGGTGATCTGCATGAGCTGTCGCGCGGACCTCGCACCTGCTCCGATCTTGGTGGCGCCGGTCGCAGCGCCGCTGGTTCACGGCCGGCGAAGTCGAAACACCGCCGCGATCCTCGCGCTCCTGCTCGGCGGGATCGGCGCCCACAAGTTCTATCTGGGCCAGACCACCAACGCGATCCTCTACCTGGTGTTCTCGTTCACCGCGGTCCCGGCGATCCTCGGCCTCGTCGACGGCATCCTCATGCTGCGGATGTCGCACGACCGGTTCGCGCAGCGCTTCGGCTAGAGTCGATCGCAGCCGCTCGCAACGAGCCGCCCTGACCGCACCGCCATCGCCCCTCGAGATCAGGTCGAGCGAGTCGGAGATCGTGTCCCCTCGCCGAGGATCCCGCGGGGCTCTGTTTGCACGCCGAACGACATCGTCGCTTAGTCGGCGACGAAGTTCTTCCAGTTCGTCAGGTAGTCCTGGAACGTCTTCGACACCGCGCGCTCCGCGAGGTCGGCGCGCGTCATCGGCGGCTTGCGGATCGCGTCCTCGGCGAGCCGCGGCCACGTCGGATTCAGGATCGCCGAGCGTCCCAGCGCGACGATGTCCGCGCCCTGCGCGAGCACGGCCTCGCCCTCGGCGTGCGTCCAGATCTTGCCGGCGGCCTGGATCGCGACCTCCTTCGGCACGACCGCACGCAGCTCGGTGATCACGTGATGCTCGGGGCGCTTGACGCTCGGCCGGGTGTGATCCCACAGCGACGCATGGAGGAAATCGACGCCGTCCTCGACGAGCCAGCGTGCGACCTGGAGGTTGTCGTCGAGATCCTGGCCCTTCGCGTTGCCGAAATCCTCCATCGACAGCCGCACGCCGATCGCGAACGCCGGTCCGCAGGCCGCCCGCACGGCGCGGACGGTCTCGCGGGTGAGCCGGGCGCGTCCGGCGAGGTCATCGCCCCAGCCATCGCGTCGCGTGTTCATCGTGCGCGACAGGAACTGCGAGAGCAGGTAGCCGTGCGCGCCGTGCAGCTCGACGCCGTCGAACCCGGCGGTCTGGACGCGCTTCGCGGCCGCGGCGAAGTTCGCGATCGCGTGCTCGATGTCGGCGAGCGAGCCCTCTCGCGGCGTGGCGATCTTGGGATCGGTCCACGCGGTCGCGCTCCAGGTCGGCACGCCGGAGACGTTCTCTTCGGCACGGGCGCCGCCGTGAAACAGCTGCGCGAACGCGACGGAGCCATGCGCCTTGATCGCGCTGGCGAGCCGCGTCAGCCCGGGCAGGTCCGCATCGCGATCGACGCCGAGCTCGCCCGGCCACGCCTTGCCATCCTGCGCGACGTACGCCGCGCACGTGCAGACCAGCCCGAAGCCGCCCGCGGCGCGTTGCACCAGGAAGTTCAGCTCGTCGTCGGCGAGCGTGCCGTCGGCGTGCGACTGCCAGTTGGTCAGCGCGGCGAGTGCGGTCCGGTTCGGGAGGGTGAGGCCACAACGCAGCGTGAACGGCGAGCCAAGCATGGCGGCGGAGTAGCAGAAATCTGAAGGTCCAGGTTCAGCCGTCCTCGAAAGATTCGGGCAGGGGGCGCGTCGTTCCAGTCAGTTAGCGGCGGTACAGGACGTGCTCGAACCCGGCACATGAAAGCGCTGTTCGCCGTCGTCGCCCTGGTGGGTTGTGCCTCGCAGCCCGATGTCACCGAACCCCTGGTGTCGGAGACGACCAGCGAGCTGGCGTTCGACATCGCCGATCTGTCGGCCGGCGACACCGAGCTGACGATCGATCTCGGCGCCGAGACGATCGCGGGCTTCCGGTTCGTGCTGCGCGACGACGCGACGCTGTGCCGCCGCCAGGTGGGTGCCAGCGCGATGGGCGACATGCCGCGGCTCCGCGCGGTGCTCGCGGCGAGCTCGCTCCACACCCTCGGCGAGGACACCTGCGCCGCGGCGACGCTCGGCTGCGGCGGCGACTTCGGTCACGAGCTCGGCGTCCGCGTCGATGGTGGCGAGCGCTACAGCGAGACGGCCCCGTGCCGCCAGCTCCTGAGTGGTCCCAGCCTCGAGGCCGAGCTGCTGCGCGCGTTCCAGGACGTGCCGGCGGTCGACGAGCTGGTGCAGTGGAACGGGACCGGTTACGACGTGATCGGTGAGTGTGCGCTGGGTGGCGTCACCCGCCTCTAGCCGACCGGCAACTTCGCTCGCCACTGGTCACCGGGCGCGAAATTACGTAGCGTCCGGCCATGCGATGGCTGCTAGTTCTCCTCGCCGCCTGCGGCGGTAGCGAGCAGCCGGTCCCCGCGACCGATAGCGCGCCGCCGAGCGATACCACGGTCACGCCGGATACCTCGGAGGCCGCCGGGTTCGGCACGTTGTCGGGGATGTGCGGCGTGCTGGCCGAGGCCGATCTGACGAGCGCCTCGCCCAAATTGATCCACGCGACCATGACGTTCGAGCGCGGCTACATGGATCCCGAGGATCGCCCGCTGCTCACCGAGGGCGGCGCGATCCTGGCAGCCACGCCGAACGCGGGCGGCAGCTCGGGGCTGTCCGAGGTGTTCGCGTTCGAGCAGCTCGCACGCTGCGAAGCCGCGGGCTTCCTCAAGACCGAGACCCAGATCGTCTATGACGTGCAGGGCAAGATCACCGACATCCTCGTCGAGATCGACGGTCACAAGATCGGCGTCAGCGTGACCCGCGCGGTCGCGTTTCCGTTCGGCAGCCCGTACGACCTCGCCGATGCGAACGATCTGATGACCAAGAAGCTGACCGATATCCAGGCGTCGACGATGAACGTCAGCGACGCGGATCGCTGGGACAAGCAGATCCTGGCGGTGATGGCGTACGACGATCAGCACGCGCAGGTGGTCGAGGAGTCGATCAACGCGATGAGTGCGAGCATCACCAGCGACACCATCGTCATCATCACGTCGACCGCCGGCGACGACAGCTTCATCTACACCAACAACTGATAAAGTCCTCGCCATGCGTTACGCGTGGCTGGTGTTGGCAACAGCGTGTGGCTCGAGTGAACCGGGCGAGCGCCCCACGGTGTTCGGCGGCGACCGCGCGGTCGAGCTCAAGACGCCCGACGCGCTCGACGAGGGCAGGGCCTATCCCCTCGTGCTGGTGCTCCACGGCTACGGCGCGAACGGGCTGGTGCAGACCGGCTTCTTCCAGCTCAACAACCTCGCGAAGACCAACGAGGCGCTGCTGCTGTCGCCCGACGGCAACGTCGACCGCAGCGGCAAGCAGTTCTGGAACGCGGATCCGGCGTGCTGCGACTTCGACAACACCGGCGTCGACGACGTCGCGTACCTCGGTGGGTTGATCGACGACGTGGTCGCCGCGTGGCCCGTGGATCAGGTCTACGTGGTCGGCCACAGCAACGGCGCGTTCATGGGCTACCGGATGGCGTGCGAGCGCGCCGACGTGATCACGGCGAGTGCGTTGCTCGCCGGCAACACCACGCGCTCGATCGCGGACTGCGCGCCGGCGGAGCCGACCAGCATGCTGGTGATGCACGGCGACATCGACGCGGTCGTGCCGTATGACGGCATGGCTCCGACGGACAGCCCGCTCGAGCTGGCGTCGGCCGGAGCGGTGGAATCGGCGGCGCGCTGGCGCGACTACGACACCTGCAGCGGCTCGATGCCCGGCGCGGCGATGGAGCTCGAGAAGTCCACGCCCGGCGACAACGAGACGCTGGTCGAGACGGCGACGGGGTGTCCGGACGGGCTCGGTGTCGAGCTGTGGACGCACCAGGGCGCCGGTCACCTGCCGGCCTACAACAACACGTTCGGCCCGACGCTGTGGGCGTGGCTCCAGGATCACGCGCGTCCGTGATCCGCTTCCTCGTGGTCGTCCTCGTCGCGTGCGGCAGCGCGGCGCCGAGCTGTCCGCTGCCGCCGAAGCCAACGGCGGTGCAGCCATTTCTGTGGAAGGCGCAGAAGGGCGACGGGCCGGTGGTCTGGCTGTACGGCACGATCCACGTGGCCGGCGCCGACGACGTGCCTCCAGCGGCGTGGGCCGCCCTCGACGGCGCGCCGAAAGTGATCACCGAGCTCGGCGACGTCGAGGCGGATCCGGCGAAGACCGCCGAGCTGATCCGGTTGCCGCCGGGCAAGGGCCTCGATCAGCAGCTCCCCGCGGGTGACTGGTACGACCTGCGCGACACGCTGCGCGGATCGGTGAAGGAGGCGGACCTCGCGCGGTTCCGGCCGTGGCTCGCGATCGTGAAGCTGAACGCGAAGGTCGCGCCGGCGCCGACGCCGAACATGGACACCGCGATCGCGAAGCGCGGGCGGAGCAAGGGCAAGCCCGTCGAGGCGCTCGAGTCGCTCGACGTCCAGCTGAAGGCGCTCGCCGACACCATCACGATCGCCGACCTCCGGCAGGAGATCCAGAATCGCAACCAGCTCGCCTGCGCGAACGCCTCGCTCAAGGCGACCTACGACGCGGGTGACCTCGCCGGCATCACGACGCGCCTGCTGATCCCGCAGACCCACGCGCTCGTCGTCGATCGGTCGAAGGCCTGGCTGCCCGCGATCGAGGCGGCGTTCGCCGGCGGTGGGTTTGTCGCCGTCGGGCTGGGGCACCTGCTGGGAGACGAGGGGCTGCCGGCGCTGCTCGCCAAGGCCGGGTACACCGTTTCACGCGTCCCCTGATCCGTGGGATAACGGACGGTGGGATGAGGATACCTGCGCTTGCTCTACTGCTCGCGTTGTCACCCGCGCTCGCGCGGGCCGACGACGACGAGCAACCCGATCCACCCGACGACGCCGAGGAAGCGCCCGCGCCCAAGGCGAAGGCCCCGCCCGAGGAGACCCCCGACGCAGCCGCACCCGAGGAGACCGACGCGCCCAAGGCCGAGGTCACCACGCGTGGGACGGTGAGTGGCGAGCAACGCCCGAAGGCGCTCACCCTGTCGGTCGAGTTGCTCGGTGCGGCGCCGCTCGATCGCGGCAATCGCGATCTGTTCGGCAGCGGCGGCGGCGGATCGGTGGGCGGCGAGTACTACGTCGCGCCGATGCTCGGCGTGCACGCCGGCCTGATGTTCCTCGGGCTCGCCGCCGGCGACGGCATGGACTCGACGACGTGGATCGCGGGTCACGTCGGTCCCCGGCTCCACCTCGGGGGCGCGCTGTTCGGCGCGCAGACACACCACGATCTCTGGGTCGACGCGCACGTCACCTACGGCACGTCGGGTGGCATCGCGCGCCCGGGCTTCGACACCGGTGCTGCGTTCCAGTGGGAGGTCTCGCCGGCGATCCGGCTCGGCCCCGCGCTCCGCTATCAGTTCGGCTCCGACCCGCGCGACAAGAACGCCCAGGTGTTCACCGTCGGCATCGCCGGTGGCTTCGGTGGCCGCTCGCGCGTGCCGGTGATCGTGTCGACCGATCGCGATCGCGACGGCCTCGCCGACGCCGACGATCAGTGCCCCGACGATCCGCCGGGCGACTACCCGGATCCCAAGCGTGCCGGGTGCCCCGGCGAGAACCCGGACCTCGACGGCGACGGCATCGCGAACAAGACCGACCAGTGCCCGACGGAGCCGGTCGGCAAGAAGCCGGATCCGGCGCGCGAGGGCTGCCCGTTCGTCGACCAGGACGGCGACGGCATCGCCGACGCGTTCGACAAGTGCCCGACCGAGCCCGGCCCGCCCAACGCGTTCGAGCCGTCGAAGCACGGCTGCGGCGAGCTCGCGCGCATCACCGCGACGAAGATCGAGATCCTCCAGCAGATCTTCTTCGAGACCGACAGCGCGACGATCAAGGAAGAGAGCTCGCCGGTGCTGAGCGCCGTCGCCGGCATCTTGAAGAAGAACACCAAGGTGCGGCTGCGCATCGAGGGCCACACCGACGCGCAGGGCGACGACGCCTACAACCTCGACCTGTCGAAGCGCCGCGCCCGCTCGGTCGCGACGTGGCTGATCACCAACGGCGGCATCGATGCCGGCCGGTTCGAGACCGAGGGCTACGGCAAGACGCGCCCGATCGTCAGTGGTGCGAGTGCCGACCTCAGCATGAACCGCCGCGTCGAGTTCGTGATCATCGAGAAGTGAGCGCCCTCGGGGTCACGCTCGCCCCCTCCAGGTCGCCGAAATCATTCGGCGTCTGGCGCGAAGCGTACAAACCGCTCAGAATGCGCGTAATCGCCGATTGCGTGGGTTCTAGATGGGTTTGTACGCTTTGCGCCAGACGGCCAATCATCCCGCGTGGTTGGAGGGGGGGAGCGTGACCCCATGGATCTGCGTCGCGTGGATCGCGCTGGCCGGGTGCTACGACCCGGCGAAGCCACCGC
>Ga0075163_10002199_pt1 | contig 26313 bp, 27 predicted proteins | sample JI1023141ADNA_FD_71478 | JGI IMG/M metagenome (GOLD analysis project Ga0075163, IMG submission 71478) | Wastewater effluent complex algal communities from Wisconsin, to seasonally profile nutrient transformation and Carbon sequestration -... | ecosystem: Engineered > WWTP > Effluent > Algae...
CGTACCGGCAGCGTTTCGCGTTCCTGATGCCCGGCCGCGCGCTGGTGATCGAGGCCGTGTCGGTGGAGGCGGTGAGCGCCGGCGAGCAGCACGCCGCGCCGCAGGCCGGCGCCGAGCCGGCGCGCCACGTGCCGCAGCCCGATGCCAGCGTGCGCATGCACTGCGGGCGCTGGCTGGAGGCGGGCCTTTACGTGCGCGAGTCGCTGCAGACCGGCGCTACCGTGGCCGGCCCGGCGGTCATTGCCGAGAAGAATGCCACCACGGTGGTCGAGCCCGGCTGGCAGGCGGTGCTCACCGCGGCGGGGCCGATCGAATTGACCCGTGTGGTGCCGCGCCCGACGCAGCACGCCATCGGCACCGATGCCGACCCGGTGATGCTGGAGGTTTTCAACAACCTCTTCATGAACATCGCCGAGCAGATGGGGCTGCGGCTGCAGAACACCGCCTACTCGGTAAACATCAAGGAGCGGCTGGACTTCTCCTGCGCGCTGTTCAGCGGCGCCGGCGAACTGATCGCCAATGCGCCGCACATGCCCGTGCACCTGGGCTCGATGAGCGAGAGCATCAAGACCGTCATCGCGCGCAATCCGCAGATGCACGAAGGCGACGTCTACGTGCTCAACGACCCGTACCACGGCGGCACGCACCTGCCGGACGTCACCGTGGTCACGCCGGTCTACCTGCAGCCGGGGGACGAGAAGCCGAGCTTCTATGTGGCGAGCCGCGGCCACCATGCCGACATCGGCGGCATCACGCCGGGCTCGATGCCGCCCTTCAGCAAGACCATCGACGAAGAAGGCGTGCTGTTCGACAACTTCCTGCTGGTGCGCGATGGCGAACTGCGCGAGCAGGCCCTGCGCGACCACCTGAGCAGCGGGCCGCACCCTTCGCGCAACCCCGACCAGAACGTGGCCGACCTGCGCGCGCAGATCGCCGCCAACGAAAAAGGCGTGCAGGAACTGCGCGCGATGGTGGCGCAGTTCGGCCGCGAGACGGTGGCGGCCTACATGAAGCACGTGCAGGACAACGCCGAGGAGTCGGTGCGCCGCGTGATCACCGCATTGCGCGACGGCGCCTACGAGATGGAACTCGACAACGGCGCCCGCATCGTCGTGAAGGTCACCGTGCACGCCGAGCGCCGCGCCGCCACCATCGACTTCACCGGCACCAGCGCGCAGCTGCCGAACAACTTCAACGCGCCGAAGGCGGTGACGATGGCCGCGGTGCTGTACGTCTTCCGCCTGCTGGTGGAAGACGACATCCCGCTCAATGCCGGGTGCCTGAAGCCGCTGGAGGTGGTGGTGCCCGAAGGCTGCATGCTCAACCCGCGGCCTCCGGCGGCCGTGGTGGCCGGCAATGTCGAGACCTCGCAGAGCGTGACCAACGCGCTGCTCGGCGCGCTGCGGGTGATGGCGTCGAGCCCCTGCACGATGACCAACTTCACCTTCGGCAACGCCACGCACCAGTACTACGAGACCATCTCCGGCGGCAGCGGCGCCGGTGCCACCTTCGATGCAATGGGTCTGGTCACCGGCGGCTTCGACGGCACGAGCGTGGTGCAGACGCACATGACCAACTCGCGCCTCACCGACCCCGAGGTGCTGGAGTTCCGCTTCCCGGTGCGGCTGGAGAGCTACGCCATCCGCGCCGGCTCGGGCGGCGCGGGCCGCTGGCGCGGCGGCGATGGCGGCGTGCGCCGGATCCGCTTCCTCGAGGCCATGACCGCCAGCGTGCTGAGCAACGGCCGGCGCATTCCGTCGTTCGGCATGGCCGGCGGCGCGCCCGGGGCGCTCGGCATCAACCGCGTCGAACGTGCCGATGGCCGCGTCGAGCCCCTCACGCACATCGGCTCGGTGGAGATGGCGCCGGGCGATTGTTTCGTCACCGAGACCACGGGCGGCGGTGGCTATGGCGCGCCGCCGGGCCCCGAGGAGGGTGCGGGCGCCAGACCCGCGCCTTCTCGGGCCCGCCAGCCCGGATGATCATGCCCCCGGCGCTGCTGCTGGCGGCCAAGCTGGCGCTGGTGGCAGGTTCGGTGCTGGCGGCATCGCTGGTGTCCCGCCGGCTCGGCCACGCGGCGGGCGGCCTGCTCGCCGGGCTGCCGATGATCGCCGGGCCGATCACCGGGCTGTTGCTGATCGACCTGCCCAACGAGGCCGTGCGCGCGGTGTGCCTGGCGACGCTGGCTTGCCAGCCGGCCCTGATGGCCTACCTCGTGAGCTATGCGCACCTGGCCCGCCGCGCGACCTGGCCGGTGTGCCTGGCGGTCGCGCTCGCGGTCTTCTTTGCCAGCGGTGCGTTGCTGCTCGCGCTGCCCCTGCCCGAATGGGCGCGCGTGGCGCTCACGCTGGTGGCGCCGGTGCTCGGCCTGCGCGCCATGCCGGCCGGTGCGCGCAGCGGCGTGGCGGGGCCGGTGGCGCTGCCGCGCGTCGAACTGGCCTGCCGCATCGGCGTGGCCGTGGCCGTGGCCGCGGGCGTGCTCTGGGGCGCCCAGCACCTGCGCGCGGGGTTGGCCGGGTTGCTGCTCGCCGCGCCGATCACCGGCATCGTGCTGCCGAGCTTCACGCTGCCGCGCCACGGCGCGCCCGCCACGGGCGTGCTGCTGGCGGGCTTTGCGCGCGGGCAGGTCGGCTTCGTCACCTTTTTCGTGGTGATGCTGGTCGGCCTGCCGACCCTGCCGGCCGCCGCCACCTGGAGCCTGGCGATGGCCGCGTCGGCCCTCGTGCCGTGGCTCTGGCGGATGTATCAGGCGCGCGAAGCCCGTGGCCCGACGGGCTGACCGAGCGGGGTCAGTACCCTTGTTGCGTGGACAGCGGAGTCCAGTCGCTCAGCGGCCCCAGGTCCATCACCTGACCACCGAGCGCCGGGCTGAGCACGACCAGCCGGCCGCCCATGGTGCCGAGGTAGCTCTGCGTGCCGGTGTACTGCCGCGCGTAGTAGCCGGCGATGAAGGCGCTGCCGGTGGCCGGCGCGAACAGCTGAGGGTAGGCAAACTGGGCCCAGTTGAACAAGCGGTCGGCGTCGGACATGGTGCCGACCAGCGCGCCGGCGGTGCCGTCGTGGGGCGCGCCGAGGGCATCGCCGGGGCCTGACGAAGCCAGAGTCAGGGCCATGCCGCGCAGCACGCTGTTCGTCGTCGGCAGCAAGCCGCTGATGATCGACGACGACAGGCTGGCCAGGCTGCCGGTGTCGATGCGCCCGCCGGCGATCACCGAGGCCGTGCCGCCGGCCAGCGGCAGCTTCGAGCGTCCGCCTTCGGCCAGCGTGCTGCAGCCTTCGAGCGGCAGCGCCTGGCCGCCGTTCCACCAGAAGTTCGCGTCCAGCGCCAGCGACGCATCGCCGCCGGTCACGTTGAGCGGGCAAGGCACCGTGCTGCCGCCGCCGCTGCCGAACAGCGGCCGTTCGCTGAAGAACAGGTTGTTCATCACCGTCAGCCGGTCGCTGCGCAGCACGCGGTTCACCGGCGCCGGGCCGCGTGCGCCGACGCCCCAGCAGGGGTCGACGGTGACGTAGTCCTGCACGGCCTCGTCCCAGACCTGGCAGTCGCTGCCGGCGCCGTCGTCGGCGCCGAGCACGCGGCTGTCGTGCAGGCGGATCGCGTCGCCGCCGTAGATCGAGTCGCCGTCGGCGGGCGGCTGGTAGTCCGCCGTGAACCAGACGCTGTTGCCGACCGCCATGCAGTCCTGGCAGCCGCTGAACTCCAGCGCCGCCTCACGCGGGTCGACGATCAGGTTGTTGCGTGCCACGGTGCGCAGGGCTTCATAGTCCCAGCGGCCATCGGCAGAGAAGTAGTAGGTGGCATCGGTCTCTTCGCCGCCGAGTTCGACGCGGCGCACCTTGTGGAACAGGTTGCTGTCGTAGAGCACATCCACCGAGCCGCCCTTGGCCTCGATGCCCAGCCCGCCGCCGGTGCGGCTGACCAGCGTGCGGCAGATCGCCGCACGGTGAACCCCGACCAGGTCGATGCCGTGCCGCGTGGTCTGGCTGACGCGGCTGTCCAGCACCCACAGGTCCTGCACCTGGTTGAACTTCATGCCGTCCATGTTCTGGCTCTCGCTGGTCTCGCCATCGCGTTCGTCGCTTCCGAACAGGTTCTGCACCGTCACGCGGCGCACCAGGATGTGGTGCGAAGGTTCGTAGCGGCCGTAGACCGTGGTGTCGAGGCGGCCTCCGGGCAGCAGCGCCGAGCGCCTTGCATCGAGGGCTGCGCCGGCGACGTGGATGCCGGCGGCCGCCTGCAGCGGCTGCGGATCGGCGTGGCGCTGGCCGTCCCAGGCGCCCACGCGCGCCGGACCGATGGTCACGCCCTCGATCGCGACATGGCTGACGCCGAGCAGGTTGATGCCGTGGCCGAGCACGGTGGCATCCGGCCGTGGGTCGTTCGCCACCAGCCACAGCGGTGCGTCAGCGCTCCGCTGCAGCCGTTGCGCATAGATCTCGCTGCCGAGGTTGTCGGCGTACTGGCCGGGCGCCAGGCGGATGCGCACCGGCTGACCCGGGTGCTGGCCCTGCGCGATGCGCAGCGCGTCGCGCACGCCGGCGGTGCCGGCGGCGGGCGTGACGTCGAGGTTCACCCACGCCGTGTCGGCGATGGCATCGACGAAGGTCGGGTCGTTGCAGGTGATGGCGTGCGCAATGCCGGCACTCCACAGGGTCAGCAAGGCGGGCAACAAGGTGACGAGGCGCATGGCGGGCAGGGCAGGCGAGGCGGTTCGCGCAGGCTAGGGTCCTGCGGCGTGGCCGAGGGCCGGAAAAGCGGCCGATTTCACCGACAGTCGTTGCGCGGCTTGATCTTCGATAACATCTTGATACATGAAGATCTTCGCCGCACTGTCGGGGCTGCTGGTCTGCTCGGTGACGCTGGCCGCCCCCTTGCCCAAGGGCGACCTCGAGCGCGCCTGCTGGTTGCGCCACACGGCCGAGCGCACGAGGGTCTCGATCAAGGAGCCGACGGCGGTCGATTTTTCGAACCTGCGCAACGGCTACCGGCTGCGCTCACCGTTCCAGGTCGATTTCGCGGTGCGTGGCATGGGCGTCGTGCCAGCCGGGCAGGCGCTGGCCGGCACCGGACACCACCACGTGCTGGTCGACGCCTCGTTGCCTGCCAGCATCACCGACAAGATTCCGTTCAGCGATCACCACAAGCACTTCGGCAAAGGGCAGACCTTCGCGGTGCTGGACCTGCCGCCGGGGCCGCACCGCCTGCGCCTGCTGTTCGCCGACCACGAGCATCGCCCGTACTTCGTGTTCAGCCCGGAGATCACGGTCCACGTGGCCGGGCCGCGCTCGGCGCAGCCGGTGGCCATCGACAGCCGCAACTTCGACGCCACCTGCGACGCCTGGTACCAGGACGAGGTGGCCCGGCCGCGGCCACCCGCCGAGCCTCTGGCCATCGTCAACCTGCGCGAGGGTGAGCCGGTGTCGAGCCCGTTCAACGTGCGCTTCGGCGTCGATGGTTTTGGCGTCTGCGCGGCCGGCGTGACGGCGGAACGCACTGGCCATTTCCTGCTCGAGATCCTGCGGGACGGCCGGCTGCTGCGCACGGTCGACCTGGCCAATGGCGCGACGCAGAGCAGCCTGGTGCTGGACAACGGCGCCCATGTGCTGCGGCTGCGTTTCGTCGACGGTGCCAGCAAGCGCGACCTGCTGCCCGCGGCCGACACCCAGGTGATCGTCAGCGCGCAGGAGCGCCTGTAGCGCGGCTGCCCGCTGCGGCACACAGCGCGCTCAGCACCCAGCACAGCCAGGCCGACCACAGCGTGTGGCTGGGGTAGTGCGCCCCACGCGCCAGCTGTGCGGCCCCGAAGGCTGCACCGAGAAGCAGCACGACGGCCAGCCACAGGCCGGCCGCGCGCGGGTGCCGCTGCCTCAGCATGAAGTAGCCGCCGAAGAAGGCGAACGCGGCGATTGCATGGCCTGACGGAAAGCAGCGCCCCGGGCCGCCGTCGGACACGCCGAAGCGCCAGTGCGACACGTGCTGCGCGACGCCGCCGAACTCGCTCAGGTCCCAGGGGCAGCTGGTCGGGCTGAACTGCTTGAGGGCGGGAATGGCCAGCAGGCACAGCACGGTGGAACCCAGCCCGATCAACCGCTGCCGCCGGCTCAAGCCGGGCCACAGTGGCCGCCAGACGTTGACCACCATCAGTGCCAGCACCGCAAAGCCGAGCCACCGGCCGCCGTCGTGCATCACGCGCGAGGTCAGGAACCGGTCGCGCCACGCGAAGCCGTCGGCGCTGCCGAACAGGCGCGCCGTGGCCAGGTCCAGCCCGGAAACGTCCCAGGCCAGCAGCAGCAGCAGGGCCGCCCCGGCGACCAGCAGGTCGAAGCGCCCGCCGCCGCTTTGCAGCCATGCGCGCTGCAAGGGTGATGTCAGGGCGGCGCTCATCGTGGGGGATTCATGGCTGGCGACAGGTCGCGGTCAGGTCCCACGCCGGCTGGTGCAGCGCGGTGCGCACGTCCAGCAGTCCGAGCACCGTGTGGAACAGGTGGTCATGTGCGGCCGGTTGTGTGGCACGTTGCTTCAGGCAAGCCATGTCGAGCTTCGCGGCCCCGGCGAAGCCTTCGGAGAACCACATCACCATCGGCACCTGCTTCTGCACGTCGGGGGCGATGGCATAGGGAATGCCGTGCAGGAACAGGTTGTTCTCGCCGAGTGACTCGCCGTGGTCGCTGACGTAGAGCACCGCGCTGTCGATGCGGTCCTGCCGCGCGCGCAGCTGCTCGATCAGCCGGGCCAGCACTTCGTCGGTGTAGAGCAGCGCGTTGTCGTAGGCGTTGACGATCTGCTCGCGGCTGCAACGGCGCAGGTCGTCGTTGTCGCAGACCGGCTGGAATTTCGCGAAGGCCGGCGGGTAGCGGCGGAAGTACGACGGCCCGTGGTTGCCCAGCTGATGCAGCACCAGCATCTGCGTGCCGCTGGCCTGGCGCAGCATGTCGTCCAGCCCGTGCAGCAGACCTTCGTCGAGGCACCGGCCGTCGTTGCACAGGCCCGGTGGCCGGATGTCCATCACCGTCTGTGTCGGCAGGCCTTCGCAGACGCCCTTGCAGCCAGACTGGTTGTCGCGCCAGGTCACGCCGACGCCGGCGCGCACCAGCACGTGCAGCAGCGACTGGCTGCCACGGATCGTGGCCTCGTCGTAGTTGCGCCGGCCGACCGGTGCGAACATGCAGGGCAGCGAGACCTCGGTGTTGGTGCCGCAGCTCGTGACGTCGGGGAAGTTGATCACCGGCAGCCGGGCCAGCCGCGGCGTGGTCTGCCGGGCGTAGCCGTTGAGGCCCCAGTTGGCGGCGCGGGCGGTCTCGCCGACCACCATCACCAGCAGCATCGGCTTCTGGCGGGCCGCAAAGGTGGCGCCCGGCGCTGCGTCGGCGCCGATGGGCTTTCGCGGCCCGGCCTTCGCGCGGGCATCGCCGGCGGCGACGCTGGCCAGCGACCACAGGTAGTTGGACGGCGTGATCAGGTAGCGCAATTCCTTCTGGTTGCGCATCAGCGAGGCCAGCGGCTGGAACACCGACATCAGCGCGGCCACCAGCACGCCGAAGGCGGCGACCAGCACACCCAGCCGCACCAGCACCGAGCGCCGCCATGGCCAGCGCACCAGGTCCACGCGCCACAGCAGCAGCAGCGGCAGCACGGCATAGAGGACCAGGTTCCAGGCCAGCGCGGGGCCGAACAGCTCGCCGGCCTCGGCCACGTCGGTGCGCATCACGTTGCGCAGCATCGAGGGATCGAGGTAGACACCGTAGTGCTGCATGAAGTGCATCGCGAACGCGGTGGCGACGATCAGCACCACCAGCACCGGCTTGGTCGACCAGCGGTTGCACAGCAGCCCCAGCAGCAGCAGGTTCAGCGCAAAGACGCCCACGCCCAGCGCCAGGCCGAAGCCCCAGGCCGAGGCGTCACCGGCCTCGCGACCCTGCAGCGCCGCCTGCAGGAACAGGCGGTTGCCGGCCAGCGTCCAGAACAGGCTGACCAGCACCAGCACGGCCTCGACGGGCCAGCGCACTACGAGACGGCGGGAGGGCGGGGCGGGCGGCCCGAAGCGGGGCCGGCGCATCTCGGAAGGCAACAACATCGGGCGCGATTGGACCAAAGCCGGCTGAAGCCGACCTGAAGCCCGCTGCAGCCCGAGGTCTTCGGGTCGCACAATCGCTGCCATGCGCCTGCTGCTGCTGGAAGACGATGCCCTGCTGGGTGATGGCCTGCGCGAGTACCTGCGCGCCGAAGGCCATGTCGTCGACTGGTTCAGTACGCTGCGCGACGTGCAGGCGGTGCAGGGCGAACCCTACGACGCCTGGCTGGTGGACTGGCAGCTGCCCGACGGCTCCGGCCTGCACTGGCTGGCCACGCGGCGCGCCGCCGGCGACCGCACCCCGGCGCTGATGCTCACCGCGCGCGACCGGCTGACCGATCGCGTCGCCGGCCTCGACGGCGGGGCCGACGACTACCTCGTCAAACCGTTTGCCCCTGAAGAATTGGCGGCCCGGCTGCGTGCGGTGCGCCGCCGTGGGCTCGGGGCCGGGCAGGAGCGGCTGCAGGTCGGTGACGTCGACCTCGACCTGGCCGCCCATGCTGCGCGCGTGGCCGGGCTGCGGGTCGACCTGACGGCCCGTGAATGGGCCCTGGTCGAGGCGCTGGCGCTGCGTGCCGGGCGGGTGGTGGCCAAAGCCGACCTCGACCGCCTGGTGCTCGGCGCCGATGCCGAGGTGCAGAGCAATGCACTCGAGGTGCACGTATCCAGTGTGCGCCGCAAGCTCGGCCGCGAACTGATCGAAACCGTGCGCGGCCTGGGTTATCGGCTGGCCACCGAGGCCGCGCGATGACGCGGTTGCCGTCGATCCGCCGCCGGCTGTCGTGGCTGCTGCTGGCCACGGCGATGGCCTGGGGCCTGGCGGTGTCGGCGGTGGTCTGGCTGGCGGTGCGGCACGAGGTCAACGAGTTGCTCGACGACACGCTGCGCGCCTCGGCCGAGGTGCTGCACGGGCTGCTCTCGGCCGGCGGCGGCACGCTGCCGTCACCGCTGGCGGCGCCGACCGCCGCAGCTCACGACGAACGCTTCGCCTGGCAGCTGGTCGGTGCCGGCTCGCAGGTCATCGGCCGCTCGGCGCGTGCGCCGGCCACGCCGCTGCTGCCGCTGCCCACCTATGGCTTTGCCGACGTCGCCGACCAGTGGCGCGTGTTCGGCCTGCGCTTCGGCGACGGCGCGCGGGTGCTCTACGTGGCGCAGACGCGCGCCGAACGCCGTGAGGCGCAGGCCGAGGTGGCCTTGAGCACGGTGCTGGCGGCGCTGGCGGTGGGACTGGCCAGCGCGGCCTGGCTGCGCGCGCGGCTGCGCCGCGAACTGGCGCCGGTGGTCGAACTCTCCACCTTGCTGGCGCGCTACGAGCCGCTCGACCCGCAGTCCCGGCTCGGGCCGGCCACCCGCGAAGAGTTGCTGCCGGTGCTGGCCGCGATCGACGAACTGGGGCAGCGGCTGGCGCGCCGCGTGGCCAATGAACGAGCCTTCTCGGCCCATGCCGCACACGCGCTGCGCACGCCGCTGGCCGGCATCGACACCCAGCTGGCGGTGGCGATGCGCGAGTGCCCGCCCGAACTGCGGCCGCGCCTGGACCGCGTGCGCCAGGCCGCCGGCCGCCTGACCCGCGTGGTGGCTGCCCTGCTGGCGATGTTCCGCAGTGGTGTGGAACTGCAGTGGCAAGCGGTCGACCTGGCCGGGCTGCTGACCCGGTTGCCCGTGGACGGCCTCGAGGTCCAGGTCGACGCCACCGCACCCTTGCAGGCCGACCCGGACCTGATCTCGGCGGCGCTGCTGAACCTGCTCGACAACGCGATCCGCCACGGGGCGGGCCGGGTCAGGGTGGCACTTCGGCAGGAGGCGGGCGTGCAGCACCTGCAATTCGACGATGACGGCCACGGTGTCGCGCCGGCGCAGCGGGCGGCCTTGAACGCCGCACTGGAGACGCAGGCCTACGAGGGCCGCATGGGCCTGGGACTGATGCTCACCGACCTCGTGGCCCGCGCGCATGGCGGTTCGCTGTGGCTGCCGCCTGCCACCAGCGGCTTCAGCGTGGCCCTCTCGCTCGGACATCCGCCCCCGAGCGGGGAAGCCGCCTCCCCCCATGTCTGACCCGCGCATCCTGCTGACCGGCTTCGAGCCTTTCGACGGCGAGGCGGTGAACCCGTCGTGGCTGGTTGCAAGGGCACTCGACGGCGAGTACATCGAAGGGCACATCGTTCAGGCCGTGCAGCTGCGCTGCGTGTTCGGTGCGGCCTTGCAGGGCCTGGACAAGGCGCTGCGCCAGCACCGCCCGCGCCTGGTGCTGGCGCTGGGGCAGGCCTCGCGGCCGCGGGTCGGTGTCGAACGCGTCGCGATCAATGTCGACGACGCCCGCATTCCCGACAATACGGGAGCCCAGCCGGTCGACACCACGATCGTGCCGCGGGGGCCTGCGGCCTACTTCAGCGGCCTGCCCATCAAAGCCATCACGGCCGCGCTGAACGAGGCCGGCGTCGACGCCGAGGTCTCGCAGACGGCCGGGACCTTTGTCTGCAATCACGTGTTCTACGGGCTGATGCACCGCCTGCGCCACCGCCCCGGCGTGCGCGGCGGATTCATCCACCTGCCCTTGCTGCCCGAGCAGGCGCAGCGGCGAGGGCAGGGCGAGGGCATGGCGCTGGCACTGATGATCGACGGCATCCGCCGGGCGCTGCAGGTGACGCTGAACGTAGAGCGCGATATCGAGGTGACGGGTGGCGCGGTCGACTGAATGCGGCCAGTTCGCGGGCCGCATGCCGGCGGGTCGCCAGGCCTGCCGCTCGGAGCTCGGCAAGGCCAGTGCGGTGTCCAGCATCTCGCTGCGCAGCGGCCCGTCGTTGCCGAAGTCTTGAAGGCCTTGCATGCGGCCGTGCGCCATGCTGCCCGAGACGGAAGCGCGTGGGGGTATCGGTGCGTCACGTCGTCGAGGCGGCGTCCACCAGCAGGAACACGTCTTCCAGGCCGAGCTCGGCCAGGGCATTCACCAGCGCGGCACCGGCCCGCAGGTCGTTGGCCCGCACGAAGTAGCTCGTGCGGCCGTCGCTGCGCTGCGCAACCGCCTGGTGGCCTTGCTCGAGCAGGGCCTGCAGCGAATCGCCGCCGTCGAGGTCGAAGACCCGGGTGTACGGGCCGGCGATCTGTTCCTGCCATGCCAGCTGCCGGGCGCTGGCGTACAGGCCGAGCCGGGTGCGGGCCTCGGGGTCGGCGGGGACCTGCTGCGGCGCGGCCGACAGCGGCCAGCCGCGGGCGTCGAACAACTCGGGGCCGGCTGTGGCTTCGGCCCGGGCTTGTGCCAGCTCGGGCGGCTCGGCACCCTCACCACCACCGCAGGCGGCCAGGGTGGCCAGGCTCACGATGAGGAGGGGCAGCGAGAGGGCGCTGGCGAGGTGGCGGGTCGTGTGGGTGGCGGTGGGCATGATGTCGACTCTCCAGTGGAACGAGGCCGAGGAGCCGACCTCATTCCGCTGTACGACACTGCCGCGCCGATCCGGACACTCGCCAAGCGGTCTGCCTGCGGCCGCCGCAGGCGCCGCTCAACGCGGCGGGCCGCTCTCCGAGTCGCCCGACTCGCCGTACTGCTTCCAGCGGCCCATGGCCTGCCGCATGAACACCACCTGCTGGCGAAAGCGTGGGCAGGCCTGGCACACCAGCATGTGCACACGCACCCCCAGCCGCTCACCGACCGTGAGGTCACGGTCCTGCCCCTGCAGCACCAGCCGCGTCACTTCCTGACAAGTTCGGAGGAGTTTCATCGGCGGAGCTTCAACGGGCGGCGGCACGATCGAACCAGGTCTGCTGCAGGCAGTCGCGCAGCCGCAGCCTGGCGCGGTGCAGCAGCACCCAGAGGTTGGTCGACGTGATGGCCAGTTCCTTACAGATCTCGTCGGTGTCGAGCTCGAGCCACTCGCGCATCATGAACACGCGCCCCTGGGTGGCCGGCAGGTGGCTGACACAGGCCTCGAGCACGTCGAAGAACTGCCGCTCGCGCAGCTGGTGCTCGGGGTCGCCCCAGTCCTTGGGCGCCTCGCGCCAATGGCCGTCCTGCGCGAACAGCAGCTCGTCGAGGTCCTGCTCGTCGTCGTCGGTGGTCAGCGAGGCCTCACGCGCGTGACGGCGCAGCTGGTCGATCACCTTGTGCTTGAGGATGCCGACCAGCCAGGTCTTCAGCTGCGACTGCCCGGCGAAGGACTGCGGCTTCTCCAGCGCGGCGAGCAGGGTCTCGGAGACGGCGTCCTCGGCCCAGGCCTCGTTGCGCAGCTGCGTGCGTGCAAAGCGCAGCAACGGGGTGCGCAGGGCTTCGACCTGGCGGGCGAAGGCGGTCATCGGGTTTTCACGGGCAAGGTCATCGCGGCGCAGTGTAAGGAATCGGAGGTGGCTGCGACTATCGTTTCGTCGGCCGGTGATGCACCCCGGCGACGGATCTCAACCCTCAGGAGTGTCACTCATCATGAACCAACGTCACATCGTCTCTTCCGCCCTGGCTTCCGTTCTCGCGCTCGGCCTCGTCGGCGTTGCATCCGCGCAGGACAAGGGCAAGGAAAAGTGCTACGGCATCGCCAAGGCCGGCCAGAACGACTGCGCCAACCTGTCGGGCAGCCATTCCTGCGCCGGCCAGTCCAAGGTGGACATGGGCGCCGACGAGTGGAAGTACGTCGCCAAGGGCACCTGCAAGGACATGAAGGGCATGACCGCCGAAGAAGCCAAGATGAAGGGCAAGAAGTAGTTCGCACGGTCTTTCGAAGGAGCCCTCCGTGATGCACACCGGCATCGGCCTGCGCCAGCCGCACTACGCACAGCTCTTGGCGGCGCCGCCGGCGCTGGCCTTCGTCGAAGTGCATTCGGAGAACTTCTTCGCCGACGGCGGGGCGGCGCTGCAGGTGCTGCACGCGGCACGAGAGCAGTGGCCGGTGAGCCTGCACGGCGTGGGCTTGTCGCTGGGCGCCGCGGCGGGGCTCGACGCATGGCACCTCGACCGCCTGGCGCGGCTGGTGCAACGCATCGACCCGGTCCGGGTCAGCGACCACGCCTCGTTTGCACGTGCCCCGCGGCGCCATGGCGCCGCGCCGGTGCACGGCAACGACCTGCTGCCGATCGCCTTCACCGACGCCTCGCTGGCCATCATGGCGGCCAACGTGCAGCGGGTGCAGGAGCGCCTCGGCCGCACGATCCTGGTGGAGAACCTCTCCGCCTACCTCCACTGGGCCGACGACCGCATCGCCGAGCCCGAATTCTTCAACGAGCTGGCGCGGCGCACCGGGTGCGGCGTGCTGCTCGACGTCAACAACCTCGTCGTCAACGCACTCAACGACGGCGTGGAGCCGGTGGCGGCGGCCTGCCGCTGGGTCGACCGGCTGGACGCCGCGATCGTCGGCGAGATCCACCTCGCCGGCTACCAGGACTGCGGTGACATCGTCATCGACGACCACGGCAGCCGGGTCCACCCGCCGGTCTGGGAGGTCTTCCGGCGCACGGTGCAACGGCTGGGGCCGCGGCCGACGCTGATCGAGTGGGACACCGACCTGCCGGCGCTCGAGGTGCTGCTCGGTGAGGCCCATGAGGCCGAACGGGTGCTGCTGTCGTCTCGTGCTCTGGAGGCAGCGTGAACGGGGGGCCCGCGCAGGAAGCCTTGCGTCAGCAGATGCTGCTGCGCGCGTTGTGGCGCGACGCCCGACCGGGTGTCGTCGAAGGCTGGCTGCGCGATGCACCGGCGCGTCGCCGGCGTGGGCTGCAGGCCTACCAGGCCAATGCCGGAGCGCTGGCCGAGCGCGCGCTGGCAGCGGCCTTCCCCACCATCGCGCAATTGATCGGCGCCGAGTCCTTTGCGTCGCTGGCGCGGGCGCTCTGGCATCGGCACGCGCCTCAGCGGGGGGACATCGCCGACTGGGGTGGCGAGCTGGCGGATTTCATCGCGCAAGACAAGCAACTCGACGACGAACCTTACCTGGCCGACGTCGCGCGGCTCGACTGGGCCTGGCACCGAGCGGCCTCGGAGGCCGACGACGGCGCGCCGCCGGCGGGCCTGGATCGGTTGGCCGAAGCCGACCCGGCCGCACTGTGGCTGCGCCTGAGACACGGCACCGCGCTGCTGCGATCGACGCACCCGGTGGTGACGATCTGGCGCGCTCACCAGAGCGCGGCCGACGACCGCTTCGAGCCGGTGCGTGCGGCCTTCGAGGCGGGCCACGGCGAGACGGCGCTGGTCTGCCGCATCGGGCTGAAGCCGGAAGTCTTCATGCTCGACGAGCGTGATGCGTCCTTCGTCGAGGCCTTGCTGAAGGGGCGTTCGCTCGACGACGCCCTTTCCGCCGCCGACGGCGGCTTCGACTTCGAGGCGTGGCTGATTGCCGCGCTGCAATCCGGTTGGCTCTCCGAGGTGTGCCGTCAGCCCTGGAAAGGAATCCCATGACTTCGTTGGTCCGTTCGCTCTCCCCGCTGTGGCAGCGGCTCGTCGCTCTGCTCGAGTCGCTGCAGCCGGTGGCGTTGCTGGCGGCGCGGGCCTACGTCGCGCAGGTCTTCTTCCTGTCCGGTCTGACCAAGCTGCGCGACTGGGACACCACGCTGGCGCTCTTCGCCGACGAATACCACGTCCCATTGCTGCCCACTGAACTTGCTGCGGTGATGGGCACCGGCGGCGAGCTGGTGCTGCCGGTGCTGCTGCTGCTGGGCCTCGGCGGGCGCTTCGCGGCGCTGGGGCTGTTCGTGGTCAATGCGGTGGCCGTGATCAGCCTGGCCGACATCACGCCAGCCGCTCTGCAGCAGCACCAGTTCTGGGGCAGCCTGCTGCTGGGACTGTTGCTCTGGGGCCCTGGCCGCTGGGCGCTGGACGCCTGGCTGGCGCGCCGCTGGTCGTCCCGATAATGGGCACATGCCCTGGCCTCTGACCCTCCTGCATGCTTGACCGCGCCGCCCTGGCGCTATTGCGGCCGGTGATGGTGGGCGCCGCGCGGGTGCTCGTCAGGGCGGGAGTCGGCGCCGATGCCGTCACCTTGCTGGGCTTCGGTCTCGGGTTGACCGCCGCTGCGGCCATTGCTTCCGCCGAACCGCTGGTCGGCCTGGCGTTGTTGCTGCTGAGTCGTCTGTGCGATGGCCTGGATGGCGCGGTGGCCCGCTTGACCCGGCCCAGCGACCATGGTGCGTTTCTCGACATCACGCTCGACTTCCTGTTCTACGCCAGCATCCCGCTGGCCTTCGCCATCGCCGCACCCGCGACCAACGCCTTGCCAGCGGCCATGCTGCTGGCGGCCTTCATCGGCACCGGGTCGAGCTTCCTGGCCTTCGCGGTGCTGGCGGAGCGGCGGGGCCTGAGCAGCGAGGACTTTCCGCAGAAAGGCCTGTACTACCTGGGCGGCCTGACCGAAGCCAGCGAGACCTTGCTGTGTTTTGCGTCGATGTGCCTGTGGCCGCAGCACTTCGCGATGCTGGCTTACGGCTTTGCGGCGTTGTGCGGCCTGACGACGCTGACGCGTATCGTCGGCGGCTTGCGGGCACTGCGCCCACCGACCACCTGACCGGACCACGAAATGAACCGACGCAAGCTGCTCGTGGGAGTGCTGGTCCTGGCCATGGTGGGCGGGTTCTTCGCCTTCGACCTCGGTCGCTGGTTCGGCCTGGCACAGGCCAAACAACTCCAGGGTGAACTCGCCAGCCTCTACGCGGCGCAGCCGCTGGGGGTGCTGGCAGGCTTCTTCGCGGTCTATGTCGCGGCCACTGCGCTGTCGCTGCCCGGCGCGACGATCCTGACGCTGCTGGCCGGTGCGATCTTCGGCCTCGGCATCGGCACGCTCGTGGCGTCTTTCGCATCGAGCCTCGGTGCCACGCTGGCGATGCTGACCGCCCGCTACCTGCTGCGGGAGAGTGTGCAGTCGCGCTTCGGCGCGCGCCTCGCCGACATCGACCGTGGCGTCGCGCGCGAAGGGCCGTTCTACCTCTTCACGCTGCGGCTGGTGCCGCTGTTTCCGTTCTTCATGATCAACCTGGTGATGGGGCTGACGGCAATGCGCGCCGGCACCTTCTATGCGGTCAGCCAGGTCGGCATGCTGGCCGGCACCGTGGTCTACGTGAACGCCGGCACGCAGCTGGCACGGCTGGAGTCGCTGCAGGGCATCCTGAGCCCGGGGCTGATCGGCTCGTTCGTGCTGCTCGGCCTGTTCCCGCTGGTCGCGCGCCGGGTGGTCGGGTGGCTGAAGGCCCGCCAGGTCTACGCGCGCTGGGCCGACCGCCGGCCGAAGCGCTTCGACCGCAATCTGGTCGTCATCGGCGCCGGCGCGGCCGGCCTGGTGACCAGCTACATCGCGGCCGCCGTCAAGGCGCGGGTCACGCTGGTCGAGCAGCACAAGATGGGCGGCGACTGCCTGAACTACGGCTGTGTGCCCAGCAAGGCGCTGATCCGCACTGCGACGCTGGTGCAGCAGATGCGCCGCGGCGCCGATTTCGGCATCGAGGCGACGCCTGCGCAGTTCGATTTCGCGCGGGTGATGGAGCGCATCGCCGGCGTCGTGAAGGCCATCGAGCCGCACGACTCGGTGGCGCGCTACACCGCGCTGGGCGTCGACGTGCTGCTGGGCACGGCCCGCATCGTCGACCCCTGGCATGTTCAGGTCACGGCCGCCGACGGCAGCGTACAGGTGCTGAGCACGCGGGCCATCGTCATCGCCACTGGCGCCCGGCCGTTCGTGCCGCCGCTGCCGGGATTGGAGGACGTGGGCTACCTCACCAGCGACACGCTGTGGCAGCTGCGCGAGCAGCCGCGCCGCCTGCTCGTGCTGGGCGGCGGGCCGATCGGCTGCGAGCTGGCTCAGAGCTTTGCGCGTCTCGGCAGCACTGTGACGCAGGTCGAGATGGCGCCCCGCCTGCTGGTGCGCGAGGACGAGGAGGTGTCCGACTTCGCCCGCCACGCACTCGAGGCGGATGGCGTGACCGTGCTCACCGGTCACCAGGCCCTGCGCTGCGAGCAGGAGGGCGGGCAGAAGTTCCTCGTCGTCACCGCGCAGGGCCAGGAACGACGACTCGATTTCGATGCGCTGCTGTGTGCCGTCGGGCGCTCGGCCCGCCTGACCGGCTTCGGCCTCGAGGAACTGGGGGTTGCGGTCGACCGCACGGTGCAGGTCAACGAGTACCTCGAAACCGCCTATCCCAACATCCTCGCCGCGGGAGACGTGGCCGGGCCCTACCAGCTCACGCACGTGGCGGCGCACCAGGCCTGGTATGCGGCGGTCAACGGCCTGTTCGGCAGCCTGCGCAAGTTCAAGGCCGACTACTCGGTGATCCCGTGGTGCACCTTCATCGACCCCGAGGTCGCGCGGGTCGGGCTGAACGAACAGGAGGCCCGGGCGCAGGGCGTGGCTTTCGAGGTCACGCGCTACGGCATCGACGACCTCGACCGCGCCATCGCCGACAGCGCGGCCGAAGGCTGGGTCAAGGTCTTGACGGTGCCTGGCAAGGACCGCATCCTCGGCGTGACGATCGTCGGCGCACATGCCGGCGACCTGCTGTCCGAGTACGTGCTGGCGATGAAACATGGTCTCGGGCTGAACAAGATCCTCGGCACCATCCACACCTACCCGACCATGTCCGAAGCCAACAAGTACGCCGCCGGCGAGTGGAAGCGCGCCCACCAGCCGGCAGCGCTGCTGAAGTGGGTGGAGCGCTTCCATGCCTGGCGGCGCACGTGACGCGATGAACGGCTGCGCGGCCCAGCCCAGGCGCCTGTGAAGCGACTCCTGCTGCTCGGCGGAGGCCATGCCCACGTGCACGTGCTGCAAGGACTCGCACAGCAGCCGCTGGCCAGTGCGGAGGTCGTGCTGGTCAGTCCTTTCGCCCGCCAGATGTACTCGGGCATGGTGCCGGGGTTGGTGGCCGGGCGCTACACGGCCGACGCCTGCGCCATTGCACTCGGGCCGTTGACCCGGGCTGCCGGCGTGAGGTTCGTCGAGGCCTCGGTCGTGGCTTTCGAGGCAGCTTCCGGCCGTGCCACGCTGTCGAACGGCGAGGAACTGGTCGCCGACGTGGTGTCTCTCGACACCGGCTCGGTGATGAACCGTGACCGCATCGTCGGTGCCCGCGAACAGGCGTTGTTCGTGCGGCCGATCGAGCACTTCGTGAAGCTGCTCGATGGTGTCTTCGAGCTGGCCACGCAACGTGCGCTGGACGTGGTGGTGATCGGCGGAGGGGCGGCTGGCGTGGAGCTGGCCCTGGCCTTCGAACATCGACTGCAGGCGTTGAACGAATCGGGTGTCCGCGTGGCGCTGGTGACGGGCGGTTCGTCACCGCTGGAAGGCCATGGCGAATCGGCGCGGGTTCGAGTGCAGCGAGTGCTCGCGCGCCGCCGCATCACGGTCTTTCGCGACAGCTGCACGCACATCGAGGCGGGCAGCCTGACGCTGGCCGGCGGTCCCCGCCTGGCCTGTGACGTGCCGGTGATCGCGGTCGGCGGCGAGGCCCCGGCGTGGTTGGCCGACAGCGGCCTGCAGCTCGACGAGCAAGGCTTCGTGGCCACCGGCGCGACCCTGCAGAGCCTGTCGCACCCACAGGTCTTCGCCGCCGGCGATGTTGCGTCGCGGACCGACGACCCCCATCCACGCAGTGGTGTCCATGCCGTGCGCGCGGGGCCCCCGCTGCTTGACAACCTGCGGGCTTTCGTGGCCGGTGGCGAGTTGCGCTCGCACCGACCGCAGCGCCGCACGCTGAACCTTCTGGCCTGTGGCGACGGCCGCGCCATTGCTTCGTGGGGCGGCTGGTCGACGCAGGGCCGCTGGGTCGGCTGGTGGAAGGACCGCATCGACCGTGGCTTCGTGCAGCGCTACCGGCTGCCTGCCGAGGGGCCTATTCCTGCGGCCGGAACGCCACGATGATGCGCGGCGGCACGCGGCCGTCGGTGTCGCGCGGCAGGGTGCCGGTGCGGTCGATGGCGCGCAGCACGGCGTCGTCCCAGTCCTTGTGGCCACTGCTGCGCACCAGGCGCCGGGCGAGGATGGTGCCGCTGGGCGCGGCGCTGACCTCGACCTCGGCGGCCGGGTTGCCGCTGATGGTGTCGGTGAAGACGATGTTGGGCTTGATGGTCGCCACCAGCTTGCCGGCATAGGACTTCGACGGCCCGGCGTCCCTTGCGGCCGTGCCGGTCGACTCCGGCCCGCCGGTGGCGCCGGCCTGACCCATCATGCGCTTGAGGTTGTCCTCGCGCAGCTTGGCCAGTCGCTCGTCGTCGGCCTTCTGCTTGGCGAGCTGCTCGGCCTTGAGCTGGTCGCGCTTCTTGGCTTCGGCCTGCTCGCGCTTGAGGGCTTCGGCTTCGCGCTCCTTCTTCGCCTGCCGCTCCTGCTCCTGCAAGGCCTTCTCACGCTGCAGGCGCTCGGCCCTTTCCTTCTCGGCCTTTGCGATCGCAATCTGCGGGTCTGGCGGCGCCGGTTCGGGTTTAGGTTCGACCTTCGGCAGCGCCGGTGCGGGCGGTGGCGGGGGCGGGGCGGGCGTCTCGACGGCGCGTGGTGCTGCGACCTGCGGCACAGCCGCCCACAGCTCGGCGGTCACGGCCTCCGGCGGGCTGGTGCGCCATTGCACGGCCGAGGTCAGGGCAACGAACAGCAGCGCATGCGCCAGCAGCGCCAGCGCCGCACCGCGCACGAGTCCGCCGCCGGGTGGCGGCAGCAGCAACTCGTGAGCGTTGGCGGCGCTGCCGGCGACGGCCACGACTCAAGCCCCCGGCTTGACGGTCAGGCCCACGCGCTTGATGCGCTCCTTCTGCAGCGTGGCCATCACGTTCATCACCACTTCATACTTCAGGCCGCGGTCGGCGCTGATGACCACCGGCACCTCGGCGTTGCCCGCCTGCGCCGTGCGCACGCGGGCCGGCAACTGGGCCAGCGTGACGGCCACGGGCTCCTGCTGGTCGACGCGCAGGCGCAGCTTCTCGTCGGCACCGATCAGCACCTCGATGACCGACTGCGGTCGCTGCTGCGACTTGCCGACGGTCGGCACGTCGATCATGCCGGTGGTGATCAGCGGCGCGGTGACCATGAAGATGATCAGCAGCACCAGCATCACGTCGATGAACGGGACCATGTTGATCTCGTTCATCGAGCGCCGGCGGCGGCCGCCTCCGCGTGACGCGACGGCCGGCATCAGCGCGTCGGCGCGGGCGACGGCGGTTGGCCGGCGTTGCGCTGCAGGATGTTGGTGAACTCCTCGATGAAGGTCTCGAGCTGGATCGCGATGCGGTCGATGTCGCGCGCAAAGCGGTTGTAGGCCACCACCGCCGGGATCGCGGCAAACAGGCCGATGGCCGTGGCCACGAGCGCCTCGGCGATGCCGGGCGCCACGGTGGCCAGCGTCACCTGCTGCATGTTCGACAGGCCGACGAAGGCATGCATGATCCCCCACACCGTGCCGAACAGGCCGACATACGGTGACACCGAGCCCACCGAGGCCAGGAAGCTGAGGTTGCTCTCGATGGTGTCGAGCTCGCGCTGGTAGCTGGCGCGCATCGCGCGGCGGGCACCGTCGAGCTGGCCGCCGGCGTCGAGCCGCTTCTCGCGCAGCTTGAGGAACTCGCGGATGCCACTGGCGAAGATGCGCTCGATCGGTGCCGTATCGGTCTTGCTGGCCACCGCCTGGTTCATCTCGTTGAGACTGCGGCCGGACCAGAAGTCGCGCTCGAAGGCTTCGTTGCGGTTGCGGATGCTGCGCAGGCTGAAGAGCTTGCCGAAGATGACGGTCCAGCTGGCCAGCGACGCGACCAGCAGGCCGGCCATCACCAACTGCACGACGAGGCTCGCGTGCAGCACGAGCTGGGTGATCGAGAGGTCCTGGGTCATGAGGCGGTCAAGGGTATCGGTATGGGAATGCGGCGCGGCCGGAAGGTTCCCGCGTCGACACAGCCGATGCGGATGCTGCCTTCGGTCAGCAGGTCGGCGCCGCGCCAGGCCTGCTGGTGGAAGACCAGCGTCGCGCGACCGGCTTCACGGACCTCCACGGTGACTTCGATCAGGTCGTCCAGCCGCGCCGGCCGCAGGTACTTCACCTGGGTGTCGGTGACGATGAAGATGGCGCCAGTCTCGTCACGCAGCGACTGTTGGGCAATGCCCTGCACACGCAGCCACTCGGTGCGCGCGCGTTCGAAGAACTTGAGGTAGTTGGCGTAGAACACGACGCCACCGGCGTCGGTGTCTTCCCAGTAGACGCGCAGGGTAAGGCGAAAGGGCAGCGCAGCAGATGGCATCGGCGCGGCGATTATGCGCGAGGGTCGTCCGGCGACGGCCCGCCGCGCGGCGTCACGGCACGGTGCGGAGGTAGACCGGTCCCCAGATCGGGTGGCCGGCTTCCGAGCGGCTGAGTGCGAAGCCGGGGTCGGCGCTGCGCGCGGCGCGGAACTCGGCCTCGCAGTCGGCGATGCGTTCGCTCGAACAACCGATGAAGGCGCGCAGCTTGTGGGCGGTGGCGCGGTCGCGTGGGTGGCTCAGGCCACCGGTCAGCGCCGCCTTCAGCGCGGCATCGGCTTGCGGGTACTGGCCGTCGTCGTAGGCGCGCAGGCCCTCGTAGAGGGCCCGTTCGGCAGGGCGGTCGAGCAGGTCGGTCAGTCCCGGTGTCATCGGCGCGGTGGTCGCGCAGCCTGCGATGCCGGCCAGGCTCGCGATCAACCAGGCGACCCGTTTCATGAACCGAAGCGGTGGCGGATCACGACCGGCTTGTCGGCGCTGACCTGCACCTGCACAGTGTGGGCCGGAAAGTCGGCGTTGCGCACGGTGATCGAGTGCGTGCCTTCGCTCAGCGAAAGGCGTGACAGCGGGGGCGTGGCGCCAGCCGGCTGCCCGTCGACCTCGATCTGCCCCCAGGGCGTGATCGCCAATTGCACCAGTCCCTGCACAGGGGCGGCTGCTGCGGGGGCGGCCATTTCGACCGGGCGGGCGTCGCGCGGCGGGGTGTCGGCAGTGGTTGCGCGCCGCGCAGTGGCGCCTTCCGGGGCCGTGCGGATGCGTGGTGCAGCAGGGGGGGGTGGGGCCTCGGCGACGGCCACCGGCGCAGGGGGAGTCGCAGTCGGGGTGTCTGTGGTGGCCTCGGTCGGCGGTACGGGCACGGCTGGAGGTGCCACCGGCGGTTGTGGGGAGGCGGCGACCACCGGGGCGACCGGGTTCGATGCCGTGTCCGTGGTCAGACCTCGGCTGTTGAGCCCCAGCGCCATGGCGCCGGCCACCGCAAACAGCGCGGCGGTGATCAGCCAGCGGCGGCGGGTGGCGCCAGGAGCTCGGTCCGCGCTTGCGCCGCGGTTGGAGGACGAGGGTTCGTTGCCGGCCGGGTGATCGGCCGTCCAGCGTCGCAGCGCGATGACCACGTCGTTGGCGCTGGCAAAGCGCTGTTCGGGCTCGCGCGCCATCATGCGAGACACGACCTTCGAAAGATCCACGGGCACGCTGGGGCGCACCTCGTGGGCCAGCCGCGGGCTGCTGTTGAGAACCGCCTGGTTGATGTCGGCGAGGGAGCCGCCTTCGAAGGCCTTCTCGCCGCACAGCAGCTCGTAGAACACGACGCCCAGCGAGAACATGTCGGTGCGTGCGTCGATCGTGCCCCCGGCGAGCTGCTCAGGTGCCCGGTAGCGCGGCGAGCCTGCGACCGTGCCGTCGAGCATCTTCAACGACGAGCCGTGCGTGACGCGGGCGATGCCGAAGTCCAGCACCTTCGGCTTGGCGCGACGCGTGAGGAAGATGTTGGCCGGCTTGATGTCGCAATGCACTACGCCCCGGGCGTGGGCGTAGGCCAGACCTTCGGCGATCCGGCGCACCAGTTGCACGCTCTGTTCGATCGTCGGGCGCCAACCCTCGGTCAGCGCCTGCTGAAGGTCGCGGCCGTAGAGGCGCTCCATCGCGATGTAGACGCCATGCGCGGACAGCCCGGCGTCGTGGATCGTGACGATGTACTTGTGCGTCAGGCCCGCGGCGGCACGCGCCTCGTTGAGGAACAGGCCGTCGAGCGAGACTCGGGCCCGGGCGTCGACGTCGAACTGCAGCGTCTTGACCGCCACGGCCCTGGACAGCAATGGGTCCCAGGCTTCGTAGACCGCGCCCAGCCCACCTTCGCCCAGCTGGCGCTTGAGGGCGTAACGGCCGATGTGTGAAAGTGTCGGCTCGACGGCGGGGTCGGGGGCGTCGATCGACAGGCCGCCGAAGTCGGTCACGACATCCGGCACCGCGTGGCCGGTGGCCGAGGTGTCGCCGATGGCAGAGTCGGTCAACGACGAGTCGTGAAGCGACGAGTCCTGCAGCGATGAGTCCGCCGGGGCCCAGGTGCCGGCCGGCATGTCTCCCGGCATGGCAATCATCGTGGCCGCGAACTGCGTGCTGCCGGGAGCGTCTTCGGGCTTTTTCTGGAAAAGGTTCAGTGCCACGTCGCGCAGCTTACGGGGGCTGCCCGGATGCAAGTGCCACGAAAAGCGTGTGATTCGGCCCTTGGTTAACCGATGGTCACGCTTTTGGCCTGCTCGTCGTCAATTGTTCACAGGCTGCCCCGCGATTGAGGGGTTGCGCTCGCGCCAAGGTCGTCGATGGGCGCGCTGCGAGCGGGCGGGCCGACAATGCGGTGGCCGACGCCATGTCGGCCGATCCGAACACCTGCATGAACAGCTCCGCACACACCGACGCCCTTGCTCTGGCGCCTCTGGCCCGCCGCACGGCGCTGATCGAGCCCTTTCGCGTGATGGAACTCGTCAAGCGAGCGATGCGCCTCGAGCAGTGCGGCCGCTCGATCATCCACCTGAGCATCGGCGAGCCGGACTTCACGGCTCCCGAGCCGGTCACTGCTGCCCTGCAGGCTGCGGTGTCCGCTGGCAACACCGGGTACACCGGTGCGCTGGGCATCGATCCACTGCGGGCGGCCATTGCACGCTGGCAGGGTGAGCAGTTCGATGTCGACGTCGATCCAGGCCGTGTCGTCGTCACGGCGGGCGCCTCGGGAGCCCTGCTGCTGGCCTGCACCGCCTTGGTCGACCCCGGCGCCAAAGTGCTGATGAGCGATCCGTGCTACCCGTGCAACCGCCACTTCGTCACCGCGACCAGCGGCGTGCCGGTGCCCATTCCCGTCGGTGCCGACTCCCGCTTCCAGCTGACCGCGGCCGCGGTGCGGGCGCATTGGACCGCCGATGTGGCCGGCGTGTTGCTGGCCACGCCCAGCAATCCGACCGGCACTTCCATCCCCTTCGATGAACTGGGGCGCGTGATCGACGTCGCCCGGGCGCACCGCGGGTTCAGCATCGTCGACGAGATCTACCTCGGGCTGTCGTACGAAGGCAGGCCACGCAGCGCACTGGCGCATGGGCAGGACATCGTCGTTGCCGGCAGCTTCTCCAAGTACTTCCACATGACAGGTTGGCGCCTCGGCTGGCTGGTGGTGCCGCCGGCATGGGTGCCGACCTTCGAGAAGCTGGCCCAGAACCTCTTCATCTGCCCCTCGACGCTGGCGCAGCAGGCTGCGGTGGCGTGCTTCGGCAGCGAGGCGCAGGCCATCTATGCCGCCCGGCGAGACGAGTTCCGGGCGCGGCGGGACTACATCGTCCCGGCGCTGAAGGCGCTGGGTTTCGGCATCCCGGTGGAGCCCGATGGCGCGTTCTATGTCTACCTGGACTGCAGCGCGTTTTCGGACAGCAGCACGCACTTTGCCAGTGAGATGCTGGAGCAGATCGGCGTGGCCATCGTGCCCGGCGAAGACTTCGGCAGCCACCAGCCGCAGCGATACCTGCGCCTGTCCTACGCCGCCAGCATGGCCAAACTGCAGGAGGCCGTCAGCCGGTTGGCCGCCTGGTTGCCGAGCCGTTTGCGGGCTTGACCCGGACAACGGCAGGCGTCAGCGCTTGCGTGCGCTCCGCGCGGCCACTTCCACGGGGCGCAGGTCGCCGGCCGTCTTGTCGAGCACGCCATTGACGTACTTGTGTCCATCGGTGCCGCCGAAGCTCTTGGCCACCTCGACCGCTTCGTTGATGGCCACCCGGTACGGGATATCGATGCAGTGCTTGAGTTCGTAGACGCCGATCATCAGCACCGCGTGCTCCACCGGAGACAAGTGCGCCGTCTTGCGGTCGACATGCCGCGTCAGCGCCGCATCGATGTCGGCCGCTTCGGCGATGCAGCCGTGCAGCAGCGCATCGAAATGGGCGCTGTCGCACTTGCCGAACTCGTCGAGTTCGCGGATGTGGGCGTCGACCACCGCAGCCTCGGCACCCGAGACCAGCCACTGATAGAGGCCCTGCAGCGCAAACTCGCGCGACCGCCGGCGTGCCGAGCGTGCCGGCGAGGCCTTGCGTGCGGGGACCGCCGGTTTGGACGAGGCTTCGTTCACCCGATTTCCTCGAGAAGATTGGCCATCTCCACCGCAACCCGCGCGGCGTCCCGGCCCTTCTCTTCGGTCCGCGCCCAGGCCTGGGTCTCGTTGTCGACGGTCAGGATGGCGTTGGCGATCGGGATCTGGTGATCCAGGGCGACCCGGGTCACCGCGGCGCCGCTCTCGTTGGCGACCAGTTCGAAGTGGTAGGTCTCGCCGCGGATGATGCAGCCCAGCGCGATCAGCGCGTCGTACTCCGACGACTCGGCCATGGCCTTCAGGACCACGGCGATCTCCAGCGCGCCGGGCACCGTGACATGCGTGATGTCCGTCTGGTCGACATCCAGCCTCGCCAGCTCAGCGAGACAGAACTCCGCCAGCTTGGAAGTGATGCTGTCGTTGAAGCGGGCCTGAACGATGCCGATGCGCAGACCTTCGCCGGCGAGGTCGCCGGAGGTACCCTTGTCGGAGCCTTGCATGGCGCCCCTCCTGTTCGTTGGAATGATCGTCAGGCCGCGACGAAGCCGGTGACCTCGAGGCCGTAGCCGGCCATGCTCGGCATGCGCCGCGGGCTTCCGAGCAGCTTCATGCGGCGGACACCGAGCTCGCGCAGGATCTGCGCCCCGACGCCGTAGGTGCGCAGGTCCATCTGGGAGCGTGCCGCGTTGGCATCGATGGCCTGGCCGCCGAGCAGTTGCGGCAGCAGTGCCTCGACATCCTGGGTGCAGTTGAGCAGCAGCGCCACCCCGCGATCACCGGCCGCCAATGTGGCGAGTGCGCGAGGCAGTGCCCAGCTGTGCCCACCCGCATCGACGTCCAGCAGGTCCAGGGCCGTGAACGGCTCGTGGACACGCACGGGCACCTCGTCCCGCTCCGACCAGGCGCCGCGGGTCAGCGCCAGGTGCAGGCCACCGCTCCGATCGCGGAAGGCCGCGCACTGGAAGACACCGTGCGGTGTGGTCAGCGGCCTGGCACCCACGCGCTG
>Ga0075163_10002200_pt1 | contig 26303 bp, 19 predicted proteins | sample JI1023141ADNA_FD_71478 | JGI IMG/M metagenome (GOLD analysis project Ga0075163, IMG submission 71478) | Wastewater effluent complex algal communities from Wisconsin, to seasonally profile nutrient transformation and Carbon sequestration -... | ecosystem: Engineered > WWTP > Effluent > Algae...
TTACTACTCGGTGTCGATCAGCGGCTATCACATCGCCGAGGCCGGGGCGAACCCGATCTCGCAGCTGGCGTTCACGCTCGCCAACGGCTTCACCTTCGTCGAGTACTACCGGGCGCGCGGGCTCGAGGTCGACGCGTTCGCGCCGAACCTCAGCTTCTTCTTCTCCAACGGCCTCGACGCCGAGTACACGGTGATCGGCCGGGTCGCGCGGCGGATCTGGGCGGTCGCGCTGCGCGACCTCTACCGCGCCGACGAGCGCAGCCAAAAGCTGAAGTACCACATCCAGACCAGCGGCCGCTCGCTGCACGCGATGGAGATCGACTTCAACGACATCCGCACCACGCTGCAGGCGCTGTTCGCCTATTACGACCATTGCAACAGCCTGCACACCAACGCCTACGACGAGGCGATCACGACGCCGACCGCCGACAGCGTGCGCCGGGCGATGGCGATCCAGCTGATCATCACCAAGGAGCAGGGCCTGGCGAAGACCGACAACGTGCTGCAGGGCAGCCACATCGTCGAGCAGCTCACCGAGCTGGTCGAGGAGGCGGTGCTGACCGAGTTCTTGCGCCTCGACGAGCGCGGCGGGGTGCTCGGGGCGATGGAGCGGCAGTATCAGCGCGGCAAGATCCAGGACGAGAGCCTCAAGTACGAGCACCTCAAGCACTCGGGCGAGCTGCCGATCGTCGGGGTCAACACCTTCCGCAACCCCGACAAGACCGGCGAGCAGGAGGCCGCCGGCCTGGCCCTGACCCGCGCCAGCGCCGACGAGAAGCACGCCCAGATCACCCGCCTGCGCCGGTTCCAGGCCGAGCACGCCGACCAGGCCCCGGCCGCCCTCGAGGCGCTCAAGCGGGTCGCGCTGGCCGGCGGCAATATCTTCGAACAACTGATGGCCACGGCCCGCGTCTGCAGTCTGGGTCAGATCTCCCGCGCCCTCTTCGAGGTCGGGGGGGAGTATCGGCGGTCGATGTAGACAGGGCGGCGACCGGGCTCACCCCTCGGGTATGCCAGGTGGTCGATATACTGGGGTCAGCGAGGCGGCATTCGGATCACCGCACATCGACGGTGTCGGGCGTCGCCCATGTGCAAACAATAATGTTGACTTTGCGCGAACTGTGATAGCGTTGCGCGCATGTCGAAGTTCGAGACTGCATTCAAGGCCGCCATCGCTGAAAATGAGCGGCGCATCCTCATCTCCACGCTGCTGGCCTCCCCCGAGCTGACCCTCGGTGAGATCCACAAGCTGAGCAAGGGCGGCCTCGGCCGGCTGTTCAGCGAGGTCACCATCGCCGACCTGCTCGGCGGGCGCGGTGGCAATGGCGGCGGCGCTGCCCCGGCTCCGGCCGCGGGCAAGGGTCGCGGCGGTCGGCGCGGCGCGGCGGCCTCGGAGGCCGCTGCTCCGTCCGGCGGCGCCCGTCGGGGCCGCAAGCCGGGCCCCAAGGCCGAGGCCGCTGCGGCCGAGGCGGCCCCGGCCGAGGGCAAGGGACGTGGCGGTCGGCGCGGCGGCGGCAAGGCCAAGGCCGTCAACACCCGCACCGCCGAGGGCCGCGCGGCCTACGACGAGTCGCTGTTCCAGGCGCTCCAGGAGTCGGGCAGCCCGACCGGCGCCGGCGCGCTCATCAGCAAGGTCGGGGGCAGCAGCCTGCAGGCCCGCGCCGGTCTGGCGCGCCTGATCGAGGCGGGCCGGATCACATGGTCCGGCAAGGCGCGCGGCACCAAGTACAGCGTCGCGTAGACTGCGAGCGGGTAGCAGCGCATGGCACACCGTCCCCGACCCGTCCCCGCACTCCCGATCTCCCTGACTCTCGCAGCCACTGCGGCACTTGCCGCGGCATTGATCGCAGCCCCCGGCTGCGGGCGAGATCCCGCCAAGGAGAACACGGACGGGCCCGGGTCGACGACGGCGCCGACCAGCGGTGACGCCAACTCGGGCGTCACCGCCAGCACCACGACGGTAGCGAGCACCGGAGATACCCCGCCGACCACCACCGAGGAGGGCCCAAAGGGCGATCTCCCGGTCGGCGGCGAGTGCAACCTGTTCGCCCAGGACTGCGGCGAGGGCACGAAGTGCAACGCGTGGAGCATGGAGGGCGGCTTTTTCCCCGACGGCGCCAAGTGTGTGCCGGTCAGCGGCGACAAGCAGCCCGGAGAAGAGTGCGCGATCGAGGGCAAGTTCGGCGACGGCATCGACAACTGCGTCGCCGGCTCGATCTGCCTCGACGTCGAGAACGCCGGAAAGGCGACCTGCGTCGCCTACTGCAGCGGCACGATGGACGACCCCGAGTGCCCGAACACCGGCGACGCGCAGTGCGCCTTCCTGTTCGAACCAACGGTGCCGCTGTGCTTCCCGAGCTGCGACCCGCTGGTCCAGAACTGCTCGCCCACGGACACCTGCGTGCCCAACATCGCGGCGCTCGGGGCACCATTCTTCGTGTGTATGCCCCGCGTCCTCGGCAACGTGCCCGGCCAATATGGCGACGTCTGCTACGCGCTCTCGGGCTGCGACCCGAGCTTCCTGTGCATCTTCGCGGAGAACGTCCCCGACTGCGACGGTATCTACTGCTGCTCGACCTACTGCGACCTCGACGACCCGGGCACCTGCACCGCGTTCGACCCGACGCTCTCGTGCATTCCGTGGTTCGCGCAGGGGCAGGCGACGCCGGGCTACGAGAAGGTCGGCGTGTGCGGGATCATGCCCTGAGTCTTTCGGTGGTCGCGCAATGTCGAACCCCCGTCGGACCCCGGCGCCCTCGTTTGCGCTGAACGGAGGTCCGGCGATTCGGCGCGAGCGAGCATGTCCTGAGGGACATGTCCTCGAGGCCACAGGCCGTGCGAGCTAGACGGGGCGCCCGAGCCGCGCGCAGTGGCCGAGGTGCGCCTTCAAATACTTGCTCGGCAGCTCGCGCGCGAGCTGGCCGCCGAGGCGCGCCGAGATGGCGACGAGCTTGTCGAGGTCGACCCCCGTCTCCACGCCCATGCCGTGCAGCATGTAGACGACGTCCTCCGTGGCGACGTTGCCGGAGGCGCCCGGCGCGTAGGGGCAGCCGCCGAGGCCGCCGACCGCCGAGTCGACGGTGCGGATGCCGAACTGCAGCGCGACGGTGATGTTGGCGAGCGCCGTGCCGCGGGTGTCGTGAAAGTGGACGGCGAGCTGGTCGAGGCGGATGCCGGCGCGGACGAGGCCGTCGAGGATGTACTCGACCTGGCGCGGGGTGCCGACGCCGATCGTGTCGCCGAGGCTGATCTCGTAGACGCCCATCTCGAGCAGGCCGGTGGCGACCTGGATGACGCTGTCGAGGGAGATCGCGCCCTCGTAGGGGCAGCCGTAGACGGTGCTGACGTAGCCGCGGACCGTCATCCCGCGCGCGAGGCCCTCGCGCACGACCTCGCGGTAGGTGGCCAGCGCCTCCTCCGTCGACTTGTTGATGTTCTTGCGGTTGTGCGTCTGCGAGGCGGCCATGAAGACCGCGATCTCCTGCATGCCCGCGCGCGTCGCCGAGTCGAGGCCGCGCAGGTTCGGGACCAGCGCGCTGTAGCTGACCCCGGGCTTGCGGCGCACGCGGCTGGCGACCTCCATGTGGTCGGCCAGCGCGGGGATCCAGCGCGGGTTGACGAAGCTGGTCAGCTCGATGCGCTTGATGCCGGCGTCGACCAGGCCCTCGATGAGCTCGACCTTGCGCTCCACCGGCAGGATCGTCGTCTCGTTCTGCAGGCCGTCGCGCGGGCCGACCTCGTAGATCTGCACGTCCGCGGGGAGGGCGGCGAACAGCGGCGGACGGGTCGGTCCGGGCGAGGTCGGGGTGGGGGTCGTCGCGTCAGTCACGGCGTTCCGGGCTTCTCCGGCGGCTCCGGCCGCGCCAGGGTCAGGCGGTCGGTGGTTCGAGTGTACGCGATCCCACCCAGCCGCCCGACAGCCGCCAGCTGCGCCGGATCGATCGGGAGCAGCCGACCCTTGCGGTCGCGGACCAGGAGGTCTCCGCGCACCGCGAAGTGCACGACCTCCGCCAGCACCAGCGTCGAGGACGGCGCGCCGGGGGCACCAACCCCCAGCGGGATCGCCTGGGTCAGACGGCACTCGAGGTGAGCCAGCGCGCCCGCGACCCGCGGCGGACCCACGACGCTCGCAGGCTCGGCGGGGACACCGACCGCGTCCCACTCCGAGACCTCGGCCGGGTACATCGCCGAGGTCGCGTTCATCGCCAGCACCCACGGCTCGCTGACGTGCGAGACGCAGAACTCGCGGCGCTCGAGGATGTTGCGCAGGCTGTCCTTCATGCGCCCGTCCGCGTGCCACGAGATCGCCAGGACGATCATCGCCGGATGCGAGCAGACGGCCTGGAAGTAGCTGAACGGCGCGAGGTTTCGCCGGCCCTGGCCGTCCTCCGAGGAGACCCACGCGATCGGCCGCGGGGCCACCAGGTCGGTCATCAACCGGTAGGTCTCGCCGGCGCCGAGGCTGGCCGCGGGGATCTCTTCCAACGCTTGCGTGCCGCTGTCCTACCAGAATCTCACGCCGCTTTCACGGCCACCCGCGCTTGCTCACGAGCTCTTTTTAAAAATGATGCTGGCGGTGGACCTGTCCTCGGGGACAGGTTCATCGCTCACGCCCGCGGGGCTCGCCGCCGGCGGCCGAGCGCGAGCAGGCCGAGCGCGAGCAGGGCAGGGGACGCGGGGGCCGGCGTCGGCTGGCGACACCCGCAGCCGCTCTCGTCGTCCTGGCCGTAGCCGTCCGGGAGCGCCGGCTGCGACGGCTCGCCGGTCGAGAAGCCGTCCGTGGGCTGGCCGCCGGTCCCGGGCCCGCCGCCGTCGCTGCTGGTGCCCGGGAGGCCGCCGACCTCGCCGACGCCGGTGCCGGCCGTGCCGCCCGGGTCGCCCGTGACCTCGCCGGCCGCGTCGCCGGTGCCGCTGGCCTCACCGCCGGTGTCGCCGGCGTCGCCGGTGTCGCCGGTGCCGTCGGTGGTCTCCGGGGCCGGCACCGGATCGAGGGCGATCACGACGCGCGCGCCGGGGTAGACCGCGACGTCGACGGGCTCGCTCGCCAGCTCGTAGACGCCGTCGGCCCAGGCGTCGAGGGTGTGCGCGCCCTGGCCCGCGGCGAAGCTGAAGCTGCCGTCCGCGTCGACCACGACCGGCATGCCGCCGTCGATCTGCACCGTCGCGCCGACCGCCGCGATGCTCTCGTCGGGGCACAGCGCGCTGAAGTCCGCGGCGATGATGTAGCCGTCGGCGTCGAGGCCGTCGACGCCGACGCACGGGCCCTCGCCCGCGGGCATGAACAGGCGGTGGTGGCCGTCGATGTCACGGCGCGCGTGCCAGTACTGCAGGGTCGTGCCGGCGGCGATCGGACACAGGGTCTCCGGCGCCTGCAGGTCGGTGCGCATCGCCGTCGGTTTAATAAAGGTGTCGACGGAGGCAGTCAGCGTGCACGCGCGGCTGCGGTCGACGGCGACGCCGCGGATCTGCCCCGGCGGCACGACCTCGTTGACGAGCGCCATGTACAGCGTCCAGTTCCAGCCCTTGCCCGGGTCGGTGTGCGACTGGTTGGGCAGCTCGACGTGGCCGACGATGTGGTCGCGGTCGACCGGGATGTCGTGCTTGATCGTCAACCACCGCGTGAGCCGGGCCGACGAGCTGTACGTCGCCCACGTGTACCACTTGTCCGGATCCTCGACGTAGCCCTCGTGCTCGATGCCGAGGGCGTAGCGGTTCATGGTGCCGACGTGGTAGCCGCGGTCCTTGTCGAGCACCATCTGCGTGACCTCGCCGTCCTTCGACTGCATGCAGTAGTGCGCCGAGACCTGCGAGTTCGGGTTTTGAAACCACGCGATCGAGCCGTTGTACGAGCCCTGCATGGTGTGCACGACCACGTAGTCGTAGCTCTCGATGCCGTCGGGCAGGAAGTTGGCCGCGTTGGCCGGCACGAACGCGGCGGCCAGCGGGTACTCCGACTCGATCGCTACCGGGGGCAATTGCGGGACCGCGAAGTCGTCCCAGCCCGGCGGTCGCTCGTGGTGGTCCTCGCCGTCCGGGTCGGCCGCCTTCCACGGGCCGTCCCACGCGCCATACGCCGGCGCCTCGGCGCGGGCCGACCCCGCGTGCGGGATGACGATCAGCAGCGCCAGCGCGCCGCCCACCCGGGAGACCAGAGCCTTCGCGTCCATGTCAGAGCCATAACGCGGCGCGCGAGACCGCGCAACGGCGGCCGGGCGATTTCGCGACGTTTCTCCACCGCGGCTTCAGGGCGGCTACAGAGCGGCTACAACAACTTTTCCAGGCGCGCCCGGTCGAAGCCGACCATCAGCTCGCCGCGGACGTCGATGACCGGGACGCTTCCTGTCTTCGTGCCGGCCTTCTCGGACTTGGCGCGCAGCTCCCCGGCGGCGGCGCTGTCCTTCTCGATGTCCTTGGCGACGTACTTGACGCCCTTGCGGTCGAGGTACGCGGTGAGCTGCTTGCAGACGCCGCACCACTCCGTCTTGTAGACGATGACGTCGGCCTCGCGCGGGGCCGCGGCCGGGGGCTCGAGGCCGGGCGGGAGCTCGACCTGGCTCGAGCGGCCCTGGCCGAGCGCGAGCTCCTCGAACAACCCGCGCTCGACGGTGCTGAGCGGCCAGCCGCCGCCCTCCGCGGGGGTGCGGAGGTTGGCGACCCAGACCCGCCCCGGCGGCGCCTCGGGGCCATTTAATAAGGTCACGCGGACGAGGCCGCGGGCCTCCTCCGGGACGTCGGCGGGCTTGCTGGCGTCGGTGAACTTGCCGCGCTCGCCGGCGTAGGTGAGGATCGCGCCCTGGGCGTCCGCGGGCAGCGTGGCGGCCTCCCCGGGCGCCTCGGCCGCGGCGTCGGCCCCGGCCGGGCGGGCCGCGCGCTCCGGCGCCGGCGGCTTCTCGGGCCCGCAACCCAGCAGGGCGACCAGCAGCAGTGCGCCGCGACGAGACGCCCGCGACGCCGGGCTCGGGGTGGGTCGTGTCGGTCGTATCCGTCCTTGCATGGCTGGCGACGGAGTATAACCGACCCGTGGCGCGATTCGCCTCCAGCGGACCCCCCGAGGGCCGCAGCCTGCTCTCGCTGCTGCGCGCCTTCCTGGCGCTCGTCGTGACGCTGTCGGTGCTGACGGCGATCCTCTACACGGGCTACCTGACGTACACGGACCTGTCGCCGGAGGAGGTGCGCGCGCCGCAGGCCGCCCTCGAGGTCGACCGCAGCGGCCGACGCGTGACCTACGGCCGCTCGTCGCTGACCCGCGAGCGACAGCTGTGGCTGCTCCACCTCGAGGGCTCGCCGGAGGAGATCGGCGACGCGCACGGCCAGCTCGCCTCGCGCCTGTTCGCGACCCTCGACGAGCACGCGTCGGCCCGCCTCGCCCAGCGCTACGGCGCCTGGCTCGAGGGCTGGGGCGCGACGATGGTGATGCGCTGGGACTTCCGCGACGCCGACGACGCGCTGCCGCCCGCGGCCCGCAAGGAGCTGGCCGCGCTCGCCGAGGCGATGCCCGAGGCCGCCGACGGGCGCCTGTCCGGCTACCACCGCCTGTTCCTCCACCAGAACTTCGTCGAGCTGAGCCGCCGCCTCGACGACGTGCTGCTCGAGGGCAGCATGTTCGCGGCGTCGCACCGGCCCAAGGGCGGAGGCGAGCGCGGCAACCTGGTGGTCGGCCGCAACTTCTCGGTCGACCTCGGCCCGGAGGTCGAGCCCGACCGCCTGGTGACGTTCTGCTACCCCGACGGCAAGTACCCGTTCGTGGCGATCGGCTGGGCGGGGCTGCTCGGCGTGGTCACCGGCGTGAACGCCCGCGGCGTCGTCGTCGCCCTCAACCCGACCCGCACCGACGACCCGCTCGAGACCGGCGCACCGCTGCCGCTGGTGCTGCGCCAGGTGCTCGAGGAGGCCGACACGCTCGAGCAGGCGCTCGAGATCCTTCAAGCCGCCGACCTGCGCACGTCGGGCGCGGTGCTCGTCGGCGACGGCCGCCAGCGCAAGGCGGCGATCGTCGAGCTGGCCCCGCGCGACAAGGACGAGCGCAAGCCGCGAGGCGACGACGCGGCGGCGATCTGGGCGACCAACCACCTGATCCGCGAGCCCTTCGAGCGCGACGCGCAGAACGACCGCATCCGCCGCTACACGTCGTCGGGCTACCGCTACGAGCGCCTCGGCGAATTGCTGGCCGAGCAGTCCCCGGTCGACCCGGCGCGCGCCGTGGCGATCCTCCGCGACCGCCGCGGCCTCGGCGGCGAGGAGCTCGGCCTCGGCAACCGCAACGCGCTCGACAACCTGCACCTCACCCACTCGGTGGTGATCGACGTGACGGCGATGGTGCTGTGGGTCGCGGAGGGCCCGAGCGCGCTCGGCCGGTTCCGCGCGATCGACCTGCGCCACGCGCTGACCCGCGAGGGCGCCCGCCCGGCCCCGCTCGACGACTTCCCCGCCGACCGCCTGCTGCACAGCGAGGAGTACGGCGACTACAAGGAGGCGCTCGCGGCGATCGACCACGCCCGCGCGCTGCTGGCCCAGGGCCTGCCCCGCAAGGCGCTCGCGGACGCGAAGGTGGCGCTCGCGCTGGCGCCCGACGTCGGCGACCTGCACCGCCTGCTCGGCGACATCGAGCGCGAGCTCGGCAACCTCGCGGAGGCCCGCACGCACTACGAGCGCTACCTCGAGCTGGTCCCCGGCCGCCTGCGCGACCAGGAGCGCGTGCGCGGGCTGCTCGAGGAGCTCGGCCAGTAGGCGCTCACGCGCCGCGCAGCAGCTCCATGTCGGTCGAGGGCGCGGGCGCCGGGGGCAGCGCGACGAAGCCGAAGCCGGCGTAGAGCGACTGGGCGTCGCGGGTGCGCAGGTGGACCTTGAGCGCGTCGCGGACGATCGGGTGATCGAGGACGAGGCGGACCACGGCGCGCCCGAGCCCGCGCCCGCGCCACGCCGGGGCGACGACGACGTCGTAGAGCTTGGCGAACTTGCTGCCGTCGCCGACGGCCCGGGCCATGGCGATCAGGCGCCCACGCTCGTCGTGCGCGCCGACCCACGCGCCCGAGCCGAGCAAGGCGCGGGCGATGGCCTCGCGCGAGACGCCGACGTTCCAGTACTCGTCGACGAGCAGGTCGACGGCGGCGTCGAGGTCGGCGCGGTCGAGCGCGCAGGACAGCCGGGCGCCGGCGGGCGCGGCCAGGAACGCGGGCGTCGGGACGGCCGGGTTGGCGCGCCGGATCGCGTCGATCGCCGCGGCGTCGCCGGGCAGCCCGCGACGCCACAGCTGCTCGAGCACGCGCAGGAGCTCGTCGGGCCTGCGGTTCTGCCCGAGCTTGCCCTTGCCGTCGATGCTGGTCGGGGCGACGCGGACGATCAAGATGCCCTCGACCTGCTTGCGGTAGCGCGGGTCGTCGGCCGTGATGGTGACGTAACCACCCTCGGGCTGATACTTGACCATCAGCGCCTCGAGCACGCGCGCCTTGAAATGCACGTCGTCGACGTCCTCGAGCACGCCGTGGATCTGGACGCTGCGATAATAGGTGGTCGCGGGGCAGGCGAGCTCGGGGTCGAAGAAGTAGCTCGGGATGACGGCGACGGTCTCCTCCGCGGAGACGACGACCGGCCGTCCCATGGCCCGCATCTTCTCGCCGGCGGGCGCGCCGTGAAAGGCGAGCGCGCCGTCGACGACGACGCCGTGCACGGTCCGCAATACCGGGGCGCCGGCCTCGTCGACCGCGGCGAGGTGGACGACGGGGCTGCGGGCGAGCACGGCCATCGCTGCTTCGGTCGGCATCCGGAAGATCTCCTTGCGCATGTCCGGGATGGTGCCTGGCGGGTGGTCCAGCCTGGAGGGCCAGAAGTGAAAAAATCGCTGGACCAGCGGCGACCTCGGGTGCGTGCCCGGGCGTGCCCGCGCGGGCGGCCCGGCGTGCCAGCGCTGGGCCTGTGGGCGGCGCGGGCGAGCCCGTCCGCGACTCGCCCGGCATCGATCGTATGCGCGCTGGTCTGTTCGAATTTCACGAACTGGACGGGTACCGGGTGCCGGTGCTTGTGAGCGAGGGGCGGGTCGGCTATGCGTGGAGGGTGCGGCGCTGGGAGCAGAACTTCGTCCTCGACGCGGGGAGCGAGCAGCCGCGGTTCGTGCAGATCGCCCAGGCGGTCGCGGCCGAGGTCCGGCGCGGTCGGCTGCGGCCCGGGGACGCGCTGCCCGGCAGTCGGGCGCTCGCGGAGAGCCTCGGGGTCCATCGCAACACCGTGCTCGCGGCCTACGCCGAGCTCGCCGCGGAGGGGTGGATCGTCACGGAGCCGGCGCGGGGGACGTATGTGTCGCAGGCGCTGCCCGACCCGGCGCCGCGGCGCTTCGCGCCGGCGGCGACGCTGCGGCGCGAGGTGCCGGCGCGCGCGGCCTTCGAGCTGCCGGCGCAGGTCGAGCCGTTCCGCTTCGACACGGTGTTCCCGGCGGGGACGCTGGCGCTGCCGGGCGGGACCCCGGACGTCGGGCTGGTGCCCGCAAACCTGCTCGCGCGGGCGTATCGCCGGGCGCTGCGGCGCGACGCGAAGGCGCTGCTCGGGTACCGCGATCCGGGCGGGCACCCGCGGCTGCGCGCGGCGCTGGCGACGATGCTGTCGGCGACGCGGGGGCTGGCCGCCGGGCCGGAGGCGGTGCTGCTGACACGCGGCAGCCAGATGGCGCTGTTCCTGGTCGCGCAGCTGCTGGTCCGGCCGGGCGACGTGGTCGCGGTCGAGGAGCCCGGGTATCGCCCGGCCTGGGAGGCGCTGCGGCGGGCCGGGGCGCGGCTGGTGGCGCTGCCGGTCGACGGCGAGGGCGTGGTCGTGGAGGCGCTCGCGGAGCTCGCGGCGCAGGAGCGGGTGCGGGCGGTGTACCTGACGCCGCATCATCAATATCCGAGCACGGTGACGCTCGCGCCGGGGCGCCGGCTCGCGCTGCTGCAGCTCGCGCGCAGCCAGCGGATCGCGGTGATCGAGGACGACTACGACCACGAGTTTCACTACGAGGGCCGGCCCGTGCTGCCGCTGGCGAGCACCGATGCGTTCGGCTCGGTGATCTACGTCGGGACGCTCTCGAAGGTGCTCGCGCCGGGGCTGCGGCTCGGATATGTCGTCGCGCCGCCGCCGCTGATCGATCGGCTGGTGGTGCTGCGCAGCACGATCGACCTGCAGGGCGACGCGGTGGTCGAGGCCGCGGTCGCGGAGCTGCTCGAGGACGGCGAGGTCCAGCGGCACGTCCGGCGCGCGCGGCGGGCGTACCAGGCGCGGCGCGACGCGCTGACGGCCGCGCTGCGCGAGCAGCTCGGCGACGCGGTCGCGTTCACCACCCCGGGCGGCGGGATGGCGCTGTGGCTGCGCGCGGCGCCCGACCTGTCGATCGCGGCGTGGGAGGCCGCGGCCGCGGACCACGGGGTCCACTTTCAGCCGGGGCGGCGCTTCATGTTCGACGGGCGCGAGACGCCGCACCTGCGCGTCGGCTTCGCGGGGCTCGACGAGCGGCGGCTGCGAGAGGCGGCGCGGCGCATGGCCGCGGCGCTCGCCGCGGTCCGGCGCGCGCGCGGGCGGGTCGCCTGAGCGCGACCTGTCCCGAAGGTCAGGCCGACCGCGTCGGCTCGCCTGTCTTCGGGGTCAGGTGAGCGCGGCCTGTCCCCGGGGACAGGCGGCCTGTCCCGGGGGCCAGGTCAGGCCGGGGGCGCGGCGGCGGCGACGTCGCGGGCGGCGGTGCGGGCGGCGACGAAGCAGCAGGTGGCGGCGAGGACGAGGACGCCGGCGAAGTCGACGAAGGCCTGGCCGGTGCCGATGCGCTCGGCGACGGCGCCGAAGACCGGGGGGGCGGCCATGTCGCCGAGGAAGTGGAGGACGAACACGGCGAGGGCGTAGGCCATCGCGCGCTGGTCGGGGCGGACGACGTTGGCGATCTGGGTGTTGACGGCCGGCATGCACAGGAACAGGCAGGTCGCGCCGATGGTCAGGGACACGAGGATCGCGGCGTGGCCCTGGACGCTGAAGCCGACGAGCATCGCGGGCAGGGCGAGGGCGTAGGCGCAGCCGGCGAGCAGGGCGTAGGCGCCGCGGGTGCGGCGGGCCAGGCGGTCGCCGAGCACGCCCGCGAGCACGCTGCCGACCACGCCGGCGATCAGCGCGGTGACGCCGAGCGAGGTCGTGGCCTGGACCTTGGTCATGCCGCGCTCCTGCTCGAAGAAGGCGATGCCGAAGTGCAGCAGCGGGACGAGGATCATCACCGCGAACGCCTGCGCGAGGATGATGAGCATCAGGGTCCGGTTCCTGAGCAGCGCGACGTAGGGGGCGAGGCCGCCGGGGGTGCCCGGGGGCGCCTGGACGCGCGGCGGCTCGGGCAGGAACAGCAGCAGCAGGGCGACGAGGATGCCCGGCGCGCCGGCCAGGAAGAACGCGTTGCGCCAGCCGCCGAAGTGCTCGGTGATCACGCCGCCGACGATGTAGCCGGCGGTCCCGCCGAGCGGCAGGCCGAGGTAGAAGATCGACAGCGCCCGCCCGCGCACGCGCTCGGAGAAGAAGTCGACGACGAGCGTCGGCCCGATCACGAGGCAGCCGGCCTCGCCGACGCCGATCAGGAAGCGCGAGGCGTAGAGCGCGAGCTTGCTGGTCGCGAGACCGGAGCCGATCGTCGCGAGCGACCAGACCAGCACGCACAGCGCGAAGATCAGGGTCCGCCGCCAGCGCACCGCGGCGTAGCCGACCAGCGGCGCGAACACCATGTAGCCGATCGTGAACGCCGACCACAGCGTGCCGAACTCCGCCTTGGACATGGCGAAGGCCGGGCGGATCTCGCTCTCGAGCGCGCTGACGACCTGGCGGTCGAGGTAGTTGAGGAAGTTCGCGAAGCAGATGACACCCAGCGCGAACGCGAGGTGCCGGCGAGAGAAGGTGGGCGCGGCCATCCGGGGGCCGAAGTGTACGGCGCGCCAGGGCCTTGCCCGGGGGTGAAACATGTTCTATTGACGTGGAACACGTTCTTTTTCGGAGGTGTACCGTGCTGCAGCAACCGAGCGTTTCCGAGCGGCGGGAGATCCCCGGACCGCGTCCATGGCCGGTCGTCGGCAACAGCCTGACGCTGCTGCGGCGCGGCATGATGCCGATGCTGCGCGAGTGCTGGCGGCGCCACGGCGACACCTTCCGCGTGCACTTCGGGCCCAAGGCGCTGACGGTGATCGTGCACCCCGACGACGTCGAGCGGGTGCTGCTGACGGAGCGCGACAACTTCTACAAGGGCGCGAGCTACGGGCCGTTTCGCCTGCTGGTCGGCGACGGCCTGGTGACCAGCGAGGGCGAGAAGTGGCGGGCGCACCGGCGGGTCGCGCAGCCGGCGTTCAACCGCGGTTCGGTCGCGGCGCTGGCCGGCAAGATGACGCGCGCGACCGAGGCCATGCTCGAGTCGTGGGCGCCGCGGCTGCAGGTCGGGAGCGAGCTCGACATCCACGAGGAGCTGCTCGGCCTGACGATGGCGATCATCGGCGACACGCTGTTCGGCCTCGATCTGCGGGGGTCCATCGACCGCTCGGCGGCGGCGTTCTCGGTCGCGCTCGATGAGCTGTCGCGGCGGGGCAACGAGCTGGTGCGGCTGCCGCTGTCGTGGCCGACGCCGGCGAACGTCCGGCTGCGGCGGGCGCTCGAGACGCTCGACCGCACGGTCCACGGCATCGTCGCGCAGCGGCGCGCCTCGGGCGAGCACGGGGACGATCTGCTCGGCGCGCTGCTGGCCGGCCACGACGAGCACGGGCGCCCGCTCGACGACAGGGCGCTGCGCGACGAGGTCATCACGTTCTTTTTGGCCGGGCACGAGACGACCGCGCTCGCGCTGTCGTGGGCCTGGTACATGCTGACGACCCGCCCGGACATCCAGGAGGCGCTGCACGCCGAGGTCGAGGCGGTGCTCGGCGGGCGCACGCCGACCGCCGAGGACGTCGCCCGCATGCCGTACACGCGCATGGTCCTGCAGGAGGCGCTGCGCCTGTACGTGCCGACGTGGAGCGGCGCGCGCGACGTCGCCGCGCCGACGCGGCTCGGCGGCTACACCGTCGAGCCCGGCGAGATCGTGATGTACCTGCCGTACTTCACGCACCGCCACCCCGAGTTCTGGGACGACCCGCTGACGGTCCGGCCGGAGCGGTTCACGGCCGAGGCGACCGCGCGCCGCCACAAGTTCGCCTATCTGCCGTTCAGCGCCGGTCCGCGCATGTGCATCGGCAACCACTTCTCGCTGATGGAGGGCGCGCTGATCCTGGCGATGATCGCCCAGCGCTACCGCTTCGGCCTGAGCCCGCGGGCGCGCATCGAGCCGCAGTTTCAGATCACGATGCGGCCGCGCCACGGGGTCCGGCTGCGCGTGGAGCAGCGGCGGTGATCCCGCGAGGGCCGGGCCCGGCGTTGACCGCGGCCCGCCTGGCCCGGTACACCCTCGAGGTGGCCCACGACGACGCCCTCCCCGGCGATGTCCTGAAGACCGACGAGCGCACGCGCCGGATCCTCGACGCCGCGGTCGGCCTCGCGGAGGCCGGCGGCTTCGCGGCCGTGCGCCTGCGCGACGTGGCCCAGACCTCCGGCGTCGCGCTCGGCACGCTCTACAAGCGCTTCAAGTCGAAGGAGGACCTGCTGGTCGGCGTGCTCAGCCACGAGGTCCACGAGCTGCGCGCCCAGCTCGCCAGCCAGCCGATCCAGGGCCCGACCCCGCTGCTGCGGGTGATCGCGTTCTTCCGCTTCGTCACCGAGTTCCTGTGCCGAAGGCCCAACCTCGGCCGCGCCGTCGTGCGCTCGGCCGCGTCGGGCGAGCAGGCCCTCAGCGAGCGCCTCGCCCGGTTCCACGGCCACCTGTTCGAGCTCAGCTTCGCCGCGATGCAGGCCGGCGTCGGGCGCCCGCCGACGCCCGGCGAGACGGTGATGCTGTCGGCGCTGCAGCAGGTGTGGTTCTCGGCGCTGTGCGGCTGGGCCGGCAGCCTCTACGGCCGCGACGAGGTCGGCAACCAGGTCGCCGCCGCCGCGCGCCTGATGACCCACGGCGTCGATCGCCTGCCGCCCGAGGTCGCGGGCCCGACGGCGCTGCGGGTGCTGCTGCTCGGCCCGCAGGCGCAGGAGCAGGCGCCGCTGCAGCAGGGCGAGGCGCGGGTCGAGTTCGTCGCCGCGTCGCCGCGCGATCCCGCGGGCCCGGCGATCGACGTGGTCCACGTCGTCGGGGCGGCGCCCGCGATCGACGAGCTCGCGGCGGCGTGGGGCGACGGCCCGGGGGAGCGGCCGCGCATCGTCGTACTGGAGAGCAGCTACGAGGACGCGCTCGCGGCCGCGCTGGCCCTGCGCGTCGACGTCGTGCTCGGCGCGGAGCCGGCGATCTCGCCGGCCGGCGCGCGCCGGTTCTGCGAGCGCCTGTACCTCGCGCTCGCGCGCGGCTGGGCGCTGCGCGACGCCTTCGACGAGGCCCGCGAGGCGCTGCGCGGGCCCGGCGAGGGCGAGGCGCACCTGCTGGCGATCACGACCCGCCCGGGCGCCGACCTGCGCGCGCTGTCGCTGCGCTGAGCTGGCTCTCGGGGCAGGTCGACCTGTCCTCGCGGACAGGTCAGAAGCGATAGGACAGGTTGAGCATGCCGCCGCCGATGCGCGGGGCGGTGGTCAGGCGGACGCCGCGGCCGAGGTGGAGGCCGGCCTGCGGGGCCTGCTGCATGCGACGGCCGTCGCGGGTCCAGAGCACCGCGCCGGCGATGCCGAGCGAGAGGCCGCCGGCCTGGGCGACGAACGAGAGGATCGCGAAGATCGTGCCCGTCGCGCTCTCGAGCGCCGGGACGGCGATCAGCGGGCCGACCACGGGGACCAGCAGGCTGGCGCCGACGCGCTCGCAGTTGTAACAGGTGACCGTCTCGTTGCGGGTGTCGAGGACCGCGGCGCCGACGAGCGCGGTGCTGAGGTAGCTGGCGCCGAACACGGTGAAGCCGGCGATCATCATGCCCTTGCCGCGGCGGCGCTGCTGCGGCGGCGCGGCGTAGGGGGCCGGGCCGGGCTGGCCGTAGGGCTGCGGCTGCGCGTAGGGCTGCGGCTGCGCGTAGGGCTGCGGCTGCGCGTTGGGGTCGGGCTGCGCGGCGTAGGGCTCGGGCGCGGGGGTCGGGGCCGGGGCCGGCTCGCCGGGGGCGGCGTAGCCGGGGGCGGCTGCGACCCGGACCGAGGCGGCGTACGGGCTCGCCTGCGCGGTGCTGGAGATCAGGGTGACGGCGGCGAAGAGGCTCAGGGATGTGCGCAGCATGGAGGGTCTCCAGGGTGGGGCCGGGTCGGCCGGTGGCTTTCAGAAGCGGTAGTTGAGGCCGAGCATGCCGCCGTCGTAGCGGGCGCTCGGGGACGCGTTGAGGCGCAGGCGGCGGGTCAGACGCAGGCCGTCGCGGTTCATGAACGCCATCTCCTGGGCGCGCCCGTCGGCGACGTACATCGCGGTGCCGGCGATGCCCATGATCAGGCCGGCGACCTGCGTAAGGCCGGCGAAGCCGAGGAAGAAGCTGCCGACGGCGGTGTTGCTCGGGCCGATGGCGATGAACGGACCGGCGACGGGGATCAGCATGTACGTGCCGACGCGGTTGCAGCGCTCGGGCTCGCTGCACACGCCCTTGCCGTCGGCGATGATCGCCCCGGTCAGCGCGGTGAACAGGTACGAGCCGCCGAGCATCACCCAGCCGCCGACCATCATGCCCTTGCGCCGCTTCTTCGGGCCGGCGTACGCGGGCGCGGGCTCGGTCGCGTAGTAGGGCTGCGGGGCCGGCTGCGGGCCATAATAAGGCTGCGGCTGCGGCGGGTAGGGCTGCGGCTGCGCGACGGGCTGCGCGACCGGGGCGGGCATCGGCTGGGCCACCACCGGGCCAGGCGCGGGAGCTGTCTCCTGGGCCATGGCCGGAAGGCCATGTGCGATCGGGCTGGCGAGGACGGGCGTCGCGATGGTGAAGGCGACGAATGCGGCGAGGACCGAGCTGGGCGAGGTCATGTGGTTTAAGTTCCTCCTGCACCGCGGCGGGCGCAGCGCACGGCCTGAGCATGCACCGGGGACGGGCGGCCGTCCAGAAGCCCGGGATCCGCGTCACACTCGAAGCGCGAGCGATCGCCGGTGCGTCGCGTTGGGTCCAGTCGGGCTCCAGCGCGGGTCCCCGCGGGTGTCAGAGGGGGATCCAGACTGCGAGCTCGGCGCCGCCGCCCGGGCGGGCGTGGACCTCGGCGTCGCCGCCGTGGGCGCGGGCCAGCTCTCGCACCAGCGAGAGCCCGAGGCCGGTGCCCGGCGTGTGCGCGGCGCTGGGGCGAGCGACGCGGACGAAGCGCTGGAACACGCGCTCACGGTCGGCCTCGGGGATGCCGGGGCCGCGGTCCTGCACGCGCAGCACGGCGCGCCCCGGGCCGCGCTCCAGGGCGACGTCGATGCGGCGAAGGTCGGCCTCGGCGGCGTACTTGAGGGCGTTGTCGAGGAGGTTGACGACGATCTGCTCGATCGCCTGGGCGTCGAAGCGGGCGATCAGCGGCTCGTCGGGCAGCGCGAGCGCGACCGGCTCGAAGCCCTTGCTGGCGACGTGGCGGGCCTGGCCCTCGATCACGTCGCGGACGTGCGCCGCGAGGTCGCCGGGGCGCAGGTCGAGCACGCGCCGGCCCTCCTCGAGCTGCGCGACCGCGAGGACGTTCTCGACCAGCCGGCTGAGGCGGACGCTCTCTCGCACGAGGTCGTCGTGGAACGTCGGCAGGCTCGCGGGCGCGACGAGGCCCTCCTGCAGCAGCTCCGCGTGCATGCGCAGGGTCGTCAGCGGCGTGCGCAGCTCGTGCGACACGGCCGACACGAACGCCGTCTTCTGGGCCGAGAGCTCGTCGGCGCGGCGGGCCGCGCGGGCGACCGCGACGACGCCGATGCCGACGACGAGGATCAGGCCGAGCAGCGCGCCGGCCTGCAGCGCGAGGCGATCCGGCGGCGGCGCGGCGTCGGCGAAGCACAGCCACACGCCCGGGAGCTGCTCGCCGACCAGCTCCGGCGCCGCGCAGGCGCCCGCGTCGCGGACCACCGCAGGCGCGGCCCCGGCCGGCGCGTGACGGCTGGCCACGGCGGGCAGCCACGTCGAGAGCAGGTGCTCGCGGTCGAGCAGCACGCCCTGCACCGACCCAGTCCCGGCGTGCGAGACGACCCGCTGCAGCACGAGCTGATCGCCGACGCTGAGGTACGCCATCGGCGTGTAGTCGACCTCGGCCTCCTGCGGCAGCGGCGACGCGCCTGGCCCCGGGGGCATGTCCGAAGGGACATGGCCCGGGGGACCTGTCGGTACGGGCATGTCCGTGGGGACAGGTGCGGCGGGCGGCCGCGAGGGACGCGGGGCGGCGCGGCGCGGCCGCGGCGGGTCGACGCGCGGGGTCTCGGCCGCCTCGAGCGCCTGCTGCGAGCCCGGCCCGGCGTCCAGGTGCGGCGGGGCGGGCTGCTGCGGGACGGGCTGCTGCGGGGCCTGTCGTTGCGGCGGGGCGGGCTGCTGCGGGGCCTGTTGTTGCGGCGGGGCGGCCTGTTGCGGGGCCTGGCCGTCGTCGGTGAAGGGGTCCGGCTGCTGGCCGCCGTAGGCGTTCTGCGCGGCGATCTGCTCGAACACCGGGGCGGCGTCATTGATTTGGGCGATCGGCGCGTTCGCGGCCTGCTGAGTTTGCAGGGCCTCCCAGCTGACCTGCTTGCGGCTGGTGACCGGCGCCTGCTTGCGCTGCGGCGCGCGGTTGCTCGCGGCCTCGTCGTCCTGCGCGTCGGCGAGGTCCTTGTAGAGCCGATTGCTGAGCGCGCCGTAGCTGGTCGTCAGCGGCGTCGGCGGGCCGGCGTCGGCCAGACGCAGCTCGGGGCGCGCCGGCGCGGGCGTGCCGAAGCTCAGCGCGCGCAGCGGCGCGAACGCGGGCGAGCCGGCGACCGCGACCAGCCGCTGCGCCCGCGGACCGCCGACGTCGGCGTCGTCGACGGGGTAGGGGGTGCGCACGCGCTCGCCGGGGTCGACCTGGAAGTAGCCGACGATGCGCGGGTCGTCCGGGTCGGCGGCCAGCGGCGAGACGGCGACGGCGTCGCCGACCGCGAGCACCTCGGGCGGGCTGTAAAAATGGTTGTAGAGGTAGAAGGGCCGCGCGTCCTCGCGGCGGCGCAGCTCCTCGAGGCCCTCGCGCACGGCGGCGGCGATGCGCTCGGCGACCTGACGGCGCTCGGCCGCGTGCTCGCGGGCGAGGCCGGCCTGCTCGCGCAGCGAGGCCAGCAGCCAGCCGACCGCGAGCAGCACGGTCGGCAGGGCCACGCCGAGCCCGAGCGCGAGCAGGCGGCCCGCGGCGCCGCTGCGGCGCCGGCTCACACGGCCTCCGCCTCGAAGCGGTAGCCGCGGCCGCGCACGGTCCCGATCCAGTCGTCGCCGCCGGGGATCGCCCGGAGCTTGATGCGCAGCTGCAGGATGTGGACGTCGACGGTGCGGGTGCGGACGCTGCCGTCGTGATAACCCCAGACGTCGGTCAGCAGCGCCTCGCGCGTGACGGCCACGCCCGGGCGCGCGCGCAGGTACTCGAGGATCAGGCCCTCGCGCGGGCTGAGGTCGACCTGTCCTCCGGGCCAGGTCACGACCAGGCGCGCGAGGTCGACGCTGGCCTCGCCGACGCGAAAGCAGGCCCGCGGCGCAGGCGGCCGGGCGCGCCGCAGCAGCCCGCGCACGCGCGAGATCAGCTCGCGGATCCCGAACGGCTTGGTCACATAGTCGTCGGCCCCCGCGTCGATCCCGGCGACGACGTCGGCCTCGGCCCCGCGCGCGGTCAACATCAGCACGGGCGTCAGGTCGCCGCGCGCGCGCAGCCGCTGCAGCAGGGTCAGCCCGTCGACGCCGGGCAACATCCAGTCGAGCAGCACGAGGTCGTAGCGCCCGGTCGAGAGCTTGATCTGGGCCTCGTGGCCGTCGACGGCGACGTCGAGGACGAAGCCCTGGCTGCGCAGCAGCTCGGTCAGCCCGTGGCGGATGGCGGCCTCGTCCTCGACGATCAGGGCGTGCGGGGCGTCGCCGGACATGCGAGCAGGTTGGCAGATCCCGCGGCCCCCGGCGAGCCTGGTCGGTAAGACCCCGGTAAAATCTCTCATCGCGCGCGGGCTCGCCCGGCGAGTCCGACGCGGGCCAGCGCGATCAGTTCGGCGTGCGCGACACCTGCAGCGTGTACTGCGAGCAACTCCCGGAGTTGTTCACGCGGATGACCCGGACATAGACCTTCTCGGGCCACGGGATGTCGTTTTTATAATTCGGGTTGCCGGGGTCGGGGTGATTGTCGTTGAACGACCACTCGCGGGCCGGCGGGGCGCCCGGGCCGTACTGCGTGGCGAGGCCGAGATCGAAGGCCTTGCCGTTGCAGTCGCGGTAGACCTCGAGGCGGTAGTCGGGGTTCGCCGCGTCGCCCGGGTTGACCGCGAAGGTCACGACGATGTTGCCCGCGTTGGGTCGGACGCCCTGGGCCATCGCCTCGGGGAACTGGACGACGAACCAGTCTTCCATGCCGTTGCCGGGGCCGTTGTCGGAGAAGCCGATCGCGCCCTGGAGCGGGGGGACGACGCCGCCCTCGGCGATGACGCCGAGGAGGCCCTGGGCCCCGTCGCCGCAGGAATCGAGGCTCTTGGTGCGGTCGGTGCCGACGCACTCGCAGCCGTCGGCGGGGGTCTTGTTGGCGTCGTAGAAGCCGGGGAGGCAGCCGACGATCTCGCAGCCGTCCTCGCCGGGGGTGACCGGGTTGCAGGCCCAGCCGCCGACGCCGGCGACGTTCGGGGCGTCGCCGGTGGTCGGGCACATCTGGTCGGCCGGGAGCGGGTCGATCTCGCCGGCGCAGTTCTCCGCGATGCCGTTGCACAGCTCCTCGGCGTCCATCGAGCCGACCTGATCGTTGTCGTCGTCGCAGTCGGGGCCGGGCTTGTCGGCGCCGTACTGGTCGCAGCCGACCCACACGTCGTCGCCGTCGTTGTCGACGCAGTTCATGCAGCCGGCCGGCGTGTGGTTGTTGTAGTCGTTGTCGTCGCAGTCCTCGCCGAGCTGACAGTCGACGCCGAAGCCGTCGCCGTCGACGTCGATGCAGTCGGCGTCGGGGTTCTCGGTCGGGTCGACCGGATCGGTGGTCACGTCGGAGGTCGGGTCGGGGACGGTCGCCGAGCCGGTGTCGCTGTTGCTGTTGCTGTTGCCGCCGCCGTCGGTGGCCGACGTGGTCGGCGTCCCCGTGCCGCCGCCGTCGGTGATCGGCGTGCCGGTGTCAGAGTGCGGCGGGCTGGTCGTGAACGGGTTGGCGGTGTCCTGACCCGAGTCCCCCGATGCGCAGGCCGCGAGCGTCAGCGCCAGGATCATCGGCGCCGCGAGGCGTCCGTACGCACGAGCCGGGGACCACGGATTTCCGAGCATCCCCGCCACAATACACGAGCGACCAGTCCCGAGGACACTTCCCCGGCCGCGCGATCGTGCGCGAGGGCACAGGTCGCCGCGGAGGCGAGCGAGGGCGACGCGGGGGTCGTGGTCACGTGATCGGCGAGGCGGCCTCGGTGGTGGTCGCCGCGGTGGTGGCCTCGCGGTGGTTTTTTGTGCGGGTCGCCGCGGCAACTTTGGTGGGCGGGGTATCGCGGGGGCGCGCGCATGGGTTACGATGGCCGCGCCTGGTGCCGTCGCTTCATGAAGCCCTCGCCAGCTATGTGCCGGTGCTCGTGACGCGTCGGCTGGCGGAGGATCCGCGCCCGCTCGCGGCGCCGTGCGCCGAGCAACACCCGGCGGCGGTGCTGTTCGCCGACATCTCGGGGTTCACGGCGCTGACGGAGATGCTCGCGCGGCAGGGCCCGGCGGGCGTCGAGAAGGTCGCGTCGGGGCTCAACGGCTACTTCAGCAAGCTCACGGAGATCATCGCGGCCCACGGCGGCGACGTGGTCAAGTTCGCGGGCGACGCGTTGACGGCGATCTGGCTGCCGCCGGCGGGCCAGCGCGATCTCCAGGGCGCGGCCCTGCCGGCGATCGCCTGCGGCATGGCGATCCAGCGCGAGCTGCACGGCTATCGCATCAGCGACGGCGTCGACCTGTCGCTGCGCGTCGGGATCGGGGCGAGCCAGGTCGCGGCGGTCCACGTCGGCGGTCTGGGCGGGCGCTGGGAGCTGGTCCTGACCGGGTCCGCGCTGGCCCAGGGGCTGCGCGCGGAGGCGCTGGCTCATCCGGGCGAGGTCGTGGTCGCGCCGCGCATGTGGCCGTTGATCGCCGCGCAGGTGCGCGCGACTCCGCTCACCGACGGCTTCGTGTGCGTACATGCGCTCACGGCGGAGATCCCGTGCACGCCGCTGGTGCGCGCGCCGGTGCCGGCCGAGGCCGAGGCCGCGCTCGGCGGCTACGTGCCGGCCGCGGTCGTCAGCCGGCTCGCGGTCGGTCAGCGCAGCTGGCTGGCCGAGCTGCGGCGGGTCGCGGTGCTGTTCGTCAACCTCCCGCGGCTGTCGTACACGACGGTGCTCGCCGAGGCGCAGGAGGCGATGGCGGCGGTCCAGCAGATCGTGCAGGGGCTCGAGGGCAGCATCAACCACGTCAGCGTCGACAACCACGGGGCGACGTTGATGGCGGTGTTCGGGCTGCCGCCGCTGTCGCACGAGGACGACGCGATGCGGGCGGTCGACGCGGCGCAGCAGCTGCAGGAGGCGCTCAAGCGGCTCGGCTGGGCGGCGGCGATGGGCGTGGCGACCGGCAAGGCGTTCTGCGGCTCGGTCGGCGGGGCGGCGCGCTGCGAGTACACGGTGCTCGGCGACGTCGTGAACCTCGCGGCGCGGCTGATGCAGGCGGCCGACGAGCGGCGCCCGATCCTCTGCGACAACACAACCTTCAACGCGGCGCGCGGGCAGTTCCTGTTCGAGGTCTATCCGCCGATCATGGTCAAGGGCAAGGCGCAGCCGATCGTGATCCACGGGCCGGCGAGCGCGCGGCTGCCGGTGCGGCCGGGCGGGCGATCGATCTCCGGGCCGCAGAAGTCGGCCGGGGCCCCGCGCCCGGCGCTGGTCGGCCGCATGCGCGAGCGCGTGGTCCTGGTCGGCAAGCTCCACGACCTGCTGCGCGGGCGCAGCGCGACGGTCGTCGTCGAGGGCGAGGCCGGGCTCGGCAAGTCGCGCCTCGCCGACGACCTGCTCGACCAGGCCGAGGCGATGGGCGTGCCGCGGCTGGTCGGCGCGCGCGAGGCCTCGGACGCCGCGGCGCCGTATCACGCGTGGACGCCGGTGTTTCGCCCGATCTTCGGGCTCGACGAGCCGGGCGCCGACGTCGACCCGTGGGGCCGCGTGCTGCGGGTGCTCAAGGACCTCGCGCCGGAGTCGGTCCCGCGCGCGCCGCTGCTGGCCCCGGCGCTCGCGCTCGACGCCGCGGACACCGAGCGCACCGCGGGCATCACCGGCAAGGCGCGCGCCGAGATGACGCGCGACCTGCTGGTCGCCGCGCTGCGCGGGGCGCTGCGCGGCGGGCCGGCGCTGCTGCTGATCGAGGACGCGCACGGCGTCGACTCGGCCTCGTGGGCGCTGCTCGCCCAGGTGCGCGAGCAGATCGGGCCGCTGCTGTGCGTGCTGGTCTCGGGGCCGCTGGAGAGCGACACCGACCCGGCGCCGTCGGAGCTGCGCCAGGTGCTGGCCGACGCGTCGACGTACCACCTGCAGCTCGGGCCGCTGTCGCTGATCGAGACCGAGGCGCTGATCTGCCGCAAGCTCGGGGTCACGCGCACGCCGGCCGAGGTCGTCGAGTTCATCTACGGCAAGGCCGAGGGCCACCCGCTGTTCACGGAGGAGCTGGCGTCGGCGCTGCGCGACGCCGGCCTGATCTCGATCCTCGGCGGCGAGTGCTACCTGGCCCCCGAGGCAGGTGACCTCAAGTCGGCGCACTTCCCCGACAACCTCGAGGCGGTGATCACCAGCCGCATCGACCGCCTGGCGCCGCAGCTGCAGCTCGTCGTCAAGGTCGCGAGCGTGCTCGGCCGGGTGTTCCCGCTGTCGCTGCTGCGCGCCATCCACCCGATCGAGGACGACCGCGCCAACCTCCCCGAGCACCTGGCCTCGCTCGAGCGCCGCGGGCTCGTGGTGCTCAAGGGCGGCAGCGTGGCCGACCCGAGCTACGGCTTCAAGCACGCGCTGACGCAGGAGGCCGCGTACAACCTGCTGCCGTTCAGCCAGCGCCAGCAGCTCCACCAGACGATCGCCGAGTACTACGAGCGGGTGTTCAAGACCAAGGTCGAGCTGTATTTTCCGCTGCTGGCGCACCACTGGTACCGCGTGGTCGCCCCGGGCGCGCTGGTCTCGGAGGAGCTGCGCCCCGGGCCGGAGCTGGTCAACCGCGCGATCGGGTACCTCCAGCGGGCCGGCGATCAGGCGCTGCGCAACGGCGTCGGGCAGGAGGCGGTCGAGCACTACACGCACGCGCTCGAGCTGCTGCCGGGCCTGCCGGCGAGCTCGGCCCGCACGGAGCAGGAGATCTTGCTGCAGATCGGGCTCGGCAACGGGCTGATCGCGGCGCGCGGGGTGGCCTCCGACGAGGTCGAGCGGACCTTCGCGCGCGCGCGCGAGCTGTGCCGCGAGGTCGGCGAGACGCGCCACCTGTTCCCGGTGCTGTTCGGCCTGTGGATGTACTACTTCGTCCGCGCCGAGCACCGCGTGTCGCAGGAGCTGGCGGAGCAGCTGCTGGTGTTCGCGGAGCGCCGGCGCGAGCGGGTGCCGCTGATGATCGCCCACCGCACGCTCGGCACGCAGCTGTTTCACCGCGGCGACCTGGTCCCGGCGCGCGCTCACCTCGAGCGGGCGATCGCGCTGTACGCCCCGGACTTCGACCGCCCGCTGGCGTTCCTGTACACGCACGATCCGCGGGTCGCGGGGCTGTCGGTGCTGGCGCTGTGCGTGTACCTGCTCGGCAGCCGCAGCGAGGCGGAGGAGCGCAGCAAGGTGGCGCTGGGCGTCGCGCGCGAGCTCGGCAACGGCGCGAGCTCGGCGGTGGCGATCGGGCACGCGGCGATCCTGCGCCAGGTCGCGGGCGACGAGGAGGTCGCGCGGGCCCACGTCGAGGCCCAGGTGCTGCTCGGCAACGAGCACGGCAACGCGACCTGGCAGAGCTTCGCGCAGGTGGTGCAGGCGTGGACGATGGGCGAGCGCGGCCAGGTCGAGGAGGCGCTCGACCTGCTCGGCCAGGCGATCGTCGACCTGCAGGTCGCGGGCATGAGCGTGTTCTGGCCGTGGGTGCTCGGCGTCTACGCCGACCTGTGCCACCGCGCGGGCCGCCACGCCGAGGCGCTGGCGCACCTGCGCGAGGCGATCAAGGCGTCGCGGCAGTCGGGCGAGCGGGTGTGGGAGCCCGAGCTGCTGCGCAAGCTCGGCGAGCTGCTGCTGCGCGAGCCGACGCTCGCGGCGCCGGTGTCGGTCGACAGCGTGGTCGTGGCGGCGGGCGCGACGGACGGCACGCCGGAGGGCCTCTTCATCGCGGCGATCCAGCGGGCCCGCGCGCACGGGTCGCGGGTGTTCGAGCTGCGGGCGGCGCTCAGCCTGGCGGCGCTCGGCAGCGCGGCGCCGACGACGGTCGCGGTGCTCGCGGAGACCCGCGAGCGCCTCGCCGGCAAGCTCGACGATCCCGCGCTCGCGCGGCTGTGAGCGCGCGTGGCGGCGGGCGCGGCTGGTATGCTGGCGGCCCATGTGGAAGAAGATCGCCATCGGGCTGTTGGTCCTGCTCCTGCTCGCGGCGGGCGTGGTGTTTTATCTGTGGCGGCAGGTGACCGCGCTGCCGTCCTGGTACACCGAGGAGCTCGCCGCGGCGCCCGAGCCGTCGGCGCCCGAGCCGTCGGCGACCGCGCCGGACGCCCCGCTGGTCTGGAAGGACGCCGCGGACGCGCCGGCCGGCAAGCGCAAGGAGCTGCGCAACTTCCATCGCCGCGCGGCGAAGCAGGACCCGACGGTCGCGAAGGTGATCAAGGCGTCGCGCGCGAGCTTCGAGGACGGCAAGCTCGAGATGGGCGTGGTCGCCGACCTGCGCAACCTGCCGAAGGACAAGCTCAACGACTCGCAGCGCGACCTGTTCCAGCGGGTCCACGACAACTTCCCGTCGGCGACCGACCGTGAGATCTACATCGGCGTGGAGGACCCGTCGCCGGTGCTCAAGGACGGGAAGATCGAGCTCGGCCCGGACGCCCGGCTGCGGGTCGGCGACCTCGGCTACGCGCTCGACGCGGCAGCGGCCAGGCTCGGGATGACGCCGGAGAAGCTGCGCGCGCAGTTCAACGCGGAGGCCCGCCGGCTGGGCGTGACCGCCCCCGCGCCGTGAGCGTATGCTCGGCGGCACGATGTC
>Ga0075163_10002201_pt1 | contig 26301 bp, 19 predicted proteins | sample JI1023141ADNA_FD_71478 | JGI IMG/M metagenome (GOLD analysis project Ga0075163, IMG submission 71478) | Wastewater effluent complex algal communities from Wisconsin, to seasonally profile nutrient transformation and Carbon sequestration -... | ecosystem: Engineered > WWTP > Effluent > Algae...
GAGTTGCGGTTGACCCCGGCGACCTCCGACACCTCCTCGGTGGTCACGAAGTCCTTGCCCATGGGCTTGGGTTCCCAGATCTCCTCCGACATGGCGGAGCGATGGTACACCATCGCTACAGCCGTGAAGTTTTTAAGTTTGAAAAAACTTTAATTCGTTTATGGTTGGCCAACAGTTTAGGAGAGAACCACCATGGGAGGTCCACAGGGCGCCGTGGCGCCAGAATTCGAGCTGACGTTCGAGGAGAGCGCCGACGCGCGGCCGCTTCCGGGCTTCCACGTCACCCGCACCCGGACGTACTTCGTCGACAACCGCGGGCAGATCTTCCTGCTCGCGGCCCCCGGGCAGCGGGTGATGCTCCAGCGGATCGACGCGCTGCCGGCCGACGCGGAGCCGACCCGCGCCATCACCGATCCCGACGTGCAGATGATGGCCAGGACGGCCGCGTCGATCGGGCGAGGGGGACGCGAGGTCTCGCGGCTGATCCTCGCGGACTACTACGCATGGCGCACGCGCCTGTTCCACGTGGCGGCGGGCCGAGTCTTCGAGCTGAAGCGAGACGGGGGCGTTCGCTTCGTTCCGGTCGCCGCGCTCCCAGCGGGCGCGGTGCCCTTCACAGAGGCCGAGGCGCAGCAGCTCGGCCACGACATCCACGAGGCCGCGCGGCACATCGACGCCACCTGACCTCTGACCGGCCCAGCGCCGGAGCTGACTGACACGCGCCGCGCGGGCCACCTTGGGCCCGCCTGTGTGGCGCCGCGGCTGCGTTTGCCGCCGAGACCATCCCTTGTTTGAAACCCGCGCTCGCGTGAGCGCCACAGGAGAAATCTGCCGTGAAAAGAACCCCCATGTCCCGGGCCGCCGCGACGGTCCCGTTGTTCTCGCTGGTCTGCTCGTCCGACGACGGTGCGCAGGCCAGCTCCACATCCACCAGCGACGAGCTTGCCGCGACGTTCGTGTCGGACCCCGGTGCACCGGACTCCGAGCGGCCGTCGTTCGCGAACCGCGATCCGAGCGGCACCACCAGCCAGGTGCCGAGGGCCACGCCGGCGAGGCCCGCATCGCCCCGCGCGCCGTGGTTGCGTCGCCCGCAGCGCGGGCATAGTCTGCCGGCGGAGGTCAGCAACGCTCAACGAAGTCGAGGAGGATTTTTCTTGGCCGTGGGGTTGTTGCTGGCCTGCGCTGCGTGCAAACCGGAGCAGGACCCCAAGCAGAAGTGCAGCGCAAAGACGAAGTGCGCGACCGGGTTCAAGTGCGAGAACGACGGCAGGCCCGTCTCCGGGCCGCTCGACGTGGGAGAGTGCGAGAAGGATCATTGCGCCGTGACAGTGCCATGCGAGAAGCCCCAGCATGCCCAGCACCCCAAAGAGCCATGCATCAACGATCTGGTTGAAGCCTGCGACCTGCACGACGCCAACAAGTTTTGCAAGTGCGTGAGCACCACGAACAACCAGAGCCACGTGACGACCAGCAACACACCGACGACCGGCTGACGACGATGCTGCGCGCGCGTGTTCTCCTGCCTTCTCTTGTGCTCGTCGCTGCGTGCGCCGACGACTCCCCGCGTTTCAACCTCGACGGTCTCACGGTGCGCACGGAGGACTTCGAGGAGGTGTGTGCGGGTAGCTTCGGGTACTTCGAGCGCCGCCTGGCCTGGCTGGAGAAGGAGACCGGGCTCCAACGTGACCCGGCCGGGTTGCTGTTCTACTGGTACCTCAACGGTGCTCCGGGGAAGACGTGCTCGGCCGGGACGGGCAACTGCACTGCGGGGCGGTCGTTTTATGCGGAGTGGTTCGCGTTCAGCCATGAACTCGTCCACGCGCACTTGAGCCGCCTTGGGCGCCCGCGGGTCTGGCTGATCGAGGGCATGGCGGTGATGCTCGAGGACGACTGGGCCGGCGAAGTCGACACCTACCAGCTGCCGTCCGAGATGGTCCGGATCGACGACGCCCTCGAGCTCGACTACTCGAACGCGGGAGGGTTCACGACCTACCTGCGCGACCGCTACGGCATGGATCAGCTCCTCGAGTACTACAGAGCCAGCGCTGGCGTCGGCGCCGACGCGTCGTTGACGATCTTCGGTGACGTGTTCGGTGACAGCTTCGCCGATGTCGAGGCCGAGTACTTGGCGCTCGAGATGTTCCCGCGGTCCGGCTCGCCCTCTTGCGATGCGCTCGAGGTCGCGTGGGCTGGTGAGAGATGGGAACACGACTTTGTTCTGGCCTGCGACGAGCCCGGGTCGCTGGGTCCGCAGCAGTCGTGGAACGACGGCGACGACGACAAGGGCCCCGGGCTTTTCTCCACCGTCACGATGACGATCCCTCCCGGGCCAGTCGCGTTCGAGGTCTCGGCGACAGAACCTGTCTGGATCACGATCTCTGGCTGCGATCAGCCCGAGTGGGTGTACCTCTCGCCGGACGAGCTTGAGGTCAGCGCCGATCTCGTGGGTGGCAAGTACCTCGTGTCCGTGCAGAGCTACCTCGATCCGGTCGCCATGGCCACGCTGACCGCGCGCTTACTCGTGGATGGTGCGCGCGTGACGGACGACGGCATGGATGCGCCGCTATCCCTCGGGCCATTGCATCGCCTCGCTCATCCCTGCAAAGCCCAAAGGCTCGCAGGGCGCTGAGCGTGTTCGTCTCGTGTGGACGCAGGGGCATCGGCCGGGAGTGGCCCCAAATTTGTGAGTCAGAGCCTCGTGAGTGGGCTGCATCGAGCGGCTCGCCTCGCGGCGCAGGCGTACTCTTGTCCTCGATGCTTGCCGTATCCACGCCACTCGATGCCGGATCCTGGCTCGTGAACCTCCAGCGCGACGGCGCCGTGCTCGCGTGGTCGGAGGTGATCGAGGGTCTCATGTCGGACCCGGCACTCCGCGCGGCCCTTACCAACACGCTGCTTGCCGCCCCTCTCCAGGCGTTCTACTGGGAGGCGTGCCCGGTGGCGCCGGACGAGCGCGACGCGCCGTTCGAGTGTGTGGTCCTCGATGCTCCGGGCCTCGCCCGGGTCCACGCCGACGGTACTCCTTTCGCCGAGCCGCTCGCCGGCGCCCGTGCGCCCGAGGTTCGCACCTTCCCGAACCTCGCTGGCGATGCCGAGTTAGTGGTCCCTGCTCCAAACGACGATCCGGCTGGCTATCCACACCTCGCAGCATTTCTTCGCCGAGCGCCAGAGACTCAAGTCCACGCCCTGTGGTCGGAGGTGGGCCGCTCGGTGGAACGCTGGCTCGCCGACCGTCGTTCCCGAGTGTGGGTGAGCACTGCGGGGCTCGGCGTCTCGTGGCTGCACATGCGGCTCGATAGCCGTCCCAAATACGTCAAATGGAAGCCGTACCGGGTCGCGCGGTGAACGCTCGCTGCGCGTCTGGCAATGAACGATGATCTACGCATCCTCGTCGCGTGCATCGACATCGATCCAGGCACCTGCGACAGACCGTGTACCGCGGCGCCTACGCGGCCGGCATCGATCACCGCCATGCCAGGCCGCCCGTGCACTTGGCGCTCGCTACCGCCGCTGGTACCATGAAGCTGCCATGACTCGGATCCTCGCCAGCGCGACCGTGGTCCTACTCGCGGCCTCGTGCGGCGGAGGAGCGGCGAACTCCACGGCGACCACCACGGGCATCACCTCGGCCTCCGTCTCGGACTCGACGACCGGGTCGAACTCCGGAAGCTCGTCGAGCGGCTCCGCGGGTGGGTCGAGCAGCACCGGCGAGGCCTCGACGAGCGCGGCTCCGCCGGACTTGCCGGGGTTCGAGACGCTGGGTCCACCGAAGGGCTGCGAGAAGATCGATCTGCTCTTCGTGGTCGCGGACGCCGGCAACCTCACCGACCCGAAGTTCAAGGTGGGTCTGACCGAGCGGGCACAGCGGGTACGGAATGCTACCAACGATTTTATCGCGGTCATGCAGGACCAAGCCAGCGACTACGATCTGCAAGTAATGGTCGTGAAGGGCGACCCCGAGTGGGGTACGGAGGAGTGCTGCGGCATGGATCGTCCCTGCGACTCACTGGCGCCCTATCCTACGTGTGATGGTGTGGAGGTCCAGTACGACTTCACCGCGTGCGACAGTAGCCTCGGGGCTGGTAACGTCTATCCGGTAGGCTTTATGGCGAGCAACGTGCCCTGCGAGCTTACGGGCAACCACCGTTACCTAACCGACGCGCAAGAAGACTTCACTAGCGCCTTCGACTGCCTCATCAACGTCGGTCGCACGGGCGGACCTCAGCAGTACGTCGGCGCCATGGTTCAGGCCATCAGCCCCGCGCTCAACGGCCCGGAGGGTTGCAACGCGGGATTCCTGCGCCCTGACGCGATGCTGGTCGTAGTGTTCATCGCCGACACCATCGATCAAAAATCCTTCGGCACCCCCGAAGGGTGGACCGCGAGCATGGTTGCGGCGAAGGCCGGGTATACGGACGGGATCGTCGTAGTCGGAATCCTCGCAGCCTACGATCCCTTCGGGTCAGACGATTGCTACGATGACCCCGACGATTCGGTGCGGCGACTCGTCGATGGCTTTCCCACGCACGTGCTGGGCTCGGTCTGCGCGCCAGACCTGGGGTCGTATCTCAGTGAGGCGGTCGGCGTGATCGAGACCACCTGTGAAGCGTTTGTGCCGCCAGGCTGACCACCCGTAGATGGCCTTGAGCCAGGCCTGGCGCATAGCGTTCAGCGCCGCCGTCGCCGACCCGTCATCATGAGAGCTACGGTCCAAAACAAGGTATCGATGACGCGGATCCAGGGGGCCAGCTCACTTGGCGATCGAGCTCGTTGCTGGTACCATGATGCCGTCATGAGCCGATTTCTCGCCAGCGCAACCGCGGCCCTGATCGCGGGCTCGTGCGGCGGAGGAGGAGCGAAATCCACCCCGACGACCACGGGCATCACCACCGTCTCGGCCTCGGACCCGATGGCAGGCTCGAGCTCGTCGAGCTCCTCGGGCTCGTCGAGTGGCGCCGGGGCCGAATCGACCAGAGCCGCCGAGACCTCGACCAGCTCGGCTCCCCCAGATCTGCCTGGGTTCGATACGCTCGACTTACCCAAGGGCTGCGGAAAGATCGACCTGCTGTTCGTTGTCGCTGACTCCGGCATCATCGACGGGGGTGAGAAGCAGGAGGCGATAGAGGACGCACAGCGGGTCCGCGACGCCACCAATAGCTTCGTCGCGGTCATGCAGGAGCAGGCCGCTGATTACGACCTTCAGGTGATGGTTGTGAAGGGTGATCCATCCTTGACGCCGATCGACGCGGACTGCTGTGCCCCTGAGAAACCCTGCGACAACCTCGCTCCCTACCCGGGTTGCGGGCCGTACGAAGACGATCCGTATTGCGACGGGGTACTGGGTGTCGGCGTCACGTTTCCGATGGGCTTCATGGCGAGCAACGTGCGCTGCGATCTTGCGGGCGGTCATCGTTACATCACGGATGGAGATGCGGATTTCGCAGATGCCTTCGACTGCCTCATCAACGTCGGGCGCAGCGGCGGCGTCCAGCAATATGCCGGGGCCATGGTTCGTGCTGTCGGTCCCATCCTGAACGGCCCGGATGGGTGCAACGCCGGCTTCGTGCGTCCGGACGCGATGCTGGTGGTGGTCATCATCGCCAACAGCCTCGACACGAAGTCGACCGGCAACCCCGAGGGGTGGGCCGCGAGCCTGGTTGCGGCGAAGGGCGGGAATGCTGCCGGCATCGTCGTGGTCGGGCTCTTACAGACCTACGATCCGTTCGATGCAGACGATTGTTGGGACGATCCGGACAGCGCCGTTCGGCGCATGGTCGAAGACTTCCCTACGCACGTCCTGGGGTCCTACTGCGCGCCTGATCTGGGAAAGTACCTGGGTGATGCGGTCAGTGTGATCGACGCCGCGTGCGCCGAGTTTGTCCCGCCTGGCTGATCAGCCGTGATAGGCCCGGAGCCACGCCTTACGCACCGCCACGGCCTTGCCGTCCTGCTGCACGAGCACCGTCTCGAAGCCGACGACGAGCGCCTGATCGAACACGTTGATGCTGGCGTCGCGGGGCTCATCGACTGAACCGAGGAGCCCGGCGAAGACCGAGGGCTTCCAGACCTCGAGATCGGAAGCGGTGAGGCGCTTGGTCCAGATGTTCCGGTCGACGGCGTTGGCAGTGACCGAAGCGCTGATGAGGTAGCTCCCGTCGCTGAAAGATGCAATTCCTTGGCCGACGTTGTCACCGGCGTTCGGAGCGCCCTTGATGTCGCCTCCGGACACGAGAGTGCCATCGCTGCCGACCACCAGGGAAATCATGCGGCTCGGTGCGTTCGCGTTGTCACGCCGCCAACCCGTGAGTCGAAGCGTGCCGGCGTTGTCGACGGACGCCGCCAGGGCGCCGCTCAACTGCGGGTTGAGCATTGGCGCGCGGAACGGCCATCCCCCCGATTTTTCGACCTTGTGCTGGGCATCGAGCTTGACTGCTCCCGCCCGAATACCCGGCTCCTCGTTCGTCACGGTGCCGACGAGTGTCACGGTGCCGTCCAGGTTCTCGACGATCGCCGACGCGATGTCGAACGCTCCGACCGTGCCGTAGGTGAGGCCACCCGCCGAGGACAGCTCCTTCTGGCCAGGCTTGTAGCTGTAGATCTGGAGGGCCATGTCCCAGTCGTCCTTGCCGACGTAGGCCTGACCCGCGACTTCGAACTGCCCATACTTATTGACGAGGACGTCGTTTCCGAAGTAGCCGGCGAGCGCGTTGCTCGACTCGGCCAGGACCGGCGAGTCGGTGGTCTCATCGACCAGCGCCGTCCACATGCTCGGCCACTGACCTGTGAGGCCGAAGCCCCCGGTGAGCACGGCGCGGTGGCTGTCATCCGAAGCGACGGCGATTCCGGCGCACTGGCCGGTCTGCTTGTTGCCGCGAGAGATCACATGCTCGAACAGGACATCGCCGCTGGGGCTGTAGTGGGTTACCCAGGCTCCCGTACCGCCGATGAGGTTGTCGGCGTAGCCGCAGACCCACCACGAGCCGTCGGGCGCAGGCGCGGCGTCCGTGGCCTCTGCGTTGCCCTTGAGTGCGGGTCGCACTGCCGACCACGCGGTTGTGCCGGACTCGAGCAGCGACACAGAAACCACTTGCTCAGCCTCGACGATGTTGCCGGCGATGTCCTCGCACTCGACGGCGAGCGTGTGGTCGCCGATTTGATCGGGCGACTTCACGAGCCACTCGGCGGCGAACGGGGGCGTCGGGGCAGCGCCGACGAGCGCTCCATCCACGAGAAACCGGACCTCGGCGACACCCCAGTCGTCCGTGCAGTCCGCCGCGAGCTCGATGAAGCCGGCGGTGACGATGGGGTCGGGCGTCACCGTGAACTCGCCGAGCACCGGCGCCGCGTCGCTCCATGGTTCGGTGAGGGTGCCGGTGTCGTTTGTGGTGCTCACCTCGGTCGAGCCGGTCGAGCTGTCGACCGGCGCTGTGACGGAGCTGGTCGAGCTGCCGTCGGTCGGGTCGCCTGAAGAGGTCGACGTGCTCGAGGTGGGCAACTGGCTGTCCTCTGCGCTCGAGCTGGACGAGGTGCCGGCGGTGTCGTTCGAGGAGCACCACTTCTTGCAGTACTCGTCGGCGGCCAACTCCACCGGGCAGGCTGTCAGCAGCGCGAGGGCAGGGGAGGTGATGGTGGCGGCCTGTCGGATCGAGATCTTCATGGATGCGCTCCCTGGCTGTCAGAACGCGCCGCGGAGGGTGAGGCTGGCGCCCCATGGTGACGCGGCGGGCAGCACCGCCACCTTGGAGGGCCGTCGCTGCATGCGACCGATGACCAACCCAGTGATCCCCGCGGCCGCCAGCAAGCCGCCCGTGATACCGGTCGCAAGGGCCATACGCCGGTGCTCGACGCCGGCCTCGCGCAGGGTAGCGACGGTGGCCTGTGCCTGCGCGGAGCCGTCGTTGCGGGCGTCGATCTCGCGAATGGCCACGTAGATCGCCCGGCGCGTCGCCAGGGCGTAGGTCATGGCACCGAGCAGGGCCCCGCCGACGCCGATGCCGACACTCCCGCTGATGATCCATCCGCGTCCACGCTTCTCCGAGATCGGTGCCGGCGGTGTCGGCTTGTCCGTTCGTGGTGGTTGTGGGCGTGGGGAGACTTGTGCGGGGGCGCTGGCGCACGGGTCCACGAGTTCGTCTGGACGGCGGACACGCTGCGCAAGCAGCTCGCGGACCTGGCCCAGGCGCCACAGCGTGCCCGGAATGTCCTCGACCTCGCTGTCCTCCCCGAATGCGAGGAGCAGCGCCTCGAGGTGGACGACGAGGAGGTCGCGCGCGCGGCAGAGATGACGCACCTCGCCCGTCTGCTCGTAGAGCTCGATCAGGATGGCCCGCATCGAGCCGAGCACGACGTCCCGGCCCGCGCCGTCCTTCTTTGCGTCCGGCATCAGCGCGTAGGCCCGCGCGAGTTCATCAAAGGCGGCCTGACGCTCACCCTTCTCGTACAGCGCGACCCCTCGCTCGTTGAGTGCAGCGGCCTCTGGGGGCATCGAGGTGACCGGCGGTGCAGCGCTCGCTGGCCCTCCAGCGAGGCCCAGGGCGAGCGCGACGAGGATCGACAAGGCGGCGCGGCTCATGGCTTCCTCATCAGGGCGAAGGTGTGGTTGATGACGACGCTGCCGTCGCCGGCCGGATATTTGTAGGCGCGCACCGCCGTCGTCACACAGCCCTGCAAGGTCGTCGCGCTGTCCCCGAGGACGAGGATGTCGTCGGCCCTGCCCGCCGCGTCCAGGCGAACGCGGACCTTGAGCTCCGTCTGCCGACTGCCGCCATGTCGGTCGTAGCAGCGGCGGACGCCTTCGAGCGCGCCGTCCAGCGCTCGAGCCGATGCACGCCGACGCTCCTTCAACGCGCGCAGCTCGGGGCTGGGCGCGGCGGCGACAACTGGCGGCGGTGGCGGCTCGGGCTTCGGAATCGGCTCTGGTTCGAGGGTCGTCGTCGGTGTGACGGCGGCGATCGTCACGGGTGGGGCCGACCGAGGAGCGGCCGACTCCGTCACCGCGTCGAGGGTGCCCTCGCAGATCTCGGCGCGGACCTCAGCCCCGCGCGCACGAGCGGCTTCATGCTCGAGCGCCGCAGCAAGCGGAGCACGCACCTGTTCCTCGTGCCACGCGCCCACTTCCTGCACGCTGAGCACCCCGCTGCCGCCGATGCCGATACCGGCGACAAGCGCGAGCGCCACCTTGTGCGCGGCGATCCATCCGCGAACGATCGAGGTTGGCATCGACGTGGTCGCCGGGCTGGTCACGGCAGGAAGGCTTGTCGCGGCCTCGAACTCCTTCGGAACGACAAGTGCGACGGCTGCCATCGACGCCGCCCGCGGTTGCTCCCTTTCTTCGTCGGCGAGAACCTCGATCTCCGGCGCAGCAACTACAGCGGACGCATCCACGGCCGGGCTGATCACGCAGCCCGCGGCCGGCACCGGCAGCGACGCTGCGGCCGTCTGCTCCGCGTCCTCGCGTTGAGCCACAACGCAGTCGCGCGCGAGCTCGAGGTCCTCGCGCAGCGTGGCCATCGTCGGGGTGCGTTCCTCTGGACTGAAGCGCAGCGCGTTGCGCAGGGCGGACTCGAGGTCGTCGTAGTCGAAGCCCGGGATGAGCTCCCGAATTGGGCGTGGTTGCCGACGGTCCCCCGGCTTGAAGGGTTGCCGTCCCGTCAACAGCTCGTACAGCACGACGCCGAGCGCATAGACATCGGTGCCGAAGCTCGGCGGGCCCGGGTTGTCGCGCAAGATCATCTCGGGGGCCATGTACTCGGGCGTCCCGAAGCGGCAGCCGAGCGGCGTCACCATCCGCGAACCCGGCGGAGACGCGTATTTTTGCGTCGAGCGCACGTAGAAGAGGTCCAGGTACTTACAGAGTCCCCAGTCAATAACCTTGATCGTCTTCGACGGGTCACGCAGGCGGATGATGTTCGACGGCGTCAGGTCGCGGTGCAAGATCCCCCGGCTGTGCGCCGACTCGATCGCGTCGCAGACCTGCAATCCGATGCGGATGACCTCGAGCGCATCGAGCCGCTCGCCACTCTTGATCAGCTCGCGCAAGTCTTCGCCGTCGAGCAGCTCCATGCACAGGTACAACTTGCCGTCCGCGAGCTGGTCGCAGTCGTAGATGCGGACCACGTTGGGGTGGTCGAGCAGCGCCAGCGCCTTCCCCTCGCGGATGAAGCGCTCGCGGCCATCGGCGCGGAGCTGGAGCGTCTCGTCGAGCACCTTCACCGCGACCGGCCGGTCGAGCTTGAGGTGGTAGCCGCGCCACACAGTCCCCATGCCGCCTTCGCCGATCTTTTCGAGGATCTCGATCCGGCCAGCCAGGATGCCGCGCGGTCGCTCTTCGGGCACGAGGTTCGGCGCGTCGCTGTCCTCGTCGAGCATCAGGCTGTCCGCGTCAGCGCCCTCGCCGTCCTCGTCTTCATATTCGTCGTCCTCGCAGCCGTCCGCGTCGTCCTGGTCGTCACCACGGTCGCCGGCACCGCTGGCGAGGTGTCGCCCGTCAGTCGCATCGGTGTCATCGAGAACAGCGTCGTGCAAACACGCCTTCGTCACGGCATCACTACTACCGCAGCGGTTGCCCGTCTCGCAATCCGGCCGGACTCTCTCGCGCACGCGGGTTGGTGAGACGCTGCACTACACATGCTCCCAACTGTTGGCCAAAAGCTCAAGAACACTATTTCTGCGAGAACCGCGTACTGGCGCTGCTTGGGCGACATGCGAGCGCTCAAGATCCGCTGCGTCGGCGGAGATCTGGCGGGCCGTCGCGGTAGCAAGATGAAGTGCAGCCGGAGATCACCGATGCCATGTCCCGGGTCTGCCCGCCAGCGGCCGCTCGGACCGGATGTTGGCCCCACCCGGCCGCGGCGCCGCTGAGATAGGATGGCGGCGGTATTTCCATGGCCCCTCCGAACGACGGTACACCGCCCCCACCCGACAACTCGCCGCGAGCGCACCTCGAGGCTCTTCGACGTAAGGCCGAGGCTGCCGCCGACGTACTGGACGGTCGCGCCAGCGCCACGCCTCCCTCAACGTCGCCCCTATCCGCGACTCAAGATCCACCGCCCCCAGGTACCGAGGTTTTGCCGGCTGTGCCTGCTCCCCCGACCGGCGCCTCGACCGGTCAGAAGGTCTGGATGGGGCTGGGCCTGACCCTCATGACAGGCCTCGGCAGCCTACCGATTCTCCTGCTCCTCTGGATCGTCGGAACAGGCGTCGGCGTCGTCTGGATCGCCGAGGCGCTCGAACGTACTCGGGGCCTCGTGCCCTCGACCTATGGCGGCGCCTTCTGGCTGTCCTGCGTGTTCGTAATGCTGGCGGTGCTAGTCGAGATCGGCACCTGGTTCGCGCCCAAGCGCGACGGAAACCGTCGCAGCGGTTGTTTGGCGGCCCTGCTGACCCAACCATCCACAGCGGCGCTGCTGCTACTTCTGCCCTGTGTGCTGCTGGTCCGCTGCGACCTGGACGGCACCGACGTCCCCGATATCCTCACGACGACCTTGCTGCTGTGCGTGCTCGGCTACGGGCTGTTCGTGTTGCCGATCGCCTTCGTATCCTTGGCCCTCCGCTTGGCGCGATGGCTCTGGCGTTTCGGCCAGCGGTCGAGCTTTCGTAGCGGGCTGGTCGCTGGTGTCGCCACCGTCATCGGCGCCCTCCTGCCCACCTGTGCTGTTTGCTCGCCGCCCGATCCCGACGCCGAGGAGACCAACGCGCGCCTCGGCGAAGTATTCGAACGCGGGGCCGAGTACCTCGGTGACGAGATCGATCGCAAGGGCCTCCTCGAGGGATCGCTCGCCGCGCTCACGCAGACCGCGACTGTGATCCCCGGGACGACGGGCCCCTGGAAGTTCGAGCCACCCGAGGCCCAGTTTGAGGCCCGACTGCGCAGCTGCGTCCACAAGCTCACCGGCGCCGCGAGCCGCGTCGCCACCGTCGAGAAGGCAGCGCGCTTGCTCGTCTCCACCCGTCGAGCCGACATCGACACCGCCAACGCCGTCGCCTACGGCACTGTGTATCGCGTCTGCCTTCGTCACGCGCGCGATCCTCTCGACAACCTCGACAGCTACTTCCTGAAATCGGTCAAACAGAACTACTGCAGAGATCACGGGCGCAACGTGCTCGCCCAGTGCAGCGAGTTCGACACCGTTGAGGCCAGCTGCGAAATTGGCTACCCATATTCCTCCCCCGGCCAGATCGACGCGGCCATCGACCTGCGGGCCCGTCTTTGCCGTCTCAGCGAGCGCGACCGGAGCATCGTCCTCCGGGAATTCGCGGGCGAGACCTCCGACCAGCTTGCCTATGCCTTCGACATGACCCCGGCGGCTGTCCGCAAGGCGCTGGAGCGCGCCTACAAGAAGATGGCCGCCAACTGAGGCGCGCTCGCGCCCGCCAGATTTTGTTCGCGGCCATGTCACAGTCCTCGGTTCGCCCGGATGTGTCCCGGCATGACCAGCCAGGACACCAGCCTCGTCGCCGTCAACTTCCACCTCTACAAGCCCTGCAACTACCGCTGCCGGTTCTGCTTCGCCACCTTCCGCGATCTGCGCGGCCAGCTCAGCCTCGACCACGGCCTGACCCTGCTGCGGCTGCTCCGCGAGGCGGGCTGCGAGAAGCTCAACTTCGCCGGTGGTGAGCCGACCCTCCACCCGCACATCGGCCCGCTGCTCGCCGAGTCACGCCGGCTCGGCCTCGTCACCAGCATCATCAGCAACGGCGCCCGGCTGACGCAGCTGCTCGCCGCGCACGCCGGCGACCTCGACTGGGTCGGTCTCTCGGTCGACAGCGCCGACGAGGCCGTCCAGGCCGCGCTCGGGCGCGGGACGGGTGGGCACGTCGCCCGCAGCCTGGTCCACGCCGACGAGATCCGGGCCCGCGGTCTGCGGCTCAAGCTCAACACCGTCGTCACCGCCCTCAACTGGCGCGAGGACATGTCCGAGTTCGTCCGCCGCGTCCAGCCGGAGCGCTGGAAGGTGTTCCAGGTGCTCCCGGTGGGCGGCCAGAACGATGGTGCCGTCGAGGACCTGCTGATCGATGCCGGCCGGTTCCAGGCCTTCGTCGAGCGCCACGCCTCGCTCGCCGCCGAGGGCATCGCCCCGATCGCCGAGGACAACGACGCGATGACCGCCTCCTACGCGATGATCGACCCGCTCGGCCGCCTGTTCGACAACAGCGCCGGCCACCACACCTACAGCGCGCCGATCCACGAGGTCGGTGTGGCCCGTGCCCTCCGCCAGATCCGCTTCTCCCTCGCCCGCCTCGTCGCCCGCGGGGGGAAGTACGCGTGGTGAGCCGTACCCCGCGGGTCGCCGTCTTCGGCGGCGACCTCCGCAAGCTCAGCCGCGCCCTCGCGGATCTCGATCACGTGGAGCTGTTCGGCAGCACCGGCCAGACCGGTCAGGGCGAGCTCCGGCGCATGAGCGCCGCCCTCCGGGCCGGCGCAGTCCAACAGGTCTGCGTGGTCATCCGCTGGGCCGGGCACGGCGAGGTCGACGTGATCCGTAGGCTCTGTCGCGTCCTCGGTGTTGCGTGCCTCAGCTTCCGCAGCTTCGGCGCTGTCCGCCGCTGGCTCCGCGATCACAGTGACGGTTAAGGCCTAGTGATTGTCCGGACCATGCCAAAGACCGTTCCAACGACCTCTGGATCCCCCAAATCTTCCTCGAGCGCAGGAAATCGGACCATCAACAACCGTGCTTCCTCGAAGACGACCGCAGGAGTGAGCTTCTCGCGCTTCCATAACTGGGCTTGCTTCCTGAGCACGAGTTGGGCAGAGCCGCCCTTGACCCACGCCTCGATGCGACCGAGAAGGTGGCGTTTAGACTCGGGTGCCTTCTTGCGGTATTGTTCGAGACGATCGAGCACGTATAGCTCGATTTTCGACAATTGGGGCTCAAGCCTGCGTTGTCGAAAGAGTTCAACGAGGGGCTCGAATTGGGCGCGCGCACGCTCGACAAGATCTCGGTCGCTCTCGTCCGGCTCCAAACTGGCGGCCTCACCTGCCTCCGCGTGACGGCGCAATAATTCGAACGCCTCACTGGTATTGATGCGGGTGAGCTCAGCTTTACTAGATGGAGTCCAAAATTCCCAGTACCACCCGCAGCGCGTTGCGACGATGGATGGGCCGGTCTGACTGACCGCTCGACGACCCGATCGCATCTCCAAGATGCGTGTGAAGTACTCCGGATCCATCTTGCGCAGGCGTACGAGTTCGTCAGAATGACGGCTCAGACCGTCGAGGTCGTCGCTCGCGTCAGCGGCGTCGAGGGCCGCGCCTGTGTACGTGGCCTGGATCTGGTCGATGTCTGGGCGTTCGTGGCCCGGGAGGATGTTGTTGTCCTCGCCAAAGACCTCAATGAACTCTCGTATGCGTTTTTGCAGAATCTCGATGAGCTTGAGGTCCGCTTCGAGTTCGCGCTGGGGGACAAAGCCACAGATGTGGATTTCGTCATGTTCGCTCCCGAGGCGATCGATACGACCCGCGCGCTGGATTAAACGAGTGGGGTTCCAGTGGAGGTCGTAGTTAATGAGGGTATCCGCGTCCTGGAGATTGACGCCCTCGGATAGCGTGTCGGTACTGATCAGTAGATCGATCTCGGTATCGAGATCGCTCTGACGGCCGCGATTCGCCTTCGGCGCGAAGCGCCGTGTGATCTTGATGATTCCCGCGCTCGCTCCCGTGACGACCTCGGTCCGCCCAAAAAGTTCGCCGAGTTTCGCTGCGAGGTAGTGTGCAGTGTCTGCAAATTGGGTGAAGATGATTGTCTTGTGTTGCTTTGGAGGGCGCTGGTTGAGGTAATCGATTAGGCGCTCGAACTTCTCGTCGCTGCGAATCTTCAGGATCTTGACCTGATGAACGAGGCTACTCACAACCTCTTTGTCGGCTCGGATGTCCCCTAGCAACTGCTCGGACTTGAACAATGTGACAGGTAGTGAGTTTGGCGCGTCATCGTCTGCCTCCTCGCTCGACTTTGCCCGCGGCGGCAGCGGAACTCGACCCTGTTCTACCTCATTCAGACCATGGGCGAGCTTGTTGTCGAGCCGAACCAAGGTGTTGTGGAGGGCCTCGATGCTCGATTCGAGGCGCTTGAGCAGCAAGACCTTGAACAACCCGCGCACACTATTGCCGCCTCGGCGAAGGTCGGACACGCGCGGGTCAGCCTCGGCGTCCTCGTGGAGGTAGCGGCCGACCCCTTGCAGGGGATAGCGCATGGTACGGATGGCCTCGAGTAGCTCGACGTAGAACTGCTTTCCGTAGGTCGAGTCCAGCGAGTAGCGGAGGCACTGTTCTTCGCCCGAACGCCGTGTTGGGAATTCCAGCGGTCGGATTTCGTACTTGCCGGGGCCCACGCGGACGCGGAGCTTGGCATCCGGGTAGGAACGGACAATGTCCCGTCGCGTTCGTCTGACAACGATGTGTTGGAGCAAGTCCCGGAGTGAGGCACGCCCCATGGCGACGTCACGAAACCATGTATCGCGGTCCTCAAAGGGTAACTTGGTGTAGTTGTCCGGGAACAGCGCGATCTGGTTCCTGATGTCCTCGGGCCGGTTGTTTTGCGGGGTTGCTGAGAGCAGCAGGATTTTGCGTTGCGAAGCGCTCTCATCGGGCCGAAGCCATCGTTGGAGGGTCTCGTAGCGCAGTGTCCCTGCATTGCGGAAGTTGTGAGACTCATCGATAACGACGATCTCTCGGTCTGTGTACTCTTCGAGTTCATCGAGCTTGCCGAGGGAAATTGTCTTGAGGTCGATGTCGAGGTCGTGGCCGAGTTCCTCCCAGGCCGGGCACACGCTCGGCGGCGCAATAACGACGGCGCGCTCGCCGTAGCGGCGCTTGAGGTAGTTGAGCAGCGCAAGTCCAATGTAGGTCTTGCCGAGGCCGACAACATCAGCGAGGAACACACCACCGTAACGGCGGAGGATCACCTTGGCATAATCGTAGGCGGACCGTTGGAAGTCCGTAAGACGATCGAGCATTGGGTTGTCGTCATCGTCGACGTTCATCCCCTCCACGAAGCTCTGAAAATAGCGGGTGAGGCTGAAATAGTAAAGGTCACGCGGAGTGCAGTACTCGCCGGCCCAAGATTCCTCAAGGCACTTTAGGACGTCGTCCTCGAGGGGTTCGGCGGTGTCGAAATGGCGCGTGAACCAAGCACGCGCGCGCGCGTGCTCATTGCCGCGCAGTTCGACCACGAGTTCGTTCTCTGCGGAGGAGGTCGTGAGGGCGAAGGGGGCCTGCGGGATGATCGACCGGTCCGCGAGCGACAGGAGCCGCGAGTGGAGCGGGAAACGTGCGACCTGGCGGACCCGGACCTCACCTGCGGCGATCGAGCTTGTCCAAGACCGGAGGATGTCCTCCCACTCGGCTGTTTGCGGTAATCGGTCGATGCCTTGGGCGAACTGCTCGAGCAAGGCCGCCCGGTAAGCGTGGGTAGCCTCGGCGTGGAGCCGTTTCCCGGGCTGTTCGATGATGAACCGGGAGCCTGAATAGGGGGACAACAACCCTGGGGCAGCGAGGAGGATGTCCGTCGGTGAGGGCTGGCCGAGGATCTGAAAAAGATCGCCGCGCAGTTCACCGGGAGCGACGAGTCGGCGAAGGGAGGTAGGTTGCTCGGACATCGGTATTAGCCTTGGTGTGTAGCGAGCCACTCTCGTAGCGAAACGTTGACGACGACGATTTCGGGCCCGTAGGGGACCTGGATCGGGGGAGCGTCGAATAGTGAAGCAGCTGTAGCCGGTTCATCCGCGAGTTCGGCCATGGTCTCTGCCGGAGCCGGGCGAGGGTCATCGAGTGAGGACGCGGACCCTGGGCGTTCGCCCCAGTCGAGGTCGACGGGGAGCTCACCTGCGTCGAGACTGAACCAAGCGCGAACGCTGGGGCTTTTTGGCTGGACGACAGAGCCGCACGCGAGTGCCCGCAGCGGGTCCATCATAAGATCAAAATCCGGCCATAGCCTCCACGCCGTTGCAGCGATGCCCGGGACAACGCGGCGAAAGTGTTTGGGGGCTTCGTGTTCGGTGCTCGCCCACAGCCAGCCCGATGGGTGTTCGGTGCTCGGCGTGCCCTGAAAAAAGCCGCCAAAGATCGTTGCGAGGGCCTGAGCGCTGGTGAGTGCTGGTATGTCGTCGGGACTGACGAGTCCCGAAAGGCGCTGCTCGACGGAGTCGGCCGCGGCTCGATCGGACTGGGGGAGACGGAGCGGGACCCGGAGCATGACGAGCTCGAAGAGCTTGCTGGGGCGACCTGCCGGTGGAGCTAGACCTCGGACGAGCTCGCGCAAAAGGATCCGACCGACGCTGGGCCGATCGGCGAGGTCCAATGGGAGAGCAGCACGAACCGTCCGGCTCACGCGCGGGTCACCATCGATCCCGAGTAGGACCGCAGCGAGCCAGATCAAATGACGTTCGAGGAACTCGGCCCAGGCACCGCGTTCGACCCAAGCCTGTGCCTCGGTGGGGTCGATCCGTGATTGAGGTACTGGCGGGAGTACCAGGGGCTCCCCCGTGGTGATGATCCCAAGATGCAATCGGGTAGCCCCTTCGAGAACGGCCTTCGGCCACAGCACGCTGCTCCACATGGCGTGAAGATCGTCGGCGCTGGCGTGGGAAAACAGGCCTGGAATACTGAGTGGCAGCGATCCGTCAGTGGCCGTTGGCCACACCCGCAGCCAGTACTCGGCGAGGGTGCCTGGCTCGGGGTTCTCGAGCGAGCCGAAGAGCTTCTCAACGCGGCGCTGAAGCTCGATCCATTGGGCTTGGCGCAGCAGCGGAAGCATATTGACGCGGCCGCTGGCGAGTTCGGCGACCGACGCGATCGAGCGGTAGTGCTTGGTGAGCGGGCTCTGGGTGAGGTCTGGCGAGCCGAGGCGGTAGCCGTCGAAGAGCAGCCGCGGTGATAGCACCTTCAACTTGGTCAGCCACAAGTCTTCGAGCTGCAATCCGTGGCGCAGGGCTGCGTCGAGCTCGGCATGGTGTTTCAGCAAAGCGGCGACGAGATCCTGGTCGTTTGTGTCAGCGATGCGGCGATGAAGACTGCGGTGGGGAGCCTCGAGCGCTGCTGCTGTGAGATCCACGAGTTCCGAGCAGTCCTCGGTCTGCATGATTGTTCTCAGCTCGTCATCGCTCAGGCCAAGGAGGGCGGCTACGAGCCCACGGCGCCAAGGGTGGATGACGGGGACTGGAAGCGGGGACTCATGGAGGGGCTCGAGCCACTCCTCGCGCGCGACGGGACTGCTACAGCTCGCGCACGATATCCCCGCATAGGCCTGGCCTTGTAGCCTCCCGCAATCGCAGCGCCATTCCCAGGGTCCCCCGCTGGAACGTCCACCACACCAACGATCGGGGGCTCCAGGGCGACGACGCGGATCGTAGGGCCCGAGTGTCGCAGGCGTGCCCTCGGGGAGTTCGTGTGCGAAAAAGGGTCGCGCCACCTGACAGGCTGCCGCCAGTTGGGCGGCTGAAGTTGCAGAAGGCCGGGCACCGGCGTTTGCCGTTGCTATGTCATAGACACGAGCTGCCACCACTGGATGAGCCGCCTGCAGCCAACGCAGGTAAGCGTGGCTCAGCTTGGGATCATCGTCCGCGCGGGGCTGGCCCCAGTTGTCGATAATCCCGACTCGCAGCGCAGGATCAGGCCCGAGAGCGCGGCTACCAGCGAAGGTGAGTTCGTCGACGATTTCGAAGGTTTCCATCGGATCGCCTGTCGTGCCTTCGCGCCAACGAGGTAGTTCCTCGTCAGTCCCAGTAGCCTCATGCGCCTTCATGCAAGGATCAAAGATGATCCCCGTGGCGAGCTCCGAAGTGCACGAGTGCCAGGGCAACTCCTCGGAGCCGACAACGTCGACCGGCGCGAGCCTCCCATCGGGCAGCACCGCGCGAACGACGGGGGGAATGGTTGTGGTTTCGAAGCTGACCCGATAAGCGAGAAACGTATCATCGGCGTCCCGCACCTTAGCGACGTCAATACGGGTCAGGCGACCGCACAGGCTTGGGGGGGCGTGGATTTCTTGGTAGACTCTTCCCTTTGAGCCTTGATCTCGAATGATCTCGGCCACCCGCATGATGCGATGCGGTTGGGGCTCGGGATCGGTACCCCAGATGTTCGGTGGGACTCGAAACAACGCTGTGCCACCTTCGATTGTTTGGCCCAGCGCGACGAGCAGCTTAATCTCTTCGCGAATGTCGGCGTGCGCGGGAATGTCCATGTGCCAACGGTGGACTTGCGCGGCGCAGTAACCCATCGATGCGGACAGCAGAACTCGCAGGGCCGGACCCGGGAGCCGCATGAACCGGCCTTTGTGCGGTGAAGCGATCGCTGCCAGCGCGTCTTCAAGCACGCCGGCTTTGAGCTCAGACCAGCGCGCGAGGGGGCCGGCGATGAAGGCCAAATGGAGTCCGGAGCGGCTCGGGCCGCGCGTGCGGGGATTGGTCGAGGTCGCCTCTGCGGGGCGGCACAGCAGGCGAATTGCGCCCTCCTTTGTCAGGGTTGGTGCCGCCAGCACGCCCCCGGGTCCAAGGCGTGCGCCAGCAACGGGGTAGGCGAAGCCTACCGGGAGCGCGCGGCTCAGGTCGAGGCATGCCCAGGCAGGTGGGGGAGCAACGCAAGCAATCGGGAGTACCCGGAGACCCGAGATGACCGGCGGCTGGAGGTGATAATTTAGGACGCTGAAGGAAGAGGCTTGTGTATCCCCGTGCTCATCTCTCCATCGGGCGATCCACGCCTTGAACGAATTAACCGTAACGGGCGCGCGAAACCGGGTCTTGGCAAACTTCCACCCATACAAGCGCAGCCGCCGACCAACGGCCCAGCGCAGCAGTGGGCCGAAGCCCGCACCCGTGTAGGCGTTGGGGTGGGCGTACTCCTGGGGTCCAGATGAGTCTGCGTCGTCCTCCTCTTCGTCGATTTCTTCACCCTGCGGGTCCTCGCTCTCGTCCTCGTCATCATCCTGCTTTAGGTCGTCCTCTTGGTCCCAGACCATTGGTGCTTGCGCTTGAGGGCAAAAGGCGAGGGCACGCCCAAAAACCACGAACAGACCATTTTCGTCGGGGACGATAATGGACAAGGAGATGGTCAGATCGACCGACTCACCGGTCGCCATCGTGTGGACGAGCTCCAGGTCGACGACGACGCGAGTGCATGTCTTCGTGCGGATGGCCGCGAGGGCGTCACGGTGGCTTGAGCGGAGTCGATAGCCCGCGAAGTCCACCTTAAAGCCATCACGACTCTGCCAGGGCAAGCTGGCACGCAACTCCGACTCGAGTCCCAGATGCAGACGGCTAGCGATTACGTCGGGCTGCAGGAATAGATCGAGCTCGAGTCCGGTTGATCTCTCCCACGCGCTTCCAGGGAGTTCTAAGGGATCGAGGGGGCACGAATCCCAGTCGTGGGACAAGTCTTCGGCAGAGAGTGCGATTAGCTCGTGTGCCCGCTTAGCGAGAATTCGTGCGTCGTCCTTGGGCTGGGGTTCGAGCAGCGCGAGCCGACGCGCCCAGATGATTGGGTCGTCGGTCGGGAAGCTGCGCTTCCCGCTTCCGTGAAGCACTCGTGAGCCGAGCTGGTGCGCAGTCCCGGCGGCCTGACGCGTGACTACCCGTACCCGGACGCGGCGCTCGAGCGCAAACACGATCGCATGCGGGTGGAGGGTGAAGATGAGCTCGTAGGAGCTCAGATGGGGCCCGGCGTAATTGGATTCGACCAAGACGATGACGAACTGCTCGTACTTGGCGATGACCGAGGCGCGGGTGAACGTGGTTTGCCTGGACAGCCGAGGCGTGTCGTCGAGGCGGGAGGGGCTGTAGCCGAGATGGTCGACGAACACCTGATGGAGTCCGTTCTCAAGCTGCACGCGCGTTGATGATTCGAATAGCTCGTGTACCGCTGTTAGGAACTCCCACTTGCCGGGGAGCACCTCAACCCACGGGCCGAAGGGCGCTAGCGAGGCGAATCGCGCCGGAGGGGGCGTAAGTTCGGCGATGGGGGGGCGTTGAGGAGCGAGTGGCGGTGGGGACTCGGCCTCCACCAAGACTTCGACAGCTATCGGTTGCGCCGCAGCCAGCTCTGCCGCTCGCTGGACGGCAGTGAGCACAGCGAGTTGGTCACTTAGTTTGAGCACCCAGCCACGTCGATTGAACTGCTCCTCGAAGTCCGCTGCCGCCTGTTCCCCTCCTGCATGTCGCAGCGCAGTGAGCAGATTGGTGACCATTGCACGTAGGTCACTCATTAGGCTTGATCCAGTTCCAAGGAGCGCAAGCATCTGCCTGATGACACAGGCGGCTCTGTAAATGGGATAATAGTGACGTTTCTAGTTGGCGAATGCGTTCTCGACTAATGTTAAATTTCTCCCCGAGCTCTCGAAGCGTACTTCTCTCTTCTAGGATTCGCCGCTCGAAGATCTCGTTCCAGCGCTCGTCGGAAGATCCGTACACATGTGCTCGGGCACGCTCGGTGGCGACGTGGGCCCAGCCGCTCGCGGGATTACCTGCGATTGGCGACGGGATGTCGCTGTCGAGGACTGATTCGGCTGGGCCGGTCTGTGAGCCGCGCCTCAACCGAGCGATATGCGCCCGGCGGCGGTAACCACTTAGCTTGTCGATAGCGAACTTAATGTGCGCCTGCTCCAGTACCTGCTCGTTGGTAGGGCGTGTGCCCGTTTTCGCCCAAATCTCCTGCTGGAATCGCCAAAAGCGCTGAGCCTGCTCCGCGGCGTGGACAGGGACGCGGATCCCCTCAGCAAAGTCGGTGATCGAGCGAAGGATGTAATGGCGGATCCACCAGGTAGCGTAGGTAGAGAACTGCAGGCCACGTTCGGGCTCGAAGCGATCGATGGATTTGTCAAGGCCCAGCGCGCCGCGTAGCATGCTCATGGAGAAGTCCATACGCTGGCCGTGAGCGTTGACGAGAGTAACGACCAAACGCAGTGAGTCGGAGAAGAGACGCTGGCGCAGCTCAAGGACACGATCAAGCATGGTGCGGATCTCCGGGCCAAAGTCGATCTCTCCCGCGAGGACGGAGCGAGCGACTCTCATGGTGATCTCGGCGCGCTCGCGCCGGCTGAGACCCGGAAGGTCCTCCATCTCGAGCGTCGTCGACTGATTCGAGTCGATGCGTGCGTCAATCTCCATCAGCCACTGCTCTTTTCTTTCGTCACCGGTAGTTAAGAGCGCGGTGATCATCGTGATCTCGGCCTGAACGAGAGATTCGAACAAGCGCGAGCGATCCGTGGAGCTGAGTGGTATGATACCGTCGCGAACTGAGAATTGAGTATTTTCTGTGTCCGTGGGGGGAGCAACGAAGCCGACCTGGTCGCCCGCATCGTCGAGTAGTGGAGTGCCCTCGGTGGTGGTTGGGAGCGCGGACTCTCCGAGCCACGCGAAACCGCGTGTGGCGAGAACCCGGGCGACGGCCTGTTGGCTCGGGCGTGTCATGATCGAAGAGTTTGTTCCAGTGGGGCGGATATTGTCAATTTGTATTGACCCAGCGTGAACGGCACACGGGGGTGGGTTGACGAACGGACGGGTGTAGGGCTGTGCGACGGCACAGTTCTCGGCACTTGCGGCGGATCTTGAGCCCTGCGTCGCTTGGCCCAGATCTCCGTCGTGATGCCGAGGAACTACGCCATCGCCCGCCTGCGCCAGCGGCTGTGATCTCATGTTGAGGCCGGGCCGGGCCGGGCTGGGCGGGCGCTTCGGCCGCCGACCAGATCTACGGCTTGTGGCGTACAGGTGCTGGTGATGCCGGGTGACGTGGATGCGTGGCGGCGCGATCTCCCCGTCGTCTCGAAAATTCGTCTCGATTTCGTCTCGATTTCAGGATTTTCGAGACAACCTCCCGAATTCCACGACGTAGACCCCTCTAACTCCTCGCGTACACCATCTGACGAACGTCGACGAGGACGGCACGATCCCCGCCGCTAGCAAGCCCAACTGGAGCACGGCGGGGCTCAACAATTTTCGCCAGAACAAGCAGCCCGACAGCGAGTTCGCGGCGCCCGACGCGATCGTGGCGATCGAGCCGGTGTGCGAGGATAACCATTACACGCTGGTCGCCACGGTCCGCAACGTCGGTGAGGCGGCGCTGCCGGCCGGGGTCATCGTCGGCTTCTACACCGGCGACCCGCCCGGCGGCGACAAGGTCGGCGAGGGCGTGACGAGCAAGGTGCTCTACCCGCTCGAGTCGGAGGAGCTGGAGCTGCCCTTCGACGACGCGCCGGCCGACGTGCAGGACGGGATCATCAATATCTACGCGGTCGTCGACGATACGATGGTGCCGCACCCGGAGTGGCAGGAGTGCCGGGTGGACAACAACATCGGCGTGAGCGGCGGGAAGTGCCTGGTGGCGAACTGAGCCGCGCTTGTGGCACGCTCGTCGGGCATGGAAGTCAACGAACCTGACCTGGCGATCGTCACCGGCGTCAACCCGGTGTATGGCGATTGGCATCCGCACCTCGAACTGCCCGTCGCCTGTGAGGCCGTCGAGGTCGGGCTCGTCGCCGGGCCGGTCCTGCAGGACGTCGATCATGTGACCGACTACTCGCGACCGTTGCCTGGCGGCTCCGAGCGCCGCTATGTGGGGCTCAAGGATGTGCTCGACGCGGCGGCGCTCGTACACCATCGCGCTGGGGTGATAGGCTTGCTCGAGTCGCTGCTCGCGGCCGGTGAATCCTGGTACCTGTTTGTGCACGGCGAACTGGACCCGTGCGTTCCGCAGCCCGAGGCGTGGTTCTCCGGACATGTCTACGCGGACCCGCTGAACGGCGCATTCACGATCTTCGAGGTGCCGGCCGACGAACTCGATGGATATTCGCCGCTCTTCGCCGCGTGCGATCGCGTGGCCGGGCTCATCGCGCCGGCCGAGAGTCTGGGCGAGCTCCTCGCGCGCCTGTCGCTCGCGGCGGCGGTGCCGACCGGGCAGCGCTATCGCTTCGGCTCGCCGTTTCAGCCCGGCGACACCTCGGCGCTGGCGCGGGTGCTCGAGCACGGCCGGCTGTTCTTCGAGGAGACCGACAACGGCACCCGCCTGCGCTTGATCACCGCGACCCGCGGGCGAGCCGCGTTGCGCGAGCGACTCGACGCGGCGATCGATCGACGCGGGAGGCCGTAAGGGCCCGCTGCGGCCGCGTGGGGGCTTCAGCCCAATCGCTTGCCGAGCGAATACTCGTGCAGGCCGGGCTGCTCGTGGTCGTGATGCAGGCCCTCGACGATGTACCCCTGGCGCAGCTTGATGACGATCATCGGGATGTTATCGGTGTAGATCGTCGACATCGCCTTTTTAAACCCGGCGCGGCGCAGCTCGTCCTCGATCGCCCGCGAGATCGCGGCGCCGAGGCCTCGTTTGCGGTGGGCCGGGTCGACGACGGTCTTGATGGTCTCGGCGAGGAAGGCGGTCTTGCGCACATAAGCGGCGGTGCCGACCTTGGCGCCCGTGGGGTCGTGGGCCCAGAAATAGCGGCGCTGCGGGTCGCGCACGGTGGCGGCGTCGACCGGGAAGGGGCTGTTGTAATGGGCGTTGACGAAGGCGGCGAAGGCGGCGACGTCGCGGTCGTCACCGAGGTCGACGGCGGTGAGGGTGACGGTGAGGGTCTCGGCTGACATCGTCGCGGGCGGATGATGGCCGAGGCGTGCGCCGCGGTAAAGCTTCAGGCTCCCGGGTCATCCTCGGGGTCCACAGCCAGGACCACCGGCGCGCAGGTCACTGCGTCGTCGGGGCGGCGAGCCAGGCGGCGGCGCGCTCGTGTTCGCCGGCGAAGGCGGGGCCGAGCGTGGCCCAGCGGTCGCGCGCCTCGGTCGCGAGGGCGCGGGCGCGGGCGGGGTCGCCGTCGCTGCGGCGCAGCGCCTGGGCGAGGAGCATGGCGATCGCGGCGTGACGCTCGGGGCGCGCGCGCTGGCGGGTCGACAGCTCGAGGGCGCGGGACAGCGGGGCGACGGCGGCGGCGGCCTGTTCGGCCGCGACGAGCGAGGCGCCCAGCGCGAAGAGGGTGGCGACGAGCTCGTCGGACTCGCCCTGGGTGCGTTCGATCGCGGCGGCCACTTCGGTGAGCTCGGAGATCGCGGCGTCGTACCGCCGCAGATCGTGGAGGATCGATCCGCGGCTGGACCGTGCGAACAGGGTCGCGCTCGCGTCGGGGCCCGACTGGCGGAGCTGGATGGCGACCGCCCGGTCGATCAGCTCGACGGCCTCGGCGGCGCGTCCGGCCGTCGCCCGCACCCCGGCGAGGGCCGCCATGGACAGCGCGGTGTCCGGGTGATCGGTGCCCTTGAGCTTCGTGCTGATCGCCAGCGCCCGCTCGTAATGTGGGGTGGCCGCGGCGTCGTCGTTCTGGACGTCGCCGAGGGCGTACAGCGGCCACAGCAGCTGCGGGTGCTCGGGCCCGAAGCGGCGCTCGAGGATGGCGACGGCCCGCGTCGCGTGGGCGGGCCTTCGCCCGCTTCGACGCGGCGCGGACGTCCTATCAACGCGCGCTCGCCCTGTCCCTGGCGACCTACGGCCCCGATGACGGCGAGGTGCTGCTGCGCCTCGCCGTCGATGCCATCGAGGTGGTGGCGGCGCGCGGCAGGTGAGCGTGAGCGGAGCCGGTCAGGCGAGCAGCGGCAGCAAGGGGACGGCGCCGGTGCGCGGGAGAGCGTCGCGCAGGGCCCACAGCGGGGCCATGTGCTCGGCGCGCTGGTGGACGCCAAACAGGGTGTAGAGGCCGGTGACGAGCTCGCGGACCTCGGCCGCAGGGACACTGAGCTCGTGCTCGCGGCCGACGCGGCGCAGCGTGAGCATGAGCGGCACGGGTTGCGGCGCGCTGGCGTCGATCTCCGGCGCGGGGCGAAAGTCGGGCTGGTGATAGGGGACCTGCCGCGGGTCGAGCTTGCGAAAGCCGGCGCGGTCGTAGGAGCGCAGCCGGGCCTGGACGTCCGGGGCGTCGTCGGGGTGCTCCATCTCGCCGATCAAGGTGATGGCGTCGCAGCGGCGGCCCAAGGCGGCGGCGCAGGCTCGCGCGGTCTGCAAGGGGAGGGCGCGCAGCCAGCTCGAGAGCCCGGTGCCGCGATGCGGCGGCTCGACGATGACGTGCGAGAGGTGGACCAGCACACGCGTGCTGGCATCGATGACAGCCATGGGCGGCACGATCGCGGTGTGGTCGCGCAGGCCCACGACCTCGTCGCCGTCGAGGATGGCGAGTAATTCATAGTGGAGGGCGTGGCCGTGCACGAGGTCGCGGGGGTCGTGGGCGAGCCGGCCGACGATCACGTCGCGGCGCTCCATCTCGTTGCGATGGCCGAACTCGTGCCACAGGCGCTGATAGAGGCGGTCGAACAGCGGATCTCCGGGGTCGCGCACGACCT
>Ga0075163_10002204_pt1 | contig 26266 bp, 22 predicted proteins | sample JI1023141ADNA_FD_71478 | JGI IMG/M metagenome (GOLD analysis project Ga0075163, IMG submission 71478) | Wastewater effluent complex algal communities from Wisconsin, to seasonally profile nutrient transformation and Carbon sequestration -... | ecosystem: Engineered > WWTP > Effluent > Algae...
ATTCCGCGCAAAGCGCGCAGCATCGAGCTGCAAGTGCCGCCCGACCAGCTGCCCGCGCTTCGCTAACCGGCTGAGCCTGCTTGCGGCAACTGATCAAATTCACTGGGGCGAGGTACTAGAGCAGGACCGGGATGCAGACGCTCTTAAGCTTCTGCTGCATGCTCAACAAATTGCGGAGTCATCTTCGGCTTCTGATCAGCAACTCTTGATGCGCATCCTCAATGTCCTGGGCCGCACTCACTATGCTTTAGGAAACACTGAGCAATGCAACGTCCAGCTCCGACGGTTGCTAGGAATCGCTGAGCTGCGGTTAGGGACGGATCACCCCGAGGTCGCCACCTATTTGTGGAATCTGGCGGCCCTTGAGGCTGACCCTGCGGTCGCAAGGAGCCAGCTAGAGCGCGCGCTTTCCATCCATGAAAAGGCAGGTGATGATGAGCACATGGCTCGCTGCATTTTTCGACTTGTCAGCCTCAAGGAAGAGACACATGACAGGGGAGCGACACGACAGCTACTCGAACGAGGACTGGCCGCTGCGGTGCGAGCTGGCGATGGTGCCCTCATTGCTGAAGGACACAACAAGTTGGCTGCTGCGTTCCTCGATTCCCGAAACTATGGAGAGGTGTTGCGGCATTTCCAGGAAGCTCTCCGCTACTACGAAGCCCATCCCGGCCAATATGTTGAAGCTGAGGCGAACGCGCGACTGATAACCCTTACGTTGTCATTTAGACTCGGCCCGACAGAGAGTAACCGTCGCCATCTGGCATGGCTGACCGCTCATCGGCATGATGAACGGCTTCTGCCGGACATTAGACAAACAATCGCTGAGATAATTAGTCGACTCACTTCGAGAAGTCGCCCTTTATAGGAGCCGTTATCTACGCATTGAAAATTATTACGGTAGGCGCAAGGTCCCAGGGTTAATGCCTGTCCGACAGACAAGTTGGGGTCGATCAGATGCAGTTCCACCAAGCAACTCGATCTGGACGCAGCCTAGTTCAAAGGCCACTTGGACGGTCTCGCCCCCAGCCAACCCTGTGTAGAATCCGGCAGCAAAGGCGAGCGCATCTGCATCTCGAATGGTACCAGAAAGACCGATCACGCAGTCAACGTGCTGGGCGATGGCTCGCGCCTGCACATCGGAGTAGCAGGCGTTTAACACGACGCAGCGCAATCCCTTTCCGCTAAACAGACGAAACAGGCGAGCCAGCACCTCTCCACCTACTGGCGCACTCTTTCCCATCTCGTCTTGAAGCAGGATTTCTCCCTTCGAGCTGCCATGACCGCTGAAGTGAACAATTCCGGGCTGATGGCGTAATAGCGTTTGGCTGAGCTCCGCAGGCGTGGCGGCCCATGCCTGGTTGATCTGGAAGTGTTCCCTGTGCTGTCCCATGAGGATGCGGCGGTCGATCTCGCGCACTTCAGCATCCAGCCGCAGCCGTGTAGTATCGCTCGGATTAGCACCGAGAAATAGGATACTCAACGGTCGTGTTGAAGTTGTCCCGGGCGTTGGTTTGGAGGCTGGTTGCTGAAGAGGTGAGTTAGCGGCCGACGATGGGCGCATGCCACCCTCGGATTCGATGACTTCGGCAGCTCGGCGAATGGCCTGAACCACCTCCACCCAAGCCTGGTCACGATCGGTCCGCTCTCGGACTGCACGGCCCTCCGGAACCATCTTGAGATCCTTGTAGCGCAGGTCTTTGACGTTGACTGAACGCCACATGATCGGAATGACGCGAGCGCCACGGCTTCGTCGCTGACTTAGCGCCTCGGTAATATCCTCATCTCGATCAACCTCGAGGTCGGCGCTAACAATGAGAAGGATAATCGCTGCTTGTTTCGCATGCTCACTCCACTCGAGTCCCGGCGCGTCAGTACTCATGCCACGATGCCAGAGCGTGATCTTGTTCGCGCGGCGCAGTGGCGTGAGGTGACGTTCGAGTTCCAGAGCAGCTTCTTTGTCTCGGGGGGCGAACGAGAGGAGGACATCAACGGCCATCGGACGTTCCTTCCAGCTTTGACGGAGACGTGCGCGCCACTTCGTCGGCACGATGGAAACATTCAGAGGCGGCCTGCTCCTCGTCCCGTAAGAGATGCAGGTGGCCCAGGGATTCCCAGACGCGGGCCTCACCTTGGATTATTTGAACCTGTGGAAGATGTGCTTCTGTGAGATGCGCCTTAAGTTGCTGGTAAATTGAGAGCACCTGCTGATAATAGTCTAGGGCAGCGTCTAGCTTTGACGAATCCGGGTCGGCTTCTGTGCGAGAGAGATCCCCAAGTGCTAAAAGTACATTGGCCCTCTCCAGCAGCGCACCCGAAGATTGGTACCCGGCTAGCGCTTCCGCATAACAACGTTCTGCATCTGGGAGTTGGTTGCAGGAGCGGTGGAGCGCCCCCAGCGTCTCCAGCGCCTGTGCAGCGCTGCGTACCTCTCCCAGGTTGCGAAATAGGAGAACCACGCGCCGATAATATGCGACCGCCTGCGCCAGTACTTCCGAATTCCCCGGCGTGGCCGAGTCAAGATAGATACTGGCGCGAGTTACATCGCCAAGTGAACGTAGTACGGTGGCCACGTCTATAGGAGTTTCTAGTTTTTCGTAGATGCCCAGTGCCTCCTCATAATAGCGCCGCGCTTCAGCGAGTTCGTCATGCGTACGGTAGATATCACCAAGGGCCTGTAGAACACGGCCCCCGCGGAGTGTGCCCTTCATCTCCGTGAGAATCTCGGTGAAGCTATCGCCGGCCCTTCGGCCGGCAATAGTACCCGGATGGGAGACGGCTAAGCTGGAAAGCGCACGCAAGATGTACGCCATTCCAGAATGAGACTCCGCGAGCTGGTGACGATCCAGCGCTTGCCTATAGTGGTGTAAGGCACTTTGTAGTTCACGGCGGAAGCGATAGACATCGCCGAGTGCCTCCAGTATGAGTACCTCGGCATCCGAATCCTGAATCCGCCGTGCCGCCCATCGTGCCGCTAGTAGCCAATCCAGCCGGCGCAGCGCCTCGCCGTTGATCAGCACTTCGCGCCAGCACATAGCATAATCGACGAGAAGCTGCGCCGGCTCACCATCCGTGGCGGTACCTTCCTGTTGGGGTACTTGTCCAGCCAGCCAGTCGAGCGCGGCTCCGACATTCGCCCAGTCACGAGTCTGTTGCTCCCGAGCCCCGTCCCGCACGTTGTTGAGAAATGCTTCTGCATGCCGTAGTCGTAACTTGCTTAACTCCTGGGCTCCATCTGGCTGCCGCTTTAATCGCTCCTCCAGGTAAGCGCGGACAGGTGGATCCAACTCGAAGCCGCCCCGCCTGTGCGCAAGTAGACTAGACTCTTTCGCCTTCTTCAACATGGTGTCGTGAAACTGCACGAGCTTGTCTTGCTTGGGCTTCCGGCCGAAGGTCACATAATAAAGATCTTCTTCGAGTGCGCCCTCGACGAACGGAAGGACCGCATGGAGTACTTGGACGGCCACTGGTGCACGGTCCCTGAGCCAGGTCACCATCTGCCCGAAGAGCGCCTCCATAGCCTGTCGAATTGGTTCCTCGGGAGGCTCAGCGGAGAGCCCCTTGGTCAGCGCTTCAAATCTCTCTACTGTCGATGAGAAGCTTGAACTGGCAACTAACTCGGCGGCACGCTTCAATAAGTCCGGATGATCGAACGCCAAGCGCGACAGCAGATCGAAGGCTGCAATCTCCTTCAATCCCAAAGTCGGATCGAGGTGGGGCCTGAGTCGGTCAAGCCGCTCAAGCTCCCTCTTGTCTCGGGGCTCAGGTATCGTGGGCGGGTGCTGACCAAACGGCGCACAGGCTCGCCATGTCTGCGCAAGCAGGCGGACCGCTTGTTCATGCGGGAGGGTACTGACTTCCAGGAACTCATGAGCGTTCGCGGGGCCGAGGAGTGGGGTTGGAGAGCGAAATCGGGTCGTCACAATGACTCGGGAGCCATGGCTGGAATCGTGCCTATGTAGCGCTTCTCCTAGTTCCTTTGCCTGCGTCGATTCTGCGGGGATCGATTCAATATTATCTAGGATGAGAAGGATCTTCCCATCCTTGAGACGGCGCGCGATGGCTCCAGGGATATCCCGCTCCTCTTCTGGAGCGGCACCGATCTTCAGAGCATCACGTAGTGCATCGAGGACTTGCGCCGGTCCGAATCCCGGCTGATCCTGCGCGCTGACGTAAACGACAGCTTGAAAGGAATGCGCGAAGCGTGTGGCAGCATAAAGAGCGAATGCGGTTTTTCCCGAACCTCCGGGGCCATGGAGCGCCAGCACTTTCTTATCGTCTTTGAGCCAGCGAGCGAGAGATTGCAGTTCGTCTCGCCGTCCGATAAAGCCCTTGATGAGGTCGACTCGAAACTTCCCATTCCTAGGTGGGTGCGGGATGATGAGAGAGTCAAGTCTTCCCCCCGGTGTCTGGATCTCAGGACGCCAGTTTTCCGATCCGATCGGGATAATATTGGCGCCGAGAGCAGGGTGCTGACAGACGCCGATGCGAGCACGTTCAACGCTATATCCGCTTGCCAGACCCCGATAAAACACCGAGCAAAACAACTGCGCCTCGCTATCCAATAGAGGCTTTCGCGTAGCAATGACGCAAGGGACGACCTCTGCCAGAACTTGGCCCACCTCATCGCTGTTACATCCGTTCAGCACGACGACCTGCACACCGCTACCAGCGAACTGCGCTTTCAAGTCGGTGGCTAGTATTTCGAGTCGATCTCCGAGTTCATTTTCTAAGATCAGCCGGTCCTTCTCAAAATGGCATCCAATATGGACGACGTCATACCGGGCGGCCGATAGCTTGAACCCGAGGATGTTTCGGCCCTGTGGAGAAAGCAATTCGATAGCCCATGCCGCGCGCAGCCCATAGATAGGATCGGCCGCTGAGGTGATGGCATCGATCAACCTCCCCCATTCGAGGTCCACGTTAAGGCGTACCTGCTCAGGTCCATGCGGAGAGGACAACACAACCAGCAGGCGCAGGTATGGGCGATCGCCTGACTCGCTAGCCATCGCTCACCGCTGGGAGATGCGTGTTCGGATGTACTCTTGAACCTTCTCGGGCGAGTCCCGTATGGGATCAATTCCGCGGTCGAGTTCACTTCCTGGAAGAATAAGGAGACGCACTGCGCGCTTCTGCTCTTCTGACCTGCTCTGTAGTAGTTTCCGACCCAGACCTACGAGTGCCATCGCTGCCTCTGCGCCTTCCTTAATCTCCTTTCTATAGCGCCAAAGAAACTGGAACACGAGCCCAGTCGCCGCCACCGCCTCGGCCAGCCACTCCCGGCTCGGATCTATCTTCACGTCATCGGCGTACTGGCGCAGAATTTGGACGAGTTCGTCCCGCTCGTCGGGTGTAAGCCCCTCGATAACAATCCGATCGTAGGATTCATCCATGAGCCAAAGATAGCACATGTAAGTATTAGGAAGTTATCAAAATAGGTCTGCTTACCTCAACATTTCTCCAACGGATCTCGCTGCCGAGGCGAGCAATTCAAGACGATGACTTTCCGCCATTCTCCGACGTCAGGCCTTTGAGGGCCGGTGAAGTCCCTCCGCGACTGCTCCATGCTACAGAGGGACTGCATCGGCAGCATCTTCTCCGAGAGATTCTCTCGCACAACGAGTAATGTTCCTCGTCACGTTGCTCATTTACCAACTTTCACCGCGCTCGCTAGGATATGAGACAGTGGCATTTTACTCAGCATGCTGAAGACAGGATTTCTTATCAGGAGATGATGGTACCAGTTGCTCTTGTTTCAGGCTGAAGGGGATTTGACATCGAACTATCATGTTGATGTCCTTGGGTGCTCTTGTTTCGAGATGAGTACCCGCGCTGCTTCGCGCCAGCCACATCAAGCGGTGGGCCAACTGCGAGACGGACGCGGAGCGGCTCGACGTGTGGAACGGGTTGCTGCTGGCTGCCCACCTCGACGCGGCGTTTGACCAGGGGTACATCACCGTGGCGGACGACTGCGCGATCGTCGTGTCGCCCGCGCTTGGAGCGAGGGACTGTAAAATCCTCGGACTTGACACGGAGCTTCGCGTGGAGCGGCTCGCCGACAGGCATAGGCAGTATCTCGCATGGCATCGCCGCAAGGTGTTCAAGCGGTAGTCCGCCGGGAACACCTATGATGCCAACGTCCCATCCCGTCGATAGTGCGCCAACTCCAGATCCCGCGGGTTGACGTGCAGCGCTTCGTGCAAATCATTTCCCGACCGGATCGTCGCCAGCTAATGCAGCGACGCGCGCAGCGGACTAAGCCGCTTGACCACTTCCGCCTGCAAAAGAGGCATGGATGATCGCGTCGACAACTTCGCGATGGCCGCGCCGTACCCGGCATCATAACGGTCATCTTCCGCGAGCGCCGCCGCCACGAGCATCAGCTCCGTAAGCTCCGACATGGCTGCAGGCGAGATGTCCGAGAACTCTTTCAGCACCTCATCGACCCCACGGTCGAAGTACTGATCGAGCTGCGCCAGGTCCGTATCATCGAGGGAGAGTATCCGCTGACAGTAGCGGAGGGCGTCTACTTGCTTATCGCTCCAGTCTTCGCGATGCCCGGCTTCGATCACGGTGATGAGTGCCTTGATCGCGCTAAGATTGGGTAGCTGGGGCTCCCTCTTGTACAGCCGGACCAGGGGCTGCACGACGCGTCCCCTGCGATACATCGTCTGGTTGGCGACCGTCAGCAGCTTCTTCGTGAAGTAGGAGTTGAAGAAGTAGGACAGCGGCACGCTGACCCCGGGCACGAGCAGCCGCATCATGGCTCGTTCCGTAAGCTTCCGCGCCACGGCTGTTCCAGATGCTTTCTTGAGCGCCTCCTGAAGGGCCTTTCTGACTCCAGAGCGCAGCAGCTTCCGGACATTGTAGGCGATGATCTTAGGACCGAATTCTTTGGGCAACCGGCCGGCCAGCTCGACTGCCTTGACCCCGAGAGCAGTCTGAAAGATGAAGTAGCAGTCTTCTACGTCGTCCATGGCCAGCGGGGCGCCGTGGATCACCGAGAGATCGAACGTCGTGCGCAGCTGCGTTCGGGTGCAGAAAGCGATGTCGGACACGATGAGAGTCCCGGCCGCCGGCACGGTGATTAGCGCCTGCGGCCCCAGGCTGGACAGCTCCAGCGCGGTCATGCCGCTTGCCGAGATGGCCCCGGCGATGCCCGTATGGCGAGCTGCCAGCTTGATGGCCCGCTTGGCCTGGCTGGCGGGGTTGAGGCCCGGATAGTGCTGACGAATGTACTCTGCATCCACCTGTCTGGCGTAGCTTTCGAGCATCCAGCGAATCAGGCGCCCAAACCAATCGCCCTGCTTGAAGTCTTCAACGGTGCTGTCCTTCCATCTGGCTTTTACTTCGTCGAGTTCACGCTTGATGTTGTCGTTCGAGTCCATTGCTGCGTCTCCTAGAGTCAGGCATTGAGTCGGGGGCCGGATCAGTTTCTTTACGGTATCAGCTCACAGGCTGTTCAAACGATTTCAGAAGGGTTCCCAGGTCACCGGGCGGCCACGCGGAGGTGAACACTTGCAGCCTTCTGCGCGGACGAGATAGCGCCACGTATAGGGCGTATCGATCAACCTCGTTTTCGAGATCATACTTTTCGAGATCGACGATGAAGACCGCGTCAAACTCCAGACCTTTGACGGCGCGTGGGGTCGTGAAGTGGACGTGATAGGCATCACACAGCTTGCGCGCATCCTGTGCGTTCGAGACACATGAGAGGAGATTGTTCGACCAAAGTCCGTGGTGCAGACTCTCCTCGAGTTCAGCGGCGCGAGTGGGATCTGGGCACAGCACAGCGATCGAGTAATCGGAATGATTTTCTCGCGTTTTCAGCAAGGCGCGCTCGAGCAGCTGCGGTGCCGCCTTGCGGGCAATGCGATAGACAACAGGGGCTTCGTCTCCCTGGCGTGCAAGTTCGCCCTTCACTTCACGCGTATCCCCCAAGATGCGAAGGCGGTAGTCACTCACGAGGTCATGCAGGACTCGGGTCTGGCGCTTGTTGACGCCCAGATAGATCTCCCGATCAACGTCCAGCTCGAGACCAGTCTCTGAGGCCGCGCTGACGCCCCCTGTCGACAGGCGCTGCAGAAAATCGCCGACGGCGGTGACTGATTTGAACTTGGGATCGGCCAGCGCTGCCATCAGACTGATCTGGACCGCTGAGAAGTCTTGTACCTCGTCGATAAATACATGGCTGTAATGAGGCGTCTCGGCGAGCCTGTGAATTGGATCGGCGCCATCACGTCCGCGATAACCCTCCGCCGCTTTATGGGCCAGCAGCAACAGACAGTCGATGTCACTTGCCGAGAGTTTCTTGCCCTCGCCGCGTTTTCTTGCTGCCTTCAGGGATGAAGCGAGCCAGTCGCCGGACGTTATCGTCTTTCGGAGCGAGTCTTCGAACTGCTTGCTGCCCAAGATCTCGAAGTATCGCTTCACAAAGTTGAGCGAGCCGGTCAGCCAATCCTTGACTCGCTCCCTGACTCGGCGACGAGACTCCTTGAACTTGAGCGAGTCCCAAGGGGCCAAGCTTTCCAGGCGTCGCGCGAATCTCTCACGCTGCGAATCGAGTCTCTCGACGAGCCGGCTGAGCGTCCGTGACTTCTCCGCGCTCGCAAGGACTTCCTCAATGCCTTTTAGCAGATCGGCCCAAGGCTGTGTGAGGACCTTCCAGTGCGCCTCGGTAACGCCCGGCAGTCCATCCGGAAAAGCGGCAGTTGGATCGCGAATCAATTCCTGACGAAACGCGCGCGCGATGGCTGGCACCATCTCTTGCTCGAGCAGCCGGGAAAACTTCAGCGAGCCGATCAAGGGATCGATGTCCTCCGCTGTTTTCGAGGTATCGCGCTGGACGCCTCCGCCAACCAGCCCTCTTCTCGATAGCAGCTCTTGTCGCAGCTGCGGGTAGGCAAGAATGGGCATGCGCTCGAGTCCGAGGCTGCCTCCGCGCAAGGCTTCCAAGTAACTGACAAGCGATTCGTTCAAGACGAAGCCGACGCAGGTCTCAGCGCGAAACCCCGCATCGCCCTGTTCGTTGATCGGCATGCAAAGCATGGCGGTCCGTCCCAGCGCAACGCTGGTCTTGCCCGAGCCGGGCGCCCCGGTCACCAGCAGGTGTCCGGCGGCAGGCCAGCGCATGACCTCCTCCTGGTGCTTGGTGGGCTGCATGAAAAAGCGCTCACCAAGCGCGGCGCGGCTGTCAATGCTCAGCGGCTCAGGCGACGGTTGCTCTGCGATCTCGACGACATCCTCGGCGCTCCGTCGCCTTAGCGAGTCCAGGAACGCATCGCGCACAAGCCCCCAGGCCCGACGCAGATCTTCGATCCGCTGGGCCTCGGCTTTTGCGGTTGGGCGACGGAAGTCGAGCAGCCGGAAGTTGTCATAATTGTTGAGCAGGACATGGCCGATGTAGCGCTCCAATAAGGATACTTCGATGACTTCGACGTCGCGCTCACGCCCGCGTTCGACAAGCGGCACGATGTCCCCGGGCTCCGCCGACATCAGCGAAGAAACGATCGGTGCGGAGCGGCTGTAGATCGACTGCTGCGGCCAGCCCCTTCCGCCCCAAGCAACCCGAAACGGACGCAGCACGCCAGTGTCCATGTCCTTGACCACCACGAGCCGGCCGTAGGCGACTTCGCGAAGATGGCGATATTCGGCAATGGACAAGCGGTTGTGATCCGGGATCGCTTGGAAGGGCTGCCGATTGGCGACCGCGTCTTTGAATGAGAACGAGGAGAGACCGCGAATCTTACTGTCCACGCCTTCGATCAGCTCGTGGACGGTTGTAAGCTCCTCCTTCACGCGCGCGATGATCGGCAGCTCGGGCTGCAGCGCAACGAAGGACTGCAAGACGTCGCCCTTGGGAACCAAGGCTCCGTTTTCCCACCGATTCACCGTCTGAAGGGTGACTCCAAGTACCTCGGCTAGCTCGGCTTGCGTGAGGTCGAGTAGCGTTCGGACATGCTTGATTCGCTCGGCAGCAGTTGGCTCATCCATGCGTCCTAGGCTCTAATACGTTAAACTCGATGTCAACTAGATTAACGTGATTAACGTAATGTTCGAGGATGTGTCACAGTCGATCTAGCCCGGGTTGGCCGCGGCGCTCAAGTCCGCTCGGCGCCGGGGCGTTCGCGGAGGCACTTGAACTGGCGCTCTCGTTCGACGATGCGGGCGTCGTGCTGGGCCCGTACGGTGGTGACTCCCTCGGCGGGAAAGATCCGCGGGATGTGCTGCGGACAGTTGCGATCCTAGGCGGTGACTCGGACCACAAGCCTCATTTGCCTTGAGCAGTCCGTCGGAGAGCACCGACAGAACAATGGCGCGAAGCTTGTAAAGCACCTCGTCAGGGCGATCGGGAATGGCGGCAATTTCGGGATTCAGGTGGATCAGCGCGACGCGGACCCAGTCCTCGACAAGAATCTTATGCGGCGGGCGGGGGGATATTCGCGGGCGCGAAGGAGTACCAGCCAAGGCCAGTGATCTTGCCGTTCCTGCGCGCGAAGCTACCGCCAGTAGAGCCTATGATCTTCCAAATCTTTGTCTGGCTGGGTATGGTCTCCGCGTCAAGTTCACATTCCTATCATCGCTGCTTTTTTTCATACGGCGGCATGGCCGCGCCCATCGCTAATCTTGCCGCCGCAGGGAGGCAAGCAATAGCCGCAGCACAGCGCGAGGATCAACCTAGGGCCGATGAGGACCCTAACGCTAGCGCCACAACAGGGACTGGATGTCTTCGTCGCTGAAGGCCGGTTGCCCACCGCGCAGCCAAGTTGCCCACTCACTCCACGAGATTGGCTACCCTCAGCCGCCCCGGAGAGCATCACCGCATCATGCTGGCGTTAGCCAATGACGTCCAGTCCTCCTTACCCAAACCGTTTGACCAGCGCATCCAGCCGCCCCGCCACCCAAGCCAGCAGCGCCGCGTTCCAGATCAACGCCAGCGCCAGCACCGCGAAGTAGACGCTGGCACCCAGCCGATCCCAGCACAGCCCAAACAGCGAACCTGCGAACAGACCCAGGCCGACGCTCCCGTACCAAGCTCCGAAGGCTCTGCCGTGGTAGCCAGCGGGGGCCAGGCGTTCGATGCTTCTGACTCCGGCAACGAATAGATACGGCTCGGCGATCGACAGCAGAGCGTAGGAGCTGATCAGCCACAGCGGAGTCAACGGCGGCGTCCGCAGGGCTGCGCCCGCGAGCACCGCGAATCCCGCAGCGGAAAGCAGCATCGCCCAGACGGACGCAAGCACGCTCGCGCTGGTCCGGCGCAGTGCGAGCGCCAAGCACACCACCACGATCACTTGGCCCGCATGCAGCGAGGCATACGACCCGACGCCAAGATGGATGGGGCCGAGCCACGGCGAGGTTCGGCCCGCGAACAAAACCATCGTGGTGAACGGCTGCAACGCCGCGACCCAGGTGCCGATGGTCAGCACGCAGATCCAACGGACAGCCCACCAGCGAGCGGCGACCATGCAGTGATCCGCGGGGTCGTCCCTCGGGGGCTCAGCGGTGCGCGGCGAGCTCAGCAAGATGCAGAGCAAGCTTGCGAGTAGTGTTGCCAGGGCGCACGCTCGACATACCGCCGGGAGGCCAGCTCGCCATGCGATCTGCTGCGCGGTCCAGCCGCCGCACGCGGCCCCGATGTTCACGGCGAGGTGGATCAGCCACCACGAAGGCTGGTTCTTTGCATCCAAGCTGGCGACGGACAGGCCGATGCCGAGCCGAAAGAATGCAAAGCCGATCGGCAACAGCGCCGCTGCCGACACCACCCACCGCGCACCGATCAGGCCGTAACCAAGCGAAAGTAGCAAGAGCCCGATGCCGCACCACCAGCCGGGCCGAAGGTACTTGTCGGTCAGGCGCGCGAGTGGGTAGGCCGCGACATAGGTGACCAAGAGAAAAATCGATAGATAGAACGTGGCTCGGCCTTCGGACCCGCCGAGCGTCCGCGCCATCTCAGGGAGCTGAGGGGCGAGCCCGTTCCAAGCGGCCCGCTCGATGGCCTGAATGAAGAGGATTAGCGCGAGCGCCCCGCCGCCCTTCTGTCCTGCGCGCCCAGCGCCGCGCTGGGTCATGCGGCTCTCCAGTTCTCGGTGCTGCTAGTGGCTGGCTCGATCCTCGCGGAGCTGGACTGACCGATTGGCTTGTTGTGCCGTCGCCGCTTGGTGGACTCCGGCGGCGCAGTCGAAGTCGCCGCGACCGCCCGAGCCGCTGTGGTCACCGCATCAAGCGAGACGGTAAGGACTGCGCCCAGGCGGCTGACAAGCTGGCTCGCTCGATCGAGATCCACGGGGCGGGACATTGTGCTGCCGCAGTCTGGGCAGCGGCGGTGTTCGACCAAGAGAGCACCGCCGCCCCCCTGAATGCCGTCGAAGGCCAGGTTGTCCCAGGTGCGACTGCATTTGAATGCTTCGTGAGTTGCGATCCAGTCTTCTCCATCTGAATGAGGCATGCGCCCTCCATCAAGGCAAACGGAACCTAGACACTCAGCGAGTGCCTATGCGACGTTTCCCGATTGCTCACGGCCATTTATGGGCAATCTGGAAACGCTTGCCAGGAAGCGAAACACAAAGGCGATTCACATGCAAGAAAAAAAGATGAGCCTGCTAGCTCGGCATGTGCGAGGTGCGCGCGGCTTACTGGGCTGGTCCGTCGAGGACTTGGCAGAAAAATCGGGCGTCGGCGTCGATGCCATCCGGCGCTGGGAAGCCGGAACGCAGAAGCCGCGCAACGCCACCCGCGACAAGGTGCGCAAGGCGTTCGAGGACCATCGCATCGAGTTCACCAACGGTGATAGCCCCGGCGTTCGCTTACGCCCGCGAGGCTCGACACCGAGCCTAGAACCTGAACATGACGCCGAGTTCTAAGCCAAGCCTCGACGGATGCCGTTGGCGATGCTAGCGCCTAGCTTTCAGCACCCGCGCCCGACAGCCATCCACCATCGAATCATCATCAGCCTATGGCTTCCCCGGCGTCTTGGGCGGGGGAGCGTCATGCTCTCGGTTCAGTTCATCGATAAGCTTTTGCCGGAAGTCAGGGTTTGCTTCGATCTGGGCAAGCTCGGACGGTGAAAGGCTCGCCAGTTTCGTATACAGCGCTTGAAGTACGGGATCCTCCGATGGGGCTGTGGCCTGCGTGGAGGCTCCGCTGGCCGCAGCGGACGGAGGCGTCGGTGCAGTCGGCGCTGTAGGCGCAAGCGGCGCAACAGCCCCTTGGTCCGGCGAGGCCAGCAGGGGCACCTGTCCAGGCCGTATGGCTTGTGCCGGCCGTGGAGCGGCAAGGGGTTCTGCTGTGCTGCTCGCGGTGGAAGGGAGTTGGTGGGGCGCGTTCGCTGCTGAGAGGGCTGGGGCTGCGGCGGGACGATTGAGGAACGTCAACACGATTTTACTCACCAGCTCCATCGCGTTGTTACCGAGGCTGGTGTAGTCCGTCGGCTTCGGCGGAGCACTCAGAAGCTCGTATACCTTTTGCGACAGCAGCTCAGCCGTCGCCATGTTCATCGCGACTCCCTTGTTCACGGCTTGCAGGTTCGCCATGAGAATCTCGTTGATGCGCCCCTGATCATCAAAGCTCCGCTTGTTCATACGAGAGGCAACTCGAGTGGCGTCCACAACTTCCTGGCGGTAAACAGAGTTGAGCTGGAAGGCCTCTGCCATCTCCTTCGTGGAGAGGTTGTCCTTGAGCATCTGGGCGTTGCGCTCCTGCACTTCCAGTTGGAAGCGTGCCATCTCGAGTTCATGGTTTTCCTGCCGAGCCTCTACATCATCCCGCGCACGCGCGGCGACGGCTCTGTGCCAACCGCGACGCGCCAACTTCCTCCTCTTCCTGTCATCATGGCTCTCGTCCGACGCCGTGGCCTCGCTGTTGGGATCGCTCGCTGCCGCCTCACCTTCCGAGCGCTCGGTCGTTGTGCCCGTAACAATGACTGGTTTGATCACAGGGCGAATCGCTGCGGATGCAGCAGCCGCTTTCATCGGATGCGCCACGGACAGAGCCTGTTGTGCGGGTGCAACTTGTGACCCAGGACCAACCACCAGCGCCACACCAAGCCTATCGAGCAGCTGGTTGCTGATGGAAAAGTAAATGATGTCGTAGTTTCCAGGCGCGAGACTCGGCGGGGTGCCTGATAAGGGGTAGACCGTCTGTGGAGACGGCAAGATGGAGCATACCCCATCGCTAAGATATGAAAGGAGTCGATAGGATACCGCTCCTTTGGGTGCCAATTTTCGGATTTGTTCTAATGGTGTCATTGTGATTTTTGTAATTCAGAATACATTATAGGTCGATTGTACTCTACCCCTAAAAGCCGGCTCCAGCGACGGGCACAAGACGCGCGTTCGACCGACTGGCACGGTGTATGGGCGCAGGGCCACCATGCAGCGGTCCGGCCCCACGAAACGGAGTCGCTACCCGGATCCACGATCCGGGACATCGCTTGTGGGAATGCAAAATCCACGCCTGCCAGACAAGACAGCGGAATCCCTATCTTCGTCGGCCCAGTCTGCGCCATCGTTTGGGAAGATAAGCCTGGGAGCTTTTCGGTGCATCGCATTCCCGGATCGTGGATCCGAAGTTCTGCGGCGGTCTGGGAGATCGGCTTGTGTTCTCAGTGGCCGACCCGCACCGTGCGCCCGGGCGGCGTTGTCAGATCGCGATGGCGGATGGTGTGCTCGGATCGCGAACGCAGGCGGCGGTCGCAGATCGCGATCGCGGACCAGGGTTTCGGATCGCGGTTTCGTGTTGCGGGCTCGGATCGCCGTCCCAGTTTGCGCTCCCGGAACGCTGTTCCGTTGCGCCGATCCACATTGGGCAATTATCTACGCTAATACCTAGGAGGGAGGTTGCACCGATGGTGCTTGTTCAGTGCGCTGGTTGTTCCCGCTCCTTTCCCTATCGGAAGGGCAAGCGGTTCCATTCGGATAAATGCAAGGTACAATTCCACCGTCGTGAGAAGGTGAGCACCGACACGAACACCTGGGAGTGCCTGCCTGAGTGGCGGTTCTCGGAGCAGGAACTTGCTCTCGATGAACGAACGCGAGTGCGGACGGTGATAGAACAACAGTACGCATCAGGTGCTCGCTTCTACCGACTCGGATGCCCCCAACCTGCAGAGGCCGGTCCTTCGGAACTCCGCTGGTTCCCCTACCCGCTGTTGCGGGAGGACTCCCTATTCAGGCTCGATCCGTATGAGGCCCCCTTGGTTCCCCACCAAGGCCATTATGTGCTGGCTACATTCGACGCGAATCAAGCCGTCCTTTGCCCAGGGCTCTTCAAGATCCCCATTCTCGATGTTCACTTCCAGTCGCGATGGAGTCTGGGCACAAGATTCGTCGAAGTGCTTCGGTAGTAGAGCCCAAGAAAATGAAAGGCGTCCGGCACTGCCCGCCTTCGCAGGCTAGGCCAGGAAACTGCGGATGCCGAACAAGGTAGTAGCCGCGCCAAGAAACAGGCGGCGCGCGGCGTAGCCTTCCTCCACGCCGATCGGCTTGGCTTCCTTGCACCATATGACGCCGACACGCTCGATGGGAGACGACAAAGCTCACGAAAACGCGACGTTGCCGGGATGTTCTCCCTATGCCTGGCCAAGAGCGTCACATTGGCCATAGCATGGTTAGATAAGGAACCCGCCGCCTCAACACCGGACGCTGTATGGGAAGCCAATGAGCAACAAAGAACACGGGAGCCCTCAAGCCGGAGCCGATGCCAGTGGGAGAGACCGCCGAGCGAAGGCAAAGTGGGAGATGCGCGTGCTGGAAAGCCCCAACAGGGAACTATTTCTGCGGCTCAAGGCGACACCATGCCCCCTAGATATCAGAGCTGCCTTAGACACTTTCAAAGCTAGGCTTGTCACCGAGCAGCCGACAGAGGCTCACGTGTCATTGTTGGAAGAAATAATCTTCCAGCTAGGGCAGGCGATGCTCGGTGCATTTTGCAAGGGGACGATTGAACAGATGGCCATCGCAAATGCCCCCGTCGAACAGATAGGTGCGTTTCTTGAGCAATGGAAACATGAGAGCGAAGAACTCGCCTTACTGCGGGCTGCGCCGACGGAACAGCGTGGGGCAGAGAACATCGTCCCGCAGACGCAGCTTAGTTTTCGCTGGGTGAAACAGGCGGCGATGACCGATGCAAACCAGCAACTCCGCGCTCAGGTAGAGAAGCTCACCGCAGATTTAGCAGCTGAGCGGCAAGGGCATGCAGCAGCTCAGGTGAAGATATCGACGCTGACTGAGGAGAACCAACGACTCCGCGATGAGGTGGAGCAGGTCAAGGCAGCGCTGAGCCACAAACGACATGGGAAGGCGAAGGTAGAGGCGAAACTCGAGAGAAAGAGTGAAGAGGCGCAACAACTCCATAAAGATTTGGCCGCCGCCATGGCCCTAGTGACCTCCGAGCACCAAGCGAAAGTGGACCTTCATGCCGCTGTGATGAGACTAATGGCAGAGACTGCCGCCATCCTGCAGACACAGCTCCAACCGGGTGCCCGTCCCCCTTCGCCTTAGTTCCACACACACCACCAAGTTCCCAGAATTTTTGCATGGACATGCCTGGAGCTTCCAAGCAGCGCGTTGTCGCTTCGTAGGCCCGCTCGCCACAGCTGAGCACGAGCCGGCGACCTTGGCACTGTCGGTTTACGAGCCACCAGCCCCGCTCTTGACCTTCGACGCGGGCGCGGTATGGAAGGCGTAGCCGTACGGCAGAAGATCCAAAAGGCACAACAGGACGACGGGCCGCTGCTCTGTTTTGCCGACGAAGCGCATCTCCACTTGGACGTCGAGCCGGGCTACGGCTGGGTGCCACGCGGGCAGCGGCTTTGGGTCCACTCCAACTCGCCTGCGCTGGGCAACAAGCTCACCTGCTTCGGGCTTTACTTTTACGGCGCCCTCGAGCCGGTGCAGATTCATGTCGCCGACTGGGCAACCTCCGATTCGACGTGCGAGGTGCTCAGCGCCCTGCGGCGGGCCTATCCGCATCGCGCCTTGGTGCTCATTTGGGACAACGTCCGGTATCACCACAGCAAGCAAGTGCGAAAAAAAGCGGAGGAATTAGCAATAAAGCTGCTGTATGTGCCGCCCTACAGTCCGGACCTCATGCCCGTCGAGCGACTGTGGAGCTGGCTGCGGCAGACCCTTGAGTACCTGCACTGTCATGCCGATGTAGCGGAGCTTGGCGAGCGCATCGCCGCGTTCGTCGCTCAGCTGCTCGAGGTCCGGCTGACGGTCCACCGCCGGCTCTTGCCCAAACTTCACCTCGACCCCGAGGTCGAAAAACTGCGGGGTTCGGTGTAGACGCGGTTTAGCTACGCCAGCTCGTGCCGATCGCCTTCCAGCTGCAGAGCTATAGGACCGGGCGAAGTCTAATGGCCTGCTCACCATTGAAGTCATCGCGGCCGTGGCACGATCTCTAGCGGACGACGCAGCACTTGCCATCCCTTCAGGCGAGCTGAGGACTTGTGCTGCAGCATTGCGCTAATCTGGTCTACTGAAGGCATGGCTATCCCACCGGCTGGGCCTATGGCAAAGACCAGATCGAGGTGACCGACTCGTAGTTGGGGCAGCTCGCTGATCGGAGCTTGTAGTCGAAATACTCCATGCCGCGAGGACGACAGTTCGACCGGCCACGCACTCAGAGTCCCATCGTGCCAAAGAAACGCGCGCACCACGACTTGGCCGCGAAAGCGGTCTTTGGGGCGGAGCTCTACGCTTAGCACCGAGTCCTCAGCGAGCCGAGTTGCAGCTGGCAAGGGAGCCCCTGTGCCCAGGTTCTGCGCGTCACCCGGGATCTCAGCCAGATAGTCTGGAATGGAACCTTCGTCCCGTCGCAGACTAACAAAGAGCGCTAGGCAGGCGGCCAGCGCCAGCGCCGCCGTGGCTCCGCCCCAGATTCTTCTGCGCGCACGCTGCCTGGTCAGATCGGTACGAATCGCTTGGACCAGTCGATCCTCCATGGCCACATCCAGCCGCGCGACATCCTCCTCTGCCTCCAGCAGCTCCACGGCGTGGCGGAAACGAAGCCGTTGCGGGTCGCTCATGAATCTTCTCCTGCTCGCATGGGACTTCCTACTCGCCTTCTCATCGATCCTACGTTTTTCGCCCCGTCTGTTCTGACAGCTTCCTCTTCATTTCGAGAAGTCGGACCTTGATACGATGCCGTCGCTGGTACACTGCGTCCTCGCTCATTTCTAGCGCAGTGGCCACTTCTCGCACGGGGCGTTCCTCCAGAAAAAGCATTTCCACCAGTCGCTGGTCTTCCTTGCTGAACTCTGATCTGAAGGCGTTAAGGAGCGGATCCAGCCAGTAAGGCGCTTCCGGTTCGTCTTCGGTCGCCTCATGAATTTTCTGCACGAGCGCTCGATCTTCCATCGGCTGCTCTCGCTGCGCCCGACGCTGGCGGCGCAGCCAATCGATAGTGCGGTGCCGGCCGAAAAGCCAAATGAACGACTTCAGCGATCTTCCCTTTGTCGGATCCCATTTCCGCAGCACTCGGGCACCATCAGCAAACAGTGCGAGGAGCAACTCCTGAAGCAGATCCTCGTCGCGCTCTAACCAGGCACCAACGACCATCTGCCTGATCAGGGCCCGGAGTAGCGGACCGTACTCCTGCACAAAGGCGCGTACCGCTCTCGGGTCTCCCGCGATGGCGGCGCGGAGGTCTTGGTCGTTCATCTATAGGAACCTGGCAGCTGCCGGATCAGCATCGGCGCGCCAGATCAATTTCGGCGCAGTGGTCTGCGGCTGCCCCAAGAGGGCGATCTGGGTTCGACCTAGCGACAGAGCCATCTCGACGGTCTCACCAGCTGCGAGCCCGGCATAAAAGCCGGCGGAGAAGGCGCGCGAGCTGTCATCCTTAATCGCACCGGAGATGCCCACGACAAACTCGATGTGCTGCGCAATCGCCGTAGCCTGATTTTCTGAAAAACACGAGTTGAGGACGACGGCTCTCAATCCTCGGTTGCGGAACAAGGCAAAGAACTCAGTGAGTGCCTCTTTTGGCACTGCGTAGCCCTCTCCTTGGGCATTTTCTAGGATGATACTCCCATCGCTGCTGCCGTGCCCACTAAAGTGGACGATGTTCGGTCGATGACGCAGAAGGATTTGGATTAACTCTGGGGTAGTCACAGCCCACGCTTGATTGAGCGCAACGCGAGAACGCATCTGGGCATAATCGATGCGCCGCTCGATCTCCCGCAGCTCCAGATCGAGGCGGATTCTCCCGGCGTTCCCAGGGCACGCTCCCAGGAAGAGCACCCGAAGGGCTTGGCTCACGTGGCTGGCATCTGCACCGGGAGCAGGAGGCTGCGGATCGTGGTTCGCGTTCATGATAACCATCTCCATCTGGATTTAGGCTGGCCACCGGATGACGTAGCATCCTATGAGAAAATAGGCAGACTGGCAGCAACTTCATGGCACAAAGACCCTGAAGGCACCCAGCTCTTTGGCCCGCTCGGGATCTGGGTTGACACTCAGTAGCTTGCGCCGCACCTCGCGCAGAAGGAAAGCGGGGTCTGGGTGCTCTCCTGCAATTCCCTGCGGTCCTTTGTCCATGGAATACAGCGCGACTGCGACCTCCGCGGCCAGCCGATCCGAGATGGTGCGCACCGTGGCGATGACGAAGCGACTGCCGCGCAGAACGAACGCCTGAGCCAGACCCATTCCTTCGATGCGACCGCTCTCCTCGGCGGACTGGCCCGTACTACAGCCAAAGAGGAGCACGCGCTCTGGTACGGTCCGCAGCGTCGCGATGTCACCCACGAGCAGGCCAGGCCCCTCTGCCACTCGCAGCTTATGGCTCCAGCCGCCCACCGGATCGAACTCGCCGTGCCCCCCGTAGTGAAAGAGCGAGACCTCTGGGAGCAGTGTCCGTAGCTGCTCGCCGCTCAGCGGTGCCGGTTCTAGCGGCTTCCCGGCATAATCCCCCACTCGCGGTACACCGGCCGTCTGCATGACGACCTGCCAACCAGCGCGGCGAAGCTCTTGCCCCACCGGCTCTGCGGCCCGCCGGCTCTGCGGAAGTCGCCCCTGTGGGTCGAACACGAGCAGCGCTTTCTTATCTGGCTTGCCGGGCGCATGAGCGGCACTGATCGACTCGGGGCGGCGCACCAAGCCAGGGAGGTCGAGGGCATATACGACCTCGAGCTTTTCATCGATTGACTCGCTGTGCCCTGGCAAATGCAGCAAGTGCACGTCGATATCCCGCTGCTCACCATAGGCGATCACCGACAGACGGTGAGCACGGCTGAGCTTATCGGAAACCCTGCCCAAGACGAGGCCAAGGCTCGGTGCATCCATTTCTGGTATCACCCTGTGCACCGGCGGCCCCTGCTGATCCCAGACAAAGCAGTGCCAACCCGCTATCGACTGAGGGTGACAGAACAACATCAACTCCCCCGCCTCGGCTTGCCGTGCCTTCCGGTTCTCTCCCTCACTGCCCAAGCTCCGCAGTCCCTCTTCCAGCAGCTTAAGCAACTTGCGGACGCGCTCTGGCTGCTCCCGCTCGAGCGCGCCGCGCTGCGTCTCCGCGTCGTCTGCCGCACCACTAGCGATCTCGTCGAGCTCACGCCGCGCCTCCCGATAGCGGGCAAGAGCGAGATCCCAGCGCTGCCGCGCAGGTGGCAGCATGACATCGGCCCGAGCCAACATTCCTAGGGCCAGCAGACCCCGGGCCCGGGCATGGCGAGCAACCTCGACTGCCCCGCTGGAATCGCCTTGCCGCACTAACAGATCGATGTAGTGTGCAGTGCCGCGCTCGAAGCGGCCCAGGAAAGTACCGCGCCCAGCCCCAAGCGGTAGCTCGATGCTGCGCTGGTCCAGGTACGATTCAGCCTCTCGATAGAGAACTATTGCTCGAGCTGGGTCACTCGCTTCCTGTGCCCGGGCTCGACCGATCAGCGAGAGCCACACCGACTCGTACGCGTTCTGTCGCCCCCCCAGGATACCCAGCCTGCGGTAGTGCTTCTCTGCTTCCGCGAACTCGCGTCGCCATAACGCAAGCTGACCGGCGAGGTCCTCCCATTCCAGGGCGAGCTCGGCATCGGGCTGCTGGAGCTGCTCCTGCGCCTGCTTAAGCCACTGCTCGGCCTTGGCAAAGTTCTGCTCGGCCGCGGCGACGTGCGCCAGGTTGGTGAACACATTGCTCAGGGCCACCGGCATCTTGCACTGAGCTAACAGCGCGGCGGCCTCCTCGAGCAATGGGCGCGGCTCGAAGCGCGAGCGCAGCGGATCAGAAGGGCGTAGGGTCTGCTGCGCCAGCGCGAGCGTATATCCCTGCGTGTTGAGCAGGGGGCCGCGGCGACATGGAGGGAGAGCGAGGTTTCTAGCCTCAGCGAAGCGTTGCTCCGCCTCCTTCAGGCGTCCCATCATGATCAAGGTGGTGCCCTGCTGGTTGAAGATCTCCGCCCGAACTACATCATCGTCCAGACGTTGCATCAGTGCCTCGGCCGCTTCTAGCCCCTGAAGCGCACCGCTGAGATCGCCCTGCTGTCGTCTCATCAGGGCTCGCTGCGACATCGCCCAGAGCTGATCTTCTGGCACCTGGTCGAGCTGCTGCTCCTCCTTCTGCAGGACTGCTTCGGCCTCGTTGAAGCGGTGCTGGTGTTTGCTAAGCAGCCAGCTCTTCTGCAGCACGTAAGCCGAGACCAATGAGATTAGCTGACCCCGTTTGCTCGCGTCGATAGCCCGGTCAAGAAGCGACAGCGCATCCGGTCGATTTCCCTCCACAGCAATCTCGGCCAACATCCCCAGACCAATCGCCTGCCACTCTGCTTGCTGCAACGTCCCCGGCACCGCGTTGAGCTCAGCCTGTTTTCGTAGAACCAGCTCGGCTTTGTCTGGCTTGCCAGCTTCTAGCTGCTCACGCGCCTCCGTTAGCCACGGCGCTTCATGTGCAGTCTGTGCGCGGAGCGCCAGCTGCAACGCTTGGCGACGAAACCAGCCCTCTTTGATCTCGATGGTGAGCATCGACACTCCCAGTGGGACCGTCAGGTGCGTAAGCCGCACTACGTTGCTCACCTTTTTTACGGATGCCGGGATTTCACCGTGCTCGCTGCGGATCTGGAGCTCGCCTGAATCGGAAGTGACAATGAGTAGGCGAATGCTACGGCTGGTCGGTAAGTCGCAGCTTACCCCTTCCTTGCCGCCGTGCAGCACCGCACAGCCAAGCGGGGTCACCTCTAACGGCGGCCCAACGCACCCGCTTAGGCAAAGAGCGACAACGAGGCAGAGCGCTCGGAACAGGGACCCTGGACGTGCCGGGGGGCACAAGCAGGACTCCACAGAGTCGTTAGGGGCGGTTGGTAGACGGGTTAAACGTACGTTCGCCCCCGTCCAGATCGGGAGCGTGCTGCTCGGTGCGCTGCGCAGCCGACTGTGCTGCCACGCTCTCACTTCGAGCGTTGCCGAAGGGCTTGTCTGATGGTCCGGGCTCATGCGGAACGACTGCACGTGGTTGGGCTGAGACGAGCTTTTCCGTCTCGACGACTTGCTTCTGCTCGAATCCGGTGCTGAGCGGCACGGGCTGCTGAACAGGAGCTGTGCTTCGATAGCCACCGTTGGGCTTCTCCGTGGTGCCGGGCGGGGCGCTCTGATCATCCGACGTGGGCATGGTTTTCTCCGTGCTCGGTGCGATTGAAAGAGCGCCATTCTATCCGACCCTGTGAGTTCACTGTGCACGAATCTGATCGCACGCATGCCCATCTTTTTTCTCTGGGTCCTCACTCCCTGGGCCGGATGTGCACCCGAGCGCGCAGCGCCTGCACTCCTTCAGGGAGTCGGAGGGAATCCGCCAGTCGCTCATCAAGCTGGCGGGTAAAGATCACCCGAGGACTGCCGATCACAAAGATGAGTTCGGTATATCCGGGGAACAGATCTTTGAACTCGGCCACCGGCCCGCGGAGATGGAAAGTACCTGCTGGGGTGCGCAGAGGCTGTACGTCCCAAGGACGGAGTGCTTCGCCTCGCCGCAGATAACAACGGATGGCGACTGGGCCGAGCACCCGATCGAGCGGTCGGAGTGTGACTGCAAGCAGCGAATCCGTAGACAGCTCTGATGTCTGCTCGCTCTGCTTGATCGAATCGGAAAAGCCGTCCTGCGCGATCTCGATCTGGTACCTGGGGAGAGACTGCGCCACCAAAAATCTGGGAGGTAGGCTGGGAAAAATTGATGTGCTCTCGATTCGCAGCAGGCCGACGCCCAAACCACATAGCAAAAGGACCAGCAGGACCAGCAGGAGACGTAGGCTAGAGGCACCGGACGGATAGCCCGCCACGTTTCCCACACTGCAAGATGCGTCGCCTGGCAGCGATATGAAGGCGGCACTGTAGAGCGCCCACAACGTCCGACAACCTGAACTGGTCCATCGTCTATTCATCATCACCATTCTCCATTAGGACCTGCAAATATGCGCTTGCACTAGCTGCCACCGCAGAGGGATAGGAACGATAGGAACCACTTCGCTTGAAGCGGGGCGTCCCAGCCTCCTTATTTTCACCTACGCTGGAGAGGGCGCGATTCTGACTACGGGGCGGGCGGGGGACAAATAATCTGGGATGCCGACGAACAGATGTGTCGGCTCAGGCTAGAAGAGCTTGAGTTCGGCGAGCTTCACACCAGGACCTGGGTATATTTTCAGCGCGGCGGTCGGCCGGTTTTGCAGACCGAGCTGGACACTGCCCAGCTCAAAGGCCAGCTGCAACGACTCCCCAGCCGCCAGGCCAGCGTAGAAGCCAGAGGCAAAGGCTATCGCGCTTGGATTCGGGATGGCATCAGAGATGCCAATCACACAATCGATATGCTGGGCGATCGCCTCGGCCTGTGGGGCGGAGTAGCAAGCATTAAGGACAACACAGCGCAGTCCCTTGGCCTTGAAGATTCTGAAGAGCTCAGCGAGAGACTCCCCGCTAACCGGTGCCGATCGGCCCGCTTCGTCATCGAGGTAAAGTTGACCCTGCGCGCCACCGTGGCCACTAAAATGCACGATCGTGGGCTTGAAGCGAAGCAGGGTCTGGATAAGGTCTGCGGACTTGACCGCCCAGGCGTCTTTCAGCTCAAAGCGGTCGCGATGTTCGCCGAGCTGGATGCGCTGATCGATCTCGCGTCGCTCTTCGCCCAGGCGCAGGCGAGTGGTGTCAGCCGGATTGGCTCCCAGAAAAAGAACGGTGGACTTCAAATCCGGGCTGGGCTGCTTCGACGGTGCAGCGCTGGATGGCTTGGCTATACGGGCTGCCCGCGCGGCGGGGGGGGGTGCCACACTCGCGCCACCTGCGGCCAAAATCATCTCTGCGATGCTGCGCACTCCCTGCACGACCTCGACCCAGGCTTTGTCTGGATCTGCGTAATCGGTGATCGCCTTGCTCTCTGGCAGCATCCGCAGATCTTTGTATGGAACGTCGGTAAAGTCGATCTGTCGCCAGCGCACAGGTACCACTCGGGCACCCTGTTGTCGCAGCCGGAGAGCCACATCAACGTCATCACTCTTGTCCTTCTCTAGATCGGCGCTGACCATCAGCAAAATAATGGCCGCACTCTTAGACCGTAGCCGCCACTCGGCATCCGGATCTTCGCCGGCTGGACAGAGGCCCCGATGCCAGAACACGATCTTGCCAGAACGCTCCAGAGGCCCCAAATGCTTGGCCAGCTCTGCGGCAGCACGCTTGTCCTTGGCGGAATGAGACAGAAGGATTTCTACTGGCATGAGTGTCCTTGGCAGCCGGTTCTGTGCGGGGCAGCGTTTATAAGGAGAGCTGCAGTTCGCGGCTCTTGCGCCAGACCGCCTGTTCAATATTGCGTCGCCGCGCATGCACTGTCAGCGTCTGTTGACCCAGGCACAGCAGGTTGTAATGCGTGGTCGATGCGGCCAAGAGCTCAAGCCTCCGCCCATCCTGATCCACGTATTGTTCTTCGAAGGGATCCGCACCGTATTGACCCGATAACACGACCCGAAAACCGGCACCGATGAGACGCGCGAAAGTGCCCGTGCCCATCATATTCTCTCGCTTGGAGGCAGATAAATAATGGTACCACGCCGCGATGCGAAGCTGATGAGGCCGGGCTGTTGTCACCGGTAAAGATGCCAGCCCTCGTTGCAGCGCTTGCTCGTGGATGCTGCCAGCGCTGCTATGCGGTCGCCAGCTAGAGTTGAGGCCCAACATAACCAGCCGATCGTCAGCAAGGCGACGTAGGGCGAACTGCTGATCGGGCAGCTGCGGATAAGATTCAGCGCAGGCTTCGTTGTGGAACCTGGCAAAGCACTCGAACCAGCCCGGGGTGAGTTCGGCATCCTGCTGGCCAGGCGCGAGCAGCAGCAACTCCTTGGTCAAGCCGAGCTCCCCCATCATTCGCTGCAGAAAGGCGCTGGCACCGACCTGCTCCGCTGCGACTGGACGTCCGACCAAGCTGCCCGTAACCACCAACCCGTCCAGACGGTCAACGCCGAAGTCGGCAAGGTCAATCTTCAGCTTGTCCACCTCGGCCTTTGCTTGTTCTTCGCTGCTACAGCACAGGCCAGAAAGATGCCCGACCCAGAGATCTTTGGCCGGCTGCCTGGCTTGTAGATCGTGTGAGTTTGTTGCGGCATGGAGGGTATTCCCAGCTCCCCCTATGAGAAGCAAGCGAATGGCGGAAACTATGGCTGCGTAGGCCACATCCTCATCGTGCCACTGCCTGATAGGGAGGTCGTCCGGCAGCCTGGGAATGTTGTTGAGGTGATCTGGAAGATCGCAGTCGCGCAGTCGGACCAGGGTTACCCACGTCCCCAACCGGAGAGCCAAATCCAACCACGCCCTCGGCATCGGTTCGGCAAAAAAATCAGCACTGACCAGGGGCAGAACTACCGATGCACCCTGGATCGCATCACAGATGAAGGTATCGACTGACTGGATGCCATAGGGCGCGCGGTGTGGACCGTGGATCTTCACCCTCCCCTCTGCTTCCAGTACCGTGAAGTGGCTGGTCAGCTTGGCAGCCATAGTTCTATCCGGCTCCGTTTGCGGAGCATACAGAAGAACGACGCTGACCGGCGTTTGACGCATACCTTTGAGTTGCCCAAAATCCTCCTCAAGTGTCAAGCGTTCATCGGTTAGCGTGTTTGAATACCAAATAAAAACAGGACGATCCTAATTTTGTCAAAAACTGGTATGGCAGTTTCGTAAGGCCAACTAGTACCTCGCCCCAGTGAATTTGATCAGTTGCCGCAAGCAGGCTCAGCCGGTTAGCGAAGCGCGGGCAGCTGGTCGGGCGGCACTTGCAGCTCGATGCTGCGCGCTTTGCGCGGAAT
>Ga0075163_10002207_pt1 | contig 26245 bp, 27 predicted proteins | sample JI1023141ADNA_FD_71478 | JGI IMG/M metagenome (GOLD analysis project Ga0075163, IMG submission 71478) | Wastewater effluent complex algal communities from Wisconsin, to seasonally profile nutrient transformation and Carbon sequestration -... | ecosystem: Engineered > WWTP > Effluent > Algae...
TTTTTTTTTTTTTTTTGGTATAATAGCAAATTTAGGAATGCCAGGAACTAGTAGTTTTGTAGGTGAATTTTTATTATTATTAAGTTTAAGTTTTAAAAGTACATTATTATTATTTATAATGTCTTTATCATTATTTTTAACTACAATATATTGTATTTGATTATTTAACAGAATATCATTTGGTTATATGTCTAATAAGTACATAGTGGTATATAAAGATTTAATAAGATTTGAATCAATAGTTTTAATTATTTTTACAGTATTAATATTATTTTTTGGTTTATATCCAAATTGTATTTTAAATTTATTTCATGATTTTGTCTATTTTAATATGTACAAACATGTTTTATTTATACCAAAAAGTTTATAATAGAAATAAATATAAATGAACACATTTTTAATAAATATTTATCAGTTTTATTTAAAAAATAAATATTATATAGAAGTAATATATAATAATTATGCAAACACATTTGTAAATATGTCGTGAGATGAAGTTTTTAATATTGTATACATTTTTTTTTTTTTTATGATAGTTATGAGTAGTATGGGTGTTTTATTGTCAAAAAATCCAATTCATTCAGTTTTTTTTTTAATAGTAGTTTTTTTACATGTTGGTTTTTTATTATTATTGTTACATGTTGAATTTTTAGCATTTTTAATATTTATAGTATATTTAGGTGCTATAGCTGTTTTATTTTTATTTGTAATAATGATGTTTAATATTCATATATTGGAAACTCGTGATAATATTATAAGGTATATACCTTTAGTATTTGCAATTTTTTTTATTATATTAGAAATAAGTTATATTACAGATTGAATAGAGTTTAAATTAAATATTATATCATTTCAAGAAATTTTTTATGTACATAAAAATTGATATAGTTTATTAAATAGTAAAGATAATATTGTAATATTAAGTATAATATATAATTATTATTTTTATCATTTTATAATAGCGAGTTTAATATTATTAGTAGCAATGATAGGTGCTATAATGTTAACATTAAATTCAAATGTTGATTTAAAGAAACAGATATATTACATGCAAAATAATAAAAATTTATATAATAGTATTGCTTTAAAAAGAAATACTAAATTTAAACTAGAATTATGACAATTATATTTAAAGAAATAAAAGTATGGAACGTGGTTTAAAATTATATATAAGTAACATTTTGTTATTATATTTATGATGTATTTTAAATAATGTAGTGTCATATACAGAAGAATTAGCATTATCTTTAATATATGTAGTATTATTTATTATAATTAGTGAAAAATCTAGAGATGTAATAAGAAAAATGATGGTAACTCAAACTTTAAAATTAATGTCTTGTTATGAGCAATTATTATATTTAAAAGTAAAAATAATGGCAAAAAGTTTGAAATTATTAAAAATTTTATTGCAAAGAAAATATATGAAAAGTATTATTAATATTGTAAATTTTGAAATAAAAAGAAAAAGACAAAATTATATTGATAATAAAAGAAAAATTTATAAAATACAAAAAGTTTATTATTTATTTTTCTTTTTATTAAGTAAAATATATAGATAGTAGAAAAACATGTCAGAGTATTATAAAATATTTATAATGTTTATTGCTTGTGTGATATTAGCCATTTTAATATTAGGTGCTTCTTTTATGGCGAAATCAAAAAATTATAATTGAGAAAAAATATCAGCGTATGAATGTGGTTTTCAGCCTTTTGAAGATACAAGAAGTAGATTTGATGTTAAGTTTTATTTAGTAGCTATTTTATTCATAATTTTTGATTTAGAAATAGCGTATTTATTTCCTTGAGCTTTATGTTTAGATGAATTAAATGTAGAAGGTATAGTATCTATGATAATTTTTTTATTTGTATTAACTGTAGGTTTTGTTTATGAATGAAAAAAGGGTGCATTAGATTGATATTAAAAGAAGAAATATGTCATTTGCAGATTGATTAAAATCGTATTTTAAATTTTCACCAAGAAGTTCTTATTTAAAAATAAGAAAAACATATTTGTTAAAAAATTATAATGATATAAATTGATATTTTATATATTATATTATATTGATGTTGGGTAAATATATAAAAAAAGTTGAGTTAAAAAAAGGTGAATATAAATTATATTTAAGAAATAGTCAAGATATTGAAAAAGTTCTTTTTTTTTTTAAATATAATATAAATAGCCAATTTAAATTATTAATGGATATTTGTGGTATAGATAATATGCAAAAATATAGAAATCGTTTTGAAATAAATTATAATTTATTATCTGTAAAATATTGACAACGTATTCATGTTAAAGTACAAGTTAATGAATTTGTACCTGTAAATTCTGTAATTAACATATTTAAAAGCGCAAATTGATATGAGCGTGAAGTTTGAGATATGTTTGGTATTTTTTTTAAGAATCATACTGATTTACGTAGAATTTTAACAGATTATGGTTTTGAAGGTTTTCCTTTAAGAAAAGATTTTCCTCAAACAGGTTATGTAGAATTGAGATATAATAACGATTATAAACATTTAATATATGAACCTGTAGAATTAAGTCAAGATTTTAGAAGTTTTGATTTTTTAAGTCCTTGAAATCAGATAAAATAAATGTTACATAAAATTAAACATTTTTATATGAATTTTGGTCCGCAACATCCAGCAGCGCATGGAGTGTTACGTTTAGTATTAGAATTACAGGGTGAAACTATAATAAGAGCAGATCCTCATATAGGGTTATTGCATAGAGGTACTGAAAAATTGATAGAATATAGAAATTATATACAAGGTTTGCCTTATTTTGATAGATTAGATTATGTATCTATGATGGCTCAGGAACATTGTTACTCATTAGCTATAGAAGGTTTATTAAAATGTGTTGTCCCTTTACGTGGTAGATTAATAAGAATTTTATTTTCTGAAATAACAAGAATATTAAATCATTTATTAGCATTAACTACACATGCTTTAGATGTAGGTGCTATGACTCCATTTTTATGAGGATTTGAAGAACGTGAAAAGTTAATGGAATTTTATGAAAGAGTATCAGGTGCTAGAATGCATGCTGCCTATTTTAGACCAGGTGGTGTAAATCAAGATTTGCCAAAAGGTTTATTATATGATATTTATTTATTTTTGAATCAATTTGAAGCTAGAATAAGCGAAATTGAAGAATTATTAACAAATAATAGAATTTGAAAACAAAGATTAGTAAATGTAGGTGTAGTAAATTATAAACAGGCTTTTGAGTATGGATTTAGTGGTGTTATGTTAAGATCTTGTGGTATACAATGAGATTTAAGAAAAAATATGAGTTATGATGGTTATAATACTATAAATTTTAGTGTACCTAATTCATTTAATGGTGATTGTTATGATAGATATTTAATAAGAGTAATGGAAATGCGTGAAAGTAGTATGATTATGAATGAAGTTATTCGTAGATTAGCTGTAACTTTTAAAGAACCTAGTTTAAATTTAGTAAAAGTTAGAGATTATAAAATATGTCCACCTTCTAGAGGTTATATGAAACAATCTATGGAAGCTTTAATACATCATTTTAAGCTTTTTACTGAAGGTATAGTAGTACCAGAAAATCAAATTTATAGTGCAGTAGAAGCTCCAAAAGGTGAATTTGGTGTTTATTTAGTTTCAGATAATACAAATAAGCCTTATCGTTGTCATATAAGAGCACCAGGATTTGCGCATATACAAAGTTTAAATTTTATGTCGAATAATCATTTAATTGCAGATTTAGTAACTATTATAGGTACTCAAGATATTGTTTTTGGTGAGATAGATAGATAATTTATAAAATAAATGGTAGAGTAGTTTAAAGGTAAAATAGTGGTCTTCAAAATCATTGTTAAGGGTTCAAGTCCCTTCTCTACCGTTTAGTATTATTTATAACTTATAGTTATTTATAAAATATTAGTTAAGTAAACTTATTATATAAGTTACCTATGTTGTGTATTAAAATATTATTATTAATGGGTGGAATAAAAGATTATACATATCAAAATATAATATTTGTACATGATTTCGTATTTATATTCTTAATATTAATTTTTTGGGTAATTGTAGCTTATTTTATAATTATATTAGTTGAATATACATTAGATCAACATGGTTCTTATTTTAGATTATTTTTTAAAGATTTTCTTGTACCAACACATAAATTTGTAAGATATATGAGACAAGAAATTTTATATTTAAGAAAAATAAATGATTTAAAAACTATACGTGAAAATAGAAAATATTTAAGTAGATGAAATCATACTTCAACAGAAGCTTCAGGAATAGTAAAATATGCTATTTATATGAAAGAAGTTTTAAATCAAGTTCATAATTTAAAGTTAGAAGTTGTTTGAACATTTATTCCAATATTTATAATATTAGAATTAATATTTCCTTCATTATCTTTAATTGCTGATGATGAAATAAGTAATAAAGCTAGTTTAAATACTGTAAATGTAATAGGTAATCAATGATATTGAACTTATGAATTAAATGCTGTAATGGGTTCTATGAAACAAGTAAGTAATATGATAACTTTAGATGAATCTGATCCAAGTCATAAACAATATTCTCGTTTATTAGTTACTACTAGTGCAGTTTCTATACCAGTAGGTATAAAAACTTCTTTTTTTATAACATCTAATGATGTTGCACATAGCTGAGCACTTCCTGGATTAGGTTTAAAAATAGATGCAATACCTGGTAGAATAAATTTAAAAACCATTATGGCCTCAAAATTAGGATTATATAGCGGTATGTGTAGTGAATTATGTGGAATAGAACATGGTTTTATGCCAATATCATTACAAGTTTTAACATTAAGTAAGTGAGCTTATAACTTAGAATATGCAAGTGAAAAATTATTAACTTATAATGATGTTAGAAATGTTTGATATGTTTAATATTTAAAAGTAATTTTATAAAGATTATTTTTTAATAAAAATATATTAATCATATTTTTGTAAACATAATATTTATGTTTAGTTTAATTATTAATTAATATTATAAAAAAAGCATTTAATGGATACCTGGGGAATAAAAAAAAGACGTAAAAAAATGAAATATTATTCTCAAATAATAAATAAAAAATACAGAAAAAGTATGGGAAATAATTTTCTTGAAGGAAACTGTAAATATAAATTTAGTGAATTGAAACATCTTAGTAGCTAAAAGAAGAAATTAATAAAGATTTTGTGAGTAGTGGTGAATGAAAATGAAATAGAATTTAAATTTTTATTATAAATTTTTTGAAAAGTGGTGGAATTCCTGTGTAGTATAAGGTGAAAATCCTGTAAATTAAATTTATAATAAAAATATTAAAGAGTAAAACAAAACCTGTGAAATTTTGTTTGAATATGGGAGAACCATCTTCTAATTCTAAAATTTTTATTCACCGATAGTGTAAAAAAGTACCGTGAGGGAAAGGTGAAAAGAGCGTATGTAAGTGAAATAGAATTTGAAATTGAATGTGTGTAGAGCAGTCAGATTTAATTGAATAAAGATGATGTACCTTTTGTATAATGGGTCAGTGAGTTAATTTTTTTAGCAAGTTTAAATTGATAAATGTAGACTTAGTGAAAACGTGTTTGAAATAAGCATAGAGTTAAAAAAATTAAACCCGAAACTAAGTGATCTAATCATGAACAGACTGATTGAGGTTGATAAAATCTTTTTGAGGGTCGAACTTGTGTATGTTGCAATATACTAAGATGATTTGTGATTAGGGGTGAAAGGCTAATCAAACTTAGAGATAGCTGGTTTTCTGCGAAATTTATGTAGGTAAAGTATAACTGTAAAACTATTAAGGGTAAAGCTCTGAATAGGTGCGGGGGACTTAGTCGGTCTTACCAAATCTAAACAAACTGTGAATATTAATAATAAAATAAAGTTATAATCAGAATAAAAGTGTTAAGATTGTTATTCAAAAGGGAAACAGCCCAGATTATTAATTAAAGTCTTTAAAAATATTTAAGTAGTAAAGAAACATAATACAAATTATATCAGGAGGTTGGCTTAGAAGCAGCAGTCCTTTAAAGAAAGCGTAACAGCTCACTGAAAAAAAATATATTTTTTTTTTTAAATAAATTTGTATTGAAATCGACAAATGTAGGGAGTTTAAAATATTTACTGAAATTATAAATATATAATAGAAAGTATAAATAGAATGTATGTGGTAGCAGAATATTCTGTAACTTGACAAAGAATAATTGAAAAATTATTTGAAAAGATCAGAAGAAAGAATACTGACATGAGTAACGTAAAATAATGTGAATAGTATTAAATCATTATCACCGAAAGTCCAAGGTTTTCAAATATTAGATGAACTAATTTGAGTTAGCCGGTCCCTAAGAAAAATTTAAAGTAGTCCACTATTTTTGATGGGAAAACTATTAAAATTTAGTAAGCCAATTATGAGTGACAAATTTTGAAATATTTTAGACGTACTTATTAGATTGTATGGAAGATATGAAGAATTTCAAGAAAAAACTTGTAAATTAAAATGACCGTACTAAAACCGACACAGGTGGATGGGTAGAGTATACTAAGGTGTATGAGGTAACAATATTAAAGGAACTCGGCAAATTGACTCTGTAACTTCGGGAGAAAGAGTGCTTAGATAAGTAGTTTATTTAAGTGGCACGAAACAGGAGGTAGCGACTGTTTAACAAAAACACAGGACTCTGCAAAGTGTAATTACTAAGTATAGGGTCTGACACCTGCCCGGTGCTGTAAGATAAAAAGGAGAAATAATTTATAAAATAAATTTGTAAATATGTTTTATAAATTTAAGAAGAAAGGCATGGAACCTCTTTTGTGTCTTTTTTTTTATAGTAATATATTTTATAAAAAGTTTTGAATATAAATCCCAGTAAACGGCGGCTGTAACCATAACGGTCCTAAGGTAGCGAAATTCCTTGTCGGGTAAGTTCCGACCTGCATGAATGGTGTAACGACTTCCTCACTGTCTCTAATATTGTCTCAGTGAAATTGAAATCTCTGTGAAGATGCAGAGTATTGACGGCTAGACGGAAAGACCCTGTGCACCTTTACTATAATCATTAATTGTATAAAAAGAATATAAAATGTAGAATAGATGGGAGTCGTTTTAATATATATTATTATTATTTATGAGAGGGTTTATAAATAGTAATGTATATATTAAGTGTTCCTTAGCGCTAGCTAATTGAATAGACGTCAGTGAAATACCATTTAATATATAATTTTTATACTAATGATAAAATTATTAAACAGTTTATGATTGGTAGTTTGACTGGGGCGGTCGCCTCCTAAAAGGTAACGGAGGCGTGCAAAGGTGTTTTGTAATTAATTTTAATTAATTACAAAGTATAATGGCTTAAAAATGCTTGACTGTAAGATTAACAAATCGAACAGAGACGAAAGTCGGTCATAGAGATCCGGTAATTCTGAATGGAAAGGTTATCGCTTAACGGATAAAAGGTACGCCAGGGATAACAGGCTAATTACCCCTTAGAGTTCTTATCGACGGGGTTGTTTGGCACCTCGATGTCGACTTATCATATCCTGAAGCTGAAATAGGTTTCAAGGGTTGGGCTGTTCGCCCATTAAAATGGTACATGAGTTGGGTTCAGAACGTCGTGAGACAGTTCGGTTCCTATCTACCGTTAAAGAAGAAAATTGAAAAAAGTTTAACTTATTACGAGAGGATCAGTTAATATGTACCTATGGTGTATTGGTTGTTAAACTAATTAGCAATGCCAAGTAGCCACGTACAATGTTATAACCGCTGAAAAAATAAATGTGGGAAAATAATTTTGAAAAATTTTCTTTTAGAATAGTAAAAGATTATTACATTATTGTTAGATTTGTGTATCTGTGTGAATATTGCGAGATGTTAGCTTAAAAGTACTAACTTTAATCTTTAACGAAAATATTTTGTTTGATTTTTAAATTTTGGGGTATAGCCAAGTGGTAAGGCATTGGTTTTTGGTACCATGATCATAGGTTCGAATCCTATTACTCCAAAATAGGAAAGATGGCTGAGCGGTTTAAAGCGTTGATCTTGAAAATCAATCATCAATTATGATGTCGTGGGTTCGAATCCCACTCTTTCCGCGTTGTTAATGTTTAAATATTTATGAAAAAAAAAGGTACTTTTAATTATAAATTTATGAATAAATATGAAGTTGATTTTTGAGGTTATTTAACATCATGTTCAAATGGAAAACGTTTTTTTAAAAAAATGTTTAAATTGTTTTGTTTTAAATATAGATATCAAATAAAATTTTTAAAATTTTTATATAAAAAACCTTATATGAAATTTAATTATCCAAGGATTATGCAAAAAAAAAAGAGACAAAAAATGTTTGTTAGGGATTACATTGTAAAGTTGCATGATTTATTGCGTTTTAGAGTTTATTATGGGGATATGACTATTAAAAGATTTCGTAAGTATTTGCAAAAAGTAAATACAAGAAGATTAGATTTTGAAAGTAAGATTTGTTTTTTATTAGAAAGTAGATTAGATATATTACTTTTTCGATTAAATTTAGTTAAGACACCAAGAGAGGCTCGTCAATATATAAAATGTGGAAAAGTTAGGGTAAATGATCAAGCTGTTAATAAATTAAATTATCAATTATATATAAATGATATTATTACTTTCGAAAAAGAATTGTCAATTTTTTTTTTTAAAAATTTATTATTAAAATTAGAAGAAAAAAAAGTATTATTTAATTATCCAAAGTATGTTGAAATGAATTATAATTTGATGAAATGTATATTTATTTCTTATCCTTTACGTAAGCATATAGCAAGTACTTGAAAATTTGATTTATCTTTTTTACAAAATTTTATAAGAAAATAATAAATAACCTTATTTTTTGGGTGGCTGAGTGGTTTAAAGCGTCGATCTGCTAAGTCGATATATTCGTATGGATATCGTGGGTTCGAATCCCACCCCAAAGGGTATTATTATTTATAATTTTGTAGTTTGTAACCCCCCAATGTATTATTATTTATAAGTCCTTTAAGAGAAGTATTCAAAGAAGTTTGAATCAGGTAAATAATTTAAAGTTATTATCTTTTCTTTAAAAAAGTAAATTTAAAGGCAAATTAAAATTAGCTATAGAGACAAAAACAAAAGAAAAAAAAGAAAGAAAACATGTTTGGTTATTTTTTATTAAGTACAGAAATTTATATAATGATACAAATAATTTTTTTATTATTTTTTTGTGTCATATTACAAGAAGAAATATTAAATTTAAAATTTAAATTTAATATTTTGAATTTAGTTCAATTTTTTGGTTGTTTAATTTTATTTTATGCATTGATAATTTTATATAAAACTATGTATTATGAAGCTATTTTATTAAATTATCAATTAATTTGTGATAATTTATCTTTTTTTTTTAAATTTATAGTATTATTTACTAGTTTTATATGTATATTATTTTCTTGAAATTATTGTGAGTATGAAAATATTAAAATATTTGAATATATTTTATTATTATTGTTATCTGTTGTAGGTATATTAACTATAATTTCAAGTTATGATTTAATTACAATGTATTTAGCGATTGAGTTGCAAAGTTTATGTTTTTATATAGTAACAAATTTAAAGTTTTATTCTAATTTTTCAATTGAAGCTGGTTTAAAATATTTTATATTAGGTGCGTTATCGTCGGGTATTTTATTATTTGGTTCATCTTTATTATATGGTTTTACAGGTTTAACTAATTTTTTAGATTTAAGCGTGTTATTTTATTATTATAATTTAGAAGGTTATAATTTATATTATTATGATAGTGCGTTAGTTGGTATTATTTTTATTTATTGTGGTATTTTATTTAAAATAGGTGTTGTACCTTTTCATATGTGGGTTTCAGATATTTATGAGGGATCACCTACAAATATTACTTTTTTTTTTGCAGTAGTTCCACAAATAAGTATATTATCTTTATTATTACGCCTAAATATTATATTTGTGTTTGCATATTTAAAAGATTTGTATGTTCTTTTTATGTTTTTATCTATGTTAACAATAGCTGTAGGAACTTTAGGTGCAATTTATCAAACTAAATTAAAAAGAATTATAGCGTATAGTAGTATAAGTAATATGGGTTATGTTTTAAGTGTGATGTTAACTACAAATATAGAAGCAATGTATAGTGTGATTTTTTATATAATAGTGTATAATATTATTTCTATAGGTTTATGGGTACTTGTATTGAGTTTTAGAAATCAAAGTAATTTTGCTAAATTTAAAGAAATTGGTGATGTTGTTTTATTATTTAATTCAAATAAGTATCTTTCTGTAATTTTTTTTATATTTTTATTTTCGGCTATGGGTATTCCACCTATGATAGGTTTTTTTAGTAAATTATTTATTTTGATGAATATTATTGAATTAAAAATGTATTTTTTTGCATTATTTATAATAATTTTTAATAGTATAGGTGTTATTTATTATTTAAGATTAATTAAGGTTATGTATTTTTCAACATCTAATAAATTTTTATTTTTAACAGATATTGGTGAATTAAAAGCATTATTTTTAGTTTTTTTAGTATATTTAAATATATTTTTTTTTTGTTATCCAAGTCATATATTAATATTAATACATAATATAATATTATTTTTATTTTCATAATTAATATTAATGATTTATACAATAAAACAATTTATTAAAAGTGGTGTTCATTTAGGGCATTATAAATGAGAATGTGATTATCGTTTATCTTATTTTTTATTAGGTATACGTAATTCTGTTCATATAATTAATTTATATTATACTTTATTTATTTTAAAAAAAGCTTTATATATTGCATATAATATGAGTGTATTGAATCAAAAATTATTAGTAGTAAATAATGCGGGTTATAATTTAAAATTAAATTTTGAAAAAATAGATCAAAGGTTTTTATGATTTATAAATAATAAATGAACTTGCGGACTATTAAGTAATCAAAAAGAAATTTTTTTAAATAATGAAAATTTATTTTTAAAATTTTATAATTTAGGTTATAATTCTTTATTACCTTCATATGTATTTGCTTCAAGTATAAGTACAACTGGTTCATGTATATTTGAATCTATAATATTGAATATACCTTGCAGTACTTTAATGGATAGTAATATGGGTTTTTATGGTATATTTTATGGTTTACCTTCTAATGATGATAATTTTGTAAGTGTTTATTTATTTACACGATTATTTATTAAGATATATTTAAAAGCTATATATGATAATATAAATAGTTTAAAAATGAAAAAAAATATGAATATCAAAAATTATAATTTAAATGCTGAAATAAAGTCTGGTTTACGATTTGATAGAAAATTAAAATTAAGATTTTGGTCAAAGCATAGATATTTTATGAAAAATAAAAATTTTAAAAAACATGCTTGAAGTTCAGTATGATTAAAGAAAAGATGATTTAAAGACAATGTAATTTTAGAATGAAAAAAAAGAAAGGAAAAATTAAGGTCTTTAAAAAAGAATAAAAAAAAATTTGAAATATTATCTAAATAAAAATTAATAGATAATATTTCAAATTTTTGGTATAATAGGTAATATTTAGAATTTTTGTGAATTTTGTAAATTTTCAGTTTATAAAAGGATATGGTGAAATGGTAGACACGCAAGATTTAGGTCCTTGTGGTAAGAAATTGCTGTAAGGGTTCAAATCCCTTTATCCGAATTTAAAATTAAATTATTTTATTGAATAATATGGAAAAGTTTACACAATTAATATCTGTATATAGCAAACATATAGAAAGCTTAAATGTAACAACATTATCTTCAGCAAGATTTATAGGTGCAGGTAGCGCATCAGCAGGTTTAGGAGGTGCAGGTTTAGGTATAGGAGTTGTTTTTGGTTGCTTATTAAACGCATATTCAAGAAATCCTAATTTAAAAAGAGAATTATTTGCATACGCAATTTTAGGTTTTGCATTAACAGAAGCTATGGGGTTATTCTGTTTAATGATGGCTTTTATAATATTATTTATTTAATAATATTATTAATATAATTTTATAATATTAAAATTAAAATCCTAAATGTTAAGATTAGCCGAATATTGCACTTGATTTTATGTAATTTATAGTTGCATTTGTATGGGCATATAGTATAAATATATTGAAATTTAATATTTTGAAAGATATTTATATTTTTTAACAATGTAAAATTATGAAATATTTAGGTCAAGCTCCCTTAGCTTAATTGGATAAAGCAATTACCTTCTAAGTAATAGAGTGTAGGTTCGAATCCTATAGGGTGCAATTAAATTTATAAATGAAGGAGATGGCTGAGTGGTTAAAGGCGGCAGACTGTAAATCTGTTAGATTAATTCTTACGCAGGTTCGAATCCTGCTCTCCGTAAAGGGGTGGAGTAATTGGTAACTCATTAGGCTCATGATCTAAAGTTAAAGGTTCAAGTCCTTTCCCCTCCTTATTAAAATAATTAGATAGCTCAGAAGGTTAGAGCGTTGGTCTGAAAAACCAAAGGTCGATGGTTCGATTCCATCTCTAAGCATAGCTGCACTTGGTGAAATGGTAGACACGGTAGACTTAAAATTTACTCTAGTTCGCTAGGTATTGGTTCAAGTCCAATAGTGGGCAAGTTATTTATTTTTGTAAATAAAAATATATTTGCAAAATGTAATTATATATATATAAAATATATTATAAATGGTTAATAAAAGTAAAAGATTATTAAAGTTAGGTAATTTTATTTATGGAAGTAAAGTTCAAATATTATTAATAGATACTGATAAATTATTATTTTTAAAAAAATATAAAAATTTGAAAGATTTAATTAAAATAGGATTAAAAGATAAAAGAATATACCGTTTATTATTTGAATTAATAAAATATAAGGTAAAATATATCACTTATTGATAATATTATTTTTTATTGGCTAAATTATAAAATAAAATAGTTTTTGTTTTATAGTTGTGTTGGTCATACATAAGTTAGAGAGAAAAAGGATTAGACAATTTAATAGTATAAAAAAATTAAAGTTATATGTAGAAGATCCTTTATTATTATCAGGGGATTATATTATAGTTTGATATATAAATAGAGAAAGAGAAAAAGGCTTATTAAGATTTCAATTTAATAAAGGTATATGTATGAGTATAAAATATAAAGGTTACAATAGTTCATTTCAAATTCGTTCTGTAATAGAAACTGTTGCAATAGAACAACAATTTCTTACTTATTCAAGATTTAATATGTTAATGTTATTGAAAAAAAATCCAATTAAAAGTTATCGTAGAAATAGTTTAATATTTTTACGTAAAAAAAAGAATAAATTAAGTAATTTTAAAGTAATTTAATTAATATTATTTATTTAGGTAACATAACTGGCAATGTATTCGACTGCAAATCGAAAAATAGTGGTTCAAGTCCACTCCTAGACTGTTATGCATAGCTCAGTTGGCAGAGCGATGCGCTTTTAACGCAGAGGTCCTGGGTTCGATTCCCAGTGCAGGCAAATCAGTAGCTCAGTAGGTTAGAGCGTGTGGCTGTTAACCACAAGGTCATCGGTTCGATCCCGATCTGATTCGATCAGTATTTTAATGGTAAAATGTTAAATAAATAAATTATATTTATTTAAAGTTATTGGTTCAAATCCAATCTGGTTTGAGAGCAGTAGTTTAATTGGTTAAAATTTATGTTTTGCAAGTATAAGATGTCGGTTCAATTCCGGTCTGCTCCATATTTAAAAATAAAGCAGGGGTAGAGTAATTGGTAACTCATTAGGCTCATGATCTAAAATTAAAGGTTCAAGTCCTTTCCCCTCCTTATTTATAAATATTTAATTAATTAATATTATTTATTGTTTGTTAATATAATTGAACTAAAAAACTACTCTCTTTTAAAATTATATTAACTATGACTCCAATAGAGTAGGGAGTTTGCAAAAAATCTAAAGAAGAAAAAAGAAAGATGCTTATAAATTTAGAAATTTTTAAATTTTTATTAATATCCATAACACTTTTTTTAATAAGTTTGTTTGGTATATTTTTATTAAAACGTAATTTAATTGTAATTTTAATGAGTATAGAATTATCTTTATTATCAATAAATTTTAATTTCATACTATTTTCTGTATATCTAGATGATATAATTGGTCAAATTTTTACTTTATTAATTTTGACTGTAGCCGCAGCTGAATCTTCAATAGGATTAGCAATTTTAGTTATGTATTATAGACGAAAAGGTATTATCTCTATAAACGTAATGAATTACATAAAAGGTTAAAAAAAAAAAACATGTATTTATTAATTTTATATTTTCCTTTAATTGGTTGTTTATGATCTGGTTTTTTTGGACATTTTTTAGGAAAAAATGGAGCTAGTTTAATTACATTATTTTGTATGTTTTTGTCGGTTTTAATATCTTTTTTTATTTTTTATGAAATAGTTTTATGTAACAACATTTGTATAATAAAATTATATAAATGAATAGATATTGGTGTATTAAATATTTACTGGGAATTTTTATTTGATGCGTTAACAAGTGTGATGTTATTTGTTATAGTTGGTATTTCATTTTGTGTACATTTATATTCTATTGAATATATGTATAATGATCCACATTTACCAAGATTTTTATCATATTTGTCTTTATTTACTTTTTTCATGATAGTATTAGTAACAGCTGCAAATTTATTGCAATTGTTTATAGGTTGAGAAGGTGTTGGATTATGTTCATATTTATTAATAAATTTTTGATATACAAGAATAGCAGCTAATAAAGCAGCTATGAAAGCATTAATTATAAATAAAATAGGAGATGTTTGTCTTTTATTAGGTATTATTTTATTTTTTGTTTTCTATAATTCTTTAGAATTTTTATTCATAAATTGTTCAACATGATTAATTCAGAATACAGTATATTTAAATACATATCTATTTTGAATTAATATTGATTACTTTTCAATAATTTTATTTTTATTCATTATAGGTGCTTGTGCTAAATCTGCTCAAATAGGTTTACATACATGGCTTCCTGATGCTATGGAAGGTCCTACACCAGTATCTGCGTTAATACATGCAGCTACTATGGTAACTGCAGGTGTATTTTTATTATTACGTTCTGTTCATATATTAAAATATGATGTAAATAGTTTATTATTAGTAAGTTTTTTAGGAGGTATTACATCTTTTGTTGCTGCTACAATAGGATTATTTCAGAATGATATAAAAAAAATAATAGCATATTCAACTTGTAGTCAGTTAGGTTATATGGTTTTATCTTGTGGATTAAATAATTATTCTGGAAGTTTATTTCATTTAATGAATCATGCTTTTTTCAAAGCATTATTATTTTTAAGCGCAGGTGCAATTATACATTCTATGTTAGATCAACAAGATGTACGTCGTATGGGTATGTTATTACGATATTTACCTGTTAGTTATATTATGATATTAGTAGGTTCTTTAACAATAATGGGTATACCATTTTTGACAGGTTTTTATTCTAAAGATTTTATTTTAGAATATGTATATTCTTCGAATGTATTTTTAAGTTTTTTTTTATATTGATTAGGTATAGTATCAGCAGCATTAACTTCATTTTATTCAATTAAATTATTATTTTTAACTTTTTATAATGTTCATAATAGTTATTTTAATGTTTTATATAATCGTAATACTAAATTAATTGTTATACATGAAAGTAAATTTTTAATATTAACTGCATTAATAATATTATTTATGGGTAGTGTATTTATAGGTTATATATTTAAAGATTTATTTATAGGAATGGGTACTGACGTATGAGCAAATACTTTAGATACTGAATCTTATAAAGATAGTTTACGAATTTTTGAAGTTGAATTTTTACCTATAGAAATTAAATTAATACCAATAATATTTACTTTAATATCTGCAATATCAAGTTTTTTATTTTTTAAATTTTATGTATTTATAATTGAATATTTATATATTGCATATTTTTATTTAAGAAATTTTATGTATAAACCTGTTAAAGTTTCTAATATTACTTCAAATAATTTGACTATGAAAAAATTATTAGATGTTGAAAAAAAAAAAAATGTTAAAACAAGTTTTAACCAATTTATTGATATTATTTTTAGTGTTAAAAAATTAGTGTTTAACGGATATTATTTTAATGAAATTTATAATTATTATTTATATAAAAATAAATCCCTAAGTTTTGAATTATTTAAAAATTTAGATAGAGGTGTTATAGAATATATGGGTCATTTATTTATTGTAAATAATATAAAAAAAATCTTACATTTTTTTTCTAAAAAAAATGTAGGTAGAATAGATTATATAGTATTCGTAATGGTTTTAGGTGTTATTGTAATAAGTATGGTATTATTATTTTTAAATATTATAGGTAATTATAAAATTTTAGGTATTTTATTATTATTATTAGTATTTGAAATAAAGGATACTTGGGCCTCAGAAAGTGATAAAAAAGATAAGAAATAAAGTTAGTTCCCATGTTGTTTCAAGCTTTAGAACAGTTTAAGGTAATAAATTATCAAATATTTTCATATCATGTTCCAAATTATGTTGTATCTTTAGGTGTATTAATGCTTTTTTTTATTTTAGTAAATTTTTTATTAAATTTAAAAAATATAATGTTTTTAACTCAAAGTTTTGTACAAATAATATTTGAAGAGTTATATATGTTTGTTTTAAATGTAGTAAAACAAAATATAGGTACTTTGGGTATTATATATTTTCCAATAGTATTTAATGTTTTTTATTTTATCTACTTTGTAAATATAGGTGGTTTAGTAGGTTATAATCTTCAATTAACAAGTCATATATTTGTAACTTTTTGTATATCAATAAGTTTATTTATAGGTGTTATATTGATAGGTATTTATAATTTAAAACGTAAATTTTTAAATCAATTTGTACCAAAAGATGCACCTAAATTATTATTTCCATTATTAGTTGTAATAGAAACAATATCTTATATTATAAGACCTTTTACTTTAGGTATACGTTTATTTGCAAATATGTTTTCAGGACACGTATTATTATTTGTAATAATAAGTTTTGTAATTGTGATAGTTGAAAAAAAATTGATTATATTTAAAATTTTATTATTAGTATTTCCAATAATGTTATTATTTTTTATAATGACTTTAGAATTATTAATAATGTTTTTACAAGCTTACGTTTTTATTATTTTATTTTGTGTATATTTGAACGATTCATTACATGCACATTAACTTAATTTAGATAAATTTTATAAAATGGCAGTACCTAAAAGAAAGAGTAGTAGAGTAAAATTTAGATATTCAATTTTTAAGAAAGAGTTGCAAAGAAAAGTAAAGAAACTTAATATTAAAAGTTTAAATAGTAATTTAAATAGATATAAACGCAAATGTTATTGATAAAATGCAAGGTAGAAGAAGTCATTTATATCATATAGTAAATCCATCTCCATGACCTTTTCTTGTTTCAATATCATTATTTAATGTGTTAGTGGGTTTTTTATTATGAGTAAATAAATATGTAATAGGAGGTAATATTATTTTAGTTAGTTTTGTGATATTAGTTTTTTTTGTACAATTTTGATTTGCTGATATTGTAAGAGAAGCTTCTTATGAAGGTAAACATACAAGTTTTGTACAAAAAGGTTTAAAATTAGGAATGATTCTTTTTATTGTTTCTGAAATAATGTTTTTTTTTGGTTTTTTTTGAGGTTATTTTCATTTTTCATTATCACCAGCAGTTGAAATAGGATGTTTATGACCACCATATGGTATTCAAATTTTTGATTATTTACATATTCCATTATTTAATACTTTTATATTATTAGTATCAGGTGTTTGTGTAACATGATGTCATCATAATGTAATTTCAGGTAAACAAACTGATGAACATATAATAGAAGAATCTATAATTGCATTAATAGTTACTATATTATTAGCAGTATTATTCACTTTTTATCAAGGTTTAGAATATACAGAAGCTAGTTTTAATATATCAGATTCAGTTTATGGTACCATTTTTTTTGTAGCAACAGGTTTTCATGGTTTTCATGTTATAATTGGAACATGTTTTTTAACATATTGTTTATTTAGATTATGAAAAGGTCATTTTGGTATGAAACATCATTTAGGTTTAGAATTTGCAATATGATATTGACATTTTGTTGATGTAGTATGATTATTTTTATACGTTTGTGTATATTGATGAGCATCAACTTCTTTAGTATAAGTTATAAGTTTTTAATAAATTAGATAAGTATGCCACAATTAGATGTATATATAATATGTAATATGTTATATGGTGTAATTATAATGTTTATAGCTACTTATATGTTAAATGTAAGTAATATGTTAATTATAATAAATTTAATTTTACGTATTCGTAGATTAAAAATAAGTTTAGATAAAAAATATATTTATGAAGTTTTAAAAGAAAGTTTAATAAAATTAAATTTAAAATTTTATAGACATATTTTTTATATGCAATTATTAAAATTAGAGTTAATACGCAAGTATTTTATAACTGAGGATATTTTAGATATTTGTACTTTAAAAAAAATATTATAAATGTTTAATATGAAAAAAAAATATATAGGAGCTTTAACCGATAAATTATATGCTTTTAAAAATAGATGTTGAGAATTAACATTAAATAATACAGTAGATGTATATGATTCTTTAGGTAGTAATATAAAAGTATATACTTATGGTTCTGAAGTAAAAAGAATTTTACCTTTGAAAAATGATTTTGTAAATGAAGAATGAATTTCTAATAAAACAAGATATTTTTTTGATGGTTTAATGAAATGACGAGTAAATGTACCTTTAATGAAAAAAAATGATGATATGATTTATGTAAGTTGAATACAAGCTTTTTATTATTTTTTATTAAAAGTCTGGTTTCATAGTCTTTTTTTTAAAAGTAAAAATTTAATTTTTTTGAATAGCATGTTTGTTGATTATGAATTATTAATTACAAGCAAATTGTTAATGAAAAAAATGGGTTTTTTATTTTTTAATAAAAAAAATAATATTAATATTAATGATTATTTTTTATATTATTTAAATCCAAATTTTTTTAAAGATATAGAAGATAAAAATGTATTTATGTTTGTAGGATATAATTTAAGATTAGAATCGCCAATTTTAAATATAAAATTACGTAAAAAAAGTATGCGTGATGATGTTTTATATTTAGGTATTGGTAGTATTTTTAATGATAATTTAAATTTAAAAAATATAGGTTTAAACTCTATAAATTTAGTAAAATATTTACAAGGTAAATTAAAAATTTGTAATTTTATGTTAAAAAAAGTTAAGAAAGATTTTTTTTTTTTTAATTCAAATTTATTTTTATTAGGTAATAATGTAATTAATAGAATAGATTGTAAACATATATTTAACATTGTTCATAAATATAATAATATGTTTATAAATAATTCAAAATATAATATTTTAAATAAAAAATATATTTCAAATTATTTTGTAAATTTTTGTGAAAATAATTTACATTATTCTTTTAAAAAAAGTAATATAAATGTTAATTTAAATATTTTATATATGAATTTAACTAATATTTTATATGAAGAATTTAATTTACATAATAGTGTTCATAGCATAAATAGTGTATCCAAAAATGATATTGTTTATTTATTAGGATCAGAACTTTTAAATAAAACTAATTTAGGTTTTACTATATTTCAAGGTCATCATTTAAATTTAGAGCATTTATCTGTAGATTTAATATTACCAAGTATTACTTTTTTAGAAAAATCTAGTGATTATATAAATATTGAAGGTAATTATTTACAAACAAATTTTATATTATATCCACCTTTTTTTTGTCGTAATGATTGAAGTATTTTAAATGCATTATATATTTATATGTTAAATTTTGTGTATAAAATTTATAATTTTAAATTAAATAAAGATGCAAATTATTTAAATGTTAATCGTTTTTATATTTTAATTAATGATATGAAAAAAATTGTTTTTTTTTTAAAGAGAATGTCAGTTAATTTTTATTTTAAAGAAATTACTAAGTATAAAATTTATTTTTATAGCTTTGTAAATACAATTAATAATACTTATTTAAATGTACAAAAAGTATATAATAGTATTATTTGTAATAAATATTATAATCCATATAAATTGGATATTATAAGTCAAAATAGTAGTGTTTTAAGAGATTGTGGTTTATCTTTTAATGATACATTGCGCAATTATCAAAATATTAATAAAAATGTTTAAAAAAATTTTTAGTTTCTTAGAAAAAATTAAATTAGTCTTATTATGTCTAATTTTCAATATTAGCCAATTGGGTTTAAGTGAAGGTATAAATAATGTTAAAGGTGGTAACTATAGAATTATAGAAGTATTAGATAGAAATATAGATTGAATATATATAATTAAATCTTTAGTAATAGCATTTGTTATTTTAATTTTTGTATTATTATTAGTAGCATATGCAATATTAGCTGAAAGAAAAGTATTGGGTAGTATTCAAAAAAGAAGAGGTCCTAATTTAATAGGTATTTTTGGATTATTACAGCCTATTGCTGATGCATTAAAATTAATTGTAAAAGAAACAATAATACCTGTATTATCAAACAGAATAATTTTTATATTAGCACCTTTATTGACATTAATTTTAAGTTTATTAAATTGAAGTATAATACCTTTTTCAAATTATGCAATATTAGCTGATGTTCGTATAAGTATTTTAATGTTTTTTGCATTATCATCATTAACTGTATATGGTATTATAATGTCAGGTTGATCAAGTAATTCAAAATATGCTTTTTTGGGAGCTTTAAGAGCTGCTGCGCAAGTTATTGCATATGAAGTTTCTATAGGATTAACTTTAATATATATATTGATACAAACAAGTGATTTAAATTATTACAAGATTATAATGAGTCAAATTGAAATTTGAAATATAGTACCTTGTTTTATTTTTTTTTTTCTTTTTTTTATTTCAACACTTGCAGAAACAAATCGTCCTCCTTTTGATTTGCCAGAGGCAGAAGCTGAATTAGTATCAGGTTATAATGTTGAATATTCTGCTATGTCTTTTGGTTTTTTCTTTTTAGGTGAATATGTTTCAATATGAACTGTATGTTGTTTAAATATTATATTATTTTGAGGTGGTTTTTTAACAGTATTTGATTATCAAAGTATTTTACTTTATAGTTTAAAAGTTATAGCGATGGTTGTAACTTTTATATGAGTAAGAGGTTCTGTACCACGATATAGATATGATCAGTTAATGAGATTAGGTTGAAAAATATTGTTACCAATATCTTTAGGTTTTGTTATATTATATGCAGGTATTTATTATGAATTATTATATTTAAAATTAGAAGAAAATTTTTTAAAGGATAATGTAGAAGTTTATCAAATTGTTTCAAATTTACAAGATAGTGTTAGTTTGGAAAATAAAGAATTAGCTGAAAATATTCAAGCAGCTGAAAAACTTTTAGCTTTAGAAAAAAGTGTTAAATATCATTATACACCGGAACAAGTTGTAAATATTATACTTGAGGCCGAAAAAATTGTTGCAATGTCAAATGATGTTCCTAAAGCTTAAATAATTGTGAATTTATTATTTTGGAGCTAAATTTATAAAATATAAAAATTTAATTGCTAAAAATTCAAAATTTATAAAGCAAAGGTTAAAATTCAGTTTGAAAAAAAGATTAGGTCATAAAAATTTTTAGGATGAGTAGATGACTATTTTCTACAAATCATAAAGATATCGGAAGTTTATATCTAATTTTTGCTTTCATGAGTGGTCTTATAGGTACAATGCTTTCAGTATTTATAAGAATAGAGTTAAGTGATATAGGTGTTGGTGTCTTAGAAGGTAATCATCAAGTTTTTAATGTCATAATTACTGCGCATGCTTTTCTTATGATATTTTTTATGGTTATGCCTGCATTAATGGGTGGTTTTGGTAATTTTATGGTACCATTATTAATTGGTGCTCCAGATATGGCGTTTCCTAGATTAAATAATATAAGTTTTTGATTATTAGTACCATCTATATTATTATTAGTATGATCATCTGTTGTAGAAATGGGAGTAGGTACAGGTTGAACTGTATATCCACCATTATCTGGTATTTTTTCTCATTCAGGTAGTGCAGTAGATTTTGGTATATTTAGTTTACATTTAGCAGGTATATCATCAATTTTAGGTTCTATTAATTTTATTGTTACAATATTAAATATGAGAATAAAAGGTTTAGTTATGTTTAGATTACCTTTATTTGTTTGAGCTGTTTTTATAACTGCATGATTATTATTATTATCATTACCTGTATTAGGTGCTGGTATCACAATGTTATTAACAGATAGAAATTTTAATACAGCATTTTATGAAGTAAGTGGTGGAGGTGATCCTGTATTATTTCAACATTTATTTTGATTTTTTGGTCATCCAGAAGTTTATATATTAATTATCCCAGCTTTTGGTATAGTAAGTCAAGTTATTGGTCAAGCATCTCGTAAAAGAATATTTGGTTATAACGGTATGGTTTATGCAATGTTATCTATAGGTATTTTAGGTTTTATTGTTTGAGCACATCATATGTATACTATAGGTATGGATATAGATACTAGAGCTTATTTTACAGCTGCAACAATGGTTATAGCAGTTCCAACTGGTATTAAAATATTTAGTTGAATAGCTACATTATGAAGAGGTATTTTAACAATTACAGTACCTATGTTATTTGCAATAGGATTTTTAATATTATTCACAATAGGTGGATTTACAGGTATTATGTTAGCAAGTGCAGGTATCGATCAAATATTACATGATACTTATTATGTTGTTGCACATTTTCATTATGTTTTATCAATGGGTGCAGTATTTGGTTTATTAGCAGGTTTTTATTTTTGAGCACCTAAAATATTTGGTAAAGAGTTTAATAAAAAATTAGGTGAGTTACATTATTGAACAACATTTATAGGTGTTAATTTAACATTCTTTCCAATGCATTTTTCAGGTTTAGCAGGAATGCCAAGACGTATACCAGATTATCCTGATGCACTTCATTTATTGAATGTTATATCTAGTATAGGATCAGCTATAACAGTTGTAAGTATAATTATATTTGTAGAAGTAATAAATGAATTACTTTATTGAAGAAAAAGAGAAAATATTTATATAACCAATGTTAATGAGGCATAATTAAATGCCTGACTTTAGCATTGCTAAAGAAAAAAAGAGTAAAATTTTTTTGTCTATTTGATAGTTATAAATCAGTATAATTAATTTATGACATATAGAAAAATTTTGTTAAATTAAAATTAAAAATGGAATTTAGTTTAAGATTACATAAAAGTTGAGATACACATGTAGAAATGGTACAAGCATTTATACCAGGAGTAATAAAAACTTTAATTGATGGTATAGCATTTATTAGTAATATGGAAAGTGTATTAATGGGTGAAATTTTACAAGTTGCAGGTTTAGATATAAAAGCAATAGTTATTAATATAGAAGAGGAAGGGATAAAAGCTATTATATTAAAAGGTGAAGATATAGTAAAACCAGGTTTTAAAGTTGTTAGAACTAAAGAATTATTTCAATTTCCAGTTACAACCCAATTATTAGGTAGAGTTGTCAATGGTTATGGTGAATTTATAGATTCAAATGAAACTTTTAAATATGAATATTCTAAAAGAAAAGTTGAAATTAAAGCACCTGGTATTATATCTCGTTATAAAGTTAATGAACCTTTACAAACAGGTATTAAATCTGTTGATGGTTTAATTCCAATAGGAAGAGGTCAAAGGGAATTAATTATAGGTGATAAATCAACAGGTAAAACAACAATAGGTGTTGATACTATATTAAATCAAAAAAATAATAATTGAACACCAGCTACTCATGTACATTGTATTTATGTTTCAATAGGACAACGTCGTGCAAATGTTGCAAAATTAGCACATTTATTAAGAAAAAAAGATGCTATGTCTTATAGCGTTATTTTAGCTGCAACAGCTTCTGAATCTTGTGCATTACAATATTTAATACCATATTGTGCTACTAGTTTAGGTGAATATTTAATGACAAGAGGTGCAGGTTGTTTAGTTATTTATGATGATTTAAGTAAACATGCAGTTGCTTATAGACAATTATCTTTATTATTAAGAAGATTCCCATCTAGAGAAGCATATCCAGCTGATGTTTTTTATTTACATTCAAGATTATTAGAAAGATCTACAAAATATAATGATACTACTAATTTTGGTGGATCATTAACATCATTACCAGTTATTGAAACTCAATTAGGTGATGTTTCTGCTTATATACCAACTAATGTTATTTCTATTACTGATGGTCAAATTTTCTTAGAAAGTCAATTATTTAATAAAGGTATTAGACCTGCAGTAAATACTGGTTTATCTGTTAGTCGTATAGGATCAGCAGCTCAAAATAAAATAATGAAATCTATATCAGGTCCATTAAAATTAGAATTAGCTCAATATAGAGAAATGCAAAGTTTAGAGCAATTTGGTGAAAATTTAGAAGAAGCTACTAAAAAATTATTAAGAAGAGGTAAAATTTTAACCGAATTATTAATTCAACCTCAAAGTAGACCTGTTAGTTTAGAAAACGAAGTTGTAATGTTATATGCTGGAGTTGAAAATTTATTACAAAATATTAATTTAAGTTTAATTTCAGTATTTGAAAAAAAATTATTAGAATATAAAAATATTTCAAGTTTATATTATGCTTTATTAAAAAGTATAGAATTAAATTTTTATAGCAGCATAAGTTTAGATTTATTAGTATTAAGATTATTATTAACTATTTAATATTGTCAAAACAAAAAAAAATATTTCGTTTTGTAAAATTTTATGCAAAGGCGGGGGAAGTTAGTACAACTCCGCCTATTGGTCCAATGTTAGGTCAATTTCCTATGGACGTAAAGGGTTTTTGTAATGCGTTTAATAATGATACTAAAGATTTTGATAAAGGTGTATTATTAAAAGTAACTTTAACATTATATAAAGATAGTACTTTTGAATATGAAATTAAAAGTTCACCTTTATTTTTTTTATTGGAATTATCAAGTAAAGTATTGCAAATAAATCATAATTTTCGTAATCATAGGGGAATATCATTATATGATATATATTTAATAACATTAATAAAAAATAAAGATTATAATATGATAAACATTAAGTATTTGTTTAAAAGTATTTTAAGAATGGCTAAAAAAAATAGATATAAAATTGTAGAGCATTTAGATAATGAATTTTATTATATGTATGTTTAGATGAAAAAAAAAATAATTAAATTAAAAATTGATTGTATATTAAAATATTGAAATTATCTTAGTTTTTTACGTACAGGAGGTATTTTAATATTTTGTCAAAATTTATCGTTAAATGCTATTAGCGATTTAACATTATCATTATCTTTAAAAGATAACGATTACAGGTGAAAATTTTTAAATAAGGATGTCATGAATCAATTAATGGATAAAAAATTTTTGATGAAAATGAAAAATTTCAGAAAAGTATTATTATTAAATAAAATAGAAGCTTTAGCTGATGCTGAAAAGATTTTAAAAAAGAATAAAGTTTTAATAATGGGTTTTTATATGCAAAATGTTTTTTTTTTTAAAAAGGATTTTGATATAAAAAAAAAAGATAAACGTTCTATTTTTGAAGCTTTAAGAAATAGAATTGTAAATTTTTTTTTAATTAAAAAAAAAATAGTAATTAATTTAAAAACACCTTTAATAAAACTAATATTATTATTAAAAAAACGAGATAGTTAAATATATGGCAACTATAAATCAAATATCAAATAAATTATATAGAAAAAGAAAACCAAGTTATAATGGTACTCCTTTATTAAGAAATCGTCCATATATAAAGGGAGTATGCGTAGTGGTTAGAATAACATCGCCAAAAAAACCAAATTCAGCAGAAAGAAAAATTGTTAGAGTAAAGGTAAAAGGTGGTAAAATGTTAACTGCAAGTATTCCAGGCCAAGGTCATAATTTACAAAAATTTTCGGTAGTATTGGTAAGAGGTGGTCGTGCTAATGATGTACCTGCTTGCAGATATAAAGTAGTTAGAGGTAAATATGATTTCAGTACTGATGAAAGTTTTGAAAGAAAAAAATCAAGATCTAAGTGAGGTTTAAAAAAAGATAAATAGAAATGATACGTATTTTATTAAAGAAATATAAAAAAACAGGCTGAGATATAGAGCGTTGAAAAAAAAAAAAAAAAAAA
>Ga0075163_10002208_pt1 | contig 26236 bp, 23 predicted proteins | sample JI1023141ADNA_FD_71478 | JGI IMG/M metagenome (GOLD analysis project Ga0075163, IMG submission 71478) | Wastewater effluent complex algal communities from Wisconsin, to seasonally profile nutrient transformation and Carbon sequestration -... | ecosystem: Engineered > WWTP > Effluent > Algae...
GGCACTTCGGCCATCATCGCGTGGCCGGCGCCCGGGAGCACGACCCGGCAGACTTGCGCTGCGTTGCCGAGGGCCTGGACGAGGGGCCCGAGCGCCTTCGGTGGCGTCATGCGGTCGAGGTCGGCGCTGAGCAGCAGTGTGGGGCAGCGCACCTTGGCCGCCGACTCGAGACCGGCGGCGTAAGCGTTACAGGCGCTCATGTCACGATGAAGAACGCCGGGGGCCTGACGCTCCATCAGGCGCTGGTTGAGGGCCGTGAGGCTCAAGCCCGGCACGCTGCTCGCGCCGAGCGGGCTGCCCGGTGCGTAGGACCACTGGTTGATCATCGCGTGGGCCTTGTCGCGGGCAGAAAGCGTGGCGTCCAGCAGCGGCGGCGCCACCGGCATCGGAAACACCGAGCCGACGAGGGCGAGCCGCGTGACGCGATCGGGTGCCCTGGCCGCAGCCTCGAGCGCGATGAGGGAGCCCATGCTGTGGCCCACCAGCATCGCCTGCCCGCAGCCGAGTTCGGTGAGCAGCGCGAGAACCCGGTCGGCGAGCGCCTCGATGGATTCGAGGGCGGGGCCGGCAGAGCGGCCGTGGCCGGGCAGATCGGGCGCCACGACGTTCCAGCCGTGGGACGCGAAATAGCGGGTCTGCAGGGTCCAGACGCTATGGTCGTGGCCGGCGCCGTGGATGAACACCACGGTGGGGCGGCCGGGCTCCAGGGGGCGAGCGCCGGTGTAGCAGTAGCAGGTGTTTTCGGAGAGATTCGGTTTCATCGTGCGCGCCTCAAGCCGTGGCCTTCTGGGCAGCCTGAAGGCCGCGATCGAGGTCTGCGATCAGGTCGGTGGCGTTCTCGAGGCCGACCGACAGGCGGATCGTGCCCTCACTGATGCCGGCGGCGAGCAGGGCTTCCCGCGACATCCGGAAGTGGGTGGTGCTCGCCGGGTGAATAGCCAGCGACTTGGCGTCGCCGACGTTGGCCAGATGCGAAACCAGCCGCAGGGCCTCGATGAAGGCGCAGCCGGCTTTCCGGCCCCCCTTGAGACTGAAGCTGAAGACGCCCCCGCAACCCTTTGGGAGCAGGCGGGCCGCCAGCGCGTGATCGGGATGGCTGTCGAGTTCAGGCCAGGACACGGTTTCGACGAGGGGGTGCTGCGCCAGGTGGCTCACCAGCGCCCGCGCGTTGGCGACGTGACGTTCCATGCGCAGGCCGAGGGTCTCGACGCCCTGGAGGATCTGGAAGGCGTTCATCGGCGAGAGGCAGGCGCCGAAATCCCGCAGGCCCTCGCGCCGCGCCCGCAGCAGGAAGGCGGCGATGGTCGACTCCTCGGCAAAATCCATGCCGTGGAAGCCATCGTAGGCTTGGGTGAGGGTGGGGAAACGCCCGCCGGCTGCCTCCCAGTCGAAAGCGCCGCCGTCGACCAGCAGCCCGCCCAGCGCAACGCCGTGGCCGCCGAGAAACTTGGTGGCCGAGTGCATGACGAGATCGGCGCCCAGATCGAGGGGGCACTGCAGCGCCGGGGTGAGCAGGGTCGCGTCGACCAGCAGCGGCACGCGGGCTTCGTGGGCGATCGCGGCGATGCCCGGCACATCGAGGACTTCGAGGCCCGGATTGCCGATGGCTTCACCGAACAGCAGGCGCGTCTCGGGGCGGATGGCGGCGCGCCAGGCGTCCTTGTCGCGGGGCGCCACGAAGGTGGTCTCGATGCCGAAACGGGGCAGGGTGTAGGCCAGCAGGTTGTGGGAGCCGCCGTACAGCGAGCGCGAGGCGACGATGTGCCCGCCGCTGCCCATCAAGGTGGTGATCGCCAGCATCAGGGCCGCCTGGCCGCTGGCGCAGGCGATCGCGCCGACACCGCCGTCGAGGGCGGCGATGCGCTCCTCGAGCACGGCGTTGGTCGGGTTGGAGATGCGCGAGTACACATGCCCGGCGCGCTCCTGATTGAAGAGCGCCGCAGCGTGGTCGCTGCTCTCGAACACATAGCTGGTGGTGAAGTGGATCGGCGTGGCCCGGGAGTGGTGGAGCGGATCGGGCGTCTGGCCGGCGTGCAGGGCGAGCGTGTCAGCCCCGGCGTTGCGCTGGATGGGCATGCGGAATGAGAAATGAAACGGAGTGGAGGGGTGAGCCCGAGGGTCGTGGGCTCAGGCAGGCTCGTCAGGGTCCATCAGGTGCTGGATGATCGCGATCCGGTCTTTCAAGAGCAATTTGCGTTTCTTCAGGCGCCTGAGGAGGAGGTCGTCTCCCGCCGGGGGCGCCACGGTGATCTGGGCGATGATGGCATCCAGATCCCGGTGCTCGGTGGAAAGTACAGCCAGCCGCGAGGCGAGGCTGCTGTCGTCGGCGCAGGGCGGGGGGCTGTCATTCATGTCGGATCGAACTCCGAAAAGGAACGGCTGCAAGCTGGATTGACTGCATTAATATTAGGCTCGGAGGGCACGAAATACAACGCCATGAGCGGCCCTTCGGTGAATCAGCGGGCGCGGGTACGGCACGGGTTTTCACCGCCACGTGGCAAGATCAAACGCAGCCCGGGATTCCAATTGCACGAATTAATAAGAAAAAGGCAATAAAGGGCTTGCAAGAGAAAAAGGTTTCCCTTTAAAATCTTGCGCTTTACTGCATTTCTTTCAGGACTATTACAAGATGGCCAACTCGGCACAAGCCCGTAAGCGCGCCCGTCAAGCGGTCAAGGCCCGCGCCCTCAACATGAGCCTGCGTTCGCGTCTGCGTACCGCCATCAAGGCTGTCCGCAAGGCGGTCGTCGGTGGTGACAAGCAAGTCGCTCAGCAAGTCTTCGTCGCTTCCCAGCGCACGATCGACAGCATCGCTGACAAGAAGATCATCCACAAGAACAAGGCTGCCCGCCACAAGAGCCGTCTGTCCTCCGCCATCAAGGCGATGGGCGCTGCTGCTGCGGCCTGATCTTGACTGTTCTGGCTGGCGCACTTCGGTGCCGGCTGGCCTGAGCAGGGCATGAAAAGATCGCCCGAGTTGTCAGACGAGCGATTTTTTTGTGAGTAGCAACAAGATCTAAATGATTTTCATTTAGATCTTGACGAAGGTAAAAAGGCAACGTATAGTTCGCCTCCTTCGCACCAAGTGCCTTGGTGGTGAAATTGGTAGACACGCTATCTTGAGGGGGTAGTGACGCAAGTCGTGCGAGTTCGAGTCTCGCCCAAGGCACCAAAAATCATGTTTGCCTCAAGACATGTGCAGCGACAGAAAAGCCGGCTCAGCCGGCTTTTTTCATTTCTGCGCCTGAAGCGCGGCCAGAAACCTCTGCCGAGCCGCTTCCAGTTCGGGCTTCGAGAAATCATCCACCAGGCGCAGGCAGCTGCCATAGAAGCTGTCGAAGGCCGCGATGACCCGGGCTTCGTCCATTTCCCTGGCAGGCGCTGCCTCGACGCTCGGCGTGACGCCATCAACCGGCTTGAGCACTGCGTAGCGGGGGATCAGACGCTGGCCACTGCCGTCTTCGGCGCTGGCGGTCATGGGGCCGGTCTTGCTGAAGATCTTGCCTTCGAATTCAAAACGGGTGCCGAGGGGGATCTGGGTGAATTTCATGGTCGGGGGTATTCGTCGTCGCTTCCCGCCGGCATCCCACGCCAAGACTTCGGGCGGGGCGCTGGCGGCTTAAATGGAAAGGCCCTTCGCGACTTCCGCCGGCGAAGGGCCTTGCTTGCATCGGCCTATGCCTGTTCAGCGGGCGATGGGCTTGTAGCGGATACGCTTGGGCTTGGCGCCTTCCTCACCCAGGCGCTTCCGCTTGTCTTCCTCGTATTCCTGATAGTTGCCGGCGAAGAACGTCCACTGCGACTCGCCCTCGGCGGCCAGGATGTGCGTGCAGATGCGGTCGAGGAACCAGCGGTCGTGGGAGATGATCAGCGCGCAGCCGGCGAATTCGAGCAGCGCGTCTTCGAGCGCACGCAGGGTTTCCACGTCGAGGTCGTTCGACGGTTCGTCGAGGAGCAGCACGTTGCCGCCGGCCATCAGGGTCTTGGCCAGGTGCAGGCGGCCGCGCTCGCCGCCCGAGAGGTTGCCCACCAGCTTCTGCTGGTCGCCGCCCTTGAAGTTGAAGCGGCCGATGTAGGCGCGGCTGGGGATCTCGGACTTGCCGATGGTGAGGATGTCGGCGCCACCGGCCAGCTCGTCGAACACCGTCTTGCTGCCGTCGAGGCAGTCGCGGGATTGATCGACGTAGGCGATCTTGACCGTGGGCCCGATCACGACGTCGCCCGAATCGGGCTTGTCCTGCCCGGTGATCATCTTGAACAGCGTCGATTTACCCGCGCCGTTGGGGCCGATGATGCCGACGATGGCGCCCGGCGGGATGCTGAAATTGACCTTGTCCATCAGCAGCTTGTCGCCGAAGCCCTTGGTGACGTCGGTGAACTCGATGACCTTGTCGCCCAGGCGCTCGCCCACGGGGATGAAGATCTCCTGGGTTTCGTTGCGCTTCTGGTATTCGACGCTGGACATCTCCTCGTAGCGGGCCAGGCGCGCCTTGCTCTTGGCCTGGCGGGCCTTGGGGTTGGAGCGCACCCATTCGAGTTCCTGCTTCATCGCCTTCATGCGGGCGCCTTCCTGCTTGGCCTCCTGCTCGAGGCGGGCCTCTTTCTGCTCGAGCCAGCTCGAATAGTTGCCCTTCCAGGGGATGCCCTGGCCGCGGTCGAGTTCGAGGATCCACTCGGCGGCGTTGTCGAGGAAGTAGCGGTCGTGGGTGACGGCCACCACGGTGCCCGGGAAGCGGCACAGGAACTGCTCGAGCCAGTCGACGGATTCGGCGTCGAGGTGGTTGGTGGGCTCGTCGAGCAGCAGCATGTCGGGGCGCGACAGGAGCAGCTTGCAGAGCGCCACGCGGCGCTTCTCACCGCCGGAGAGCGGGCCGATCTTGGCGTCCCAGGGCGGCAGGCGCAGGGCGTCGGCGGCAATCTCGAGCTGGGTCTCGATGTCGGCGCCGCTGGTGGCGATGATGTTCTCGTACCTGGCTTGCAGCTCGGCCAGCTTGTCGAAGTCGGCGTCCGGCTCGGCATAGGCGGCGTACACCTCTTCGAGCTTCTGCCTGGCTTCCATGACTTCGCCGAGGCCGGACTCGACCTCTTCACGGACGGTCTTGTCGGCGTCGAGCCTGGGCTCCTGGGGCAGGTAGCCGATGGACATGTTGGGCTGCCACTGCACCTCGCCGTCGTACTCTTTCTCGACGCCGGCCATGATGCGCAGCACGGTGGACTTGCCGGCGCCGTTGAGGCCGAGCAGGCCGATCTTGGCGCCGGGGAAGAAGGACAGGGAGATGTCCTTGATGATCTGCCGCTTGGGCGGGACAACCTTGCTGACACGCAGCATGGACATGACGTATTGGGCCATGGGGTACTTTCCGGGGATGCAAAAATCGAAGGCGCAACTTTACCCCACTTGGCCCGGCCATGCGGGGGTGAGCGCCTTCGGCGGCGCTAATGGGCCGCGACGAGCGTACCGAGGATGCTGTCCTGCGCCTCGCGGGACATGAAGTAGGGGTAGAGCGTGCGCACCTGGGGGTCGGCAGTGCCGCCGAAGCGGGCGATCTGGTCGTCCATGTGGTCGAGTTCGAGGTGCATCAGCACCGCCGGGGCATCCACCCGGGGGCAGATCCGCTCCTCGCCGATGAGCCGGAAACCGAGCATCCGGCGGTAGAAGGGCGCGTGACGGGGGTGGACCTCGATGACCGCATCGGTAGCCCGGTGGACCAGGCGGGCGTGGATGTAAACCAGGTGGATCAGCGCGCCGAGCACCTCCCGCGAGTTGTGCCGGGTGTCCATGGCCAGCCGGGTGAGCTCGCACAGGCGTGCGCCCCGGCTGCGCAGGGCGGCGAGCTGCTCCGGGTAAAGCGTGTCGGCAAACATGCCCCGTTCGCCGTCGAGGCCGAGGGTCATCGTGCCGCACACCTCACCGTTCTCGGAGGCCACCAGGGTGATGCGATCCGGGCTGTTGGTGGCCACGACGCTCTCGACCAGGCTCAAACCCCGCCACCCGTACATCCGCTCGATCAGGTGGCTCAGGGCCCGCTCATGGCGGATCGGGTCCGCGCTCTCGACCGTGTAGCTGGAGCGCATGCATGCCTCGCCGACAGGATCTGTCGGGGTAGCGAGCATCGGCACGGCGAGGGCGGCTTGTTTATTCATTGCGCCTATTCTGAGGCGCTTCATCCTGCGAGGCCGTGCGAAGAAATTCACACACGCGCCTCCGAATGGCCGAACTCAGGACATTTCGCGCGCCAGCGAGGAACTACTTGGCAAACCGGCGCCCCATTTCAGGCGGCAAACTGCAGGCGGGCAAGACGGGCATAGAGCCCGTCCGCAGCAACCAGCTCGTGGTGCCGCCCCTGCTGGACGACCCGCCCGCCGTCGAGCACCACGATGCGGTCGGCCCGCTGCACGGTGGCCAGGCGGTGGGCGATGACGAGGGTCGTGCGCTGGCGCATCAGGCCTTCCAGGGCGGTCTGCACCATCCGCTCGCTCTCGGCGTCGAGGGCTGAGGTGGCTTCGTCGAGCAGCAGGATCGGCCGATCGGCCAGTATCGCCCGGGCGATCGCGATGCGCTGGCGCTGGCCGCCGGAGAGGCGCACGCCCCTCTCGCCCAGATCGGTGTCGTAGCCCTCGGGCAGTCGCTCGATGAACTCGTCGGCAAAGGCCGCCGCGCAGGCCGCGCGCACCGCGTCGAGGCTGGCATCGGGGCGGGCGTAGCGCACGTTCTCGGCCACGCTTGCGGCAAAGATCACCGCCTCCTGGGACACCAGGGCGATGCGCTGGCGCAGGGCCAGCGGGTCGGCGGCGGTGAGGGGCAGGCCGTCCATCCGGATCACCCCGGCCTCCGGGTCGTAGAAGCGCAGCAGGAGCTGGAACACCGTGCTCTTGCCGGCGCCGGACGGCCCGACGAGGGCGACCGTCTCGCCGGGCGCGACCGCAAGCTCGAAGTCGGCCAGGGCCGGCACATCGGGCCGGGTCGGGTAGCGGAAGCTCACGCCCTCGAAGCTGATCGCCCCGCGCGCCGGTTCGGGCAGCGCCGCGGCGCGGGCAGGCGCCTGGATGGCCGGGCGGGTGGAGAGGATCTCCAGCAGCCTCTCGGTGGCCCCGGTGGCCCGCTGCAGATCGCCCCAGACCTCCGACAGCGCGCCCACGCTACCGGCGACGATGGCCGCATAGAAGACGAAGGCCGACAGCTGCCCGGCAGTAAGTTCGCCCGCCAGCACGTCGTGGCCGCCGACCCACAGGATGAAGGCGATCGCCCCGAAGACCAGCACCAGCACGCAGGCCACCAGCAGCGCCCGGTTGGCCACCCGCTGGCGGGCCGTGGCGAAGCTCTGCTCCACCAGCTCGCCGAAGGCCCGCCGGTCGGCCGCCTCGTGGCCGTAGGCCTGGACGATGCGGATCTCGTGGATGGTCTCGTCGATCCGCCCGCCCAGCTCGGCCACCCGCTCCTGGCTGGCCCGGGCCAGGGCCCGCACGCGCCGGCCGAAGATGATGATCGGCGCCACCACCAGGGGCACGCCGCCCACCGTCAAGAGGCTGAGCTTGAGGCTGGTGGTGAACAGCATCACCAGCCCGCCCACCAGGAGCAGCGCGTTGCGCAGCGCGATCGACAGGCTGGAGCCAATCACGTTCTCGATCTGGGTGGTGTCGGCGGTGAGGCGGGTGATCACCTCGCCGGTGCGCCCGGCCTCGAACCAGGACGGCGGCAGTGTGAGCAGGTGGTCGAAAACCCGCCGCCGCAGGTCGGCCGTGACCCGCTCGCCCAGCCACGACACGTTGTAGAAACGCACGTAGGTGGCCAGGGCCAGCAGCAGGATCACCCCGCTCATCGCGGCCAGCGTGCGGTCCAGCCAGGCCGGGTCGCCCGCCGAAAAGCCCTTGTCGATGACGGCGCGCAGGCCCTGGCCGACCGCCAGCATGGCCGTGGCCGCCACCACCAGGGCCACGAGGGCGAGGATCACGCGGCGGCGGTAGGGCGCGAGGAGTTCGATGAGGAGGCGGAGCATGGCATCCGGCAGGGCCGGTCGAGGCTTGGACGAGCGCCCGATTCTACGGGGACTTGCCCCGTCTGCCGGAGCAACGAGGGCCAAATTGCAGCGAGGCCCGGTAAGCTACGGTTTTTCCGCCGAAAGCCCGCGCACCATGTCGTCCTCGTTTCCCCTGACGGCCGGGGTCACCCTGCTGATCGTCCTCCTAATGTTCGGCACTGCCTTCGCGGTGGGCAAGGGGCGCCACCGCTACGGCATCAAGGCGCCGGCGGTGAGCGGCCACCCGGTCTTCGAACGCCTCTACCGGGTGCAGATGAACACCCTCGAATGGGCCGTGATGACCTTGCCCTGCCTGTGGATCTGCGCGGCCTACGTGAATGACGTGGTCGCCGCGAGCCTCGGCGGCGTATGGCTGGCGGGGCGCATCGGGTACGCCGTCGCCTACACGCGGGAGCCGGCCCTGCGGGCGAAGGGCTTCACGGTGGGCGCGCTGGCCTTCGGCGCGCTCGGTCTCGCCGCCGGTGGAGGCGTGCTTTGGAACTTGCTGGGGTACTGACGATGAAGATCAAAACGCTGATTGTGTTGGCCGCGCTGGGCAGCGCCTTGCCGGGCCACGCTGCGCAGCCCTTGCCCGGGCTGGGCGCCGACGCGGCAGGCCTGACGGTGTCGGGCATCTCGTCCGGTGGCTACATGGCGGTGCAGTTCCAGGTGGCTTTTTCGAAGCAGGTGCGCGGCGCCGGCATCATCGCCGCCGGCCCCTACGACTGCGCCGAAGGCAGCAGCATCCGGGCGCTGGCCCACTGCATGTCGCCCTCCGCCTGGGCGCCAGCGCCCAAGCCCGGCGAGATCCGGCCGCGCATGGAGTCCCGCGCCCGCCTGGGCCTCATCGACCCGCCCGAGGGCCTCGCCGACGACCGGGTGTGGATGCTGGGCGGCGGGGCCGACCGCACCGTCGAGCCGCCCGTGATGGACGCGCTCGAAGCCTTCTACCGGCAGTGGGTGCCCGCCGATGCGCTGCGCCGGGTGAGCCTGCCCGACGCCGGCCACGCGATGATCTCGGTGGCCGACGGCAAGCCCAACGCCTGCAACACCTCGGAGCCGCCCTACATCAACCGCTGTGGTGATTTCGACGCGCCCGGCGAGCTGCTCCGCCACCTGCTGGGCAAGCTCGAGGCCGGGCGGCCTGCCGAGCCCGCCTCGCTCCAGGCCTTCGACCAGCGGCCCTTCATCGGCGGGCTGCCGGCCGACATCAGCATGGCGGAGCAGGGCTTCGTCTATGTGCCGTCGGCCTGCCGGGGCGGCGGCTGCCGGGTGCATGTGGCCTTCCACGGCTGCCAGCAGAGTGAGGACAAGATCGGCCGGCGCTTCGTGGAAGGCGCCGGATACAACCCTTGGGCCGAGGCCAACCGGCTGATCGTGCTGTACCCGCAGACCATCGCCAGAAACGGCTGGGCACCGGGCTCTTACCGCTGGGTGCTCAACCCCAAGGGCTGCTGGGACTGGTGGGGCTACAGCTCGATCGACTACGCCACCCGGAACGGCCCCCAGCTGACCGCGGTGCACAAGATGCTTGAACGCCTGCAGGAGAAGCCCGGGCGCTGAGGGCGCCTCCTGCACAGGGGCGGCCTTACTTTTCGACGAAGGCCCGCTCGATCACGTAATCCCCCGGCGCGCCGATGTGCGGAGAGATCTTGAAGCCGCGGGCATCGAGCATCCTGCAGCAATCGTCGAGCATCGCCGGGCTGCCGCAGATCATCGCCCGGTCCAGCGCCGGGTCGAGGGGCGGCAGGCCGAGGTCTTCGAAGAGCTTGCCGCTATTCACCAGATCGGTAACGCGGCCCTGGTTGCGGAAAGGCTCACGGGTCACGGTGGGGTAATACACGAGTTGCTCGCGCACCTGTTCGCCGAAGAATTCATTTTGCGGCAGCGCCTCTTCGATGAACTCGCTGTAAGCCAGCTCGGACACATAGCGCACACCATGGAGCAGCACCACCTTCTCGAAGCGCTCGTAGGTTTCCGGGTCCTGGATGACGCTCATGAAGGGCGCGAGGCCCGTGCCGGTGGAGAACAGGTAAAGGTTGCGCCCCGGCAGCAGGTCGTGGAGCACCAGGGTGCCGGTGGGCTTCTTGCTCACGACGATCGGGTCGCCTGGCTGCAGGTGCTGCAGGCGCGAGGTGAGCGGGCCGTCCTGCACCTTGATGCTGAAAAACTCCAGGTGCTCCTCGTAGTTGGGGCTGGCGATGCTGTAGGCGCGGGTCAGCGGCCGGCCTTCCACCTCCAGGCCGATCATCACGAACTGCCCGTTCTCGAAGCGCAGCCCCGCGTCGCGGGTCACCTTGAAGCTGAACAGGGAATCGTTCCAGTGACGGACATCGATGACGGTCTGGGTACTCAGTTTGCTCATGATCGGGCCTTGAAGAATGAACTTGATGGCACGATTGTAGAGCCGCGAACAATCCATAGAATGGATTGTATTAATATAGTTCTTCTAAAAATTAGATATAAAGCCGATGCGATACACCCTGCGCCAGCTGGAAATCTTCATCGCCGTCGCCCGCCACGAGAGCGTCTCCCGCGCTGCCGACGCGCTGGCCCTGTCCCAGTCGGCCACCAGCACCGCCCTGGGCGAGCTGGAGCGCCAGTTCGACACCCAGCTCTTCGACCGCATCGGCAAGGCCCTGCGCCTCAACGAGGCCGGCCACGTGCTGCTGCCCCACGCCGTCCAGCTGATCGAGCACGCCCGCGAGATCGAATCGATGCTGGCCCGCCAGACCGACTTCGGCCCGCTGCAGATCGGCGCCACCCTGACGGTAGGCAACTACCTGGCGACCCTGATCGCCGCAGACTTTCTGCGTCGCCACCCGAGCGCCCGGGTCGGCCTGTCGGTGCATAACTCGGCCACCATCATGCACCAGCTGCTTCACTATGAACTCGACCTCGGCCTCATCGAGGGCACTTGCCGCCATCCCGATCTGCTGGTCGAACCGTGGGTGGAGGACGAGCTGGTGGTGTTCTGCGCGCCGGGGCACCCGCTGGCCCACGGCCGGCCAGTGGGCATGGCCGAGCTGGCCACCCAGGACTGGATCCTCCGCGAGGCCGGCTCCGGCACCCGCGAGACCTTCGACCAGGCCCTGCGCCACTTCAGCGGCGAGCTGCGGGTGCGGCTCGAGCTGGAGCACACCGAGGCCATCAAGCGGGCCGTCGAGAGCGGCCTCGGCATCGGCTGCATCTCCCGGCTGGCGCTGCGCGAGGCCTTTCGGCGGGGCAGCCTGAAGGCCGTCGAGACACCCGGGCTGGACCTGCGGCGGCAGTTCCAGTTCGTCACCCATCGCCGCAAGCACGTCACCGCCGGCATGCGCGAATTCATCGCCCTGTGCCGCCAGATGACGGCCGGCGCGGCACGCAGCGATCTGATCGAACTGCCCTTCATTCCCTGAGCGGTGCACAAGCCCCCAACAACCCACATCCGGCGTGGGCAAGGCTGTGGAAAAGCTGTGCGGGGCACTGTCATGTAACGGACACAAAAGGCTTTTTTGCCACTGCCTAAAAATAGAGCAATGCTCTCTAAAGCGTGCAGCGGATAGCTTTTAACTATGCACACAGAACCGGGGATAAACTGTGGATAAGCTGTTGACGGAAGGCTTAACAGACTGATTTTCAAAAAGAACAGCTCGCCGCCTCAAAATGGTGCAGCGCACTCCAGGCTGGTGCCACCCTCGTTTTCTCCCCAGCGAACGTGGGCAAGGGTGTGGAAAAACTGTGGGAGCCGCAGGCAAGGCCTTCAAGCGTAAGGCTTTTATCGCACTGCACAAAAATGAGGCAGCGGCTGCGTGTCGCGGCGCAGGTAAAATCCTGGCTCGCCGTTCATGCGCCACCGCGAACCTCCCCTTGCCATCCTCTTTTCCGGCCATTGTCATGTCCACTCCCGTCCTCTACACGATCCAGGCCGTGCAGCCGGCCGCACACCTGTTCGAAGTCAGCCTGAAACTTGCCGATCCCGATCCGGCCGGGCAGGTGTTCAGCCTGCCGGCGTGGATTCCCGGCAGCTACATGATCCGCGAGTTTGCCCGCAACATCGTCAGCCTGTCGGCCGAGGCGGGGGGCAAGGCCATCACGGCCATCAAACTCGACAAGCACAGCTGGCGCTTGCCGGCCGGCATCGACGGCCCGGTGACCCTGCGCTATACGGTTTACGCCTGGGATCTCTCGGTGCGCAGCGCCCACCTCGACCAGACCCACGGCTTCTTCAACGGGACGAGCGTGTTTCTGGCGGCCCACGGCCACGAGGGCAAGCCCCAGCGGGTGGACATCCGCCCGCCCAGGGGGCTGGAAGAGGCAGGCTGGCGCATTGCCACCAGCCTGCCGGAAGCCGCCGGCGAGAAGGGCGCCGCCGAGCGCTACGGCTTCGGGCTGTACCGCGCCGACAACTACGACGAGCTGATCGACCACCCCGTTGAAATGGGCCGCTTCACGCTGGGCGAGTTCGAAGCCTGCGGCGTGCCCCACGCGGTGGCCATCACCGGCCGCCACGATTGCGACATGGGCCGCCTGCTGGCCGACCTGAAGCCGGTGTGCGAGCGGCAGATCCGCCTCTTCGGCGAGCCGGCGCCGATGAGCCGCTACGTCTTCCTCACCACGGCTGTCGGCGACGGCTATGGCGGCCTGGAGCACCGGGCGTCCACCGCGCTGCTGTGCAGCCGCGCCGATCTGCCCCACGTGGGCATGGACGAAGCCACCGACGGCTACCGCCAGTTCCTCGGCCTGTGCAGCCACGAGTATTTCCACACCTGGAACGTCAAGCGCATCAAGCCGGCCGCCTTCGTGCCCTACCGGCTGGCCGAGGAGAACTACACCCGGCTGCTGTGGGCCTTCGAGGGCTTCACCTCGTACTACGACGACCTGATGCTGGTGCGCAGCCAGCGCATCGGGCTCGACGACTACCTCGCGCTGCTGGCCAAGACGATCACCCAGGTGCACAAGGGCAGCGGCCGGCATAAACAAAGCGTCGCCGAATCGTCCTTCGAAGCCTGGACCAAGTACTACCGCCAGGACGAGAACAGCCCCAACGCAATCGTCAGCTACTACACCAAGGGCGCGCTGGTGGCGCTGCTGCTCGACCTGCGCCTTCGCGCCGAAAGCCACGGCGCCCGCAGCCTCGACACCCTGATGCAGGCCCTCTGGCAGCGCCACGGGCAGACCGGCATCGGCGTGGCGGAGGACGGCATCTTCGCGCTGGCCGAAGAGCTCGGCGGCGCGGCGCTGGCTGGCTGGCTGCGGGAGCTGGTCGAAGGCACCGCCGATCTGCCGCTGGACAGCTGGCTCCGCCGCGCTGGCCTGAAGCTCGGTTGGGAACCGGCCAGCCCGGCGCCCGGCATCGGCGTGCGAACGGCGGCAGAAGGCGAGGCGCTGAAGATCGCCAACGTTTTCGACGGCGGCGCGGCCCAGGCGGCGGGGCTTTCGGCGGGGGACGTGCTGGTGGCGATCGACGGCCTCAAGGCCAGCGCCGGCAGCTTCGACAAGCTGCTGGCCCGCCGGCTGGCCGGCGACAGCGCCGAGATCCATGTCTTCCGGCGCGACGAGCTGATGCGCTTCGAGGTCGAGCTGCGCGCGCCCCTTGCCGACACGGCCAGGCTGGCCGTCGACCCGGAGGCCGGCGCCACGGCAACGGCCCTGCGCGAGGCCTGGCTGGCCTAGCCAGCCGGCTCGGAGGTCGCTTTCGACACCACCTGCAGGTAAGCGGCGAACAGCACCGACGCCACAACGGTGCTCGCCACCGCGGCCTGCCAGAAACCGGCGACGCCCTGGGGCGGCAGCACCCCCAGGCCATTGAAGGCCAGCCCGTAACCGCCGGCCAGGCCGATGCCCCAGAAACAGAAGGTATGCACCAGCATCGGCCCGAAGGTGATCTTGTAACCCCGCAGGGCATGGGCCGCGACGGTCTGGATGGCGTCGAAGAACTGGTAGAGGCAGATGTAGATCACCAGCGACACGGCCAGGCGGAGCACGGCGGTGTCGGCGGTGTAAGCCGCGAGGATCGGCTCGCGGAACAGCCACACGACGATGCTGACCAGCGTGGACAAGCCCGTCGCCAGGCCGATGCCCACCTGGGCCGCATGCCGCGCGCCGCGCCCATCCCGCGCACCAACGGCGCGGCCGACCAGCACCAGGGTGGCGATCGCGATGGCCAGCGGCAGCATGTAGATCAGGGCCGACAGATTGCCGACGATGCGGTGCCCGGCCACCACGTCGGCGCCGAGCCCGGCTACCAGCAGGGCGATCAGCGTGAAGGCGGTGATCTCGACGAAGCTCGAGAAACCCATCGGCAGCCCCAGGCGCAGCAAGTCGCCGATCACCCGGGCCCGCGGCGGCTGCCAGTGGGAAAACAGACGGTAGGTCGCATAAGCCGGCTCCCGCAGCACATGCACCAGAGCCGCCACCAGGGACAGCCAGGCGATGCAGGCGCTGGACACCGCACAACCGGCGCCACCCATGGCGGCCGTGCCCAGATGGCCGTTGATCAGCGCCCACGAGAGCGGGACATGCACCGCCGTGGCGGCCAGGCTGATGAACATCAGCACCCGGGTGCGCCCCAGGGCGTTGGTGAAGGCGTAAAAAGTGCGGTACAGCAGCACCGCCGGCAGCCCCCAGGCGATGGTGCCGAGGTAGTCGCGGGCGCGGGATTCGACGCCCGGGCTCATGTGGCTCAGCTGCATCAGCCAGTCGGGCTGACGCAGAAACAACACCGCCGGTAGCGCCAGCCCCAGGGCCAGCCAGAAGCCCTGCTGCACCGAGGGGCCGATCTCGTCGCGGCGCCCGGCGCCCACATGGTGGGCCACCGTTGGCGCCACCGCCTGCAGGATGCCGACCATCAGCATGACCACCGAGATGTAGATGCCGCTGGCCACCGCGACGGCGGCCAGGTCTTCAGTGCCATAGCGGCCTGCGAGCACGGTATCGCTGAGCATCTGGGCCATCGACGAGAGCTGGGCGATCAACACCGGCCAGGCGAGCTCGACGATGCGGCGGGTGAGGGAGGAAGATCCGGTGCGCATGGGGCTGCCATTTTAAGGCCTCGAGACGGCCATCCGACGGTGGTGGGCTTGATGAACCTAAAAACGGCAGTTGACTGCTTTCCGCAATCTCGAGAACCGCATGAGCACTAGCAATAGTGCCTTCGCCGACGTTCACCCGGCGGGTGAGAGCGCTACACACCCGCTGGCACGCCTGGACGTGCGCCTGGCTTTGTCGCTCCGCCTTGCATGCATGAGCCTGCCGCGTTGTCGCAAGAAAGCGCCGGGCCGCCCCAAGCTTTCTCGCGGCCCCCTCGGGGGGCGGGAGCGCCGTATCGCGGCGTCTCCGGGGGTGGTTCTCCTCGTGCCAGACACCCGCCCAGAAGCACCAGCAGGCGCGTCCAACTACCGTTTCCAGGTTGAAGGCTCATGCGAAATACCCGTGCAGAAACCAGCCGTGGGGCGCCCGGCGTTCCCGGAAGACCCACACCAGGCTGTGATCGGAACGGCGGGCGACGAAGTAGTCACGACAGACGTCGGCCGCATCGCCATCCCACCAGCCGGACTCGATGCGCTCGGGCCCGGCCAGCAGGGTGTCCGGCGCGGGCCGGGAGATCGGGCGGGGCAGGGCCAGCAGCCACAGCGGGCGCGGGGGCGGAGCAGGGCGGTCGGCCTGGGGCCGGGGTGGGCTTTGCAGGGGCGGGTGGTGACGCCAGGCGTATTCCGGCCGGTGGTCGGAGTGCGCAGCGAGGCAGCGCACCGCCTGATCGCCGAGCCGGGCCTTGAGGGTGGCGAGCAGCAGGCCCGGATCGGCGCATCGAGCACTATCGCGATCGAAGAGATCGTCACCGGCTGGGGCCAGGGGCCGCGGGGAATCGGCCTCCAGGCGCAGGGCCTCGACAGGCGCAACGAGGGGCAGACGGGACAGGTGCTCCCGGGCCAGCAACTGGCAGCGGGCCATGTCGCGACACAGGGCACCCAGGATGATCTCGATGCGGGTTTCGGCCCCATGCTTGTTGCGCTCGTGTTCGAGCACCAGGGTGAAGGCTTCGAGCCCGCAGTGACGGGCCTCAAGCCAGCCCGACAGCCCCCCCAGCAAGCGACGCAGGCCGAACAGCAGGCTATCCACCAGGTCGGAGGGGGCGGGCAGGGGCAGGCGGCTGGTGTAACGCTCTGGCGGGGCGAACCAGGGGCGGGGGTCGGGCGTGTGGCCACAGGCCCGGTCGAGCAGATCGATGACCTGCCGGGCCTGGCGCCGGGCCAGGCCATTACGGGGCAGGCGGCGTACGTCAGCCAGACAGGCCGCCCCCACGCCTGAAAGCATCTCGAGGGTCGCGGCATCGAGCCCACCACCATCGGCCAACGCGGCGAGGGGCAGGGCATCGATGGCGGCCGCCAGCGCCGGGCCTTCGCAGACCAGGCTGCCGGGCGCAAAGCGGGCCAGCCAGCGAGCCGCCAGGGGGGTAGGCGCAACAGCCAGGCGGCCGTCGAAACCGAGCTCGCCAAGACCGCCGAGAATGGCTTCACAAAGGGGCGGCAAGCCCCCGAAGAGGCGCAGGCTGGCTTCGACCTCCAGCAGCACCGCGGAGCTGTCCAGGCTGATGGAAGGGGTGAAACGTGCCGCCCAGCTGGCGACCTCGACCAAAGCCGCGTGCTCCAGGCACGGGTCGCGGTCGACCAGCAGCAGCGTGGGCGCTAGGGCCAGAGCACCGGCGCGACCCAGCCCCGGCTCCACGCCGCATGCCACTGCCGCCGGACACGCCCCCACCACCCGTTGCCGGGGACGGAGGCCGAGGACGGCCAGCGGCGCGTCGTCACTGCGCCCCCGAGTGAATACCTGCAGGGCCAGATCGGGAAGATGAAGGGCGCACCAGAGCATGAACGGAAGCCCGGCCGGAACGGGAGTCGGGTGGGGAAGAGTGCACGACAGGCGCCGGCCAGGGGCGTACCGACCGCCAGGCAACCGTGCTGCCGGCTGCCGCAAACCCGGGCAAATCGACTGCTATTGAATCGGCCAGCGGGGGGCCGCGACGCTTGAGGATGCGCACCGCCACCCCGCCCGGCCGGGCTGCAAGGGCCAGCCGCAGTACTGCCGGCGAAGGCTGGCGGGCCAGGCTGTCGGGGCGTAGCAGAACGATGGGCGTGGCGTTTTCTTCGGCAGCGAGCTGCAGGCGACGCAGGGCGCCCATGTCGGCATCCGCCAGCCACAGCAGGACGACGTCGCAGGAACCGGACGCGAGGGCCTGACGGGCTGCCCAGCGGGCATGGGCAGGGGTGGCCGCATCCACGAGGAGCAGACGCTCGAGGGGCACACCGGCGGCGGCCAGGGCCGGAGCGTAGAGCGGTTCGGGCGGAGCAATGCAGACCGCCCAGCGCCGGGAGCCGACACGGGCCAGCAGGGGCAGCAGCAGGCCGAGTTCGCCAACCCCGGAGTGGGGCAGGAGGAGTTCGGTGAGGGCGCCCCGGGGCCAGCCGCCGCCGGGCAACACGGCATCCAGCAGGGGATGACCGGTGGGCAGGCCCGGGGCTGCCGGCGCCGCCAGCTGGTCGCCACGCCACACCAGGCTTTCGAGCCGGGCGGCCGGATCCTGGGCAAGTGAAGCGGGAGCGGGCATGGCGGGATTGAAAGGGTGCGCAAGCCAGAGGGTGAAGGTGAGCCCGGCGCCCCCCGGGTCAGAGGGACTCGCTGCGGATCAGGCCGACGGCCAGGCCTTCGATCTCGAGGGATGCGCTGCGGGTGTCCACGACGATGCTCTGGAAATCCGGGTTGGCGGCCTGCAGCTCGACGATGGGCCCCTTGCGCTGCAAGCGCTTGACGGTGACTTCGTCTTCGACGCGGGCAACCACCACCTGGCCGTTGCGGACTTCGCTGGTACGGTGCACCGCGAGCAGGTCGCCATCGAGGATGCCTGCGTCACGCATGCTCATGCCGCGGACCTTGAGGAGATAATCGGCGCGGGGCGAAAACAGCCCCGGATCGACCTGATAACGGCCCTGAACATGCTCGGCAGCAAGGATGGGGCTGCCCGCGGCCACACGCCCGACCAGGGGCAGGCCGAGGGCTTCCGTGAGGCGGATGCCCCGGGCCCGGCCTTCTTCGAGGGAAATGGCGCCTTTTGCAGCAAGGGCACGCAGGTGGGTTTCGGCTGCGTTGGGGGAGCGAAAACCAAAGGCGGTGCAGATTTCAGCCCGGGTGGGCGGACGCCCTTCCTGCTCGACGGTGTCGCGGATGAGCTGAAGGATTTCCTGCTGGCGGGGGGTGAGGTTGTCAGCCATGAAGCGCTCCTGTTAATACTATGTATTTTTATACAGTTTCAAGCGAAAGGCAAGGTGACGGATGCTTGCAAGCCCTGAAACACGCGCCGTGACAAACATCAAAAATAAACGCCGAAATGCTTGAGCCTCCGTGACGCGTGGTCTATCCATTCATAGACATGCCTTGTTACGCTTGAGCGTGTGAGCAGTGGATGCACCAGACAAGAAGAGCACGATAAAAACGCATACCCGTCGAATCGCCAGAACAGCCGGGCGCCCCAAGCAGGCACCCGTCGCCCCTGAGGAGATCTTCCATGCTTGTCAGCCCCCAACACGCTTCAGGTAGAGTTCTCAAACCGGCTCGGTTAGAATCCCCGACCGTGCCAGCGGCCCTGTGCGAAGGCCAGCCCGCTCCGCTCTTTTCCCTTCCCGATGCCGACATGGAAATGTTCGATCTGGCCTCGGTGCTGGGTTCCAATCATGTGGTCCTGTATTTCTACCCCCGTGACAACACCCCAGGCTGCACCCGTCAGGCCATCGATTTCAGCGACCACGACGCCGACTTCGCGAAGGAAAAGTGCATCGTGATCGGCATCAGCCCCGACGATTGCCTGACCCACGCCGACTTCCGCGACGAGCACGGCCTGTCGGTCGAGCTGCTCGCCGACGAGGAGGGCGAGGTGTGCCGGCTTTACGGGGTGTGGCAGTCGGAGATGCGCGATGGCGTCATGAAACGCGGCGTGCGCCGCTCGACCTTCATCATTTCGTCCGACGGGATGCTGAGGCACGTGCTGCACGATGTCAATCCGCGGGGCCACGCGGCAGAGGTCTTTCAGCTGGTGAAGCAACTCAACTCAAGGAAACTAAATGGAAATCGCCAAAAACACGGTCGTCACGCTTAACTACACGGTCAAGGACCCCGACGGCAACGTGATCGACGACGGCCACCACCCCCTGGTGTATCTGCACGGCGGCTACGACGGCATCTTCACGGTGATCGAGGAAGCCCTGCACGGCAAGAAGACCGGCGACAACCTGCAGGTCAAGCTGCTGCCCGAAGATGCCTTTGGCGAGTTCGACGAAGAGCTGGTGCTGGTGGAAGAAGCCTCCCTGTTCCCCGACAACATCGAGGTCGGCATGTCCTTCGAGCGCGTCGGCGAAGACGGCGAGGAAGAGATGATCTACCGCATCACCGACATCGCCGACGGCAAGGTGGTGGTTGACGGCAACCACCCCCTGGCGGGCACCGCGCTGATCTTCGACATCACCGTGAAGAGCGTGCGCCAGGCCAGCGCCGAGGAAATCGGCCACGGCCACGTGCACGGTGAAGGTGGTCACCACCACTGAGGCCTGCCAGCCGGCGCAGAAAGCCGGCCCAAGCCTTGACCGGAACGGACCGCCCTGACGGTCCGTTTTTTTTGACCCGTCACGGCCCCTTGTTTTAAAACCGGAAACAGCAGCCGACCGCCAGGATCAGCCTGAAAAACCGCAGGGGCACCAGCGTTTTTCCCTGTGCGATCCGTGGTAGCCGGAACCTGCTGTAAAGCAGCCCTCATCGCGATGAACCGACTGGAAATGGACACTCTGCCGCCGCTGCTCAGGGTCGACAACCTGCAGGTGGAGCTGGGCACGCCAGCCCGCCCCGTGCGCCCCGTGGATGGCGTCAGCTTCGCGCTGCCCGCCGGCCAGACCCTGGCCCTGGTGGGCGAATCCGGCTGCGGCAAGTCGATGACCGCCCTGGCCTGCATGCGCCTGCTCCCCGCCGGGGGGCGGATCGCCGCCGGCAGCGTGCACCTGGGCAACGCAGCCCTCCACACCCTGCCCGAGACGCGCATGCGCGACATCCGCGGCAACCACCTGGCGATGATCTTCCAGGAGCCGGCGACCAGCCTCAACCCGGTCATGACCGTCGGCGACCAGATCGGCGAGGTGCTCGTCCGACACCGGGGGCTGCACGGCCAGCCGGCCTGGGACGAGGCCGAGCGCCTGCTCGCCGCGGTGGGCATCCCCGACCCCCGGCGGCGCCTGTCCGAATATCCCTTCCAGCTCTCCGGGGGCATGAAGCAGCGGGTGATGATCGCCATCGCCCTGGCCGGCGACCCCCAGGTGCTGATCGCCGACGAGCCCACTACCGCTCTCGACGTGACGATCCAGGCCCAGGTCCTCGACCTGCTGGCCGAGCTTCAGGCCCGCCGCGGCATGGGCATGCTGCTGATCACCCACGACCTGGGCGTGGTGGCCCGCATGGCCCACCAGGTGGGCGTGATGTACGCTGGCGAACTGATCGAAACCGGCTCCCGGGAGGCCTTCTTCGCCAATCCCCTGCACCCCTATTCACGCAAGCTGTTTGCCGCGCTGCCCACCGCCGCCCAGCGCGGCCACGCCCTGGAGACCCTGTCGGGGCAGGTGCCGCGCCTGGGTGAAAAGCGCAGCGGCTGCCGCTTTGCAGATCGTTGCCCCCAGGTGCACGAGCGCTGCCGCAGCGCCCCGCCCGCCATGCACGCCGTCGGCCCGCGGCAGGTGCGCTGCCACCTCTACGACCCGGCATCGGGCACCCGGGAATGGGCGGAGCCGCCCCGGGCCACCGCCGAGGCACCGGAGCTGGTGCCCGCGCCTGCAGGCAAGGCCCTCGACGTCCAGGCCCTGGAGGTGCACTTCCCGGTCCGCAAGGGGCTGTTCCGCCGCGTCGTCGGCCACGTGAAGGCCGTTGACGGCGTGTCGCTGCAGGTGCCCGCCGGGCAGACCCTGGCTCTGGTGGGCGAATCCGGCTGCGGCAAGACCACCGCCGGCAAGGCCCTGCTGCAGCTGGTGCCCGCCAGCGGCGGCCAGGCCCGCTATGGCGGGCAGGATCTGCTCGACCTGAGCCCGCGTGAATGGCAGCCCCTGCGGCGGGAGCTGCAGATGATCTTCCAGGACCCTTTCAGCTCCCTCAACCCGCGCATGCGGGTCGGCGAGATTCTGGAAGAGGGCATGCTCGCCCTGGGCGTCGAACCGGATGCCGGCGCCCGCGCGGCCCGGATCGACGCGCTGCTCACCCGGGTCGGCCTCGACCCGGCGATGCGCGACCGCTTTCCCCACGAATTCTCCGGGGGCCAGCGCCAGCGCATCGCGATTGCCCGCGCGCTGGCCGTCTCGCCCAGCCTGATCGTCTGCGACGAGCCGACCAGCGCCCTCGACGTTTCGGTACAGGCCCAGATCCTCAACCTGCTGCGCGAGCTGCAGGCCGAGTACGGCTTGTCCTACCTTTTCATCACCCACAACCTCGCGGTGGTGGATTACCTGGCCCACCATGTGGCGGTGATGTACCTGGGGCGGATCGTCGAGCGGGGCAGGGCCGATGAAGTCCTCGCCAACCCGCGCCACCCCTACACCCGCATGCTGCTGGCAGCGGTGCCACGCCTGGATGGCGCCAGCGGCACAGCCGACGGCCTCACCCGGGGTGACATGCCTTCGCCGCTCAACCCGCCGTCGGGCTGCCATTTCCACCCACGCTGCAGCGAGGCCATCGAGCGGTGCCGGACGCACTATCCGGAAGAGCGCCGGGTTTCGGAAACCCGCGTGGTCCGCTGCCATCTGGTGAATTGAGGGTGAGGTGAGGGCGAGGCAGACGCACTTGAGCCCAAAGTAATGAGCGCCCGAAGGCGCTCATTGCGGGGTACATCAACGTTGCTTCTTTGCCGGCGCAGCCGGCCTGGCAGGTGCCGGCTTGTTGCCTGCCTTTGGCTCGGGACGGGCTGCCGCCTTGCCCCGGGCTGCCGGCGGGGCCTCAGCCTTGCCCTTGCCCCGGCTGCCGCCCGCTGCGGCTGGCGTGCTCACGGGTACCTTGCGTTCGACGACGACCGCCCGGCCGTTCTTGCCACGCACCGTGGTGCGCTGGATCAGGGCCCGCGGCGGTGGTGGCTCGAAAGCACCCGGCTGGGGCCGGTTCGGCAGCAAATTGGAGAGAGTGATGCGGTCGCCCTCGCTCTCGGACGGCACGATCAGGGTGTAACCCGTACCGATGCGCGCCCGCGGGGACAGCCCATTCACCTGGCGCAGACGGCTGGCCGAAATGCCCAGCCGGTCGGCCACACCTTCGAGCGCTTCGCCCTCGCGCAGCTCGTAGGTCTTCCAGCTGGCGCTGGCCGGGTCGTGCCGCTGCAGGTTGACCAGGAAGGCCTCGACCTTGTCGGCCGGGATCACCAACGACATGGAGCCGTTGGTGGGCAGCACCGGGCGCTTGTAACCCGGGTTGAGGGCCAGGATCTCGTCCACCGAGGTTTCCGACAGGCGCGCCGCCGTGGCGAGATCGAGGGCGACCCGGCTCTCGACGGTGACGAAATACGGCCGGTTGGGGATGCGGGGCAGGGTGAGGCCGAAGAGTTCGGGCTGCGCAACGATGTTCTTGAGGGCCTGCAGCTTGGGCACGTAGTAACGCGTCTCGCCCGGCATGTTGAGGTGCTGGTATTCGGTGGGCAGGCCCGCCGCGCGGTTCTTGGCCACCGCCCGTCCCACCGCGCCTTCGCCCCAGTTGTAGGAAGCCAGGGCCAGATGCCAGTCGCCGTGCATCTCGTAGATGGTCTGCAGGTAATCGAGGGCGGCGTTGGTGGAGGCGATCACGTCGCGCCGCTCATCGACCCACCAGTTCTGCTCCAGCTTGTAGTTCTTGCCGGTGGACGGGATGAACTGCCACAGGCCGGAAGCCTGGGCCGACGACAGCGCCATCGGATTGAAGGCGCTCTCCACCATCGGCAGCAGGGCGAGCTCGGTGGGCATGCCGCGCCGCTCCAGCTCATCGACGATGTGGTAGAGGTAACGCTGGCCGCGGGTGAAGATCTGGCGCAGGGCGCCGGGGCGGTTGATGTAGTAGATCTGCCGGTCGGTGACGAGGTCGGTGTTGAGATCCGGCATCGAGAAGCCCCGCCGGATGCGCTCCCACAGGTCGTCGGGCTCGGTGGTGAGGTCGACGGTGGGCACCCGGACGTGCTGCTCGCGGATCTCGAAAACCACCTGGGGCTCTTGCGCCGCGGGAACGGCATCGAGGGTGCTTGCCTGGACGAGCCCGGGGACTGCTTCGTCCGGGCCGTCCGCCATCAGTGGCCCGGCTCCCAGAAGCGACAGGAGCAGCGCGATAACTCTCGGAAACATCGGGTTTTGTCGCGCAATAAGCAAAGGCGTGATTTTATCCACCCCTCGCAGGAGGGGTCAAACCGGCTTCGATGCCAGAAAACTCCCGCAAGCGGCGCCACGGACGTTACGTGCACCCGCCGGAATCCGCTAAAGTACATACCCTGACGCGCAGCCCGCAGAGCCGCGCGACACATCTGCCCGCCCATCATCCCAACGAGCCGAGACCGATTTGAGAGCACTGTTGATCGAGGACACCCTGACGAGCGCCACCCTGGTGTCCCATCAGTTGCGCAGGATCGGCATCGAACCCATCCTGGCCCGGGACGGCGAAAAGGGGATCGAGCTCTTCAAGAAGGAGCACCCCGACCTCATCCTCCTCGACATCATCATGCCGGGCATGGATGGCTTCGAGGTGGCGCGGCGCATCCGCCAGCTCGAACAGGCCGGCGAGTGGACCCCGATCATCTTCCTGACGGCGCGCACCAGCGACGAAGACCTCGAAAAGGCCATCGCGGTCGGCGGCGACGACTACCTCATCAAGCCCGTGTCCGAGATCGTGCTGGCGGCAAAAGTCCGCGCGATGCAGCGCATCGCCCAGATGCGCTACTCGCTGCTGATCCTCACCCGCAAGCTCGACGACGCCAACCAGGAGCTCACCCGCCTGTCGTCCCTGGATGGCCTCACCGGCATTCCCAACCGGCGGCAGTTCGACGAAACCCTGCTGCGCGAATGGCGCCGCGCCTGCCGCCAGGGCAAACCCCTGTCGATGCTGCTGTGCGACGTGGACCATTTCAAGCAGTTCAATGACGGCTACGGCCACCAGGTCGGTGACGAATGCCTCAAGGCGGTGGCCCGCAGCCTGCAGGCCACCCTGCGCCGGCCCGCCGACCTGGTGGCCCGCTACGGCGGCGAGGAGTTTGCCGTGATCCTGCCCGACACCGATCTGGGCGGGGCACTGCTGGTGGCAGAGGCCATGCGCGCCGGTGTTGAAGGCTTGCGCATCACCCACCGCTACGCGGGCCCCGATTCGGGGGTCGTGACGATCAGCGCCGGGGTGGCGACGGTGGTGCCCGCCCGGGGGCACACCAATTCGGCCGATCTCATCCGGCAGGCCGACGAAGCGCTCTACCAGGCCAAGGAGAGCGGCCGCAACCGCATCGCAGCCGCAAGCTTGCGGCCGGTCGTCTGATCAGAAACTGTTCTTCCACTCCCGCACTGCGGCAAACACCTCGACCGGCGAGCCCAGCGCGCGGCCGGCCCGGGCTTCGGCCTGGCTAATGACGGCCGGCTCGTGGCTGCGCAGGAAGGGGTTGGTGAGCAGCTCGCCCGAGAGCGGAAACGGCACGGTGGCCTGCTGCCCGGCCCGGATGGCCTCGCACAGGGCAATACGCTCGGCAATGGCGGAGTTGCCCGGCTCGACCGCGGCAGCGAAGGCCAGGTTCGAAAGGGTGTATTCGTGGGTGCAATACACCTGGGTGTCGCCCGGCAGCGCCGCCAGCTTTTGCAGGGAGTCGAACATCTGCGCCGGCGTGCCTTCGAAAAGCCGCCCGCAACCCGCCGCAAACAGGGTGTCGCCGCAGAACAGCGCCGGCGCCGTGTAGTAACCCACATGGCCCGCGGTGTGGCCCGGGATGTCGAGCACGCGGAGGCCGAGGCCGAGGGCCGGCACCGACACTTCGTCGCCTTCGCCCACCGGGTGGGTGAGGCCCGGGATCGTCTCGAGGGCCGGGCCGTATACCGGCACCGCGGCGTGCTCGAGGAGCGCCATGACCCCGCCCACGTGGTCGGGATGGTGATGGGTGATGAGGATGGCGGCCAGGCTCAGCCCTTCATCGGCCAGATAGCGGAGGACGGGCGCGGCATCGCCCGGGTCCACCACGACAGCGTGGGAGGTGGAGCGGAGCAGCCAGATATAGTTATCGCGAAACGCGGGAAGAGGGATAATCTGCATCCTTGAATTGTAACGCCATCCCGCCGGCCAGACAGCCGTTTGCCCTTCGTCCTTGCCGATGACCCAGCCTGAATCCTTCCCCGGCCTGCACGCCTGGTTCGACACCCCGCTGGGACGCTACGTGACGGCCTGGGAAACCGCCCGCTTCGATGCGCTGGTGGCCGACATCTTCGGCTACAACGCGGTTCAGCTCGGCGCACCGGAGTTCGATTTCCTGCGTGCCAATCGCATGCCTTTCCGCTTCACGGCCGGCAGCGGTCGGGTGCAGGTCGAAACCGACTACACCGCGCTGCCCTTTGCGGCGTCCAGCGTCGACCTGGTCGTGCTGCCCCACGTGCTCGAGTTCGCCAGCAACCCTCACCAGGTGCTGCGCGAGGTCGAGCGGGTGCTGGTGCCCGAAGGGCAGGTGGTGATCGCCGGCTTCAACCCGCTGAGCCTCTTCGGCCTGCGGCGGCGGCTGGCCGGCGAAGCAACGGGCTACCCGTGGCACGGGCAGTACCTGTCGCTGCGGCGCCTGAAAGACTGGCTGGCGCTGCTGGGCTTCGAGACCGGGCTGCAGGCATCGGGCTGCTTCGTCCCGGCAGTGGACCAGGAACAATGGCTGCAGCGCCTCACCTGGCTGGACTGCGCCGGCGAACGCTGGTGGCCGATAGGCGGAGGCGTGTACATCATCCAGGCGATCAAGCGGGTGCACAGCATGCGCCTGATCATGCCGAAGTGGGACCGCCGGGCAGCCGGCCGGGCGCTGGCGCCCCTCATACAGAAAGCGGGCGGCCCATCCAAGGGCTGTTCGCAGAAATCGACCGACGAGAGAAACAGTGGACGAGATTGACATCTATACCGACGGAGCCTGCTCCGGCAACCCCGGCCCGGGCGGCTGGGGCGCGATCCTGCGGGCTGGGCCCCACGAGAAGGAACTGTGGGGCGGCGAG
>Ga0075163_10002210_pt1 | contig 26231 bp, 21 predicted proteins | sample JI1023141ADNA_FD_71478 | JGI IMG/M metagenome (GOLD analysis project Ga0075163, IMG submission 71478) | Wastewater effluent complex algal communities from Wisconsin, to seasonally profile nutrient transformation and Carbon sequestration -... | ecosystem: Engineered > WWTP > Effluent > Algae...
CTAGAACTTTGAGCTAGAGAGTTAAGCACATGTTGTAGTTTTTGTGCAGCCTCAGGTTTTATTTCCAAAAGTCATATTCCTTTCTAACCATAAACACGTCTAAGAACCGTTTTAATACGTGAAGTAAGCTCTTCAGAAGAAAAAGGCTTATCTAAATAATCATCAATCCCTAAAGTAAACCCTAATATTTTATCCTCAATACTCTCTTTTGTAGAAAGAATAATTATAGGAAGAAATGAAGACTCAACCCCTTGACGTAAAGAACGAATAAACTCATAACCATCCATTCTTAAAGTCATAGTATCAACAACAACTAACTGAGGAGCGAAAACTAACATTTGTTCTAAAGCCTGAAATCCATCTTTAGCAACCCGAACATTAAATTTTTCTTTAGTCAAATATGTTTCTAATCCAATAAGTAAAATCTCATCTCCTTCTACAATCAAAATACTATGTTGAGGCTTTTCTTCAACAGGTTTTTCTTCAATAGGTTTTGCAGAAGGTGGAATATAAGAATTTTGGTTATTTATTGGTTGGTTTGGTGCAAAAGGCGGAGTATACACAGGGTTTGGTGCTGAAGGTTGTTGAGCAAATGACGACACATTAGACGATACATTATTAGATGAAGTAGTTTTATCACTACTTGACCATGGGTTTTCAGGGAAAAAAGAAGCTGGTTTATTAGGATACTCTTCACCTAAACTACCCTGATAATCTTTTGTTGACAAAAAATCCATTGGTCTAGAAATATCTTCTTCAGCAGGTGGAAGAGCTAATTGGTTATGCCCTCCTGTCCCTAAGTATTTTTGAGATGGTAACGACCCAGTTAAATATTTTGTGCCTGAATTATAAGGTAATGCTTTTTGTGTTCCCTTTTCAGCACGGCAATAAGGACAAATCGCCCATTCTGGATCCATCTCCTTATTACAATTAAAACATACTGATGAAAGTATATAACTACAATAAGGACAAATATTAAATTTTTGACTTAGACCACGTTGACAATTAGGGCATTTTTCAGAAACACTTGCTTCAAGTACAAATACTCTCTCTAACTCATCAACAGTAGTAATCCCATAACGTAGTTTTTCTAGACAATCTCTAGCCATACTGAGCATACCATTTTCAACAGCTTTATCACGAAGCTGAAGTTCTGGAGCATCACTAGCAATCAAAGTTTGTATACTATTATCAATATTAAATACTTCATAAACACCTACCCGCCCTCTATAACCCGTGTTTGAGCATTTATCACATCCTTTGCCCTTATAAAAAACATATGGGAATTCCTGTTTAATTTTCGCAGTAATTCTACTTATAATATCAGAGCTAGGCTGATAAATCTCTTTACAATCAGGGCAAATAGTTCTGATTAATCTTTGTGCAATTACTCCAGCTACTCCACTAGAAATTTGGAAGTTTTCCGCACCAAGGTTTTTAAGCCGGGCAATTGTTGAAGTAGCATCATTAGTATGAACTGTAGAAAGGACTAAATGGCCTGTCATTGCGGCTTGTAGTGCAATCTTTAGGGTTTCATTATCTCTTATTTCGCCTACCATAATAACATCAGGGTCTTGACGCAAAGCTGAACGCAATCCACTAGCAAAAGTCAGCCCTTTTTTTTGATTAATTTGTACCTGATTAACCCCTTGAATTTGATACTCTATTGGATCTTCAAAGGTAATTATATTAAGTTTTCTTTGTAATAGTTCTTTTATAAAAGAATAAAGCGTAGTAGTCTTACCAGAGCCTGTTGGCCCAGTAACTAATACAACCCCTTGTTTTAGTTGGGTAAACTGAAAGATTGTACGCATTGATGATGGCAAAAACCCTATTTCATCTAACCAAACTGTAGGGTTTGAAGCATTAAGTAATCGCATTACTACTTTTTCTCCAAACTTTGTTGGTAAAGTAGAAACACGAATCTCATAAGCACGTCCTTCCATAGACATTTTGAGATTGCCATCTTGAGGCAATCTACGTTCAGCAATATCTAAAGAAGCAGTAATTTTAATACGTGATACCATTCCATTAAGCATTTGCTTAGGTAATTGCATCACCTCCGTCATAATCCCATCTATTCTATAGCGAATTTGGATATCTGTTTCTTGAGGTTCAATATGAATATCACTAGCATTGACTTTTACAGCTTTTTGCAAAATTTTGTTTACTACTCTAACTACTGGAGATGATTGCCCTTCTCGCTTAAGTATATTAAGGCTTAGGTCTGGTGCTTCTTCAATAAACTCTGGGCCTTTATCATAACGCGCATCTTTAATTATTTCCTCAATATCTTCTTCTAGCCCATAATACCTTTCTATAATACCTCGTATAGCAGTATGAGAAGACACAACCGGCAACACACTACAAGCAAGCTTAAACTCAATAGCTTGAATAGCATCAAAGTCTAGAGGATTAGCCATAGCAAGCTTTATTGTTTTTCCAATCTTTTCTAAAGGAAAAACCATATATTTATTGGCTAATTTAGGGGTAAATTTCTCAACAACCTCACTTTCAACAGTAACATTTCCAAGCTCAATTAATGGTAGATTAAGATGTGTTGACAAGGCATTTGCTATCGCTTTATCTGTTGTTAAACCAAGCATGATTAAGATCTCAGAAAGAGAAAGCGTAGGTGTTTTTTCTTTTTCTTTTACTGCTTTCTCTAAATCTGCTTCTGTTATCAGACCTGTAGCAATAAAAATATCTCCCAATTTTTGCATGATGTAAGCCTTTAATATGTTATAACCTCATTAGTATCTAACAAAAAAGAGGAAAGTTAAAGACAACTCTACAAAAAGAGGTTTTTTCTATCACATATAACAACACTTTATTAAGGACTTTAATTTATTGGCACTCTAAAAACCATTTTTTACTTCATATAAACAGATCGATAATGATTTACCTTAAAACTAATAATATCTATGGAAACTCTTAAGCAGTGGAAAAGAGTTGTGCAAAGATAATATAGCAGGTTTATAAACACTAACAGGCACATAACAATTAAATGCTATGCGCCTGTTTTGTGTTGTTTATAAGTATGTGTGGTCAGAAAGTAAACGTCAAAGTGTTGCTACTTACTCCATTAACAACGAGCCTAACAGTATTGTTACCACGAACAATACCACCTAACTTTTTCTTATTACCCTTGATAGTAAAACTATTGTTGGAAACAGAAATTGGTTTTAATGTGATTTCCTTGTCATTAACAAAAAGCTTGGTTGTACTGCTAGTAGAGTTAGAAAGAAACCCTATTCCCATTAAAGTAAGTATTTTAGCCTGGTAAGTAACATTTGTAATCGCTGGAGATATTGAAAACTGAACATTAGCTTGCCCTATATTTCCACTTGAGTCTGTTGCTGTTATTCTCACTATCCCTTGTGAATTAGTTACATTTAATTCCTCTATGTTTCTAATTACAAAGGAATTGTCACTTGCTCCAAAGTTTGCCACTGTTGCAAATGTCTTTCCTCCGTCTAGTGATAGCAATAATCCTTGACTTACTACTGCTTTATTATCTGTGCTTTGCCAATTTACTTGGATTGGTTGGCCTGCTATTAAGCTTTGATTAGCTGTTGGTTGTGAAATTGTGACTATTGGAGCAGTTGTATCTGCTGCTGATTCTATGCTGAAGTTAGCTTGAGTTATTGCTTGAGCACTGTTACTAGCCCCGTCCCTAACGACTAAGCGAATCCGTGCTTGGTTTGTTTGAAGTGTTGATGGTATTGGGAATGAAAAGCTTTGAGTAGTTCCTGATAGTCCACTAGCTATTGTTACAGGGAATGTTGCTCCTCCATCAGTAGATAAACTTAGGTCTTGTGAAGTTACTCCAACATTATCGCTAGATACCCAAGATATTTGTAGATTATCTCCTGAGTTAAACCGCTCTGCCCCTTTTGGTGAAAGGAAGGTGACAGTAGGAGCTTGAGTATCAGCAGGAGGTATCATATTTCTACTAATAGAGAAATTGCCAGTAGAAGCACTAGAGCGCCTAGCCCCTAGATCCACTGCTGAGACACGAATTTGAGCTTTGTTTATGACCTCAATATCTGGAACTTGCCAAGTAAACTCATTAAAAGCAGATCTAATAGTTTCTGCATTAGGGATTTGTGAAAAAGTTATACCGCCATCTGTTGAGAGTTCTAATTTGTGGCTAGATATAGAAAAGCTTTGAGGTGCAACCGTCGTATTCCATTTTACAGTAATTGTCTGCCCTGGAATTAATTGCTGCCCTGCCGCTGGTGAGAGCGTTTGGATCGTCGGCGCCTGCCCTATATTGAAATTCCCTCTTAGGGCAATATCTTGGCTGTTTTGCACACGAGTGTTAAATTCATCAACAGCAAAAAGAGTTTCTAACGTTTTACTGTCAACAATATATCTGCCTCCAAAATCACTTATGTAAATTAACCTACCATCCTCAGAAAGATCAAAATCTTGAATAGTAGCTACAGGCGAAACAAAAACAGTGGAAAACTTTTTCGCTGCTAGTTCATAAGCAAATAAATTAAACCCTCCATCTTCCGAAACATAGAGGATTTTATCATTAGGGCTAAATTGAATTTTAACAAACCCTAAAAAAGCACGATTCTGAAAAGTAAAGCTATCAACAATCTTAAGAGAAGAAGTATCTACCAGTATTACATCGTTTTTACTAGCTAAAGATAGTAATTTACCATCAGAAGTAATTGCTAATTCTTTTGGCCTAGGAGTAGCGCGTAGCCCTTGAGGTAAATTTGTATTAATAGTAGAAATAACTTGCTTTCTAGCAACATCAAGAAAAACTATTCTATTATCTTCTAGAGAGATATAAGCCCCATTACCATCAGGGCTAAAAACAACATCCCTTGGTTTATCAATATTTTCTACCCTGCTAATGGTTTGTAGGGTTTGGGGGTTTACTATAGCAATTTGGTTATTGTCGCCAAGTACTAACCACATCGATCCATCAGGAGCAAGTCTTACTGTATAAACAAGAATTCCAGGAAAAAGCTGTTTAACTACTGAAGCAGAAGAAAAATCTATGACATAAGCTCCTCTAGTGGTTACAAGCTCTGTTCCTACCGTAAACACACGGTTTTTATCAGCAGTGAACTCTAATAAATTAACTGCTGCTGGTAAGTCAATTCGGTTTATTTGTTGTTGTGTTAACGCATCTATGATAGATAATTGATCCCCTGTTGGAGTTTCATTACCACGGTTAACTATTCTATAAATAACGGGAGGGATGTTTGGTTGTTGCGCAAATATAGGAGTGCTCAAAAATAGTAAGCATAATACACTGATTATCCATTTTAACATTTTGGTTTCTCCTTAATTATATGTAGAGCCTATGCTTACAAGTCTTACGGCTAAAGAAAAATTATAGCCAAAAGGATCTACTCCTGTTGCTCCTCTTACTCCTGTCCTTGGTGATGCACATCCTACTTGTTGACGGATGCCTCTTCCTAAAAGCGTTACAGAAGTTCTACCTCCAGATATTGGGCAATATTTAACATTGTTTTCAGTTCTACACTCATTAACGTTGTCATACTCAGGATCATCAGGATCTGTATTGGTAACAGGTTGTGGCTTACCATCAGGACCAATAAGACCAATAATAATTGGACCACAACCATTGTCCCCTTGACGACCACATTGATAGGTGGTTTCAGTCTGATCACAAGCAGAGCCTGCGCCAGGAAAGTCGGTTGGGAAAAACATGTTGGTAAGAGTTACGTCGTAGTAGAGAACCATGCCATTCTTGATGCCACCGACTGTTTGTGTCTCAACATCAGCGCGGACTGACCATAAATATTTTTCTGTTCGATACAAACCAGGAACAGCAGGTTGTACTAGCTCTTGACCTATGTAGGTTGTACGTAAGGTGTAGTCATACTTGTTAGCAAATTGAGATACAATAGACTTACGCACATTATCAGTTATTTTATCGTCAAGTGTTTTATTATGTTCAGGATAGAGTTGAAGGTAATCTATAGTTTGATTGGTATCTCCTAACATTCCTCCAAACATATTTACAGGATCGCATAAACCAAATTGGTTGTTTAGGCTTCCTCCTATAGGATCGGCTGAGGTTGGTGGCACTAATGCATCTTGGCATATATACCCGCTTGACCCTCCTGCTTTATTCATATGTTCTATTAATTGTTGCTGTATTCTGTAATACATCTCATCTACTATATATTGCCTTATTGGGCTTGCTGTGTTTAATCCCATGTTTTCCGCTACTCCCAAATTGGCTTCAAACACTGTGTTATTAAGCATTACAGTATTTGACACTACCATATTTGATATTGCGGCTGTGCTTAGTATAAAGAAGAAAAACACTGCTGCTATTAATGCCCATCCTCTAGGTGTATTGATTTTGGCAATTGCTTTTTTTAATTTTCTTTTTAGTTTCTTTAATATTTTAGTTTTCTTTGGTTGGTTAAATGTATTTTGTGTCATAACAAACTCCTATTCTAGGTTACGAATAATGATGGGATAGGTTAATTTCATTTTACGGCCAATAGCTTCTTTTCCTTGTATGGCGGGCACTTCACGTGAGATTTCAACATCTACAGAAGTAACATCATTAAGCCAAGGAACTAGTGGACTATTAGGAGTTGGTTGGGTAGAGCCATCTTTTAAGCTATAGCTTACTTTTAGGCCGTCTGATTCGCCTATAGTGCTTTCTATACCACCTTGAATCGTAAAACTTTTATCTCCTGATGGAAGAATTAAACCTCCAGTATTTCTAACTATACGGCTACTCATTTGGTCAGTTTTCCAATAGTAACTAACTACTCTAAGAGGAACTAAGATAGAACCCATAAGGAATTTTGATGGGGCATCAGCAGGGTTAATTAAGCCGCCCGATTGTTGTTCACAATCGTTGTTAAAGCAAAAATCATAAGTGATCTCAACAAATTGGCGGCCTACAGTATTACCACCAGGAGTTTTTTCACTACTGTTACTAGCAGTAATCCCACCAGAAACGCTTAAAACTTTGATTAGGCGAGAGCGAGTTTGTGCTGGTTGTTGGGTTGGGGTTTTGCTATCAAGGGCTAATGGGGCGGTGACTATTAGCATTAAATCGCCTACTTTAATTGTGTCTGAAGAGGCTATCCAAGGCAGTCCATGCAATGTTTCGGTATAAGGAACTTTAGGAGGGACAGGAGTTGCTCTAGGGGTTGGAGTAGGTCTATCTGTTGACTTTGGGCTAGGTGATGGTGAAGGAGATGGAGTACTAGAACCGCCTTTATCAATGGCAGAAATTGAACTATCATCAGTACCTTTGCTAGTGTTTGTAATAGTTCTAGTGCCTCCAGTGCTAGTTCCACCAGAAGTGCCTGTTCTTGGATTAGGTTTAATAATAATTTGAGGAGCAGTAGAAAGAGGTAAAGCAATTTTAGCTCTGCCAATATTCCCGCTTTGAGGTAAAGAAGTTTCAGCTAAAATCATTCTAGGTGCTTTAGCATCAGCATAAGCAATGGTAAAAGCATCTTGTCCATTGATTTTATAGGGAGTAATAAGACCTAATTGAATAGGTGTATTTTTGTTTGTAGAATCAGGCATTGAACCTGCGGCAGGTAGGGTTGGTATACCAAAAGCTAGACCATAAGAAGTAGCCAGTCCTCTGCCAGGTAAAGATGTTAGGTCTTGTTTTAATGATGATTGGACAGAAAGCAAATCGCGATCAACGGTTAAGATACGTTTTTGCTCACGATCTCTTTTAACAAAACTAACATAAGTGTTAACTGCCGCAGTCATAACAATTCCGCTTACAATTAAAATTACAATTCCTTCTAATAAAGTAAAACCTTTGTAAGATTTATAATTAAAGCTTTTCATAATATCCTCTTATATATTAACTATTTACCTGTAATTCCATCACTTTTAGTAACAACATAGCTGCGAGCAATAGTGTTATTGTTTGTGTAAGCGACGATAACAACAAAAGTTGTGTCTTTGGGGTTTGGGAAATCTTTTTTGACTAACCATTGACGGCGAAATTTAGGAAGTAGCGATTGAGAAGGCTTAGTATAATTTGATGTGGAACAATCTATTCGTGAAACTTCAGCTTCATCGCCTGTTGGAGAGGTTGAAGCACCTTTAGTTCCACCAGTTGGGCCACCTAAAGCACCTCCACCAGAACCGCCTTTGTCACCACCTGGGTCTATATCTAGTTTTATTTTAGGGCTATTTAATAAACAACCTGATTCATTAAAAAGGTCAAAATAGCCATCAACAGGTTGATTAGGGTCTATTGAGCCAACTTGATTTTGGTTAGCAGGAATTTTTGCTATTTGATTTTTAGCATCATTAAAGAGTGCTGTAGCTTTTCGTGTGGCTAAGTCATTAGAGTCAGCAGCTTTTTGCAATAAGTTACCATTAGTAATTGCACTAACTAGGAGTTTACCAACATTAACAAAAATAATTGCTAGTAAAAGGGCTGCAACTATGTATTCTACAGCAGAAAAACCTTGTATCCATTTAACAAAATGTTTTGTTTTGGGCTGGATTTTATTTTTGATTATACGAAACATGCCTAAACTCCTGATAATTTTAATTTTATTGTTTTGTTTCTTTTGTTGGTAAAAGCTGTTGTAAATCGGTACGTGAGCGCCATTGTCCATTAGTAAATTCTGCAATAGAGTACTTACCATTTTGTTGAATTAATAAAGCTAATTTACGGTTTTTGCTGATAAAAAAGATTACATGTGATTCAACTAACTTGCCGGAATAGCGTTCAAAGGTAAAACTTTGAGTAGGTGAATAACAAAAAGGCTGACCTGAAACACATAAAACAGATTGTTGATTAGGGCACGAGGAGCAATTGCTTTGTCCATCGCTAATTGGTTGGGTAGTGACTAAAATTCCAGAATGGGGTTTAATATCTATTTTTTCTAAATCAAAGCTACGTTTTTGTAAGTCAAGATTGCCGCTTTTGGCTTCACGTTCAGCAAAGAAAATAGCTGCGGCCATATCACTAACAACATTTTCTATTTTGATACCAACTAAAGCAGGGCCAATATTGATAGTTACCGCAATCAAAGCAAAACCAATTATTAATATGGCTATTGTTAGTTCTATTAAAGTATACCCTTGATGATTCTTCATAATTTCTAAATAACCTTCTAAACCGATTATGTAAATATCAGATAAATAGAAGTCAATAATTAAAATAACGATAATAAAAATTCGGTTGGTATTATAACCCTAATTTATCTATAGGTAAAAGTTTGATCTTCTGATCTTAATGCGGGTTTTTACAGCAAGGCTTGTGCCCTAGTATGATAGTAGCAAATTATAGAGGAAGGTTACTTGCTAATCTAAGTAAATAAAAGAGGTTATAAAAATCATATACTAATAAATAAGGTTAAGTGAGTTTATTATTTAACTAGTTAGTTTGCCAAAACTGGCATTGTCAAAATTGCCAAAAATGACGTTGCTGCCATTTTTGGCGATTTTAATGATTAAAAACCCTATATTTATATCTAATATCATTTTGTCTCTTTGCTTTATGAAACTATAATTCAAGTAATTTCTCACTCTCTAAAAACTCTATATAAATAAGGATTATCCGGTTTTATCATGAAATCTAGGCAAATATTGTTATTAATAAGTTTATTTTCTGTAGTTTTACTTTTTCCTTTATTAAAACCGCATGCCCAAATAACTAGTAGTTCTACTTTAGCTAATGATAAGCAAGTAATGGCTGATTGGATAAAGGCTCGCTTAAAAGCCCAAATAGCTAATAATAACTCTGAGGCTTGGCAAAGAGAATTACCAACAAATGTTTCTAATATTAGGCAAAAATCATTAAAAATGCCTAACACACTACTTAACAGGCTCTCTAGGCCATTACAAAATTATTTTTCTAGTCAAGCTACTCTTGAACCATTGCCTAATGTAGCAACTAGTGAAAATTTTCGTATCAATGATCCTGGACAAGAAACAGGTGCTAAAGTTCAGAATAATACCTCTAGCGCGGTAAGCGGCAACAACATAATAGTTGCCTATAATGATATAGGTACAGAAATTTCCTCTATTAGCTATTCAAATGATGGTGGAGAAACCTGGAAAACTAGTAGTATTCCTCAATTACCAGATGGAAGAAATTTTGGTAGTGGAGTTGTAGCAGCAAGTGGAAAAACTTTTTACTATGCTGGTTTAGCAGTAACAAATGATGGGGTACCTTTAATTATTATTTCTCGCTCAACTGATTCTGGTCAAACTTGGTCAACACCAACAAAAGTTTCTGCTCCTATTGATTCTAGTTCTTTTCAAGATAAACCTTGGATTGCAGTAGATAATAGCCAAACACCTTCAGCAGGAAATATTTATGTAGGGTGGACAGATTTTTCCTCTATGGGAACCAATAGTGGTTCACGAATTGTTTGTGCTGTCTCTAGAAATAATGGATCAAGTTTTGCTAGCCCTGTTCCAATAACCCCTTTAGATACTTTCTTTAATACTCAAGGCGTTACAGTTGCCATTGGCCCAAATGGGGAAGTAAATCTTGCTTGGGGTGATATGGATGTTTCAGGAATTAGTTTTGCTCAATCTACTGACGCAGGAGCAACTTTTTCTCAACCTAGAGCAGCAGCTATAGTAAAAAACTATCTACTACTAGCTATACTACTTAATGGTCATTTTGATGCTAATGGTTTACCAAGTCTAGCTGTTGATACTAGCAATTCTCCTAGTAGAGGAAACATTTATATTACCTTTAATGTTGCTTCACTTACCAACCCACAAGATAGATCAGATGTTTTACTAGTACGGTCTACTAATCAAGGAAGAACTTGGAGTGCTCCTATTAAGCTTAATGATGACAAGACAATAACAGATCAATTTATGCCATCAGTTGCAGTTGCTACAGATGGTACAGTTGGCGCTATGTGGTATGACCGGCGTAATGATCCTTTATTTAATGGTATGTTAGAAGTCTATGCAACAACTTCAAATGATGGAGGCTTAAGTTTTACTCCTAATAAACGTATTTCTAATGCTAATTGGGGTGTGTTAACTACTCCATTAAATATTAGAAGCAATTATCATGGCGATTATAACCAAATGAGTGCGCTTACCACTCAACCAGGGTTTTTCTTTAACTGGGGTGATGATCGTAGTGGTAAAGATGCTGATGTTTATGGGGTTAAACAAATACTTCCATTTGAAACAACTAATAGTTTTATACTTTCCCCTTTTAATCCTTCTCAAACAGTTATTCCTGGTCAAAGAGCACAATTCCGTTTAGCTGTTAATACTAGTAATACTCTTAGTATTAGCGCTAATTCTGATACAAATACAATAGGTTTTGAGTTTGAAACCCGTAGAACGCTAACAGGACAAGAAATTTTAGTTCGTGCTCGTACTACAAGTAATACTACTGCTGGGACTCATCCAGTGGTTGTTACTTTGTTAGCTAGTGATGGACAAAAAACTAGCTCTACACTTCGTCTTAATGTTATTCCAACACAAAACACATCTAGTCTTCCTTTAAATATTTCTCAATCTACAACTTTTAGTATTCAACCTCATATGGCTTTAGATAAAGACAATGTGGTTTATAGTGTTTGGGGTGATGATTTACTAGGCAATGTACGGGTGTTCTTTGCTCGTTCTACTAATAATGGTAATAGTTTTTCTCGTCCAATAGATGTTTCTTTAAGTGATAACTTAAGTATTAACCCGCAGATTGCTATTTCACCAGACAAGACTATTAATATAGTTTGGCAGGAATGCCCTACAGAAGATTGTGCAATTATGTATAGTCGCTCAACGGATCAAGGGACATCGTTTTCTGAGCCTATTTTATTATCACAAGATCTACAATTTTCTGAGTTACCTAGTATTATCACTAATCCCAATGGGGAAGTTGTTGTTTTTTGGGATGCAGCACAATCTCTTGGACTAGCAAAGTTTGAAATTTTTGCTAGTAAATCTTCTAATAATGGAGAGAGATTTTCTTTTCCAACAGCAGTTGTAAGTGATAGTGGTAGAAATCTTTTTACCACTGCTGCTGCAAGTGATGGTAATGGTAAGAGTTATTTAGCTTATGAGAGTTGTAGTAATGGTAATTGTCGTATTGATGTAAAACGTTCTAGTGATGGTTTTGACACTTTTACTGATGGAGGAGTGGCGTCAGGTAATTTAGATTTTGCTATTCGTCCAGCCCTTAGTGTAGGAAGTAATGGAGTAGTTTATGCAGCTATGACGGTTAGTTTACCTGAATTAGGTAATCGTTTTGAAATTTTTGCCTCTACTTCTGTTAATGATGGAGTAAGTTTTAATAACCTTAAGAATGTATCCCAAACAACAGAAACTTCTAATAACCCTGCTATATTAGCTGTTGGTCAACAAGTTTATGTAACCTGGGTAGATAGATCATCAGGAAATCCTGATATTTTCTTGGCTAAGTCATCTGATCAAGGAAAGACTTTTTTACAAGCAATTAATATCACATCAAACAATACTATCTCTCAATCACCTGCTTTAGTAGCTGATTCTAATGGGCGAGCCTATATTTCATTTCAGGATGAGATAGATGGTAATGATGAAACCTACTATTTAAGAATAGATGGTAGCCCTCTACCAACAAGTATTGATAGTTTTTCACCAATGAGCGGGCCAAGTGGGACAAATATTACTATTAAAGGTAGTGAATTAGCTGGGACTACTGCTATTAGTATTGGTGGAGAGCAAGCTAAGTTCTTTTTTTCATCGCCAACAGAGATAGTTGCAGTAGTGCCAAGTAATGCTAGTAGTGGAGTGATCTCTTTAACCACTACAAATGGTGTTATTAGCGCTAAAGATCTTTTTACTGTAGTAAACCCTGTTATTACAATACTTTCCCCTATTGGAAAAGAAAAACTTAGTGGTGGAAGTAGTTTTGAGATCAAATGGCAAGTGCAAAACATTGAAGCAGCAAATTTTGATCTTCTGTTGTCTACAGATAGTGGCGTAACATTCCCTACAATAATAACTTCTAATTTAGCTTCAGCAAGTCGTATGTTTACTTGGAAAGTGCCAGCGATTAAGACTAAGACTGCAAGGATCGCATTAGTAACTAGAACCGCTAGTGGAGTAAGCTTTATGACCGTTAGTAAAGCCAATTTTAAGATCAAAGCTAAATAACTGATCACTCAATTTGGGTAACAAAATTAAGCCCAGTGGAGATCAAATGATCACCACTGGGCTTAAACTTTTTTCTAGATACGGAGTGCTAAGTCTTACTAACCACTAAATGATGTGTTCATGGCGGATATTTGTTCTTGACTTTATAAGATCATCTCTATAGATTGTCTGTGTAATTCTCTTTAATACTACAGATAGTGACTAAGAGCCTTAATTATGATCAAGTCACCCAGAAGACACAAAATTAATACTATAGATTGTGAATCAGCTGTTCACACACCCTATCTATCGGTGTTGCAAGGCGAATTTCCTTGGTGTTTAGATAATTCCGAAGAAACTAGTGATAGTGGTGATCTGATTAGCAGTTTTGATCTAGTGATCGCTGATCCTATTCGTAATAGCAAAAGCACTGCACAGCAAAAGAAAATCCAAGAGCGTTGTCATCCAAATACTAATTGGATTGCTTATACTGAGCTTTTTATGAAAGAGCATAGCTCAATGCTAGTATTTAGCCCGCTAGAATCTATTGGAGCTTATGTAGATGCTTTGCTTGAAGCAGGTTTAAGTTATCATACAACTTATCTTTGGCAAAAAACGCGCTCAGAAAAATCATTAGATAATAGTGAACCGTTTTTAGCTATTTTATGGGCAAGTAAAGGCACGCCGGATTCTGTTCCATTTGTTACAGAAACCAGGTTAATCAATTCTTCTTTAATTGCAAATAACAATCCTCTCCCTGTAATAGGAAATAGTGAAAAGTCTAGTTTGTTACAATTTTTGATTCAGTCTTTTACTAAGCCAGAGATGTTAGTTTTAGAGCCTTTTACTAGCGATTTAGAGTTGATGGCAGTTTGTCAAAAACTTTCTCGCTATTGTCTAGCAATTTCCCGTAAGCGAGGTGTAGTAAAACAAGCTGAGAGGCTTTTACTACAATCCTTACAGCAAACAGCTTAATGTTTACCCTCAGAATAATACTAAAGAGCGAACTAAATACTCGCTCTTTATTTTTTTAGTATCGAGTTAATTCCACACCATCAACTACCATTTTCCAAGTACCGTTTTCTTCATAAGGTGGTTTATCTACCTTAAAGGTAGTATGTATAAAGCCTATCCCTACAACAAAATCATTTCCATTAAATTCTTTGATAGGAGCATTAATTTTTGTATGACCATAGCCTTTCTGTCTTTTATACTTAATTCTACCATCTGTATAAATAGTTAATACCACATTTTTGCCTTCCCAATAGCCAGAATAGCTAAGTTTGTCTTGTGGCAAAGGTTTGCTACAACAAACAATAAATAAAAATGAAGTAAGAAAAAAAACTAATAATGCTTTTTGTCTATAAGCTTTAAGTTGTTTCATTTATTACACTTTTTACAATAGATTAATTTATTTTATCTATACTCTTTGACCTGAGTTAATTTTTTTAGCTGTGATATAAGCATCATAAATTGACCAAAGAGTAACTACCCAACCAAGTAAAAATCCCCATAACACTACACAAGCCCCTAACATTAATAAACCTTTTGCAGCTTGACCATTATAAAGTTGTCCAGCCCCAGTTAGTAAAAAGCTTAAAAGTACTGAAAGCGCAGGGCTTTTTCTTTCTTGATAAATCCCCATTGGATGTACGCTATTAACAATAAAAACTTGTTGTTGAGGCTGTCCCCAATGAGCTTGTGCTGGATTAGGCCATCTTTGCATCTGCATTGGTGGCATTTGTGGTTGTGGTGTTGGAGATTGAATTGGGGATTGAAATTGCTGTGGATATTGTGGATAAGTTTGTGGTTGAGAATAAGGGTCTTGTTGATAAGAGTTTGGGTTTGATGGATTAACCCAATTTGAATTTGGTTGTTGGGGTTGATGTTGCCAAGAGGGTAAATTATTTTGATTATTTTGATATTGGTTTTGCCAATTTCCATTATTAGGATTATTGGGATAAGGGTTATATTGGTTATATTGGTTATTATTAGGGCTATTCCAGTTTTGTGGTTGGCCTAAGTTAGGGTTATTATCATAAGAAGCAATTGACCCAGGATTACTAATTGCAGGCATTGATCCATTAGTTAACACCACCCCACAACTACGACAAATCGTATCTACAACACTACCAATTACCCCGCATTGACGACAAGTTAACGCCATAATTATCCCTCACTACTTGAACTTAGCTCATTATAGAAATTACTGCTCCAGATGGCAAACGTAATAATTAGATATTTGTTTAATTATTCATCAAGAGATGGTTGGTCTGTTTCTTCTACACCAATTTCATCAAAAATACAGCGCTTTACTTGTGAATCATAAACTTTCCACTTCATTTTCATAAATTCTTCATCAAAGCTACCAGAAAGAAAGCCTATAGGAATTTCAAAGCCTCCTGCTTCATATTTTCCTCCACCATAAAAATTTCCCTGCCAATCTTTACCAAAAGCATTTTTTAGAAAAGTATCAGGATTAAGTGTTACTTTAGAAGTGCGTAAGCTACCAACAATTACTTCTCTTTCTCCATCTTTGCCAACAATACCATAAACCACAGCAGTATGAATATTTTCTTCACTAAGTAAAAAATCTGCTGTTTGTGGAATAGCATCTCGGTCTTCATAACGTAAAAACCCTACGCCAGCAATAGAAAAATTATCTCGTACAATACGATTCTCTAATGCAACTTTAATTACATCAATAACTCGACGAGAACGTTTTACATTTAAGATTTCAGATAGTAGAGGTTGTTCTACATAGCTACTTAAAAAAGCTGCTGCAAGAAAATCTTTTTCCTTTGCTCTTATTAATCCTGCTGTTTCACTTCTAAGTCCATGCATTAGAGCGGTAGCTAGTTTGACATGTTGGGAATTAGATTTATCTAGAGTAAGTAAACCTTCTTTAATATATTCAGCATAAATTGTTGCAGTAGCATTAATTTTACGAATATCAGTAAAGACTGCTTCAATTACTCCTTGTTTTTCATGGTGATCAACAATAACTAAAGGTTTTACTCCAATATTTTTTAATCTAGGTGTTAAAGTACTAGTAGTGCCTTGATTATCAATAAAAATAGAGTGTTTATAAACACTTAAGTCCATTTTTTCATGATAACGTATTAAGTCTATTTCTAATAAACGTACTAAAGCTAAATTTTCTTGATGAGAAATTAAGCCTTCATAGACAATATCTGCTTGAATGTCAAACCTAGCAGAAATCATTTGATGAGCAACTGAAGCAGAAATAGCATCAGGATCAGGAAAATTTTGTATTGCTATTATATGTCGCTCGCCCTTATGTAATTCCAGCAGGTTTTTTAGTTCAATGCTTTTTGAATATTTTTCTTGGCTTTCAAGTAATTGGGAATCAGACATTTTTTCTTTTGTCATAAAGAGTTACGCCTATTTTGACTTAATTTATTTTCTTGGCAAAACAAGTTTTTAGCATACTACGTTTTTCATCAAATTCAAATATTCTACTTAAGAAGTTAGAAAGTTATTTTTATCCTTAAAACATTAAGGTTTCTATTGGCAAAATTTTCAAATTAATTAAGAATAAAACTGGCAAAAATGCTATTAAACATTATTAAAAAGAAACAATGTTAGCAACTAGCTACGTTTAACCATCAACAGTTAAATTAAGGGGTTTGGCTATAGATTCAAACCTTTTATAAAACTATAATCTATTGAGATAAAAGCTTTGTTAATTTTTAAAGCCAGGGGATTTACCTATATTAGGTTTGCCTTTTTAGGATTAGAACTATGAGAAACACATTTCATCAAGTTGTTAGCCAAATTTTATTGGCTTGTTTAATTATTTTTATTTCTTTAACAGCACCAACCTTTGCACAAGTGCAGCAGTCACAACATTCTGAAGCTGAGCTAGTATCAGAAGTTGAATCAATTGAGCCAGGAAAACCTTTTTGGGTAGCACTTCGCCTTAAAGCAGAAGCTGAATGGCATACTTATTGGCAAAATCCTGGTGATTCTGGTCTAGCAACTTCAATAAAATGGGAACTACCAACAGGCTTTTCAGCCGATCCTATAGTTTGGCCTTACCCAGAAAGAATCGATGTTCCTCCATTAACTAGTTTTGGTTATGATGGAGAAAATTTCTTACTTGTTAAAATTACCCCTCCAGCAAGTATTGCTACAAACTCTATTAAGCTAATTGGCAATTCTAAATGGTTAATATGCAAAGAAGTATGTTTACCTGCTGGAGCTAAAGTAGAGCTAGAATTACCAGTAAAAAATGAAACACCAAAACCTAGTAAATGGGCACAAGCCTTTACTGACACAAGAACCAAACATCCTTTAGCTAATTCTGACTGGCAATTTAGTGCAGCAACCAATAAGGATCTAATTCTAATTAAAGCTGTCCCTCCACCAAATTTTAAGAGCCAAGTAAGCAAGCTAACCTTTTTCCCTTTTGAAGGCGGGATAATAGAACATGCTTCACCACAAAACCTTCAAAAAACTGGTAGTGATTATACCCTAGAGATTAAACGTGCTGCTGACGCAACTGAATCACCAAAAGAATTAAAAGGGGTAATGGTTTCCTCTACACCTTGGAAAGAAAATTCTCAAGAAAAAGCTTTAACAATATCTGTTGCAGTTGCTGGTGATATTGCTGTACTAAGTAATAGTGATAGCAATACTAAAGCTAGTGCTACCTCATCAACTGACCCAAATGATGGGCTTACTCTTTGGGGAGCAATAGTATTTTCTCTTATAGGTGGATTAATCTTAAATTTAATGCCTTGTGTATTGCCTGTTTTATCTATAAAAGTACTAGGGTTTGTAAAACAAGCTAAAGAAGATAGTAGTAAAACTTGGCAACATGGAGTGGTCTTTGCTCTTGGAGTATTAATTTCCTTTTGGGTACTAGGTGGCGGCCTTATGCTACTTCGTGCTGGAGGAGAAAAATTAGGTTGGGGATTTCAATTACAATCTCCTAGTTTTCTAGTATTTTTATCAGCATTATTCTTCCTTTTTGGCCTTAATCTATTTGGTGTTTTTGAAGTTGGAACCTCATTAATGGGTGTAGGGCAAGAGTCTATGAATAAATCTGGTTTATTTGGCTCTTTTGCAAGTGGCGTTTTAGCAACTTTAGTTGCTACACCCTGTACAGCCCCTTATATGGGTGCTGGCCTAGGGTTTGCACTTACACAACCTATTTGGGCTTCAATGTTAATCTTTTCCTCTATTGGAATAGGAATGTCTGCTCCTTACCTTTTACTTGCTTTTATGCCATCTCTTCTAAAATATGTCCCTAGACCTGGTGTATGGATGGAGACATTTAAGCAATTTATGGGGTTTTTACTTATGGCTACGGTAGTCTGGTTAGTTTGGGTATTAGGCTTACAAGCAGGTATGGATGTAGTTGCAAAACTCTTACTCTCTTTAGTAGTAATGTCTGTAGGAGCATGGGTACTTGGGCGATGGGGTAGTCTAGTAAACTCTACTCGTAGTCGTCGTATTGCTCAGGCTACTATGATAATCCTAGTAGCCACTAGTTTAACCTATGCCATTTCTACTGCCCGTAATGAAGCTGTAACTCCTAATACTAAAATAGTTAATAAAGATGGTATTGATTGGAAAGAATTCTCACCTAAATTAATTGAAGATTTACGTGCTCAAGGAAAACCAATATTTTTGGATTTTACTGCTGCTTGGTGTTTAAGCTGTAAGGTTAATGAGAAGGTTACTTTTAGCAGTCAGGAAATAAAAGATCAAATAACTAAACTAGGGATTGTAGCAGTAAAGGCTGATTGGACATCTCGTGATGAAACCATAACAAAAGCTTTAGAAGGCTTTGGACGTAGTGGAGTACCACTTTATGTTCTTTATAATCCAAAAGAAAAAGAGCCTATTATTTTGCCAGCCGTAATTACTCCAGATATTGTATTAAATGAGTTTAAGAAACTTTCAGAAACACCAGAAAAAACGGCGAATTCTGAAGCTAAGATTAACACTACCACTAGTGGTCAAAAGTAAATTATTAGCACTGCTAGCTAAATGCATGTATTTGTAGTCTTTTTTTCTACTTGTGTTAGAATGCCGAAATACTATCCCAAGTCTGGGAGAAATATTCGGTAAAATTCTAAATACTTTATAAACAAAGACGAAGCATTAAGTGCTGAAAGATAAGGAGAGCGGATCATGGGAGTTTTTGTTATTGCTTCGCCATGCATTGATACTAAAGATACCGCATGCGTAGAAGCTTGTCCTGTTGATTGTATTCATCCCCGCAAGGATGAACCAGAATTTGAAAAATATCGGATGCTTTTTATCAACCCTGATGAATGTATTGATTGTGGCGCTTGCGAGCCGGCTTGCCCACCACAAGCAATCTTCCGTGAAGATGATTTACCTCCTAAAGAGGAACATTTCTTAAAAATCAACGCAGATTGGTATAAAGATCCTGATTCAATTCCAGATGAATTGAAAGCTTAGTTTTTGGAGGGGAATTTTCCCCTCTACCTACTTCAATAAATTTGTCATTGCCTATGCCTAATTAGCTAAAAGTTATTTTGATAAGCCTACCGTTAATTTTGTTTTAGCTGCTAGTTAGGTAAAAAATCAACTAAAGCAGAAAACCTAGCATAGTGCTATCAAGTAGTTTTAAGGATAGCAGGCTGAGAAGGTTTTCTCTTATTTCTAAACAGTAGGTTTAGGAACTTTGGAGGGTTGTGTGTCAGCAGACGTTAAAAAAAAGCTAGAAGAAGAATTAAAAATATTAGAAACAGAACTCAAAATAGAATTACCTAGGGAACTACACAAAGCAGCCGCATTAGGTGATTTACGTGAAAATGCTGAATATAAAGCAGCAAGAGATCGCCAAGAATACCTACAAGCTCGTGTTGGAGCACTGCGTAAGCGCTTATCAGACCTAGCTTTAATCAATATTGACACTTTGCCTAGAGATCGTGCTGCATATGGTTCGCTTTTGACTGTACTAGATCAAGATAAAGATGAAGAAACTACTTATAAACTAGTAACAGCAGAAGAGGCAGATTTGTCAAAAGGATTTATTTCTACAACATCCCCGATTGGAAAGAGCTTTATGGGTAAAAGAGAAGGTGATGAAGTTGAGGTGCGAACCCCTCAAGGAGTAAGACATTTTGAGATCCTTAAATTAGTAACAATTCATGACGCCCAAGCCCAAGCATAAAGATTTTTACAAGCAAAATTTCTTGTTAAACTTCTCTTAAAATAAATAAAGCCACTCCAAAAAAGGGTGGCTTTATTTTAGTTAGGTTAAAAAATGTAACTAGTTACATTATGGTATAGCTAGGACCACCGCCCCCTTCAGGAGTAACCCAATCTATTATTTGATAAGGATCCATAATATCGCAGGTTTTACAGTGAACACAGTTAGCAAAATTAATATGGAGTTTTTTCTTATCTCCTTCTTCTACCATTTCATAAACTTTAGCAGGACAGAAATATTGGCAAGGGTTACCATATTCTTTTACACAGCGATCAATACAAATGTTTGGTTCTAGAATTTTTAAATGACAAGGTTGATCTTCATCATGTTTAGTTGAAGAATAGTAAACATTAGTAAGTTTATCGAAGGTTACTTTCCCATCAAAATTATGTTTTTCTGGCTCACGCTTTTGAAAGTTATAAAGCTTTTGCATATGAGTATGGCCGGCTTCATTACTAGCACGATCAAATATACCCCAATAATTGCCTTCTAAAGCCATTTGTAAGCCAACATGAAGCATTGCTACTAAATTACCATCTTTAAATGCTTGATGGAAATTACGTGATTGATGGAGTTCATGATAAGCCCAGCTATTTTTGAATTTCCTATCATAATTACTTAATTGACTAGCTGAAAAATTATCTTCAAGTAAAGCCTCAAAAATAGTCTCTGCTGCTAGCATTCCTGATTTCATTCCTAAATGAATACCTTTAAGTCTTGCTGAGTTAAGAAATCCTGCTGAGTCACCAACAATTAGCACTCCATCAGCATAGAGTTTAGGTAAACAAAAGAGTCCCCCCTCAGGAATTGTTTTAGCACCATAGGAAATTAACTTTCCACCTTCTAGTAAAGACTTAAAGTAAGGATGTGATTTAAATTTTTGTAATTCTGCATGAGGATCTAAAAGAGGGTTTTTGTAGTCTAGACCTACAACTAATCCAATATCTAATAAATCATCTTTCATATGGTAGATCCAACCACCACCATAAGTATCATTATCCATTGGAAAGCCCATAGTATGAAAAACATGGCCTGGTTTTACACGGCCTTTAGGCAATTCCCAAATTTCTTTTACTCCAATAGCATAAACTTGGGGATTAGAATCTGCGTCCAATTTTAGTCGGGGTTTTAGTTTTTTGGTAAGAGAGCCATGAGAACCTTCCCCTAAAACAGTAACTTTAGCAATTATATCTACTCCAGGCTCATAGTTACCTTTTTTCTTACCTTCTTTACTAATACCTTTGTCACCTGTGCGAACACCTATAACTTTGTCACCTTCTAATAAAACCTCTGAGGCAGGAGTTTCTGTAAAAACATTAACATCTGCTTCTTCTACTTTTTTACCTAACCAGCGGACAATTTTTCCTAATGAAACAATATAATTACCATGATTAACTAGAGGAGGTGGGGTAATAGGAAAAGTAAAATTACTTTTTTTAGTAAAAAACAATAATTTATCATAAGTAACTTCTGATTCTACTGGAGCACCTTGTTCTAAAAAGTCTGGCATTAATTCTTTTAGCGCTTTTGGATCCATTACCGCTCCAGAAAGGATATGAGCGCCTATTTCACGTCCTTTTTCAACTACACCAATAGTTATTTCGCCTAGTTTACGTCCTTTTTTTTGCCCTTTGTCAATAGCTTCATCATGGGCTTTAATAAGCTTATTGAGATGATATGCTCCAGCTAAATTAGCTGGCCCAGCACCAACAAACACTACATCAAGTTCTAATGTTTCTCTATCACGACTCATGCAAAGACCTCGCTTAAAAGATGCTAAACAGCCTTATTTGGATGATAACAATTTTTTGACCAGCGGGACAAGTATTTCCTGCCAAGCAAGAGATAAAAGCTTATTTTTAAGCAAGATAGTAGGAGGAATTTAGCAGAATAAAGACCTGTTTAGGTAAAAATGTTGTGAGCAAAAATTACTCACCCACAACATCTTCTGGTCTCATTCCTTTAGGAATAATATAAAGCTCTTGAATCCAATCAGAAAGAATTGCCACTGATCCTGTTTTAGTAATCAAGGACATCATTCCTGGATATTTCGCAGCTTCGGTAAAATTAAGAAATAACCCATTAAGTTTTTCGCCATGCTCGTAATGGTTTAATTTTAAGACTAGCTCTGTACCAGTCTTTAATTGCCTACAAATATTATTGAAATCTTCTGCTGTCATTTTTTTGAACCTAAGTTTAATTTTCTGCCTCTTGTAACACTTTTACTCAGAAAAGTCAAAGAAAACTATAATTTAGCTAATCATTCACTTTTTTTGCTTGCATAACTATACGACGGACATATTCGCTATCTTCGCCTTGTACTAATATGGTAATAGCATATTTGCCAGCAACATATTGTCTAGAAGCACTAAAAGCTCCAAACTTATCTTGTTTAGGGCGTAAATCCATATCTGTAAACTGAATACGGCTAGGGCGAAGATAAGCTACAAACCCATTAATACTTCTTTTTTCTCCTAAAACTGTTATGCCTTCATAAGGATCAAAATCAGCATTAGGAAATCGCCAATCTAAACTACCACTACGAACAAAATCTGGCTCACCAAAAAGCTCTTCTGCATAACGAAAGCTATTGCCTAAACGTAGTCCTAAAAAACCATCTGGTTCTACTAAATTAGCTCGAAACCGGTCTTGTCCAGCCTGCCGGGGTGAATTAGGGTTTTGCCCCTGAGGAAATACAGTTATTGTAGGGATAATTAATACTAGCACTGTAATAGCTAATAGCAGTAATCGCCTCATTAGTCTTACTCCTATTTGGAAAAATTAAGATTGTGGGTGGAAGAGCTATTTTAACACAAAATTTTAAACAAACTAGCAAGCTAGTAGCATTCTATTATTTCTCCATTTTTAATACGATAAACAATACCTCCAGCAATTTCATCCCGTTTTAGAATCTCGCCCCTAAGACAGATATTTTGTTCTTTACTTGGTGCTCTTTGACCATCCTTAAGCACAAATATTGCTAATGGATAATTATCTTTATTTTCACCAGTAATTAATTCAAATCCTAACTTCTCATCACCTATTACATCTTTAACCCAAACAGTAACCTCTACTCTAGTACCATCTGCTTGTGTGTTTAATGAGGCTAAATGAGCTATCTTATCAGGGGAATGAACTGTTTTACAGTTTATAACAATACTTAAAAATACTAATAATGCCAATATTACTTTATAAATTTTCAACTTATCTACCTCTACTTACTAAATTTGGATGGTATTGCTATTAAAAGTTTATAATCAACCCTAGAAAACATTAAAAAATCAAGGATGAGTACTATGGCGTTTTACTACATAATGCCCAATTAGATAACCAATAACACTGCCAACTAAAACATCTGTTGGAAAATGTTTCTGTCCTGTAACCCTTGTTATACTTACCAATGTTGCTAGTCCGTATGATGCAAACTTTACAATAGGCTTGTCTGAATATTTTTTAGCCACAACAGTAGCCATAGTCCAAGCTAAGGTTGCATGTCCTGAAGGAAATGAATTTCCCCCATCTGCAAAAAAATCACCTTTTCCAAAATTTTTATTTGGCCGCTCACGTCTAGTTACTGCCTTTATTACATTAAACACTATAGTACTATCTACTAGAGCTTCTAATCCAAGTAGTCCAGTCTCTTTACTTTTAGCATTGCCAGAAAGCTTTCCCACTAGATAAAAGGCTCCAGCAGTACCAAAGGTTGCATAGGCAGAACCTATGGCTGAAATATTTCTACTGTTTTTTAGAAAACTACTGGACTTATTTAGATTCTTATTAATTTTTTTATCAAATGCTAACGACAACAATGTAGCACTAGCAAATGGAACTATAACCTTTATGTCGTCTTTTTTAATTGTTATTGGTTTGCTAAAGATTGCTACTTGGTCTTTTATCACATTTTTAATCAAATTAGTTTCAGGAATTGGGGTTGGGGTTGAAATTGTGTTAGGTTCCTGAGCAAACGTAACTAAAGAAATTGTTAAACAAATAAGTAAAGTGACAATTGCTCTACTAATATAATTGCTAGTATTTACTCTATAAGTACTCATATATATTTAGCCTCTAGTAACACAAATATTGGGTTTAGTTTACCTCAACCTATTAAATATTTCTCCTCTTGGATGTAGTCTTTGCGGTGCTTTTTCTTTTATTAATCTTAATTATAGCGCTATAAAGTTCTATTCTTAATCTTTTATATCACCTAGATATCCGGCTTTTCTTATTGCTTTATCTTAATCTTATTTCTTAAAAAAGTTTATAACAGGCTCTAAAAAAATCTCCAAAATAAAATTTTATTGCAATCTATATATTAAAAGTGTATAGTGTCTCTATACACCATACAACAAAATATATTTTGTAGAAATAGATAACTTAACAAGGTAGGTAAAACTTTATGTTTATAGATAAATTAAGGTTAAGTAAACTGATTTTCTGGTTAGTTTTTATTCCTTTTTTCATTAACACCACAATCTTTGCCTTTCAACAACCTGAAGTAAAACCACTTAGTGGTGATTGGCTAGGTGTATTAGAAATTAGTGGGACTAAGCTTAGGATATTGCTAAAAATTACAGCTAAAGCAGACAAAACTTTATCAGCTACTTTTGATAGTATTGATCAAGGGGCAAAAGATCTACCAATAGATACAATAACTTATCAAGATGGTACTCTAAAATTTGAAGCTAAGCCTTTTGGAATAAGTTTTGAGGGTAAAGTAAAAGAGGGAGTAGAAATTGTTGGTGAATTTAAGCAAGGCCAAGCTAAATTACCTTTAGTTTTTAAGCCCCAAGAAAAACCAATTGTAATTAATCGCCCTCAACATCCTATCAAACCTTATCCTTATGATGAGCAAGAAGTTAGCTATGAAAATAAAAATGATGATATTAAATTAGCTGGCACTCTTACTTTACCTAAAGGAAAAGCACCTTTTCCAGCAGTAGTTTTAATAACAGGCTCAGGGCCTCAAGATAGAAATGAAGAAATTTTTGACCACAAACCTTTTTTAGTAATTGCAGATTATCTAACTCGTCAAGGTATTGCAGTTTTAAGAGTTGATGATAGAGGTGTTGGGGGCACATCAAAAGGCGCTATAACAGCAACTTCAGAAAACTATGCTCAGGATGTTCTAGCTGGTGTTGAATTCTTAAAAACACGTAAAGAAATAAACTCAAAACAAATAGGTCTTATTGGTCATAGTGAAGGAGGTATTATTGCTCCAATGGTGGCTACTAAGTCTAGTGATATAGCTTTTATTGTTTTACTTGCAGGCACAGGACTACCTGGAGATGAGATATTAAAATTACAAGGGGCATTAATTGCTAAGGCTAGTGGTGCAAGTGAAAAGCTTATTAATGTAAGTAATGAGATTCAAACCATTTCATATCGCATTATTCGTGAAGAAAAAGACATTAATATAGCAAAAGCTAAATTAATTGAGGAAAACAAAAAGTTTTATGCCAAGTTTTCTAAGGAAGAAAAACAGGCGCTTGGCTTACCTGATTTAACTGATGAACAAATAGCTAAATCTAGTGATATTTTACTTTCTAGTTGGTTTCGTTATTTTCTTACTTATGACCCAAGGCCAACACTAAAAGGTGTCAAAGTACCTGTTTTAGCAGTTAATGGTGAAAAAGATTTACAAGTACCTTGTAAAGAAAATTTAACAGAAATTGAGAAAGCATTAAAAGAAGGTGCAAATAAAGACTTTCAAATCAAAAGCTTTCCAAACTTAAACCATCTATTTCAAACTTGCCAAACAGGTTCCCCTCAAGAATATGGACAAATTGAGGAAACATTTTCTCCAGATGTATTAAAGGAAATGGGTAATTGGATTTTAGCTAGAGTTACTATTAACAAATAACAAATAATATTTACATTCTAAAAAATAAAGACACATTAAAGGCTAATAACCTAG
>Ga0075163_10002211_pt1 | contig 26226 bp, 17 predicted proteins | sample JI1023141ADNA_FD_71478 | JGI IMG/M metagenome (GOLD analysis project Ga0075163, IMG submission 71478) | Wastewater effluent complex algal communities from Wisconsin, to seasonally profile nutrient transformation and Carbon sequestration -... | ecosystem: Engineered > WWTP > Effluent > Algae...
CAGCGCGGGCACCGTCGATGGACTGGAAAAGACGCTCCCCGGCTTCGTGCCCGGCGTGATCGTCAAAGTGAAAGCCATCCCCTTCAACGACGGCGGCGACGGCCCCTCGAGCCCGGAGGGAACGGTCACGGTAGTCTAGCGCCGGTGGCGCTGTTCTTGGTTCTTTGTTCTTGGTTCATTGTTTTTGAACCTGGAACCGGAACCGAGAACGACGCGGCTGACCCACGAACAAAGAACGAAGAACGAGGAACCAAGAACACGAGATGCCCTTCGACCCCAACATCCCCGCAAACAACTCGCCGAACTCGTCGGCGCAGATGCGCTCGCAGCTCACGAGCCTGAAGGCGCTGATCGATGCAGGCATCCCCGGACCTCAAGGGCCGCCCGGGCCGCAAGGCCCTGCGGGTGATCCCGGCGGGCCGCCCGGACCTCAAGGGCCACAGGGCAACGATGGCCCTGCCGGTCCACAAGGTCCGCCGGGAAATGATGGTGCCACCGGCCCCCAGGGTGCCCAAGGCCCGCCCGGGCCTGCCGGAGCGGACGGCGCACCGGGACCGCAGGGCCCTCAAGGATCACCCGGTGATCCCGGTGGCCCTACGGGGCCGCAAGGTCCGCCGGGAGCCGCAGGCACTGACGGCCTGCCCGGACCTCAAGGCCCGCCCGGAGAAGTGACGGCAGCGCAGCTCGCCGCCGCCGTCGTCGGCACAAGCAGCAACACGAACGCGGTGGCCACGATGGACACGCCCTTCACCAATGATCCGCCCACGCTGGCGGACATCGAGCTGGTGCGCGCGAAGGTGAATGAGCTCATCCTCGCAGCGCGGAGGTGAGTCGCTGGAATTGAATCAGAACCGGATGTTCGCCCGCAGGCCGCCGACGACGGCGGTGTCGCGGTCGCCGCGTGCGGGGTCGATGACTTGCACGTCGGCCCCGACGCGGAACCAGGGGGTGACGGCGAAGTCGTAGAACACTTCCAGGCCCTGCTCGTCGTTGAAGGCGATGAGCGGGCTGACGGCGTCCTGGAGGTCGTCGCTGAAGTTGTAGTAGAAGTAGCCGACGCCGAAGGTGTCGTCGCGACGCGAGGGGAACAAACCTTTGCCGCCGATGCCGCCGATGATGCTGCTCTGAACGGGATTCGGATTGCCGTCGGCGAGCGCGCCTTTGACGAAGAAGCCCCAGCCATCGCCGGGCTGCTCGCTGTGCTGCTTGAGGTAGTGCGAGAACTGGAAGGCGACATTGTAGGAGCCGTCCTTGTTTCCGGTCTTGAGTTCCGAAGGCAGCAGCAGCTCGCCCAGGTTTGCGCCGTCCTTGGTGCTGTAGGTGCCGGTGAGGCTGTAGATCGTGGTGCGGCCTGCGAGCTTGCCGACATAGGTCGCGCCGAGGGAGAAGTTCGCACCGGTGTCGAAGAGATCATCGGGCCAGTAGTCGTTCGTGCGGTCGTTCGGATCGAAGGCCATGAGCGTCCAGGTAATGGGGGCGGTCTTGATGCTGGCGACGGCACCCATGATGGTGGGCGGCACCACGCCGCTTGGCGGGGCGACGAAGGTGAGGTTTTGAAAACGGTGGATGCCCCAGCCGCCGAAGAAGGGATCAGAGGCCAGGAGGTCCACCGCATTGATCTTGCCGAGCATGACGTTGACGTGATCGCCGAGCGACTGGGTGAGGTAAATCGAGGAGGCAACGATCTCATCGCCGCCGCCGAGTGGCAGGATGGCACCCGTGTTCACCGGCCACAGCGCGCCGCCGCGAAAGCCGGGCAGCGAGCCGTAGCGATACTCCGTGTGCGTGCGGATGCCTCCGCCTTTCCAGAGGCCGAGTTTCTCGGTGTTCACATTGAAGAAGGCATCCACGCGACCGGCAAAGTCCCAGTCGTCATTGCCGTTGCCCGAGAACAGGCCCTGGTAAAACTCGGTGTATTCGAGGTCGAGACTGATCCCGTGCTCCGCAAGCGTGCGGCGGAATCCGCCCCAGTCGCCGGTGAGCTTGCTTGCAAATGGATCGGCAGCGGGAGCGGGCGGCGTGACGGGATTCTTCGCGGGAGTGCCGGCCATCACCAGCGTGGCTGAACCGAGGACGCAGAGACACGCGAGGCCAAGGACGGATTTGTTTTTCATGGTGCAAAAAAGACGGGAGACGGGCAAGAGCGCGATGACTTGGAGGCGATGTCACTTCACCGTGTTCTTGAAGACCTTCCCGTCCTTCATGATGACGAGGAAGTTCTTTTCGGGGTCGGCGACGAGCTTGATGTCGGCGATGGGATCGCCATCGACGAGCAGCAAGTCGGCGAGCGCGCCTTCCTCCACGACGCCGAGCTTGCCGGGATACGGATTGCGCGCGCCGCATGAGGCGAGCAGGTCGGCGTTGTCTGCGGTGGCCATTTTCAAGACCTCGGCGGGCGTATACCAGCGCACGAGCTTGGCGAGCTGCTTGCCCTGGCGTGTCGCGAGCTTCGCATCGAAGAGCGTGTCGGTGCCGAAGGCGGTGCGGATGTTGTATTGCTTCGCCAGCTTGTATGCGCGGTCGGTGCCGCGAAACACGAGGAGCTGCTTCATGCGGCTCTGCGATCCATCGGGAAAGGGGATCGAATCTTCGTCATCCAGGAACGGCTGGAGGCTCCACCAGACCTTTTTCTCCGCCATGAGCTTCGCGGTTTCCTCATCCACCATCTGGCCGTGCTCGATGCACTTCACACCCGCCTTCATCGCCATCTGCATCGCCTCGGGCGTGTAGGCGTGGACGGTGACGTAGGTGCCCCAGTTCGCCGCGGCCTTCACGGCGGCCTGCATTTCTTCCAGGGTGTACTGGGTCACGTCGAGCGGGTCGTAGCTCGATGCCACGCCGCCGCCTGCCATGAGCTTGAGCTGTGTGGCACCGCGCATCAGGTTCTCCCGCGAGCGCAGCAGCACCTCATCCACACCATCAGCGACGAACGTCATGCCCACGCGCTCGATGTAAACCGACGGCGTGTTGCGATCACGTGGCACGTCCGTAGGAGAGCGGAAGTCGCCATGGCCGGAGGTCTGCGAGATTGCCCCGCCGGACGGATAGATGCGCGGCCCAGCGATGATGCCCTCATCAATCGCGCGCTTGAGCGCAAACGATGCGCCGCCCACATCACGCACGGTGGTGAAGCCGCGCTGCAACTGCGCCTCGGACGCCTTCCCCGCGACGAGCGCGAGGTAGCTGATCTCCGAGGTGAGGCCGGTCTGAAGCGAGACGCTCTCCATCATGGTGTGAACGTGCGCATCGATCAGCCCCGGCATCAGCGTGCGCCCGCCGCCGTCGATGAGCTTCGTGTCCGCCCGGCGATCCGTGGGGATGGGTGCCGTGGAAATCTTCTCGATCACATTGCCACGAACGAGCACATGCGATGGAGCCGAGAGCGCACCGCTTTTCCCGTCGAAGATGCGGACATTGGAAAAGACGGTGACTGACTTCGGCGCTGGCTGCTGCGCGAACAAAGGCAGCGCTGTAAAAAGGGCGACGGCGAGGGTGACGATCTGGAGGGGTGTTTTCATCGGATGAGAGTATCAGGGCATCGTGCCCGAGGTTATTTCAACGAGTAAACCGTCTTCCCCTCCTTGATCGTCTCCAGTACCTGTAAATCTTTGAGCGCCATCGGCTCGATCTTGAGTGGGTTTTTGTCGAGGATGACGAGGTCGGCGACCTTGCCGGTTTCGAGCGAACCTTTGTTGGCTTCCTCAAAATGTGTCCACGCGGCGTTGATGGTGATGGACTTCAGCGCGTCCATCACGCTCACGCGCTGCTCAGGGCCGAGAATCTTGCCGGTGCGGGTGACGCGGTTCACTTGGCTGTGGAGGATGATGATCGAGCTGGGCAGCGCCACGGGGGCGTCGTGATGCTGGTTGAACTTCATGCCGCGCTTGAGCGCGGACACGGCGGGGGAAATGCGCGCGGCACGCTCGGGGCCGAGCACGGAATCATTGTGCCAGTCACCCCAATAGAACGTGTGCATGGCGAAGAACGAGGGCGTGATGCCCAGCTCCTTCATCGCATCAAGCTGATCCTCGCGCACGGTCTGTGCGTGGATCATGACGGTGCGGCGGTCGCCGGGGCCGTGCTTCTCCGTGGCGGCGCGCACGGCGCGGATCAGTTGGTCACCGGCGGCGTCGCCGTTGCAGTGGACGAGCACCTGCCAGTTGTTGGCGAAGCATTTGTCGATCAGCTCGTTCACCTTGGCGTCGTCCTTGATCGCGGGATAGCCCACATAGTCCGCGCCCTGGCCCGCTGGCGGCACATGGTAAGGTTTGGTGAGCCAGGCGGTTTTGGCCTGCGGCGAGCCGTCGAGACTGAGTTTGGCACCGCCGATGCGGAAGCGGCCTTTGTAGCCGCGCGAGTGCCACGGCGGACGGATCGACAGCGCGGCCATTTGGATGTCGGGATAGGCCACCACATCGATGTCGAGTTCGCCCGCCTCAGCCGCAGCCGACTCATACTTGATGTTGTCCCCCGATGCGCGGCCCTCTTCTGCCGTGGTGTAGCCAAACTGGGTGTAGAGGCCGATGCCCGCCTTGATGAGGCTGAGCTGGGTGTCGGGGCTGAATCCACCGAAGAGCTTGAAGGCCACGCCGATAAACGCCATCTCCTCCAGCCTTCCGTCCGGCTCCTTGCTTCCATCACGACGACGGATGACACCGCCAGCCGGATCTTCGCTCGCGGCCGTGATGCCAGCCACTTCGAGCAGTTTGCTGTTCACCGAGCCGACGTGGCCCGACTGGTGAATGATCATCACCGGGACGTCCTTCGACACCGCATCGAGATCGTCGCGAGTCGGCACGCGCTGATCACTAAGCTGCGAGTCATCATAGCCGAAGCCCACGATCCAGCCGGAGCCGCCGAGACCTTTCGGATTCTTTGCCGACCACTCTTTGAGCAGCTTTTGCAGCGTGGCAATGCTGTTGCCCTCGCCATCCGGTGCGGGCAGCAAGTTCGCCGATGCAGCCTGCACACCCACCATCGAGAGATGCCCGTGCCCATCAATGAAGCCGGGCAGCAAGGTCTTGCCGCCGAGGTCCACCATCTTGGTGCCGTCGCCCTTGGTTTTCAAAACCTCGTCCTTCGTGCCGACGGCTATGATCTTGCCATCCTTCACCGCGAGCGCCTCAGCGCTGGGCGCGGCGTCGTTGATGGTGATGATGTCGCCGCCGCTGTAGATGGCGTCGGCGGATTGAGAGAAGGCCGGTCCGGAGACCAGTGTGAGAGCGCAAAGAGCGGCGAGGGTGATGTTCGAGGAGTTCATGGACAGATGGAATTCAGCTTATTTCTTCGGCTCCTCAAACTTGGTGTCAAGTGACGCAAAGTTGAAGAGCTTGGACTCGACAAACTGGTCCGCCGCATTGCCGTTGTAGGTTTTGCCGCTGGTGAGTGTGAGCTTCTTCACGGGTGCGCCGGGCTTGAAGTCGAGATCGTCGAGCTTCACCCAAAACGTCGCGGGAGTCGTGGCGGAGTCGAACACGACAATGCGGTTGGTGGCATCGCTCACGGTGCGCCAGATGGTGGATGACACCCACGGCATGTCATCGAGCGAGAAGCCCAGCGGTGTGCCGATGCTGCGCATCAGCGAGAGCACGGACATTCCAGCCTGGAAGTAAAACTTCTCCTGCGGCGTGCCGGTGATGTATTTCTGGTTGGTCTCGACCGGGAGCGCGCCGAGCAGGAAGGAGGCGCGGACGTAACGGTCAGCGGCATTGGAGGTGCCGGGGAGAGATGTCGTCAGCCCGCCGGCGAGCTTCCAGTATTCCATGATGGCGAGCTGCTGGTCGTAGGTGGGTGAGTTGGTCAGCACCTTGTATTGTTTGCCGTGATGGATGACGAGCTTGCCCTTCACATACTCAAAGATGGCCGAGTCTCCGGTGGGGTCCGACATGGCGAGATGCATGTTGGCCGGACGGCCCGTGGGCAGCACGATGGTCTGCACGCGGAACTCCTCATTGCGCAGATCAGCCACGGCCTCGGCGACGGTGGCGTGATTGTCCAAAACATACTGCGCCCAGGTGCTCATGCAGATGACCTTGCCGCCTTCCGCTGGCTTGCCGTAGTCGGACTCGACGAGTGCGAGCATGTTCACGGTCAGCCCCTTCTCGTTAATGCCGTCGCAAGTGCCGATGTCGTAAGCCGACACGACGAGGCTGCCGTATTTCGACTCCCACTGGATGCTGTTCTTGCCGCCCATGCCATCGCGCTTCATCCCGCGTGGGAGCACCCACATGTTCGAGTGCATGTCCTCGCCCCAATCCATGGAGCGACCGGTGAGGACGGTGCCGTCCTTGGCAACGTAAAGCGCGCGCGTGCAGGCGGCGACGGGTGATTGAATGGCGATGGCGAGTGTGGTGATCACTGCCATCAGCGAGGTGCTTGTGGTGTGTTTCATGGGTGTGTTTTGTTCGTGACGGTGTTACTTCATCGTGTTCTTGAAGACCTTCCCGTCCTTCATGATGAGGACGAAGTTCTTGGCCGGATCGGTGACGAGTTCGAGGTTGGTCAGCGGATCGCCATCGACGAGCAGCAGGTCGGCCAGCGCGCCCTCGGCGACGACGCCGAGCTTGCCGCGCACCAGCACATTCGACGGAGCGGAAAGCTGCGCGCTGGTGCCGTCGAAGACGCGGACGTTGGTGAAGAGCGTGACCGCCGTGTCCTGCGCTTGAGCGGTGACGCTGACGGCGAGGCTGGCGAGGGTGGCTTGGAGTCTGTTCATGGTATTGGAAGATTGGGCTTTGATTTCTCGGTCGATTGGGTGGGAGTTTGAGCGAGAGATCACAGCGCCGTGCCCGCGTCGGGATCACCAAGCTCGGCGGGAGTGATCCAGCTCAAACCTCCCTGATTCGCACCGATGGCGGCACTTTTCCTGAACCGGAATTGATACATGGCGGCTTTTTACCTGACGCCGCTGAATGCAGCGAGAACTATCTCTCTCCATGTCCAAGAATTAGCGGATGCCCGTCGAGGTGGGTTGATCCGCGACGACTTGGTGTGCGTTGCCATTGGCGAGCAAGCGTCTCAAGCGCAGCTTCGATGAGGGCAGGCACGCCGCGTGGGTCCGTCCGCGCATCGTCATCGGGAAGGTTGCCAAGGTGATGCCGGGCGGGTAGTATGCGGGCCGTTGACTGAGGCCGACCCCAAGAAAATCTTGGAACCGTCCGTCAGGACTCGGCACGCAAGTCTGGCATGAGCGCCCCTGATGAAATACTGCACATTCCTGGAACCGAGGGTTTTCAAACCTGGCGGAGCAAGGGGCGTGAGGATCCATTGCTGGATGCGACGGGAAAACCGAAGAAGGCGGACTGGATAGGCCTGCCGGCAAAGCTGCTCATCTCGATGCCGATGCGGTTCCACGGCATCGACGCCAACCGGCGCGACTCTGCGGCGCAGCTTGAGCTCGAAGGCGCGGGCCTCGGTACCGAGAGCCAGCAGCCTCATCTTTTTGAGAGCCGTGTCTATGATGAGGAGGCTCGCGACCAACGTGCGTGGACCTGCGTGCAGGCCGCGCCACTGCCGAAGGAGATACTGGATGCCGGCCTTGATGCGCAGTACGCGCCGTCGGTTTGTTTTCAGAAGCTGACACCCGGCCAGGCGGCGGTGTGGAAGGAATCAGGGAACCTCGCGCTGGCCCTGCCGGATGCGGGAGGGCATCCGATGCATTTTCAATCGCTGACGAGCCGTGAGCCGGATGAGGACGCGGCGGCTGAGATCCGCTGCATTCTGGCGGCAGCGGAGCTGTCTGGCACGGCACCCGAGATCGAGTCCGTGCAATTGCGGTTCGACCCGGAAGCCGGAGAAGTGGCCGCCGAGGAGCAGGCACGTTTTGCGGGTGCGCTGGATTACCCCGTGAAGCTGGTGAAGCCCGAGCTGCCGCACCGACCCGAGGTCAAATGGCGTCTGGTGCCGGAGCCTGTGGTCATGCGCCGGCAGGCCCGGAGTCACCGCCGGATGCTGGCGATGGCGACGACGGCGACGCTGCTCGTGATCTGCGCGGGGCTGGCCGCATTTGCTGCGGGACTTTGGAAGCGGCAGCAGTCGCTGCGCGCGGAGTCCGCCCGGCTCACGGGTCTGGAGCCGAAGTTGGAGGCGATCCGCGCGGCGAACACTCAATGGACGAATCTCGAGCTGGCCCTCACGCCGCAGCATTATCCGGTCGAGCTTTTCTATCAGGTCGTGGAGTTGCTGCCGCCGGAAGGAATTCGGATCACGCTGTTTGAAATGAACGCCGACAAGCTGACCATCGCGGGTGAGGCATCGAGCGTGAATCATGCGATCTCCTTCCGCGAGGATCTCGCGGGAGCGCCCGCCTTCAAGGACTGGGGCTTCGCGGCCAACACACCTAGCGTGCTGCCCGATGGGCGCGCAACTTTCCAAGCCGAAGGCACCCGGCCATCCCTCGCAGTCGCACCATGAACACGCGCGAAAAACGTCTCATGATCGGCCTGCTGGCGCTCCTGCTCTGCGGGGTGGCCTATTTGGGTTTTGATCAGTTGAATGGATGGAAGAAACGGCTGGATGTGGAGACGCGCCAATTCGAGGCCGCGAAGGCTGAGGCCACCGACATGCTCTCTCAGGAGGCGCTCTGGAAGGAGCGCGCGTCGTGGCTGACGAAGACGGAGCCGACCTTTGGCAATCGCAAGGACGCCGAGCTGGCCTTGATCAACCTCATCCAGGAAAGCGCCGGAAAGCACAGCATCACGATCCTGAAGAACCAGCCGACTGATCCCGTGGACCTCGATGACATGATCGCCGCCACGATGATCGTCGATGGCAAGGCAGACCTCGAAAAGGTGATGGAGTGGCTGCATGACCTCCAGACGCCTTCCGCATTTCTGAGCATCCCGAGCCTGCGGCTCATGCCGGATCAGGAGGACACGTCGAAGGTGCTCATCAGCATCAATCTGCAAAAGTGGTTCCGCAAAACCCAGTCATGAACCGCCTGCTCGCCATCGCTTGTCTGTGTGCGCTGTCGGCGTTTGCCGCGCCGGGTCCATCGCCAGCCCCGATGCCGCCGCCACTTCCGACGACTGACACCGTCGCTCCATTGCCTCCCGCATTGCCGCAGGGCATGAGCGCCCCGAGCGCAACGATGCCCCAACCCACGAAGCAGCCGGCACCCACACCCATGCCGAAGCCCACACCGGTGGTCTCTGCCGCGAGTCCCGCTGCGGCACCGGAAGTGGCGATCCCGCAGCCATTCCCACGCAGCCGATATGAGGCGAGCTGGAAAAAGAATCCGTTCCTTTTGAAAACCGCTCCCGTGATCCAGAAGCAAGTCTCGTGGTCCGAGGATTTCGCGCTTACGAGCATCGCGAAGATGAGCGGCGTTCACCGAGTGAGCATCAAGAATAAGAAAACGGGCGAGAGCAAGCGGCTGTCCGATGACGCGAATGCCGACGCTGAGTTCAAGATCGTGAAGGTAAACCTCCTGCCGGACCGGAAATCGTCATCCGTCGAGATCGAGAAAGGCGGGGAAAAGGCGACGCTGACCTATGATCTCACAATGGCAGCTCCGCAGGGACGCGGCGCTGTGCCCGGCCAACCCGGCGGAGCGAGACCCGGCATGCCAGTGATCCCCGGACAGCCCGGTGGCAATATCCCGCTGCCGAACGTGCGGACATCAGCCACCAGCGGCCAAAGAGGTGGACAACCCGCAATGGCCAGCGCGGCAGGTAGTTATCAACGGACACCGACGGCGGGAGGGGGCAACATGCCCGCGCCGTCTTACACCGGCAACACCATGGGAAACACCGGCGGATACATCGGCGGCGGCGGTTTTGCCGGGGGCGGCGCAGCCGGGACCGCGAATACCACGACGAACGTGGGAGGGAACACCGGCGTGGCATCGAACTCGCGGCTCGGAGCCCTTGCGCCACGCTCAGGGACTGGCGGCGCCACGCAGAACGGGCTCGTCCCCGTGGCTGGCGGGACGGCAATGACGACTGTGTCGGGAAACGTGACAACGACCGGGACCGCGACGTCCACCGCTGACACCACGATCTCAGTGGATGCCAACGGCACCTTGATCAACTCCGCAGACCCGCTCGCGAACCCAGACACCACCGGCACAACGACGACGCCGGTGACGCGGCGACGCACTCTCATCCCGGCTCCCGTCATCCCACAGTAAATCAGGCAAGGCTCCACGACTATGAACCGACTCAACCATTGCATCACGCGCCTGTTTGCCACGCCAGCTCTCGCCGCCATCATCCTGTTTGGAGGTGGGGACGTTGCCGCGCAGGTTTCGCAGCCCGAGACGAATGCTGCTGCACAGCCCTCGACCGCGAGACTTCAGGCCATCACACCTTCCTCGCGGAGAAATGGCGCGATCCCGTTGCAGGCCCAGTCTTCTTCGCGCCCTTCGCGGCTTCAGTCGGTCGCACCCTTGCTCGCGCAGAACACGCGTCCGCCCATTCCCACCCAGCGCCCCGGCTTCCCGACGCAGGGCGGCCCCGGCATGCGGGGTCCGGGTGGGGCAAATCCCAACCTCCCCACACGTTCAGGTCTCCCTGGTGCCAATCCAAACGCGAACAATGGCACCACACCGCAGCCATTCCCGCCCGTGATCAAGCCAATGGGGCCACCACAGCCAGCCACGACCGCGAAGGCCGATGGCGACAAGCCAAAGGAGGAAGACGACGGCATGGTGGAACTGCAGTTCCCAAATGTCCCGCTTCCTGAGATTCTGCTGGAATACGAGAAGATGACCGGGAAGAAAATCATCCGCGACACGAATGCCGAGGGCGCGACCATGACCATCGAGACGACGGGCAAGATGACGAAGGAAGAAGCCATCGAGTTCATGGAGAAGACGCTGCTGCTCAACGGCTATGCCTTCGTCCCCTCGGGAGAGAAGATGCTCAAGCTGCTGGCCTTTGACGCCAAGAAGCCACCGTCCGAAGGCGGCGTGCCCATTTATGCCAAGCTCGACGAGCTGCCAAAGACCGACCAGGTGGTGAACTACTTCATGCCCCTCACCTACATTGAGCCCGAAGACGCGGCGAAGGCACTCTCGGAACTCATCCCGCCGCACAGCTACGGGAAGATCAGCGCCGTGCCGAACTCGCGCGCCATGATCATCACGGAAAACAGCGCCACGATCCGCAGCATCGTGGAGATGCTCAAGCACCTCGACGCCGAGCCCTCGCGCACGACGCAAAAAACCTTCCTGCTCACACGCGAAAACGCCGAGGATGTGAAGAAGGCGCTCGATGAAATCCTCGACACGGAAAAGAAAGGCGGCGGAAGCAGTGGAGGTACCGGCGCCTACAGCGGCACCGCCAACCAGCAGCGGCCCACCACCCCAGGCATCCCGCAGCCCGGATCGCCCATCCCCGGCCAGCCCGCCACGGCGCAGGCAAACCGTGGTGCCATCGTCACCGGTGGTGGTGGCAACAACAGCAACGGCTCTTCCGCCACCGTCCCGCCCAAAATCATCGCCATTCCCCGCACCAACAGTCTCCTCGTCATCGCGCGTCCCGTGGACATGACCTCCATCGGAGCCTTGATCGCCGAGCTGGACGCAGCGGCGGAGATTCAAAACTTCATCATCCGTCCTCTCAAATTCCTCGCGGCGACGGATGCGCTGAACGTGCTCGAACAAGCCATCACTCGGGGTAATGACACAGGCGGTTCGTCCGGCGGAGGCAGCCGCGCGCCCAGTTCGCCCGCGACCAGCAGCGGCACCAACACCAATCAGACCACGAGCAACTTTGGCCGCAGCAACTACGGCGGCGGATCAAGCTTCGGCGGCGGCTCGTCCTTCGGCTCCTCGGGTGGTTTTGGCGGAAGCGGCGGGTTCGGCGGCGGAGGTGGATTTGGCGGAGGCAGCAGCATGGGCGGGGGTGCCAACCTCCAGGCACTGCGCCAGGAACAAGGGCCACAGGCTCTTGTCGTGGGCAAGACTCTTCTCATCGCCGACTCGGCGCAGAACGAGATTTTCGCATCCGGTCCGCCCGAGCATCTGCGCGTGATGAACGAGATCCTCGACGAGTTGGACCAGAGGCCGAAGCAGATTCTCATCTCCGCCGTCATCGGCGAGGTGACGCTGGCCGATGGAGTTGAGTTCGGCCTCGACTGGCTGCTGAGGCCAACCGAAGTGCGGTTCAACGGAAATTCAGGAATCGCGGCTGGCACGCTCAAGAACACCGGCAGTACAATTCTGGATCCAAGCAAAATCGAAGAACTCGCCGATCTCGCGGAAATGGGCAACGGCCTCACGCTGTACGGTGCCATCAATGACAACGTGAACGTGATCGTGAATGCCTTGAAGTCGAACACCGCCTTCAAGGTCATCTCGCGTCCGAGCGTCTTCACTCTCAACAACAAGCCGGCCTCCATTGCCAGCGGCTCCTCTATCCCGGTGCCCACGCAGACATTCAGCAGCTACAACACCGGCGTCGATGGCAACACTGGCCTCACCTCGAACATCCAATACCAAGAGATCGCCCTCAGCCTCGACGTCGTGCCGCTCATCAACTCGGACGACGAACTCACGCTCCAGATTTCCCAGCAAAACAACGAGCAGAGCGGCACCACCACGATCAACGGCAACCCCTACCCCACCATCAGCAACCAGCGCGTGAACACCGTGGTGATGGTGAAGAACAAATCCACCGTCCTCCTCGGCGGCCTGATCCGTGAGAACACTCAGAAAGAGAAGAGTGGTATCCCCATCCTGAGCAGCATCCCACTGCTCAAGTACCTCACCGGCTCGAAGAAGGACCGCACCACCCGCCGTGAGTTGCTCGTCTTCATCCAGCCCCGCATCGTCACGGGTATGGGCGACCTGCCGCCTAACGTCGATGACAATGCAGGCCAGAGCCAATTCTCCAATGAGACCCGCGCATTCCTCCAGCAGGAACAAAGCGCGCCCGTCGCACCCGTGAAGACCTCCAAGCTCGGGAAGCTGATCGACAAGCTCTTGAACTGAGGGTCTCCCTACAGGAGACGCGCACCAGCTTCCGCCAGTGGGCTACGCTCGCCTTTCACCAGCGGGATATGCGCGGCAAACGGCTGGCCGCGCATCCGCTGCCGGGTGTAAACGAGCCCGTTGCTGCGGCTGTCCACATACGGATTGTCGATCTGCCCCGGATCACCCACGAGCACCAGTTTGGAGCCGCGCGACATGCGAGTGACGACTGTCTTGGCCTCCAGTGGCGTGAGCTGCTGCGCCTCATCGAGGATAAAGAACCGATCTGGAATGGAGCGGCCACGGATGTAGCACAACGCCTCGATCTCCACGATGCCCTGCTGGATCAGTGGATCATACGGAGTGGCTGGCACGCCCGACGTCCCGGCTGGTGGATCTGCCTGAAAGCGGTTCTTTTTCCGCGCCGGCCCCTGCTTGTCATCGACGGGGCGCAGCAGAAGATCGAGCGCATCATAGATCGGCTGTAGCCACGGGCGCATCTTGTCTTGGAGCGTGCCGGGCAGGAACCCAACCGTCTGGCCCATCGCCACGATGGGCCGACTCACGGTGAGTCCCGCGTAGCCTCGATTCAGCACCTGATGCAGCGCCGCCGCCACTGCCAACAATGTTTTGCCCGTGCCTGCCTGGCCGTAGCAGGTGACGAGTGAGACTTCGGGATCGAGCAGCGCATCGAGTAGGCATTGCTGTCCGAGGTTCATCGGCTTGATCGCGCGTCCACTCATCAGCCGGATGCACTCCGGCACATGGAGGCGGCCAAATTCTCCAACCGCATTCAATCGCGCTGGCATCGTCGCCTTTTCACCGGCCACGAGAAGCACGTACTCATTGATCGCGAGATGACGGATGCGATCCGGCGTCAAAGTGAGGCGGCCCGAGCTGGCGTAGCGTTGAAGCTCGTGCGGAGTGATGCCGATCCGGGCGATGTCGTAGTTCGCCACCTCGCGCGGCTCCACCTTGTCGTGCAGGTAATCCTCGCAGTCGATCGAGACCGCGCGCGCCTTGAGCTGCATGTTGAGGTCCTTGCTCACTAGCACCACAGGCCCTTTCGCCTGTTCCATCAACCACAGCGTGCAGGCCAGGATGCGATGGTCCGTCTTCTCCAGCGCGGGAAAAATGCGCATGAACTGCTGGAGGCTGGGCACCTTTGCCGCACGATCAGGATCGTAGATCACCACACGCACCGTGCCGCCGCCTGCCGTCGGCACGCCGTCCGTCACGGACGACCCCGCCGCCGAGAAGAGCTTCATCAGCGACCGGTGAACCTCACGCGCATTGGCACCGCGCTCGGTCATCTCATTCTTGAACCGGTCCAGCTCGCTGAGCACATCCACCGGGATGCACACATGATGCTCGGCAAAGCGTTCCACACAGGCCGGGTCATGCAACAGCACATTGGTATCCAGAACGAACGTCTTCACCCCGGCTGCGGTGCTACCGCTCTGGCTGCGGGAGGAAGAGGTTTTCGAGCGCCGTTTTCTCAAGGGGGAAGAGGCAGGTTCAGAGGGAGCTTCGAGGGAGGATAAAAGCGTGGGAGCGACGGCTGAGGGGTGATCGTCTCGGTCCATGTTAGAAGAGGGGTGGCGGCCGGTGATAGTGATTCGGGGCGTCCACTGACCCCCCGTCGTGTTGGAGGGTTTTCAATTGATCTGGATAATCGCGTCGGATTTTCAAGATGATCGAGTTATTCACAATGAGACCAGAAAATAGATTTTTGGCAAGACATTACAGCCCGTGCGCAAAAACAATTCACCTGGGCACGGCTGTTGCTGCCTTTGTGACAAATCCGACACGCTTCGGCTAGTCGAGAAAGCGCCGGGCGATCTCCGGGGTCGGCACCCAGCAGGTGTCCTTTTGGCCGAACCACCGGTAGCGATTCCTCGAAAGCAGCCGGTAAGCCCAGTCGCGAATTCCCTGCGGAAGCAACCAGAACACACCGCACAAACGCCAAGGCCAGTTCAGACGTGCCGCGACCTTCAATGCGGCGGCGCTCCGCGTGAAAATGGCCTTGTCCTCGATGAGCACAAAGGTATCCGCAGTCCCTGGAGGGAGTCCCGCAAACGCGAGAAGCGACTGCCCCGCCGCCGACTGTTGCGAGGCAAAACGGAACCAGCCTTTCGGGTCGCGTGCGATGATGAACTGCACCGACCAGCAGCAGAAATTGCACACGCCATCAAAGAGGACGATCCCATGGTGCTCGTCGGCTGCGGGTGCCTTGCTCATTCGGCTACTTCCTCACGACCAACGATTTGCCCGTCATCTCCCTCGGCTGCGGCTGGCCGAGCATGTCCAGCAGCGTCGGGGCAATGTCGGCAAGTTTGCCGTCCTTGACCGTGTAGTTCGCCGCGTCGGCGGCGACGTAGATGCCGTGGACCAGATTGGTCGTGTGCGCGGTGTTCGGGCTGCCATCGGGATTTCGCATGAGTTCGCAATTGCCGTGGTCGGCTGTGATGAAGAGCTTGCCGCCGAGTTCGAGTACCTTCTCGACGATCATGCGCACGCCGAGGTCGATCGTCTCACACGCATGAATGCCCGCCTCGACGACGCCCGTGTGTCCGACCATGTCGGGATTGGCGTAGTTCATGATCACGAGGTCATAGCTCTCCAGTCGGCGCAGGACTTCAAACGTCAGGTCCGGCGCGCTCATCTGCGGCTTCTTGTCGTAGGTCGGCACTTCCTTCGGACTGATCGCCAGGTATCGATCCTCGCCTGGATTTGACTCCTCAATGCCGCTGTTGAAGAAGAAAGTAACGTGCGGGTATTTCTCCGTCTCAGCGGCACGGAGCTGCGTGAGTCCGGCGGCGGCGATTACCTGGCCAAGATTGTTGTTCAGGCTCTCAGGCGCGAAGACCACACGGCAGCCTAGGTCGTAATAAGTGATGTCGTATTCCGTGAGCGTGTAGTAGCTGACGCTTGGAGTAAGTTCGCGATCAAAGCCGTCGAAGCCCGACTTCAGGAAAGCCTCGCTGAGCTGTCGTGCACGGTCGGCGCGGAAGTTGAACCAGAGGATTACATCGCCATCACGGACGCGCTGCTCATTTGCGTTGCCGAAAATCATCGGCAGGAGGAACTCATCGCCTCGTGGATCGCGTTCATACGCGGCCTGGATGGCCGAGCGCGGCGTGTCTGAGCGCTGTTCACCGCGACCATGCACGATGGCGTCCCAGGCGAGTTTGTTGCGATCCCAGCGCTTGTCGCGGTCCATCGCGTAGTAGCGGCCGATCACCGTGGCGATGCGGGCACCGCTAGGCTTCAAGTCGGTCTCCAGCTTCGCCAGATAGCCTGCACCGCCTGTGGGAGAGGTGTCGCGGCCATCGGTGATCGCGTGGACCATCAGATCCTCCACGCCAGCGGCCTTCGCCGCATCGCAAAGCGCGACAAGATGATTCTGATGCGAATGCACACCCCCGTCGCTGACGAGACCGAGAAAGTGAATCCTTTTGCCCTTAGCCTTCTCAAACGCCTCCTGCAGCACCGGCATCGCCGCCAATTCGCCGTCGCGGATGCACTTGTTGATGCGCGTCAGGTCTTGATAAACAACTCGCCCGGCCCCAAGATTGAGGTGTCCCACCTCGCTGTTGCCCATCTGCCCTTCCGGCAGGCCCACGTCCTCGCCACTGGCGCTCACCGTCGCGCGCGGATAGGTGGCATACAGATGATCATGAAAAGGCGTGCGCGCGAGCAGCGTCGCGTCGCCATTGTCTTTTGCTTTTTCTTTGCCGCCGGGATTGATGCCCCAGCCGTCGCGGATGATGAGAACAACAGGTTTTTTTGCCATAAATGGATCGCATCATGGCCGCGACTCAGAAAACTTCAAACCCGGATGCACTCCGCTTTTTGCATCGATAGCGATGCAGGAGGATCTCCAGCGGACAAGGCGCACCCTCCGACCAAAGTCGTATCGCGCTCATCTTGTGCGCTGAGGGAAGTGACATACAATGCGCTCACAATCTTATGACTCGATGGCTCGCTTTTTTGCAGCCGCGCCAATGGAAGAGCGCGGCTCGGGTGGTTTTGGGTGACGTCAATTACACGCCGCCGTCGTGGGCGGTCACGGGAGGGAAGGCGGCGTTTGATTCGATGCAGCGCAGACCTGATGTGTGGGCGGCGACTGTCGCCGCGATCGGACTTCTCTCGGCCGGCGGATGGCAGGGCTGGAAATGGTGGGAGGCGCATCGGCCGCATGAGCGGCAGTTCACGGAATCGCGCGAGATCACGAGCAATCTCACCTCGCCGGGAGTGACGCCGGTGATCAAGGGCAAGACAACGCCCAATGGGATCACGATTAGTTTCTCCGGCTCGTGCGCGCCGCTGGATGCGATTGGCAAACCGGACGCGAAAGGGGTGTCGCTCACCCCTGCTCAACCGGGAAGCTGGAGTTGGAGCAATGACAAGGCGCTTGCGTTTCAGACGACCACCGACTGGCCCGCAGGCACGGAATACAAGGTCACTCTCGACGCCACGACGCTGCCGAAGGAGGCCAAGCTGAAGCAGACGAAGTGGGAGTTCACGACGCCTGCGATGACGCCGAAGCTCGCATCGCTCGAGTTTTATACCGACCCCAAAGATCCGTCGGTGCATCAAATCGTCGCCGAGGTGACGACGACGCATCCGGTGAAGCGCGAGGAGATCGAGAAGCGCATCGGCATCGAAGTGCTGGGCAAGTCACCAATCTTCGACTGGCAGGGCAAGCCACCCGCAGCGCTCTTCACGGTCACGGAAGGAAAAGACCAGCGGCAGTTCTGGATTCGCAGCGCGCGCATCGCGATTCCGGTGAAGGAAGACTTCGTGCGCCTCACACTCGCGCCGGGTCTGGCGAGTCTCACTGGCGGGAAAGCGGCCGACAAAGCGGTAGTCGATAAAGTGCGTGTGCCAGATGTGTTCAGCGGCTTCACGATTGAAGGCGTGAAGACGGAGATCGTGCGCACGGAGGAAGGTGAGCCGGAGCAGTTCCTCTTCGTCGATACCTCGGGCTATGCGGCACCCGAGGAGATCGTGAAGCAGCTCGAAGTCTGGCTTTTGCCCAAGGACAGACCGAAGGATGCCGACAAGGAAGCGGTGGAGGATTTCGCGTGGTCGAAGCCGGGCGAAGTGACGCCTGCCATCATGAAGCTCTCGCAGCGTGTGAAGCTGAAGCAGGTCGAGACGGAAAAGTCGGAGGACGCGCCGGTCAGCACGCGCCATGCCTTCAAGATTCTCATCGAGCGGCCGGGCTACATGCTCGCCAAGATCGCTGCGGGTACGCAGGCGCTCGGCGGCTTCAAGCTGAAGAATGCGCATCAGGAGGTCGTGAGCGTGCCAGAGTTCCCACGTGAGATCGACGTGCTCGGCAAAGGCGGACTGCTCGCGCTCAATGGTGAAAAGAAGATCTCCATCAAGAGCCGTGGCGCGAAGCACATCCGCTATGCCATCGGTCGTGTGCCTGTCGGTGAGGTGAATCACCTCGCGAGCATGACATCGGGCGACTTCGAAGCGCCGGAGTTCCGCACATCGATCTTTGACGAGGAAAACCTCGCGCGAGTGAAGATGGATGTGAGGTCCTCCGGCTGGCGGAATGATTATCAGGCGAACTACACGACGTTCGATTTCGCTGCGGCAATGCAGGCGGCCGACCCATCAGATCCCGACGCCTCGCGCGGATTGTTCTTCTTCGAGGCGCAAGGCGTGGAACCTGCCGACAACGTTGAGGAAGCGGACGCCAAGGACGCGGAGACCGACTGGAAGCCCATTGATGAAGATACGAACACGCGCCGCTTCATCCTCGTGACCGATCTCGGCCTGCTCGTGAAACGAAACGCCGACGCGACACGCGAAGTCTTCGTTCAGTCGATCAGCAAAGGCGAGCCCGTAACCGGCGCATCGGTAAAGATCATCGCAAAGAACGGCGAGTTCATCGCCGAGGCGACCACGGGGCCGGATGGTCATGTTCATTTCGATTCCGTCGAAGGACTGGATCGGCAAAAGAAGCCAGTCGCCATCATCGCGCGGCTTGGCAACGACGTGTCGTTCATTCCCTTCCAGCGGCCGGACCGCCTGCTCGACTTCTCACGCTTCGACACGGGCGGCGTGCTCGCCTCGCAGAACGAGACGCTCGACGGCTTCCTCTTCACCGAACGCGGCGTGTATCGACCGGGCGACACAGTTCACGTCGGCGGCATCGTGCGGCGTCGCGATTGGGAGGGCAAACTCGAGGGTTTGCCGCTCGAGATTCGCATCATCGACGCAAAGGACGCCGTGATCTACTCCGACAAGATTCCGCTGTCCGCTGACGGCTTCATCGAGTGGGAAGCCGAGACATCGGACGCTGATCCCACCGGCAAATACGCCGTCGAACTGCATCTCGTGCGCGCCGAGGATGACCGCGAGCGCATCGGCCGCACTGTGTTTCGCGTGGAGGATTTCCAGCCCGACCGCATGAAGATGACGGTCGCCTTCAACACTCCAAAAGGTCACGCCTGGGTGCAGCCGCGTGATGTGAGCGCGACGCTAGATCTGCAAACGCTCTTCGGTTTCCCGGCCGCAGATCGCAAAGTGAAAGCGAAGATCGAGCTGAACGCAGCGAGCTTCGCCTTCGAGCAATTCCCCGACTTCACCTTCCACAATCGCGCACCATCCAAGTTCGAGCCCGATGAAGACAGCGAGAGCGAAGCGGGCAAGACGGTGGAACTCGGCGAGCAGAAGACGAACGCGGAAGGCAAGGCGGAGTTTGATCTCGCGCTGGAGCGATTTGAGGGTGGCAGCTTCTTCATGAACTTCCTCGCGGAAGGCTTCGAGGCCGACGGCGGACGCAGCGTGCGCGCGGCGCAGTCGATGCTCGTCGCTCCGCTGCCGTATGTCGCAGGCTACAAGGCCGATGGCGCGCTCGACTACATCGGCAAGGACACGCAGCGCGGACTGAAGCTCATCGCGGTCGGACCGGATTTGAAACCCATCGCGCAGCCGGGCCTGACGTATCGCATCATCCAGATCAAACACGTCTCCGTGCTCACGAAGCAGGACAGCGGCAGCTACGCCTACGTCTCGACGAAACGCGAGAGCGCCGCTGGCGAAGGTCCGCTGCCACTCGCTGTGGATGGCGCAAACTTTGCGCTGCCCACGGTGAACTCTGGCGAGTTCCGCTTTGAACTGCGCGACACCGAGAACCACGTCGTGTGCGCGTGTTCGTTCACCGTTGTCGGCAAAGGCGACATGCAACGCAGTCTCGAACGCGATGCGGAACTCGGCGTTAAACTCGCACGCGACAACTGGAACAGCGGTGATCCGCTCGAGCTGAGCCTCAGTGCGCCCTACACCGGCGCGGGATTGATCACCATCGAGCGCGAGCGCGTGCTCGGCTGGCAATGGTTCAAGAGCCCGACACCTGCGAGCACGCAGCGCATCACGGTGCCGGGCGGCTTTGAAGGAACGGGCTATGTGAATGTGTCGTTTGTCCGCGCGCTTGATTCGCCGGAGGTCTTCATGAGTCCGCTGAGCTACGCGGTGCAGCCCTTCACAGCGAACCCCGACAAGCGACGCATGGCAGTAGAACTCGACGCGCCTAAGATCGCAAAGCCGGGCGAAGTGCTGAGGATCGGTTACAAGACTGCGAAGCCATCACGCGTGGTGATTTTCGCAGTCGATGAAGGCATCCACCAGATCACCGACTACAAACTGCCGCAGCCGCTGACGCACTTCTTCCGCAAGCGCGCACTGGAGACGGAGACGGAGCAGTTACTCGACCTCATCTTGCCCGAGTTCTCATTGCTCTCGAAGAAGGCCTACGGTGGCGATGAAGACGGTGCGCTGAAGATGAATCTGAATCCCTTCAAGCGTCGCAAAGAAGCGCCGGTCGTGTTTTGGAGCGGACTCGTCGCCGCAGGCCCGGATCGCCGCGAGGTGACTTACGAAGTGCCCGACTACTTTGCCGGTGGATTGAAGATCATGGCGGTCGCAGTGGCAGCGGATGCGATTGGTGCCGCGGAGACGAAGAGCATCGTACGCGGGCCTTTCGTGCTGACGCCGAACGTGCCGACGTTCGCCGCGCCGGGAGATGAGTTTGTCGCGTCGCTCACCGTCGCGAACAATCTCGAAGGCGCGAATGCGTCGACGGCCGTCGCTTTGCAAGTAGGCGGCTCGGAGCATCTCGAGATCATCGGCGAGCCGCAAATGAACGTCGATGTCGCGCCGGGCAAAGAAACCACCGTTCGCTTCCGCGTGAAGGCGCGCGACTCACTCGGCGGCGCTGAACTCGTCTTCAACGCGAGCGGTGGTGGTCAATCACTGAAGCGCGCCGCCACTCTCAGCGTGCGGCCCGCCGCGCCTTACATGACGAACGTGCAAAGCGGCTGGTTCCGTCTGGCAAAGCAGGACGTGAAGGTCACGCGCGATCTCTATCCGCACTTCCGCAAGGCTGAGGCGACGGTGTCGGCACTGCCGATCGGGCTTGCGCGCGGCCTTGAATCGTATCTCGCTGAGTATCCGCATGGCTGCTCGGAGCAGATCACGAGCCGTGCGATGTCTCGACTGCTGCTTGCGACGGAGGCAGACTTTGGTTTCGATCAAGCCGAGGCCACGAAGCAGCTCGACAGCGCCTTCTCGCTTCTCTACTCGCGTCAGGGCAGCAAGGGCGGCTTTGGCTACTGGGACGACCGCGCCGATGGCGGCATCGAGTTCCTCAGCGTCTATGTCACGCATTTTCTCACCGAAGCGCGAGAGGCGAACTTCGCCGTGCCCGCCGAGCTGCTTGATGGCGCGCGCGGTCGCATGAAGCTGATGGCGCGCGAGAAGATCAAGTCTCTCGACGAGGCGGAAATTCAAGCCGCCGCGATTTATCTGCTCACGCGCAATGGCGAGGTGACGACGAATTTCATCCTCAACCTGCGCGACACGCTGGAGAAGGATTACAAAGGTAAATGGCAGAACACGCTGGCCGCCGCCTACATGGCTGGCACCTATGTTTTGCTGAAGCAGGAGAAGGAAGGCCGCTCGCTCATGCAGTCGTATTGGAGCAGCGCCGACAAGCAGCCGAAGCTCGACCGCTGGCGCGGCTGGTATCATCGCGATCCGAAGATCAAGCAGACGCAAGGCTTCGCGCTGCTCTGCCGCCACTTCCCCGATCTCGCCGCGAAGCTGAAGTATGAAGACCTCGCGATGATCACCGAGCCGATCTCGCGCAATTCCTTCAATACGATCTCCGCCGCCTACAGCATCCTCGCGCTGAAGGCTTACTCGAAGCTAGTGCAGAAGAGCGATCTCAAGCTCTCCATCAGCCAGCTTTCGACGCAGGGCGAACCGCGCTTGCTCCTGCCTGATGGCGGCGGCTTGCGCACGGCGAACTTTGATTCCGGCATCAGCGGCCTGCGCTTCCATCTCGATCAGGGCAAGCTCGACATCGGCGCGTTTTATCAGGTGACCGAGGCCGGCTTCGACAAAGGACTGCCAACAACTACCATCGCCGACGGCCTCGAAGTCTTCCGCGACCTCAGCGACAAAGACGGCAAGGCCACCGCCAAACTCAAAGTCGGCGAGAGCGCGACCGTCACCATCCGCGTGCGCAACAACAGCCCTGACGAACTCACCAACATCGCCGTGCTCGATCTCATGCCCGGCGGCTTCGAACTCGAACCCAACGGCCTCAAGCCCGGCCGCGACACCGTCCCCGGCGTCGATTACGTCGATGTGCGCGAAGACCGAAACGTGTTTTTTGCTGGTTTGTCGAAGGGGCAGTCGAAGAGTTTTGTGTATCGCATCAAACCGGTGTGCGCCGGCAAGTTCGCCGTGCCGCCCGTGTTTGCGGAGAGCATGTATGATCGCGGGACGAAAGGACGCGCCGGCGGCGGCACGCTGGAGGTAGTGGGTGAATGAACCGAAGAATCCAGAGCCGCATTTGGCTTCGGCGGGTGCTGATTGGCGCGGCTGCGTTGGTTTTGTGCTGGTGGATTTGTCCAAGGCCATCCCTCTTCCCACCTTCCATCTCCTTCTCCCCCACGATGCTCGATCGCGACGAGCACATCATTCATCTCGCGCTCACGAGCGACGCCAAATATCGGCTCAAGACTCCGCTCGCTGAGATCAGTCCGAATCTCGTGACCGCAACGCTCGCGATGGAAGACCGGCATTTCCATTCGCATCCCGGAGTGAATCCGGTGTCGCTGCTGCGTGGAGCTTGGGGGCTCGTCTCGGGCACGCGACAGGGCGGTGGTTCGACGATCACGATGCAGTATGCACGTTTGCGGTTCGGACTTCAGACGCGGTCGGTGACGGGCAAGCTCGTGCAGATCGCGCGAGCGTTGCAGCTTGAGCGGCACTACTCCAAAGATGAGATCCTCGAAGCCTATCTGAACCTCGCGCCCTACGGCGGCAACGTAGAGGGCGCTGGCGCTGCGAGTGTCTTGTGGTGTGGTAAGGCGGCGAAGGACTTGTCTTTGCGCGAAGCGGTGGCGCTCGCCGTGCTGCCACAGAGCCCGACGCGACGGAGGCCAAAGATCAGCGGCGAGAATCAAGCGCTCGCAGCGGCATCGCATCGCTTGTGGCAAAGGTTGGGTGAGGAGAGCGGCGTGCGCGTCGATCCGCTCGACGCTGGCTACACGCTGCGGCCCGAGGCGCGCGTGCCGCGCGAGGCTCCGCATCTGGCGCGGCGATTGTTCAAGGAGTCGGCTGATCGGGCGACGGTAAAGTCGCTGATCGATTTGCCGAAGCAGCAGATCATCGAGCACGCTTTGACTGGCTACATCAGTCAGCGCCGCGAAGTCGGCATCACGAATGCATGCGCGATGCTCGTTCATGCTCCTTCGCGTGACGTGCTAGCGTATGTAGGCTCGGCGGAGTTTCTCGAAGCTGGCATTCAGGGTCAAGTCGATGGCGTAATGGCGCGACGGTCGCCGGGATCGGCGCTGAAGCCATTCGTCTATGCACTGGCGATGCAGCAGGGCCTCATTCATCCGCGCACGCTCCTGCGCGACGGAAGGCTGAGCTTCGGAGCCTACAACCCAGAGAACTTCGACCGTGAATTCACCGGACCGATTCCCGCTGCGGAGGCGTTGTTCCGAAGTCGCAACATTCCCGCCGTCGCTCTCGCGCAGCGTCTTGAAGCACCGGGACTTTACGGATTTCTCAAACAAGCTGGCGTCACGCTGCCACGACCCGAGTCGCACTACGGTCTCGCGTTGCCACTCGGTGGTGCGGAGGTGAGCATGGAAGAATTGGCAGCACTTTATTGCCTCCTCGCTGATGATGGCCGCGCACGACCGCTGCGGCTTACGGCGCTCTCGCCGACTGCGAAAGAGAGCCAGCCGATGCTGACCGATGCGGCGCGTTTCCTCACGCGCGACATGCTGCGCGCGCCGTCGGGCTACGAGAGCGTGAGTGATCCCGACATCACCTGGAAGACAGGCACCTCGCACGGCTTCCGCGATGCATGGGCTGCGGGCATTCGCGGCGACTATGTGCTCGTCGTATGGATCGGGAACTTCAACGGCAAGGCCAATCCTGCCTTTGTCGCGCGCGAGTGTGCGGCACCTCTGTTGTTTGAAGTGTTCGAGCGCTTGCGACTTCCGCGACGGCAGATGATCGCGCCGACTTCAGTTGAAGAAGTGAAACTGTGCGCCGTGTCGGGTCAGCTCCCGACGCCGCACTGCCAGCATTGCATGACCGGGTGGTTCATACCCGGCGTGTCGTCGATCCAGCCGTGTGAGATTCATCGCGAGGTGCTGCTTCATGAAGCGACCGGGCTGCGTGTCGCGCGCGATGACGGATCGCGTGCATTGAGAAAAGAAATCTTCGAGTTCTGGCAGCCCGACTTGCTCGAGATGTTCCGTCAGGCCGGCCTTCCACGGCGCGAGCCACCGCCGTTCGAGACAACGCAGAACGTGCTCGCCACGACTACCGGCAGTGAAGCTCCGCGCATCGTCTCACCGCGTTCAGCGCTCGTTTACACGCTACGTGCCACGGACCGCAATCGCCAGTCCATCCCGCTGCGTGCCGATACCGCCGCTGGCGTCCGCACGGTTTACTGGTTCGCCGGCAAACAATTCATCGGCTCATCAGCCGCCGTCGATCCGCTCATGTGGAAACCTTCACCCGGCTCCTGGAAGATTCAGGCGCTCGATGATCATGGCCGGACGGCCTCGTGTCAGTTGCGGGTGGAGATGGTGGAGTAGCTCTCGCTACGCCACTGATGCTGCCAGTTCCGCAATCGCCGCTTTCATGTCCGGAGGGCCGAACGACGAGGTGCCGCAGACGAAGAGGTTTGCGCCGTTCCGACGGGCGATGGGCGCGGTGTTTGTGTAGATGCCGCCATCGACTTCGAGATGGAACGCGAGGCCGTTCGCGTCGCGATAGTCGCGCGCTGCGGCGAGCTTGGGCATCGTTTCCTTTTCCATGAAGGGCTGGCCGCCGAAGCCGGGGACGACGGTCATGACGAGGAGCAGATCGATGTCGCGCACGAACGGGATCGCCGCGTCGAAGGGCGTGTCGGGATGCAAGGCGATGCCGCATTTGAGTCCGGCGGCGCGGATGCGCTTCAAAGTCTCGGCCACAGATGTGTCGTAGCGCGCCTCGACGTGGATGGTGATGTTGTCTGCGCCTGCCTTGATGAAACGCTCGAGGTAGTGATCCGGGCGATGGATCATGAGATGCACGTCGAGAAACATGTCGGTGTGCTTGCGCACGACCTGCACCATCTGCGGGCCGAAGGAGATGTTATCGACGAAATTGCCGTCCATCACATCGAGGTGCAGCCACTTTGCACCGGCTTCAGACGCGCGCTTCACTTCTGCGCCGACGTTTGACCAGTCGGATGCGAGCAATGACGGGAGGATGAGATTCGTGTGATGATCCATGATGAGGTTGATCAGTTGCGATGCTGTGGCAACGATCTAAACCACCGTTCACCCACAAGTTCAACCCCGCCCTCCATGTCCGACCCGCTCATCGATCTCGTCAGTGACGACCACTTCATGCGGGAAGCGATCCGTCAGGCGCGCAAGGCGGCCACGCAGGACGAGGTGCCGATCGGCGCGGTGATCGTGCATGAGCAGAAGATCATTGCCCGCGCGTGGAATCAGGTGGAGACCCTGAAGGACGCCACCGCGCACGCCGAGATGCTGGCGCTGACGCAGGCGGAGAGTGCGATGGGCGACTGGCGGCTGAACGATTGTGATCTCTACGTCACCAAAGAGCCCTGCCCTATGTGTGCCGGTGCCATCATGCACTGCCGCGTGCGTCGTGTGATCTTCGGCTGCCCCGATGTAAAGGGCGGCGCAGCGGGTGGGTTTTGGAATTTGCTTCAAGCCCCAAACTTGAACCACCGCTGCGAG
>Ga0075163_10002212_pt1 | contig 26226 bp, 28 predicted proteins | sample JI1023141ADNA_FD_71478 | JGI IMG/M metagenome (GOLD analysis project Ga0075163, IMG submission 71478) | Wastewater effluent complex algal communities from Wisconsin, to seasonally profile nutrient transformation and Carbon sequestration -... | ecosystem: Engineered > WWTP > Effluent > Algae...
GGGAGAAACTTCAGGTCGCCATACTCTGCGGCCCAGAGGTATTTGACCTTGTAGTTCTTGCCGATGTGACCACGCAGAATGAGCCGCGCGGCTCTCGTTTCCCATGCCGACTCCTGAATGCCGAGCTGCTTCACATTCGTGTCGTCCTGATCGAAGGTGGAGTAATCGGCCAGCAACACGAGACCGGGGATCATCGAGAAGCCGCTCTCCTTGATCGAGATGTGTTCTTTGAAATCCCACGGCACGTCCGGGAAGATCCGGCCCAGCGGCTCTGGATGCGGCCCGGCGGGTTCCAGCTTGCCTTTCTCGGGTGCTTCATCCGCATCATACGTCAGGACTTCAGCGCGCGCAGAGGTCGATGACAAAGCAAAAGCGCTGAAGAGCGCGGTGATCAAGCATGTGCGCAAGGCTGTAGCCATGAGGTGTGAGCAGGTCGGGTTTCTCATTTTGTGTTTGAGGTGTAAATCGCCTTCCAATCGTCCTTCATGCTCACGACCGTCCAGCCTTTCGCATTGGCTTCGTCGAGACCTTTGTCGAGTTTGCCGATGTGCGACTCGCGGTCGTAGGACCATTCACGCTCGGCGTCGGTGTGGTGGACGTAGAGACAGAAGCGAGGGCCTGCTCCTGCTGAGGTGTACTGGAGCATTTGCAGGTCGCCATCGGAATTGCCAAACGCGGCGACGGGGCGGCGGCCGATGTGCTGATTGATGCCGACGGGCTTGCCTTCCTTGTCGTCGATGAAGTTCAGCTCTGGCAAACGCATGAGCACTGGCTTGCCGTCGCGCAGTTCAAACTTCGTCTTGATGCTGCTGCCGACGACTTGCTCGGGCGGAATGCCATAGACCTTCTCCGTCCACGGACGCATGAACTCGATGCCGCCGCCCGAGACGATGAACGTCTTGAATCCATTCGCCCGTAAGTACGCGAGCACTTCGAGCATCGGTTGATAAACCATCTCGGTGTAGAGCTTCCCAGTTTTGGGATGCTTTGCCGTGGCGACCCATGCCTTCACGATCTGATCAAACTCCTCGGTGGTCATTCCCGCATGCGTAGCCATGGCCATCTCCAGCAACGCGTGCTCTCCACCAGCCAGCGCGGATTTCACATCGCCTTTCAGCACGGAGGCGAACGGTTCCTTGTCCTTCCACTCCGGATGCTGCGGCGCTAGGGCCTTGATGCGATCAAAGATAAAGAACGCCTGGAAATACATCGGCTGCTCGGCCCAGAGCGTGCCGTCGTTGTCGAAGGTGGCGATGCGTTCGGGAACGGGCACGAAATCCGGCGAGCCTTCCTTCGTCACCTTTTCAACAAAGGCGGTGATGGACTTCTTCGCCGCACCTTCATTCCATGAGGGTAGCGGATCGGCAGCGCGGGCGAGAGTCGCAGTGAATGCCAGCGCGCAAAACAACGATGCAGCGAGAAAAGGCGGTGTGGTTTTCATGGATTGATTTTCAGAACTGAAACAGGAGCAAACAGAGGCAACGGAGAGGGGTTGGATTCTCGGTTTCCTCTGTTTGCTCCTGTCGAAAATGGGCCGCACCCGGATGGAACAGGTGCGGCCCGGTGTTCTGAGCTAGATGGTGAGTTAAGGCCGCAATTACTTGTTGGCCTTGCCTGCCTCTTCGATTTGCTTCTGCACCTTCGAGAGGTTGAAGGAGCCTGCCGTCTGACTTGGTGGGAAGTCCTTGAAGGTCATGAGGAACTTGCCGACGATGGCCGTGGCTGGCGTGATGAGGTAAACGCGGTCGAGCCACCAGTCGTTGTAGGTTTGCGCGTTGTGCTGGGCTTTTTCGAGCGGATCGCGGCGGAGGTTGAAGAGCAGCGGGGCGCGCAGTTCAACGAAGGGCTCGCGCCAGAGGGCAACTGTCTGAGCGCGGTTTTCCATGTAAACGACCTTCCAGTCACCGACTCGGGCCGCGACGATCTCCCCAATGTCATTCACATAGATGAACTCTTTGCGCGGGGACTCCTTGGTCTTGCCACTCAGGTAATCGAGCTGGTTGTAGCTATCGAGGTGGTTCTTGTAGGTGCGGCCATTGAGTTCCACGCCCTTGAGGAGCTTCTCCTTGATGTCCGGTGCGCCAGCGGCAGCGGCAAAGGTGGTGAGCCAGTCCTCATGCGCGACGACGCCGTTGAGCGTCTTGTCCGCCAGGAAATGTCCAGGCCAGCGCACGAAGCAGGAAACGCGGTAGGCACCTTCCCAGTTCGTGTTTTTCTCGCTGCGGAACTGCGTGGTGCCGGCATCGGGCCAGGTGTTGTAATGCACGCCGTTGTCGGTGGAATACTGGACGATGGTGTCATTGGCGAGGCCAAGGTCGTCGATGAGCTTCAGCAGCTCGCCGACGTGCAAGTCGTGCTCGACCATGCCGTCGCTGTATTCGTCCTGACCGGAAATGCCTTTGTGCTCCTCCTTCACATGGGTGCGGAAGTGCATCCGCGTGCCGTTCCACCAGCAGAAGAAGGGTTTTCCCTCCTTGTTCTGGCGGGTGATGAAGTCCTTCGCAGCGGCGACGGTTTCATCATCAATGGTCTCCATCCGCTTCTTGGTAAGCGGGCCGGTGTTCTCGATGGTCTGGCCACCTTTGCCGTCGGCTTTGCACTTGAGCACACCGCGCGGGCCAAATTTTTTCCGGAACTCAGGGTTCTTCGGGTAGTCGGCATTCTCCGGCTCCTCTTCCGCATTGAGGTGATAAAGATTGCCGAGGAACTCATCAAAACCGTGCATCGTGGGCAGATGCTCGTCGAGGTCGCCCTGGTGGTTCTTCCCGAACTGGCCCGTGGCGTAGCCTTGCGACTTCAGCACCGTGGCCATGGTCACATCCGTCTTCTGCCAGCCTTCCTTCGCGCCGGGCATACCGACCTTCAACATGCCGTTGCGCAGAGGGCAGGAGCCACCGATGAAGGCTGCGCGACCCGCCGTGCAACTCTGCTGCGCGTAGTAGTCGGTGAAGCCGACGCCTTCTTTGGCGATGCGATCAATGTTCGGCGTCTGGTAGCCCATCATGCCACGGCTGTTGTGGCTGATGTTCCAGTTGCCGATGTCATCACCCCAGATGACCAGGATGTTGGGCTTCTTCTTTTCTGCGGCCTGCGCGGTGGCGAGGACGCCCGTCAATGCGAGGCCGAGGGCCAGCGCGAGGTGTCTGTGTTTTATTTTCATGGAATGATTCTGGATGATTTGGCGATTTGCCCTTTTACCAAGGATGACCGGGGAGGGAAACCAGAATCGCCGGTCCCGCCATTGTTTTTATGCTGACAAAATTGTTTCGTGGATGGTCTTCAATTCATGCGAGCACTCCTGTGCTTTGCGTGTGGCAGCCTCGGCATGCGATCGTCTTCACACATCACGGTCTTTGGCCCTGTCCAGCCGAGAACGGCGAGTTCCCCGCCTGCCAACGGTGGCGTCGAGCCGGAAGTGAGTACGACGGGCGGCTCTTCAAATCCCGGCAGCACGGAGGTGGCATCCTCCACCCTCGTCACCGAAGCCCGCGCCGGTGGCGGCACGGGAACCGGTGGGCGCACGAGCTTTGGAGCGCGTAAAGCCGTCTCCTCAGCGACGCGGAGGCTTCCCTCCTTTGTGCGGCTTTCCTCCGCCGTGATGTCCACCACTCTTCGAGGGCTTCTTTTGGTGGTGATTCACCGCGTGATTCACCCGGTCGTGGCGATGGTCGATCCGGTCACGCCGGATTTCATTGCGCTCGTGGATGCCATACGCGGCCACGCCGGCCCACATCGCGTTCGCGGCGACGCGCCCGGTGACTCCGTAGCCACCGCCGTAATAGGCGGGAGCCGGACCGGGTGCCACGACACACTGTGTGAGACTCAAGCAAAGGAGAGCGGAGGCTGCGATCAGTAGAGAAGATTTTTTCATGAGGAAAGGGAAGCGTTGGAGTTTCGGTTCGATTTATCGCAGGGCCGCCTTGCGCTGCGCAGCATACGCCTTGGCTTCGGCCAGATCCACCGAGCCGTCCTTGTTCGCGTCGATGCCTGGGAAATCATTCGCAAACGCCTTTGTCTTCCGCGTGTGGGCCTGCGCCTGATCGAGCGACACCTTGCCGTCGCCGTCCGCATCGATCTTGGCATAGATCGCATCGGATTCGGTCCCTTCGAGGGACTGCCATTCCTTCAAGGTGACGGTGCCGTCATCGTTTTCATCGAAGGCCGTGAAGATGATGCTCGTGGCCGCCTCGCTGTATTCCGCCGGCGTGACCTTGCCGTCGTCATTGAGGTCGTAGTTCTTGAAGCGATGCTCCACACTGGCGCGGGGAGAGGCGGGATTGTGTGCGCAGGACGCAAGCGCCAGCGCGATGCCGATGGCCGTTAGGCCGGATGGTTTCAGTTTCATGTGGGAATATCGGGTTGAGATGAGCCGTGAGGCGGAGAGTAGGATGGTCCTAGCAGGCGGCGGGTCGTGATGTAAAGCAACAATGGCATGCATTCTCCCCATTGGTGGTCGTGGCGATCTTGGCGCCTATCCTCCGTCCTGTCGCGCGGGTCGAAGTGGCTGCTTTCAAGGTGTGCTTCATTTGAGCGACTCCTTCAGATCAATGAGCGGCTGCTGGCTGATGCTGATGAATCCCTGATGCGGGTGCGTGAGATCGAAGACAAGCATGATGACCACGCTGATGAGCAGTGGGAGGAAGACGTCGGTGAGGCCGGAACGCACACCTTGCGCCCCTGAGCCGCACGCGCTGATGAGACAACCGCAGCCAGCGACGACGAGGAGCAGCAGCCAGACACCGCTTGGAATAATGTTTCGTCCTGCCGAGAGGCGCTCGGCATCCGTGTCGATCATCTCATTGAGCGTGACGATGAAGGTCGCGGTGATCGGAGTGGGAGCCACCTTGGCGGCGGCCTCCGCGTGCTGCCATAACGCGTTCTCGATCTCTGCGCTCTTCCGCAGCCCTTCGGCGAGGCGCGCGGGATCTTCCGCGACTTTCTGGGTCTCGACGCGCACATCGACGAAACGGCGCAGCAGGTCCTTCACCGGTGCGCGATAAGCTTCGGGCAGGAGGCCCGCACGGAGCCAGGTGGTGCCGATGGCGTTGGCTTCCTTGAGGACCAGGTCACGCCGCTGTTCGTAGCGGCTCAGCGCCATGGAGAAGGTGAATCCTACCAGCAATCCGAGAAGGCCGAGGACCGCGCCCTGAACGCCGCTGATCTGGCTCCGTCGCGCCTCATCCTTCGCGGTGAAAAGCCGGAGACCGATCCGGTAGCCAAGCTCCGAGACGCCGAGCAGCACAGCCGCCACGGCGAGGGAGAAGATCCATTGGTTGGTGAGGACGCCGGGGAGATCATTCATAATGTGGATTCAGGGGCTGGCCGATGATGCACCCATCGGCTGTATAACGCCATCATGAACGGAGCCACCAGCGCATAAGAAGCGAGGGCGGGCAGCGCGAGCGGCGCATTCTGAAAATGAGTTCCAGAAAGCAGCAGCGCCAGGCCCACATGCCGGTTCACATTGCTCAAAGCCAGCGTATGTGGCGAGAGTCCCGGATACGCGAGCAGCCAGTGTGCCGCTGCGAGGCAGCCCGCCGCCTGCACGATCACGGCGAGCGCCAGCCAAGGGCTCACTTCATACAAAGCTGGTCCCAGTTTGATCAGCAGGATGATGATGACCACGGTCAGCGTGACATTTCCCGCGATGTTGAGCAGCCGCCGCACTCGCGTCGAAAAGGCGGGCGCGAAATGCATCAGTACCATCCCGATGAGGAGCGGCAGGAACTGCTGCCGCGCCACCACAGCGAACACTTCAACAGGCGGGATCCAGATTTGGCGTCCGTAGAGCCATGCAGCGCCGCCGACGAGTAGGGGAATCATCAGCGGTGCGAGCAGCGCACCCCACACCTGATAGCCGGCGGCCATGTGTACGTCGAAACCGCGCCGCGCCACATTGCGTGTCATCAGCGGAGCTCCCGGAACCACGGCGATGAGGAAAAGTCCGGCCATTGCCGGGCGGCCGATGGGCAACGCCTGCCCGAGGGCCAGCGCGAGCAAGGGCGGCAGGACAAAGGTAGCCGCCAGCAGTCTGCCCCAGGCCGCCGCACTCAAGCGCCGCCAGTTGGCCGCGAACCGGACCGGATCGAGGCTCATCCCGGTCGAGATCATCAACATCACCACGGTGAACTCGACAAGAAGAGTCATATCGGCCTCGCCTACTGTTCCATTTGTGACTCCACCCAATTCAAATCTGCGGCTGCGGTGACTGACTGGATGGTTCTCCTGCTCCCGCACGGCCCTGAAACTCGTCGATCGCATCAGCCACCGTCGTTCGTCGGCCGAAATACCCGACGCGCTCCTCCAGCCCTTCTGCGCGCAAGAGATCGCGCGCTGCTCCGCGTGCGGATACGAGTTGAAGATGAATCCCGGCCTCCTGCAGTTCCTCGTGCATCTTTTTCAGCATTCGTGCACCGGCCAGATCAACTGTGGGTGAAGTGGACAGATCACAGACCACCAGTTTCAGCGGTTTGGTTTCCGTCCGGATTCTTTCCCAGACGGTGTCACGCACATGTCCCACGTTGAAATAAAGCAGCGCGGCCTCTACCCGCAGCATCAGCACTCCGGGCACAGCGACGTTGTCAGGATTGCGTCCCATGTCGGAGTAAATCCGGGTGCCGGGAATCTGTCCCAGAAAGGCCACATGCGGCTGCGCCGCACGGCGGAGCAGCAACAGAAGAGAAACGAGCACGGCTACGATCACGCCTTTAAGAATGCCAAGCAACAGCACGGCGATGAAGGCGACCATCGACACAATGAATTCAAACCGGCTCACCCGCCACACATGACGCAGTTCGCGGAGGTTGATCAGTCCCTTGACCGCCACCAGCACAATCGCGGCGAGCACGACGTTCGGCAGGTTGCTCAACATCCCGGTCAGGAACATCAGGCACAGACCGATCGTGCCGGATGCAAAAACCAGCGCGAGCGGTGTTCGTGCACCGGCCTTGTCATTCACCGAGGATTGCGACAGGCCGCCTGCCACAGGGTAGGCCTGGAAGAGCGCCGCAGCCAGATTCGCCGCGCCCAGGCCGAGGAGTTCCTGTCGTGCGTCGATTTCATAGCGGTTCTGCGCTGCGAGGGCGCGCGCCGCCGACACACTTTCCACATAGGCCAGGAGCATGCACGCGAACGCCAGCGGGATGACACCATCCACATCGCGCACCCGCAATCCGGGCATGTGGAAGTCGGGCAGGCCTTTTGGCAACTCGCCCACTACTTTGAACCCGAGCGCACCGAGTGAGGTGAATGAAAGCACGATGATGGAAGCAATCACCACCAGAAGCGCGACAGGACGACCGGGCAGAAATTTCTCGCCCAGCAGCAGCAACACCAGCGCGACGAGACCAAATGCCAGCACGGCCAGATTAGTATCAGGGATCTGGCCCCAGAGGATGGCGATGCGCTCAAAAAAATGTTCTCCGCCCCCTTTGACACCGAACAGCTTGGGCAACTGCGTCATAGCGATCGTCAGTGCCGCGCCAGCCTTGAAGCCGAGCAGAATGGTCTCGCTGATAAAATTGACCAGCGAACTCAATCGCAGCAGCCACGCCAGCAGACACATGCAAGCCATGACAAAAGCGGTTAACGCCGCAATGTCTGCCCAGCGTGTCGGATCGCCCTCCGCCATGCCCGCGACCGTGGTGCCGACCAGCATGGAAATCGCGGAAGTAGGACCGATTGCCAGCTGTCGTGACGAACCGAAAAGCGCATAGAACAGACCACCGACGAGGTAGCAGTAGATGCCATACTGCGGCGGCAATCCGGCAAGCGACGCATACGCCAGCGACACCGGTATGCCATAGGCAGCAAGGGTGACACCGGCGATGGCATCCTTCGCCAGCCACTTCGGCTGATACGAGGCCAGCCACTGAGCCGGAGGGAAAGCGGCGCGCCAGCCGCTGACTGGAGCGCCACGATCAAGCTTGCTCTTCGATTGTGTTTCTTCGGGCATGGAATTTCGGGTTTGAAATTTTTCCATCAGCGCTTTGACGCGACGGCGGGATTTGATATGTCAATTGACCGATGATCAGAACTTCATCCCGATGGAGAAAACGAAGGTCGGATCGGTCCAGCCCCAGTTGAAGACATAGGTGGTGAAATCCACGTCCTTGATGGTGAACCCGAGAAGGAAGCCGCGCTGGATGTCGAGTTCCGATTGAAACACCCGGCTTCGTTGCCCCACCAATCCCACCCACATCCAATCAGTCGGAGCCCAGGTCAGCTCGGACCACAGGTAGAGAAAATTGTTTTCCGAATCCCGCGCATCGAAGACGAACTCGGTCTCGTTGGTGAATTCAATCGATCCCCGGCTCAACCCCAGCCGCCAGCCGGGTGCGATGCCGCGCGTGTGACCAAAGACGCCGCCCACCATCGGCGTGAAATCGAGGACGAGCTTTCCTCCGACGCTTAAGTTGTATCCCACCCACAGCGATGCCGTGTCGAGGTTCTCGTAATTGTACCGGGCTTCCAGGTGCAGCCAGTCTCGATCGGCCAACAGCACGGGCGAGAGATAATCCTTGTCGTCGGGAATGACGTAGCCGGACACGAATGCCTCGAAGGACCACTCCGTTGTTTTATCTTCCTCAAAGACTGGAGCAACGGGTTGTTTTGCCGAGTTTTTCGTCGCGGCGCTCTGGCCGGATGCAAGGCTGACGGTGAAGACAGCGGCGGCGGTGATTGAAAATAAGTGGCGCATGAGACTATCCTCCCAGAGCGATGGTGAGCGCGACCAGGCCACTGCCGAGAAGCATCATTGACAGCCCCATCCTCAGCGGATGATGCTGTGCATAGCGCCCGAGCGAATATCCCGCGATGAACAGCATGATCAACGCGATGCCGTTCGACACTCGCAATGCCTCCAGCGCATTTTTCATAAACATGAAGGGGATGACGACTGGAAAGGTGGCGAGGAAGCACAGGAGAAAAACGCCGACTGCCCCGAGGTAGTCATCCTTGCCCAGGCGAGGCACGGCAGGCAGATCGGAGATCTGATCCAGTTTCCGGCGCAGGTTTTCAAAATCATCGTCGCTCATGACTTGTCCGACGACGGGTGGTAGCGCATCGGAAATGATGGCACGCGTCGCGAGAGGATTCGTGGTGCGTCGCAGGGATCGCAAGATGGCCAGTCCATGGGCTCGCTGTGTCAGATTGCTCACCAAATAAATGACCCCATCGATCAATCCCCACGCGACGTTGCACCCGATGGCGCCGATCAGCATGGTATTCACGGCCTCCTTCCCGGACTCGGCGGCGCTCATGGCACAGGTGAAAGAGAGTGCCATGATCAGGCCAAAGAGCACTTCTGATATGCGCTCGATGGGATCGAGCAGGCGTTTGCGTGGTTTTGACGGACTGTTCGTGGTCATGGTGATGAAGTCTGCCCGGAACTTGGTGTTGAGTTTACCGTCTGGTGGGCTGCCGGCGGCAACAGATAAAGCAGCATCGCGAAGATTAGGTAAACCATCAGAGCCAGCACCCCGACGAACCACGCGGAGCGGCCGCCGTTGGTGACGAGCGAGGCGGTCAGCGTTGCGATCAGCATCATCACAACCGCGCCGGGCCAGAACCGCAGATCCATCGGCGTCGGTCCCATCACATAACTGAGGAGGACAAGCACAGGCGCCACGAAGAGCGCGATTTGCGAGGCGCTTCCGAGAGCGATGCCGACACTCAGATCCAGCCGGTTCTTGCGCGCACCGGAGAAGGCTGAGGCCATCTCCGCCGCACCACCGACGAGCGCTACAACGATGAAACCGACGAACGCCTGTGACATCCCGAGCGACAGCGCCGCCTCCTGCACGGACTCGACGAAGATCTCGCTGACGAGCGCGACGAGAAGCGTGATGCCCGCTAGTGTCGCCAGTGCCGTCTTGATCGGCCACGGTTCCTCTCCCACTTCATCGTGCGTCTCGCTGGCGAAAAGCTCGCGGTGCGTCTTGAGGGAAAACAACAAGCCCAGCGCATACGCACTGATAAGCAGGACCGCGAGGCCCACGCTCAGCTTGTTCGTGAATGCCGTCACGGATGCGGAGTCGGCCCCTGCGATGGCGGACGGCACTGCCAGCGCGATGGTAGCGAGAAAAAGAAGTCCAGCCTGCATCCGCGCATTCACCCGGTTGAACTCCTGTGTGTGGTGTTTCATTCCGCCGAGAAGGAACGATGCACCGAGCATGAACAACGTGTTGGTGACGATCGCTCCGGCGAGAGACGCCTTCACGAGCATGTATTCTCCCGCCCGCAATGCGGTCAGCCCGATGACCAACTCGGTCAGGTTGCCGAGTGTCGCGTTGAGCAGGCCGCCGACCGCGTCGCCCGTCTTGGCGGCGACGGATTCGGTGGCATGGCTCAGAAGCGCGGCCAGCGGAATGATCGCGAGCACCGAGAGCACGAACAGCAGCGTGGATGCATGGGGAGCTGCCTTCTCAGCGATGAAAACGACCGGCACGACAGCCAGCAGCCAGAGCAGAGGATTGTGCCGGATCTCTTTGAGCAGGACATTCATGGTGTCAGGCAGGCGGCGCACTTTCGCGGTGGAGGCCAAAGATTCTCATGAAGACGGCGAAGAACAGACCCGTGGACAGTCCGCACATCAGGATGCCGGTCAGCGCCTCCACTCCGCCGACGAGGCGCCACTCTTTTGGCAGCACGAGGTCGCCGTAACCGGTTGTGGTGTAGGTCACGGCGCTGAAATAGAAAGCAGATGCGAGATCTGGCAGAGCGCCATCCCATGCATAATGGAAGGCCCAAACGGCGATTTGGAGCAGATGCACGAGAACGGTCCAGCCAGCGAGGCGGATCAACATCCATGTCGCCTGCCAGAACTGTCGCGTTCCGCGCTCCATCCGCACAGGCATCCAGCGAAAGGCTGCGGTGAGTCCCATCGCGTGGATCGCCACGCAGAGAGCCATCAGGCTGAAAGCGATGAGGAGTTTCGAGGGCATGATCTGTCTCCTGGAGAGGGGCTGCGGTTCAACTTTGCGCTTCCGCTGCGACAGCGGGCGGCGAGTCGTCCAGCACAGCCGCAGGATCTAACTCGGCTTGCGGCGCATCCACGACCAGCGGGACTGCGGAAACGGCGGGCGAGGTTCGCGGCGCTCTCTTGCGTTTGACCGAGGGGCGACGCTTCGACGGTGCTGGCTCATGCGAGGCGCTTTTCGCGGCTGCGCAGAATTCCGCACCGACTTTCCTTACCGAGGCCGCAGACTTTCCGTTGGCTTTGCTGATACTCTCCTCGAACGCTTTCTGCAGGACCTTCATTTCCTTTCGCGCGGCCTTCGCCGCTTTGCGGGCGAGCTTGAATGCCTTCCTGGCTTTTTTGAGCGACACCTTCGCCGCGTTTGCCGTGGATTCCGCAGCTTCCGCTTTCCAGACAGCCGCTTCCAGCCGCACGCTGACGGCTTTGGTTTCGGACGGCAGCGTCTTGCCGGCAGACTTTGTTTTCTTCACCGGTTTCATCGGTTCACGGTTTGGTTGGATGTTGTTGGTTCAGGAAATCCTCCATGTCGCCCGCGACGGATGTGAAGCGGTTGCTGCCCGCGATGAGATCCGCACGCCGCCACTCCTTCGGGTAAATGCGCTGCCAACCAACCGCTGGCAGCCGACGGGTTGGACGACTTGCTGAACTCCAGGTGGCAGCAGTCGTGTTCATGTGTTTTCGGCTATTTGCCGCTGTTGAGTAGCTTTTTAGCCGCAGCGAGCTCCTTCAACTTCTCCGGCCCGACGTTGGGATACTGAAGATCGAGCGAGGCGAGGCCGTCGATGACCGCTCCAGCGACGACTAGCCGGGTGAACCACTTGTTATCAGCCGGCACGACATACCACGGAGCCTCGGCGGTGGAGGTGTGGCGGATCATGTCCTCGTAGGCCTCCTGGTATTCATCCCAGTGACCGCGCTCCTTGCAATCGGCCGAGGAGAATTTCCAGTTCTTCTCCGGATTCTCGATGCGCTCCATGAAGCGCCTCTTCTGCTCGTCCTTCGAGACATGGAGGAAGAATTTCCGGATCAGCACGCCATTGCGGCTGAGGTAGCGTTCAAAGGCGCGGATGTCCTGGAAGCGCTCCTTCCAGACGTTCTTCGTGACGAGCTTCGGCGGGAGCTTCTGGCCCATGAGCAGTTGTTCATGCACGCGCACGACGAGCGTCTCCTCGTAGTAGCTGCGGTTGAAGATGCCGATGCGTCCGCGCTCCGGCAGGTGCTTCTGGCAGCGCCAGAGGTAATCATGGTCGAGGTCTTCGGAGGTGGGTGCCTTGAACGAGGCCACCTGGCAGCCCTGCGGATTCACGCCGCTCATCACATGCTTGATGGCACCGTCCTTGCCGGCGGCATCCATCGCCTGGAAGATCAGCAGCACGGCCCACTTGTCCTGCGCGTAGAGCATGTCTTGAAGCTCGGCCAGCGCCTCTACCCCCGTTTGAAGTCCTTCCTTGGCACGCGGCTTGTCCTCGGAATCAAGATGCAACGTGTCGCCGGGATCGATGTCCTTTAGGCGAAATTTATCGCCATTCGTGATGCGAAAGGGCCTCGACAGATTTTTTGCAACCTTCTCTAATTTTTTCAAGTTCATGGCTGGAGCATTGATTGAGGTTCTTGAGAATTGACGGAAATCCGCAAATCGGACGCTTCGGGGCTGCTACCTGTTCTGCAGGCGCTGCTTATAGACATCCAGGAGATTCTTGATGCGCTGCTTCGCATCCAGTCCCGCAGTGCGGCTCAACCAGGATGCAATACTCTCCGCGGACGACTCGATCTGCTTCACCTCGGGAGTTGCTCCCATTTTGTCGAGCAGGGCCAGCACCTGGCTTGATGTATCAAAAAGCGCCTGATCCCAAAGCTCTGGTTTCCCTGCGGCACCGAGTGCGACCACATCCGCCCATTTGCCATCGCGACAAAGGAGGAACATGCGGGGCTGAACAGTCATGTCGCCAGGTGCCACGCCGTTCTGCACCGCGATCAGCGGCCCGCTTTTGCCTGACTCGTCATTGAGGTTGAGGAGCTGTACGTTGGTGAAGTGATTGGTGATGGTGGGCATGGGATAACAGGGTGGGGTTGAGTGTTACTTCGATGAGCTGCGGAAATCACCGCCGAGGGCGAGATACAAGTTGGCGCGCTCACGCAGGCGGGAGGCACGGACCTTGGTCAGCTCGATTTTTGCGGCGAGATTCTCGCCGGCGAGGCGCAGAATGGTGAACATGTCGGTCTGCCCTTGGTCGAGTTGCGCGCGGCCAAACTTCACCGAGTCGGCGCTGCTGGCGACCATTTCGGCCAGCGCGCCTTCGCGCTTGCGCAGGTAGTAGTCCGCCGCAAGTGCATCTTCCACGTCCTCGAAGGCGCGCAGGGCGACACCGTGATAACTCGCCACAGCCGCTTTCTGTTCGGACGTGCGGATGTCCTGCGCCGCCTTGAGTTCGCCGCCGAAAAAGATCGGCTGAGTGACGCCGGAAGCCAAGCTCCAACTGACGGACTCAAGCACGCCAACCGTGTCGAGCTGCGCGCTGCCCATTCCTCCGGTGACGCTGATCGCAAAGCGCGGCAACCGTGCGGTGCAGGCTTCGTTGGTGCGGTGGAAGGCGGCGGCAAAGCGGCGCTCTGCGGCGATGAGATCGGGCCGACGCTCGAGGATCTCCGAGGGAAGACCAGAGGGAACGGAACCCGGAGTTCCCGGGAAGGAGCGCCGCACCGAGAGTTTACCGGCAGGATAGTTGCTCGTGACGACCTCGATGGCGCGGATGGCCTGCGCACGCGCCATCTGCGCGGAGTAGAGCGCATCCTTCGCCCCCGCCGTGCGCGACTTGATCTGCGAGTATTCAAAGTCGCTCGCGTGGCCCTGCTTCTTGCGATCGTCGGTGAGCTTCATGTACTCCTGGTAGAGTTCGAGCGTCTCCTGCGCATTCGCCTCCTGCTGCGAGGCCTCAATGGCTGAGAAATACGCCCGTGCCACGGCGGCGGCGAGCGACTGGCGCGCGAACTCGTAGTCCGCTTCGAGCGCGGCACTGTCAGCTTTGGCCGCAGCCTTCTTCGAGCGCACGCGGCCCCACACATCCGCCTCCCATGAAGCGCCAATGCCCACGCCATACACCCAGCGCTGCGAAGATGAATCCAAGGTGCGGGTGTCGCCGGAGCCACCGCTGGTATCCACCCCCAGTCCACCAAGTGTCGCGGGGTCGATGCTTCGGCCGAGGTCGCCGCGATATTCATTGCCCTGCCTTTCACCCAGGATCTTGAGGCCTGCTCGCGGGTACAACGATGCGGCGGCCACGCGTATCGCCGCGCGCGAGGCTTCCACAAGCGCAGCTGCGGAAGCCAAGTCAGGATTCCTAGCGACTGCGTCTTCGACGATGCGCGTCAGTTGTGCATCACCAAAGGTGTTGATCCAGCCTGGCACCACCGCACTACTGCGTGAGGAGCCGCTCCACTTGCCGGGGATCTTGGACTGCGCTCTTTCAGTGAGAATGTCGGAGCCCGTGGGCGGTTCCTTGATGGTACAACCGGCGAGGACGACGCACACCGAGGTGCCGATTAAAGTGCGGGTTTTCATGCGGGCTGGATCTTAATGAAGCTTGAAGACGAACCAGTCAATTTTAGTCGAGAGGCGGACGAAGACCTTGCGGATGATGTGCAGAATCTTGCCTTTCTCGGTGTAGATGGCACCTGCGCCTCGCGCTCCGGCGGCGAGGAAAATTTCACGATCCCTGGGCTCCACCAGCAGCCGCACGGCGATGCGCTGCTCCGGCGCGGAGACTGGCGCGGTGTTTGGCAGGTTGCCGCTGATCGGCATCTGGCCCTGCGCCGTGGCCCACAAGATGGAGTCCACCTTGCACTTGATGATGCGGCCAGGATGCGTCTTCACAAAGATTTCAGCCTCGTTACCCGGCTCCACATAGCGAAGCTCGTTCTGGTGAAAAAAGGCGATCACCCACGGATCATCTTCCTCGATAAAACTCATCACGGGCGCGAGCGGCAGCTGCACCGCGCGCACGCCGGGGCGCAGCGCGAGATTGGCCACGCGGCCATTGGCTGGTGCGAGATGCGTCGTACCGTCGAGGTCGTACTTCGCGTTGCCGAGGTCGGCCTCTGACTTGGCGATCAGCGCCCTGGCCGTGGCGATTTCGTCGATCTCACCCGTCGCGGTGCGCGCGGCGAGCTTCTGCTTCACTTGCGACTCCGTGGCATCTGCCGCAAGCAGTTCGCTTTCGAGATTTCCCTCTTCGGCCTGCGCCTGCTCGAGGTCCGCACGCTTTCCAGCGCCGGTGGAGACGAGCTCAGTGAACTGCGCGACGCGCTTCTTCGCGAGGTCGATCCGCGGCACGAGTGCAGCCTTCTTCGCCGCCGCGTTCTTGAGCTGATCGTCCAACCCTCTCTCGGTGGCCTGGGCGGTCACGAGCTTGACCTTGTTTTGCTCGAGCATCGCCTCCGCAGCCTTCACCGCGAGCTGGAACGGTTCCGGATCAATCTTGAAAAGCACATCGCCTTTCTTGATCGGCCGGTTGGGCTCGATCGGCACCTCAGTGACCTGTCCGTTCACGCGCGGGACGATCGGGATCACGTAATTCATCGTCCGCACATCGCTCGACGATGGCGCGACGATGTTCATGAGCAGGATGATGATCGCCAGGGCGATGATGGGGATCGTCACAACGATGACCTGGCTGGTGATGTTCCAGGGCAGCCACTTCTTCTTGAAGAAGATCAGCCAGACGAAAAACGAGTAGATGCCAAGCAAGATGAGTTCCATTACGCATTCCCTCCCTTGGTGTTGAGGTTCTTCTCGCTATCCACGACATTTGCCTCCGCACCGTGGTGTCCAAGCGATTCATCCACGTCCGTGCCATAGGCCATCTTGTACAGCACCGGCTTGGAGTAAGCCCAGAGCCACGCGAGGGGCCAGAGCAGTCCGCCAAAGCAAAGCGACAACAGGCAGAGGCACTGGATCGCGCCGGTCTGCGGATGCTTCTTCTTGTGGGCGATCTTTTCCGGAAGGATGTGTACCAGCCAGAAAACGGCGATGCCGATGATCGGCGCGATGATCAGCACCACCCACGCAATGGCGTTGGCGATGGAGTCGAGGGTTTCGCCCTGGAACATGGAGGCGTGCGCACGGACCGGGCTTCCAAACAGAATCACGAGCGCCATGCTCGCCATCATCGACCGCCTCGCTTCGAATCGGAACTGCAATCGCTTCATGGAAATACGGAAGCGGGGAGTTCCCCCTCTGGCAAATGCCTTCGTCCGTCATGACAAGCCTTGTTGATGAATGCACAAGAGAGGGCGGATTGCCCCAAAAGATTCTGCAGTTAGATCTCGCCCGTCCGCGCTCCTTTCGATCACGGTCCCGTGAACGGCATTCTCGGCGGCGCGGTGTCTCACATGAGTTGCACTTCCTCGGGCGTGAGGCCGCAGGCTTGGTTGATGCGAGGTCGCTGAGGGTGCGTTCGAGGATTAGCGTTTCTAGGCTCCTTTCAAGGCGTAAAGCAGCATCTCGATGCCAAGGGAGAGCTGGAGCACGCCGAAAACGGATCCGAGCACGCGCAGAGCCGTAGGACTGAGCACGCGGAGAATTTGTGGAGCGAAGCACATTGCCAGCCAGTCAAGGAGCATCATTCCGACGGCGAGGCCGGCCATCTGAATGAGCGCACTGGTTTGCGTGAAATGTGCGGCAAACAAGATGAGCACGCCGACCGCATACGGCGGCACCAAAGTGGGAAAAGCGAGCGGAGTGATCGCGAGATCACGTTCACCTCCTTCGCTACTGCCGGCAGCAGCGGTTCCTAGAATCGCCTGGAGCGAGGCTATGCTGAGCAGCAGCCCCGCTGCTGCTGCAACGGCCTGTGGCGATGCGCCCCACGACTTCATGATGATGTGACCAAAAAGGACGGCGAGCACGAGTGCGATCATCGCGATAAACACAGCCTTTCGTGCAATGGGTCCTTTTGCCTTTGCCGAGACGGTTTCTGTGAGCGCGGCGAAAGTGGGCACCACCTTGAGTGGGCCGGTCATCATGAATAAAAGGACAAAAAGTTGCTTCAGCGGAAGGTCGGGAGAGGTCATAAGAGCAGGGTGATTAGAAGTTCCAGAACACGGATGCCTGAACCGTGGTCCAGTTGTCGAGATCACCGCCCGCGCGCTCGCGCAACCCGTCTCCGGGGAAGGCGATGCCCGCGACGCCGAGGAAATAGAGATTGCGCGAGATGGCCCAGCGCACGCCGAGGTTCAGCTCCTGCGCGTAGTCGGAGCTGCCGGCCGATTCGTTCGCGAGGAGCCAGAAGTAATCGAAGGTGAGGGAGAGCTTCGGTGTCGGCGCGACATTCAAGCGGATGCGATGGCTGTTGAGGTTGGTGTTGCTCACCACCTTTTTGGCGTTCACGCCCTGCACCCAGGTGTCCAGCCCGCTGGATAGCTGGTTATCGAACCGCTCATAGGTCTCAGTGCTCGGATCATCGCCGCTGAAGCTGGCGTAGCGATAGCTGAGGTTCGGCGTCCATGGCAGCGAGGCGAACGTGTAACCAGCGCGCACATAATAGGCACGTGCGTTCCATTCGGCATCCTGATGCGTCTGCCACGCATGCTCACCGAACAACTCCAGCCCTTTGACACCAAGCAGGTTCGAGGAACCGAGCCGCGCATCAAAGGTCTGCAATCCCTCGCGTGGGACAGAACCATAGGAAGTGGGAAACACGGTATCCGACTCCGGTGATTCGTAGTAGAGCACGGAGGCTTCCAATCCCTTCGGCGACGTGTAGGCGAGATTCACACCCGCGTAGGTGCTGTTGCTGTCGAGATAATCGATCTCCGCCGGATCGAGGTAGAAGCCTTCGAGGCGCAGGTTCTTCCACTGCAATTTGCCAAGCACGGTCATCTCATAGGCCGTGCGCGGATTGAGGTAGAGCGCGGGATACGGCCCCGCATTCGCCCCAGCGGCAAAGCGAGAGAATAGAAATCCGTCGTTGAGCTGCCAGTTCTGCTGCCCGGCGGAGAAGTTCGCGCTCCAGTCGGAACCGGGCGCACCGATGACGAAACCCGCATACAAATCCTCCAACCGCGTCATCTCGCGTGTGTCGGAGCGGAACAGATCTTGCCCCGTGGAGAACGAGGTGAGGAAGGTGCCCGCGCCATAGACCCACACCGGGGATTTGCCGAGCCGCGTGATACCGGCGAGTCCGTATTCCGCACTCGTCTCGAACCACGATGCGCTCTTACCGCTGGCCGCATCCAGCGCAATGGGACTGCGCGAGGTGAACGCACGTGCATCGCCGAACCAGGGATGGAAGTCGTTGTAGAAACCGAGGCCGCCGTCGAGTTGCAACCGCAGGAGCGTCCGCTCGTCTTGATAGAGGACCGGAAAATCACCGCCATGTCCGGCCAGCATGCCTTTCGGCCCGGCGGCGCGATCCTTCGGCCCCAATTCAATCGTGACAGCGAGTACCACATGGCCCGCGCGATCCGAATCGAAGACCTGATAGGCCGCTGATGTCACGAAGCCCAGTGCGCGGAGCCGTTGCAAGTCCACCTCTGCCGTTTGCACGGTGAACGGAGTGCCTGCGCTCAGTCCGAGCGATTTCTCAATCTGCCGCCGCGCCTCCGCATCGCCGCCAGTGATGCCCGCGCTTCCTTTGAGATCGAGAAACACCAGCGCGAGCGGAAGGCCCTCGCTTTCAGCCGGCGGCAACGGCGTGCGCACCACGCCGGGACGCGGCGTGTCGGAAGCGGAGGAACGCGGCAACTCCTCCGCAACAACGAACGGAGAAAACAAGAGCAGGGCGAACAACCCGGCTGGAAGACAAAGGTAAAAATGGGTGTGCATGGGGTCGTCAGTGGAGATCAACGCGCCCGCCCTAGCAGCCGGGACAGCGTGCTGTAGTTGGTGATGCCGGAAACCGCACCGGCGATCAATCCGGCGATGGCCGCCGCTCCGAAGGTGCCGACGGTGACATTCGGGAACATCTTCTGCCAGAGCACGCCGAGGATCACGATGAGACCAAAGGCATAGATGGCATTCTTCACCGCCAGCCAGCCCACCCGACCCCAGGTGACGCCCGGCAGATGTTTGCGGTGCGCGTTGAAGCCGAGCAGCGTGAAGAGCACCGCGAGAATCACAGCGGTGAAAACCGCGTGCCCGATGACGGTATCATTGCCGGAGGTGATAGAGTCGGCGGTGATCAGGTGCGCGTCCTTTCTGCGCACCATGAAGTAGTTGATGACGCCGTTGATCACGGTGTTCACACCCGCCTGGATCATGGAGGCTTTGACGATGTCGTTTTGAGCGGGTGCGGCCACGAGGTTTGATGAATGGGGCGGCGTCCTGGTTTGCTCTCAGGACGCCGCTGTATTTTTGGATCAATCTTCCGTGGGCATCTTGCTCTTGTAGCTGCCGCCACCGTTCACATCGAGCTGCACGCCGGTGATCCAGGCTGCCGCCGGTGAGAGCAAGAAGTTGAAGGCATACGCGATGTCATAGGGTGCGCCGCGCCGCTTCATCACGAAGGACTCCGCCAGACGGCGCAGCATCTCGGGATCATAGCCCGCCTTCAGCGTGGCCTCACCATTGTCCACGGAGCCGATCACGATCGAGTTGGCGCGCACATGCGGGCCGCTCATCGCGGCGATGCTCTTGCTCATGTGCAACAGTGCGGCCTTGGCATTGCTGTAGGAGATGAACTCGGGTGAGGGAGTCGTGCCGACGGCGGAGCCGGAGAAGGTGACGGAGGCGTTCTCCTGCTTCTTCAGATGCGGCAGGCAGAGCTTGGTGAGGCTGTAGGCGCTCACGGTATTGAGCAAATACGACTTCATCATGTAGTCCATGGTCACTTCCCAGAGCGGCGTGTATTCACCCCATCCCACGTTGTTGATGAGCGCTGTGATCTTGCCGAACTTCTTCAGCGTGGCATCCACCAGCGCCTGCTGCTCGACTTCGTTGGTGACGTCGGTTTTGATCGCCAGCGTTTCCTTGCCGGTTTCCTTCGTCACCTTGCTCGCTACGATTTGCGCGGTTTCGAGGTTGAGGTCGGAGATGACGACATTGGCTCCGGCAGCGGCGAGCACTTCCGCCGTGGCACCGCCGATGGCACCGCCGGCTCCGGTGATGATGACGACGTAATCGTCGAGCGAGAACGGTGACTTGAGTCTTTGATAGGGATCGTGAGGCATGATGGGAATGAGTGTTGGGTTGTTTTCTTTGGATAGAAGCGATCAGTCGAGTTCCTGCACGCCTCCGCCGGAGACAGTGAGCACCTGGCCACTGACCCACTCAGCGGCGGGCGAGCAGAGGAAGAGCGCAGCATTCGCGATGTCGGAGGGCTCGCCAAGACGGCCCATCGGCGTGTGCTTGAGCATCGCCTTCTCGATGTCCGGCGTGAGCACCGAGGCCAGCGCCTGAGTCTTGATCGCACCCGGCGCGATCGCGTTGACGCGAATCTTCTTCGGCCCGAGATCGAAGGCCATGTTGCGCGTGAGGTGGTTCGCCGCCGCTTTCGATGAGCCGTAGGAAGTCATGCGCTGATTCTTGTTTTCGCCAGCCATGGAACTGATCATCAGGATGGCACCACCGCCCGCCTTCTCGATGTGCGGCGCACAGATCTGGCACAGGCGGAAGATGGAAAACACGTTCAGCTTGTAGGCCCAGGTGAAGTCATCCATCGGCATGTCGAAGGGCTTCGGCCCGCCGCCGCCCGCGTTGTTGACGAGGATGGTGACCTTGCCAAACGCTTTCACGGTCTCGTCCACCATCGCTGCGAGCGCCACGTCGCTGGTCACGTCGCAGGCGATGCTGGTCGCCTTGCCGGCTGCGGCGTTGATGCCGTCGGCCACCTTTGCTGCCGCTTCTGCCGTGCGGTCGCTCACCATCACCGCCGCGCCAGCCTTGGCAAAGGTCTCCGCGATGGCCCGTCCAATGCCCGCACCGGCTCCGGTGACGATGGCCACGTGGCCGCTAAGATTGATCATGTCTTTGAAGTTCGCGCTCATGTCTTTTTCTTCTTGGGTTTGGTTGGGGACTTGGGTTTGCGGGAAGGCTTGCTGGCACGCGGCCTGCGCGTGATGGAAGAGGATTTCTTTTTTTTGGTGCGCCGAACCGCTTTCTTGTCAGCGAGCAATGCCTCGATGATCCGCGAGGCGCGCAACATCTCGTTCAGAATGCGCAGCGAGAATCCCTCGCCGAAATGATCCGCGCAGGCCTTGGTGATGCGCAGGCCCTGCTTGGGCACATCCTCGATCCATCCGCGCTTCTTCAGCTCGGCAATCTTGCGCCTCACAGTCTCGCGCGGAATGCCCGTGGCGCAGCTCATGGAGTAGGCGTTGCAGCCATCAAAGTCGTCCCAGAGTGCTGGATCACCCTGAATGACCCGCATAGGCTCGTTCACCGCCTTCTCAGGCGAGAAAAAACGCGTCGTGTTGTGATGCGAGATCTCCCCCAGCACGATGACCGTCGCCAGATCGCCCTCAAATGCCCGGTAGATGTCATTCAGGTAGCGCAGGAAAAAGTGCGACATGTGCAACCGCACCTCGCCCCGGTGCGTTTCGTAGCACTCCTTGGAGAACAGCAGGTCGGTTGAATCGGTAGCAGCCATGGGAGCGAAAGAGTTGATGATGAAACGCTCCCATCGCTACTTTGGCTAATTCTTTGATTTTCCAGATTACCCACTTTGGGCACTGCCGAGAATCAATCGAAGGCCACAGATGGCTGCAACTCTTCGCCACACGACAGCTAGGCTCTGTTACCAGTCGGCGCGACGGACGCTTCAAAACACGATGTTGAAGCCCACCGCCGCGCTGCTTGCCTCCAAGCGGTCGCCCGCCGCCTGCGCGGGGAAATGCGTCGCGAGATTGTGATGCGCGATTTCGCCGAGCACGGTCACCAGCGCCAGATCGCCCTCGAAGTGCTGGTAGAGATCACGCAAATAGCCGACAAAAAAGTGCGACATCAGCAGGGAGATCTCTCCTTGGTGACGGAGATAGGAGTCCAGCGGGAAGGGCGCGGCGCGTGTGGCGGAAGCCGGCATAGGTTCGGGCACCTGCGGTTGATGAAAATACGGGTGTCGCTTTCAGGCGGCAATCCGCAAACTGCCCAAAATGGGTTCTTCTGTCAGCGAGGGAAGTGATGGGGTGGCAGATGGATTCACAGAATTTTGTCTCGCCACGTACTCTCTGGAGCGCCAGACTTGTGCGTGTGGATATGCGCGGTTGTGTGTCCGCTCTCAAACGACCTCACCCTTCCCATCGTCATGAAAAAGGAGACCACCGCCAAAGTGCCCAAACCGGCCCAGGTTGAAATCAAGGCGCGCAATGAGAAGAAGACGCGCACCCAGGGCAAGCGCGACTCTCGGGGCTGAGTCCAGAAACGGGTGGGGGCGATGTTCCAGCGATCATGAGTCTGAAAAGCAAAATGACAGGTGCTTGGCGGGCGCTGGGGCCCAAGCGGAAATGGTTTGTGGCCGCGTTCGTGGTGCTGTCACATGTGGCCGGGGCGATCAGCTCGGTGAAGGCGATCATGGACACGCGCACCTCGCAGGGGGCGATCGCGTGGGCGGTGTCGCTAAACACCTTCCCCTACATCGCGGTGCCGGCATATTGGGTCTTCGGCAGGAGCGAGTTCCAGGGCTATGTGACGGCGCGAAGGATGGATCTGCTGGAGACGGGCGGCGCGGCGCGGGCGTATGTGGACCGGCTGGTGAAGGAGAATCTGGTCGCTTTTCCCGGCCGCAAGGAGGCGTTGCTGGTGGAGAAGCTGGCGAAGCTGCCCTACACGCAGGGCAATGAGGTGGAGCTGCTGGTGGATGGCGAGGCGACGTTTGACTCGATCTTTGCCGGCATCGGGCGCGCAAAAGAGTATGTGCTGGTGCAGTTTTACATCCTGCGTGATGACAAGCTGGGCGGCGAGCTGAAGTCACGACTGATCGAAAAGGCGAAGACCGGTGTGCGCTGCCTGCTGCTCTATGACGAGATCGGCTCCCACGGTCTGCCGCGCCGCTACCTGGACGAGCTGAAGGCCGCCGGGGTGAAGGTGGCGGCATTCAACACGACAAAGGGATCCACGAACCGGTTCCAGATCAATTTTCGCAACCATCGCAAAATCGTCATCGTGGACGGCAGCGAGGCTTGGGTGGGCGGCTTGAATGTGGGGGACGAGTATATGGGGCGTGATCCGAAGTTCGGCGACTGGCGTGATACGCATCTGCGGCTGGCAGGTCCGGTGGTCCCTTGTGTGCAGGTGGCGTTTGTCGAGGACTGGCACTGGGCGACGGAGGAGACGCCCAAGCTGCGGTGGGAGACACGTCCCGCCGCCTCCGGCGCATCGCTGCCGGTGCTGTGTCTGCCGACGGGCCCAGCCGATCCGATGGAGACGTGCACGCTGTATTTTATCGATCTGATCAACCGGGCAGAGCGACGGTTGTGGATCGCCAGCCCGTACTTTGTCCCGGACGAGCAGTTCATCACCGCGCTGAAGCTCGCCGCGCTGAGAGGCGTTGAGGTGAAAGTGCTGATCCCAGACAAGACGGACAACCATCTCGTGCAGTTCACCGGCTGGTCGTATCTGGAGGAGCTGGAGAAGGCGGGCATTCAGATGTGGCGGCATCAGAAGGGCTTCATGCATCAGAAGGTCATCGTGGTGGATGACCACTGCACGATCGGGACGGCGAATTTCGACAACCGCTCCTTCCGCCTGAACTTCGAGATCACGATGGAGGTCGCCGATCCGGCCTTCACCGCGCAGGTCGCGGCGATGCTAGAGCGCGACTTTACGGACGCGCGCCAAAGCAAGGCGGCGGATGTGCAATCGCGCGGCTTCTGGTTCCGCTTTGCGACCCGCGCGTGCAGGCTGCTCGCGCCGGTGCAGTGAACAGAATTGGCCCGGTGAAGAGGTGAGCGCGGCAGCAGACTGTGGCCGGGGTCAGTGCCCCCGGGACCTCCCGGCTCAATGAGCCAGCCTACAGAATGAACAGACTGTAGCCGGGGTGCGAGGGAAAAAGATTCTGCATTTAGCTCTCGCCAGTCCGCGTGATTTTTGGTGAAATCCCTCCTGCACTTTGGTGCCGCCATGAAACACAAGCGTCATGAGGAAGCTGCTGCGGCAGCACTTGCGCCGGGAGGTGAGAAGAAGGGGTGCATCCAGGAGACGCGGAAAGCGAGGGACTTGGAGAAGAGGAGACAGGGAGGCGCGGGCAAAGACGAGGGCAGTGCGGATGAATGCAAGGCAAGCGCGAACAAAAAGCGGCCCAAGGCACCGCTGCCGCGCAGGGCGGTGTGCGTGGCGCGTGGGTTCCTCCAGCCGGTGTGTTCTTATCTTCACCTATTTCTGCCCTGGCTGCGGCGTCTCAAGGGCTGGTCGCTCGATGACGTGGCGACCATCACTCATCTGGACAAGAGCTATCTGTGTGACCTGGAGAATCGGAAGGAGTCCAATCCCACGCTCGATGTGATCTCGCGTCTGGCCGCCGCCTTCGGTCTGAAGCTTGATCATTTCCTCAAGCAGATGGTGCGCTTCGCCACCGTTCGGGGGTTGTTGAAGGGCCCCGGAAACCGGTCACTGGCCGGTTCTACAGCAGCGACGCTGCCTTCGCTGTAGCTCGGGTCAGTGACCCAGGTCAGGCGTTCAAGCGAGATTTTTCAACAAGCTGTCAGGCACATTTCGTGCCAAATGTCGGGCGGAAGTGTTGGTTCTAGGCCAATGGCCGGTCACCGGGAAGAGGGTAGGCTCGCTCCATGACCGCGACGCCCTCACCCGCCAGCCAGACCGGCAGCTCGGGAAGTCAATTCCGCTCACCGGAAATGAGTTCCCCAAGGTCGGGAAGGGTTTTCCGGTCACCGGAAACGGGTTCCCCACTCTACCCGGCGCGTTTCCGGTCACCCGAAACGAGTTCCCCACTCTGCCCGGTGCGTTTCCGGTCACCGGAAACGAGTTCCCCACCCTGCCCGGTGCGTTTCCGGTCACCGGAAACGGGTTCCCCACTCTCCCCGGTGCGTTTCCGGTCACCCGAAACGAGTTCCCCACTCTCCCCGGTGCGTTTCCGGTCACCCGAAACGAGTTCCCCACTCTCCCCGGCGCGTTTCCGGTCACCCGAAACGGGTTCCCGACCTTGCCTACCGCGTTTCCGGTCACCGGAAATCGGTTCCGGACCGGGCCTGCCAAGCGTCCAACGGGCTGATTCTCAAGTGTTTAGCCTCGGGGCGCGAGTTTTTAACTCGTCACGCTTTCCTGCCGTGACCGCTCTCCAAAACCAGTGGCGGGTGGCCTGCGGCACACACGCGCTCCAGCTGCCGCCGTTTACCTCCCAACCCGGCGGCATGAGGACATGCCGCCCAACCTTTGTCCTCCATGAACTGGGATGAATCCGCCTGGGACCAGGGCACCTGGGACAGCCCCAGCCCGCCTCCTTTGCCTTTACTGCCAACGAAGAAACACAAAACCAAACACAAGACCATGGCCTCAAACCCAACACCGGATAACCCTGACATCGGCCGCGCTCTCGCGGACCGCATGGCGGACGGCTGCCACCTCCACGAGGTGGCAATCAACATCAAACAAAACACCGAGGTCGTCATGCGCGCGGCCAGCCTCGTCATGAAAAACGCGCAGATCGCCGTGGGCGCGGCGAAGTCGAACGTGGGCGCGATGAGCGATGCGCTGAAGCTCGTGGATGAGTCGAGCACCACGGTGCTCACCAACTGCCGTCTGCGCCTAGTGAACCTGCTGGGCCAGTTCTGGAGCCCGGCCTGGGAGGCGACGCTCTTCCCCAACCAGAGCACCGCCGTCCCCGAGAACCAGGGCCAGCGCCTCTCGCTGCTGGAGAATCTAGCGGTTTACTTCACCAACAACCCCGCCAAGGAGAGCGTGGATCTGGGTGCCACGGCGGCCCTCTGCACCGCCGCCGCCACCGCGCTCTCCGATGCGCGCCAAGCCCACGGCTCGGCCAAGACCAACCAGACGACGAAGCTGGACGAGCGCGACACGGCGCTCAAGGCGCTGCGCAAGCGCATCCGCAGCCTGATCGAGGAGCTGACCCTGCTTCTCCCAGATGACGATGCGCGCTGGGAGGACTTTGGCCTCACCATCCCGGCCAATCCAAGCGCGCCGGAGGGCATCGCCAGCATTGAGGTCACCGCACCGGGCAATGGCAAGATCCATGCCGAGTGGCCCTACAGCACGCGCATGGTCGGCACCCGCCTGATGACCAAGCGCACCACGGGCGCGACCATCGACCTCGACTTCATCAGCGCGGGCACCGTCGATGGAC
>Ga0075163_10002213_pt1 | contig 26220 bp, 24 predicted proteins | sample JI1023141ADNA_FD_71478 | JGI IMG/M metagenome (GOLD analysis project Ga0075163, IMG submission 71478) | Wastewater effluent complex algal communities from Wisconsin, to seasonally profile nutrient transformation and Carbon sequestration -... | ecosystem: Engineered > WWTP > Effluent > Algae...
CGGGCATTGTCGATCGCGATGCCGGCCGCCGCGGCCAGCGCCTCGGCGAGCACCTCGTCATCCTCGCTGAAGGGCTGACCCGAGGTCTTCTCGGTCAGGTAGAGGTTGCCGTACACCTCTTGCCGGATGCGTACCGGGACGCCGAGGAAGCTCCGCATCGGGGGGTGGTTGGGCGGGAACCCGACCGACGCCGGATGGTCGTGGATATTCTCCAGCCGGATCGGGGTGGGTTCGGATATCAGGACCCCCAGCACACCAAGGCCCTGGGGGAGCGGTCCGATTCGCTGGCGGGTGGCTTCGTCGATGCCCTCGTAGATGAACGCCTCGAGTTCGTTGCCGCGCCCGCGGACGCCGAGGGCGGCATAGCGCGCGTCGAGCAGCTCGCGGGCGGTATGAACGATGGTGCGCAGTGTGACGTCCAGGTCGAGGCCCGCCGTCACGGCGAGCATGGCGTCGACGAGGCCGCCTACCCGGTCGCGGTCCTCCGCGATCTGGGCGATGCGATCCTGCACCTCGCTGAGCAGTTCGCGGAGCCGCAGCTGCGAGAGCGCGGCGCGCAGTGGACGCGCACCTTCATCGTCAGTCGCCTGGCTCCCCTTCACTGATCCAAGTCTGGCACCGGTGCGCCCTGATGGGCAAGCACTGTCGTCAGCGCGCTCAGGGCTTGCGGGGTGCCGGACGGTCCAGCTTGGACACGAAGACCGCCGCCTGGGTCCGGCGCTGCATACCCAACTTGGTCAACAGTCGGGAGACGTAATTCTTCACAGTCTTCTCGGCGAGGAACATTCTGGCAGCGATCTGCTTGTTGGTGAGACCCTCACCCAGCAACTCCAGCAGGACGCGCTCCTGGTCGGTGAGCTCGGCAAGCGGATCCGGACGTTCGGCGCCGCTACGCAATTTGGTCATCAGGGCGGCCGCGGCGCGGTTGTCCAACAGCGATCGACCCGCGCCGACCTCCTTGATCGCATGGGCGAGTTCCATGCCCTTGATGTCCTTGATGACGTAGCCGCTGGCACCGGCCAGGATCGCGTCCAGCATCGCCTCGTCGGTGGTCAGCGAGGTCAATATCAGGCATCGCAACGAGGGCAACTGTGACAGCAGGTCGCGGCACAGTTCGATGCCGTTACCGTCGGGCAACCGGACGTCGAGGACTGCCACATCTGGCTGCAGCGAGGGGATCCGCGCCATCGCCTGCGCCACCGAACCGGCCTCGCCGACGACCTCCAGTTCGGGATCGGCACCGAGCAGCCCGATCAGGCCACGCCGGACCACTTCGTGGTCGTCCACCAGAAATACCCTGATCACCGATGCCCCTCCCGCAGGGTGTGAAACACCCCCAGGATAGCTGTGTGATCGGCTCAGTCCGGCCGGCTTGGGTGATCGGCGGTGAAAACCTCGCGCAGGGGTCTGCGCGGTGTGGGGGCCGGGGATTCCTCGCCGGCGGGCGCCACGCCTATTCGGATCAGTACCTGCGGTAGCTCCCGGCCTGTCAATGCGCGCACCACCGCGAGTCCGGAGGGCAACTCGGTCAGGTGGGTCAACGTGCAGGACGCCGCCCCGGCCATGGTGGCGTCCAACAGAACCGCAGACAAAGCCTCACCGCACCTGAGTACGTCGAGGCGGGTGTCCTCATGGGCGGACAGGACGACGATCTCGGCGCGGTCATCGCCGACCTCGGGGCGCCGATCACCGTGATGGGTGACGGGGAACTGGCGTCCCAGACCGACCCGGTCGCCTTCAGCAGACGACACCAGTGCGCTGTGCGGTATGCCGACGGCCGGATCGAATGATGATGTCCACCAGTCGAGATCCGCATGATAGGCGACGTCGTAGAGCCGGTCGGCCTCGGCGAGTGCCGAGGCTCTGACCAGTTCGGGGCGCGCACCGTCACCGAGCACATCGACGATGGCGGCGTCGCCGACGGCTTGCCGCACCGTGGACTCGAGCCGGTCCCAGTCCGGCGGGGCCGCATATGCCAGGCGGTCGGTGCGGCGCGTGCGAATGGCATGGGCCCGCTGCTTGTGGCCGTCGGTGACGAACGGCGCCGCAGTGAAGTCCAGCGATGCGATGTGCTTGTGGTCGTTCGGGTTGGGATAGTAATCGACGTTGGTCGTCCAGCCGGCCGCCCGCATCGCGACCCGCAGATGATCGAGTACCGCGCCGCAGCTCAACAGCGCCAGTCGCCCCGAGGTATCGGATTGCACCAACCGGGCCGGGTCGAGATGTAGTTCGAGCGCCTGCCCGGTGTCGATCCACCGCCACGGTTGACTGTTGTGAAAAGACGGTGCCCGACAGGCCAATTGGATGGTTTCTTCGAGCACTGCGGTACTCACCGTGGTGTGCGACATCGGCACTCCTTTCCGGCGTGATGTACCGACTCGTCAACCATCGCGCATCCGGGGCACGCCCGGAAGGGCCATAGGTCCCACATTCCGGTGTGGACGGCAGGGGCCTGCTGGGTAACAATCCGCGTGCGAAGGGACCCGCTGGAAAGGACTTTGTGCCCTGCAGCGTCATGACCTTTAGGGCGGATCAGGGGCCGGTCGGCCACAGACGCCGATGGGTGCCGAACGCGACGATCATCTGCATGGACGCAGTATCGGCCATCCTCGGACGCGCCGAAATCACCACCGGGTCGGAACTTGGCGCGACCCTGCACGAGACACACACCGGAATCGTCGTCCTTGTCGGTGATCGCGCCTACAAGGCGAAAAAGCCTGTGATCACCGACTTCTTGGACTTCAGCACCCCGCAGGCACGTGAGCATGCGTGTCAACGCGAAGTCACGCTGAACCGCCGGCTGGCGCCCTCGAGCTATCTGGGTGTCGCCCATCTCACCGATGTGGAGGGCGGCCCGCCCGAACCGGTCATCGTGATGCGTCGCCACCCGGATGCGAGACGCCTGGCCACCATGGCCCGCGGCGGGCAACCCGTTGCCACCCACCTCGACGACATCGCCGGTGTCTTGTCGCGCTTCCACGCGAGCGCCGACCGGGGGCGTGAAATCGACGCGTGCGCGACGGTGGATGCGTTGACCGCTCGCTGGCGGGAGAACCTCACCGAGTTGCACCGCTACGAGGGCCGGCTCCTGCCGGTCGACACCATCGCCGCACTCGAGCGGATGGCACTGCGATTCCTGGCGGGCAGGGCGGTGTTGTTCGCACAGCGCATCGCCGAGCGCCGGATCCTCGACGGCCACGGTGATCTGCTGGCCACCGACATCTTCTGTATGCCGGACGGACCGGCCATGCTGGACTGTCTGGAGTTCGACGATCAGCTGCGCTACGTGGACGGTATCGACGATGCCGCTTTCCTGGCAATGGATTTGGAGTTCCTGGGCCGACCGGAACTGGCCGCGCACTTCTTGGGCGCCTACCGCGGGCTCGCCGATGACCCGGCGCCCCAAGCCCTGCAGCACTTCTATATCGCCTATCGCGCGGTGGTTCGTGCGAAGGTCGAGTGTATCCGTGCGGATCAAGGAGGCGCGGACGCCGTGGCCGATGCCCGCCGGCACCTGGACATCGCGGTCGCACACCTGCGGGCCGGCACGGTCCAGTTGATCATCGTCGGTGGCGGCCCGGGTACCGGGAAGACGACCCTGTCGCGCGCGCTTGCCGAAGAGTTGGGCGCCCAGGTTATTTCGACAGACGACGTGCGGCGTGAGCTCCGTCAGCAGGGCGTCATCGACGGCGATGCCGGTGATCTGTGCGCCGGCCTGTACACCCCGGCGAACGTCGACATCGTCTACGACGAAATACTGCGCAGGGCGCACCTGCTACTGGCCGGGGGTCACTCGGTGATACTCGACGGGACCTGGCGCGACGCCCGGCACCGCGAAGCGGCGCAGCTGCTCGGCGCGGAGTCGGCGGCACCGGTGCTGGAATTCCTCTGCACCACAACGCTTGCCGATGCCATGTCGCGGATACAGACGCGAACCCACACCACTTCCGATGCCACACCCGAGATTGCGGCGCAGCTGACAACGGACGGCGCGCACTGGAACACCGCACATCGCCTCGACACGAGCCGACCACTCGGTCGCAGCGTCGCCGAGGCCCGACAGATCTGCTGTTCGGCGATCTGACGTCCTCGCCGGGCAACACACCTCGCCGAAAGGAATTGCTCATGAAAGCGCTGGTCTACCACGGTCCCGGAGAGCGGAGCTGGCAGGAAGTCCCCGATCCCCGTATCCAGGAACCCACCGACGCCGTGGTGCGCGTCGACGCGGTCACCATCTGTGGAACGGATCTGCACATTCTCAAAGGTGACGTGCCGGAGGTTGCGCCGGGACGGATCCTCGGACATGAGGCGGTCGGCACCGTCACCGCCGTGGGAGCCGCGGTACGCAACCTCACCCCGGGCGACCGCGTGCTGGTGTCCTGCATCAGCGCCTGTGGCAGCTGCCGATTCTGCCGGGACGGGAGCTACGGGCAGTGCCTCGGAGGTGGGGGATGGATCCTCGGCCACCTGATCGACGGCACCCAGGCCGAATACGTGCGTGTCCCGTTCGCCGATCATTCGACGCACAAGGTCCCCGACGGGGTCACCGACGGTGACATGCTGATGCTGGCTGACATCTTGCCGACGTCCTATGAGGTGGGTGTGCTGAACGGGGCGGTTCGCCCGGGAGACGTCGTCGCGATCGTCGGTGCCGGGCCGATCGGTCTGGCCGCCATTCTCACCGCCCGCCTGTTCAGCCCCAGCCACATCGTGTCGATCGACGTGGCCGATACCCGCCTGGAGGCGGCCCGTACGTTCGGTGCCGACATCGTGGTGAATGCCGGCACGCAGTCGGCACGATCGGTGATCGACGGGCTGACCGGCGGGCTGGGGGCGGATTGCGCGATGGAGGCCGTCGGCACCCCTGGCACCTTCGAAGACGCTGTGAACCTGGTTCGGCCCGGCGGACATGTTGCCAATATCGGGGTGCACGGTGCCCCCGCCACGCTGCATCTGGAAGACATCTGGATCAAGAACCTGACGATCACCACCGGTCTGGTCGACACCTACTCCACTCCGACGCTCATCGGCCTGGTCGCCGGCCGCCAACTCGACACCTCGGCGATGATCACCCACCGGTTCACCTTCGACGAATTCGAGGACGCCTACGACGTGTTCAGCCGTGCCGGACAGACTGGTGCGCTGAAAGTACTTGTGGCGGAGTCGAAATGACGGTTCAGAGTTCGGTGGTGAAACGTGACACCGGTGGATCCGACGTCGTCCGCACCATCGCGGATCTGCGGCTCGCCGACGCCGGCCGGGCGGGCGGCAAGGGCGCCAACCTCGGCGAGTTGCATGCGGCGGATTTGCCTGTGCCACCCGGATTCGTGGTGTTGTGCGACGCCTACCGGCAGTCGACGCGCGGGGTGGCCGAGGAACTGGCCGCCCTGCACCGGGAGGCACTGACGTGCGTGGCCGACGCGCCACGTCTGGAGGAACTGTGCCGGCGGATGCGCCATCTGGTCGAGACCGCAGGGGTGGACGACCGAACGCGCCCGCAGATCGTCGAGGCCTACCGGGCTCTCGGGCCCGGCGCCGTGGTCGCCGTGCGGTCCTCGGCGGCCGGTGAGGACGGTAGCGATGCCTCGTTCGCCGGCATGAACCAGACGATCACCAACGTGACGGGTGATGCCGACCTGATCGATGCGGTGGTGCGCTGCTGGGAGTCGCTGTTCACCCCGCGGGTGCTCACCTATCGCGCCAGCCGGGGGTTCGCCGACGATCCCGAGATGGCGGTGGTCGTGCAGACGATGGTCGCCGCCGACCGCGCGGGGGTGGCGTTCACCGTCGATCCCGGCACCGGGAATCCGGATCATCTGGTGATCGAGGCGGCGTTCGGGCAAGGTGAGGTCGTGGTGGCCGGCAGCGTCATTCCCGACACCTACGTGATCGACAAGCGGACCCTGCGCGTGGTGGACACCCGGATCGGCAGCAAGCCCTTCAAGATCGTCAAGGGCAGTGACGGGCACGACACGATCGTGGAGATCGGCCGCGACCAGATCGACGCGCAGGTCCTGACCGATGGTGACGTACGCGGCATCGCCGAGCTCGCGGTCGCCGTGGAACGCCACTACGGCTGTCCCCAGGACATCGAATGGGTGGTCAGCGGCGACGCCACCTGGCTGGTCCAATCCCGGCCGATCACCACCTTGCACAAGGTGTCCGGCGCTGAGTCCGACGACCAATCGGCGGACGTGTTGGTCCGCGGGCTGGCCGCCGCGCCCGGCACGGCGACCGGAGGTGTCCGGGTGCTGCAGACTCCGCAGGACGGAGCACAATTGCGCGACGGCGAGATTCTCGTCGCGCCGATGACCAATCCGGACTGGCTACCCACCATCCGGCGGGCCGGCGCGCTGGTCACCGAGGGTGGCGGCATGACCTGTCATGCCGCGATCGTCGCTCGTGAACTGTCCGTCCCGTGTGTCGTCGGAGCCCGTTCGGCGACCACCGTGCTCCGCCCGGGAGCCCTGGTGACGGTGGACGGGACGCACGGCCAGGTGCGGGCGGCGAAAGCGGCTGCTGTGGTGGGTTCCGGCAGTGGTCGCGCGGTGCCCGATGGCGCTCCCGCCGCGGGTGGGCCGACTACCGCGACACGGATCTACGTCAACCTCGCGCTGCCCGACGCCGCCGAGAAGATCGCCGCCGGGGATGTCGACGGCGTGGGGTTGCTGCGCGCGGAACTCATGCTCACCGATGCGCTGGCCGGTGAGCATCCACGCGCCCTGATGGCCCGCGGCGAACAGGACCGGATGGTGCGCGCCATGACCGCCGCGATCGGCCGAATCGCCGCCGCCTTCACACCCCGACCGGTGATCTACCGAACAACGGACTTCCGCAGCAACGAGTTTCGCAATCTCGGCGGCGGCGCGGACTACGAGCCGGTGGAGAGCAATCCCATGATCGGCTACCGCGGTTGCTACCGCTACATCAAGGAACCGGATCTGTTCGCACTGGAACTGCGGGCCCTTGCCGAGGTGCGCGACCAGTATCCCAATGTCCACGTGATGATCCCGTTCGTACGGACCCGGTGGGAACTGGAGCAATGTCTGGAACTCATCGACGCCAGCCGACTCGGGCGGCAGCGCGGCCTACATCGCTGGGTGATGGCCGAGGTGCCCTCGGTGGTGCACTGGTTGCCGACCTATATCGGCATGGGTATCGACGGTGTCTCCATCGGCAGCAACGACCTCACCCAGCTGGTACTCGGTGTCGATCGCGATTCCGAGATCTGCGCGGAAGTCTTCGACGAGTCCGACCCGGCGGTGCTGGAGGCGATCGGGCGGATCATCGATACGGCCAACAAGTACGGCGTGACGTCCTCGCTGTGCGGGCAGGCGCCGTCGCGGGACCCGGTCTTCGCCGAACACCTGGTCAACATGGGCATCACGTCGATCTCGGTGAACCCGGACGCGGTCGGGGCGGCACGTTACGCCGTGGCCGCGGCCGAGCAGCGTCTGCTGCTGCGATCCGCTCGGCGCCCGTCGAGTGCGCACAGCGACGAGCGCGGACATGACTGACACATCCAAGCCCGTCGTCGTCGGCGTCGACGGCACCGCCGCGGCCCTGCGCGCCGCGCGGTGGGCCGGTGCCATCGCGGCGAAGATGGGCTCGCCGCTGCGGATCGTGCACGCCGGCCCGTACCTGGGGCACAGCCTGACCGATGCGGCGGCCGCCATTCGCGCCGCGGTCATCGACGAGCAACGTGGCTCCGCCGAGACCTACCTGAAGGACGCCGCGGAGGCCGTGCGCGAGCATGAACCGGATCTGGCCATCAGCACAGTGGCGCTCACCGCACCCGTCGACGAGGCATTGGTGTCGCTGAGCCTCGACGCACGACTGATAGTGCTGGGCAGTGACGAGATCACCACGGCCGCAGCCATGTTGGTGGGGTCGCTCACCCTGGTGGTGGCGGCCCGGTCCAGATGTCCGGTCGTCGCGTGGCGCGGTGAAGCGTCACGGCCGACCGGGCAACCGGTCGTCGTCGGCGTCGACGGATCGAGCCGGGTGGCCATATCGCTTGCATTCGAGCTGGCCGACGCGCTGGGGTCGCCGCTGTGGGTGGTGCATTCCTGGTCGACCAGGCTGCCGGCGGGGGAGATCACCGTCGGGTTCATGATCGACTGGAAAGCGCTGGAGGACACGGTGCGCCGGGAGGTCACCGATACCGTCGCACCGTGGTGCGCGCGATACCCCGACGTCGACGTCAGCGTGTTCGTCGACCAGGCCAAGCCGAGCAGGGCCATCCTGGGGCACTTGGCGGGTGCGCAGCTGGTCATCGTCGGTAGCCGGGGTCGCAACCTGCTGGCATCCGCGCTGCTGGGCTCGACCAGCCTGAACCTGCTGCACCACGCACCGCTGCCCGTCGTGGTCTGCCACCCGGACGGCGCCGGACCCCGGGGATCGTTGACCCGCACCTCAGCTCCGCGCAGCACGGGGACCTAAAGCACGGGATTGAGGACCAATGGCCGTGACCGCCGCGCCGTCGGGTGCATAGCGTCGATGTGTCCCTCCACATGTAAGCCCGCCACCGGAAGTGCGCCATGACCACATCGGGATCAACCGCCATCGTCGTCGGTATCGACGGCTCCAAATCGGCCGTGAAGGCCGCTCTCTGGGCCGCCGATGAGGCGGTCAGCCGCGACATTCCGCTGCGGCTGATTCATGTCGTTGCTCCCCACCAGCACGACCATGACCGTGCCAACGAGTACGGGCATCGGGTGCTACGTGCGGCCGCAGACGAATTGAGCGGCACCGGACAACAGGTCAAGGTGGAGATCGACGTGTTGCACGGGGACCCCGTCGACGTCCTCGCCGAAGCCTCACGTTCGGCCGAAATGGTGTGTGTCGGTTGGAAAGGCCGCCACGACTCGGGGTCAGCGGGGCGCGGCGCGACCGCCGCCCGGTTGGCTGTCGCGGCGCACTGTTCGGTGGCGATCGTGCGGCGGCGCCGGATTCACCACGCGGTGGGCCCGCATCGATGGGTCGTCGCGGTGCTCGGGAGCGAGGCCCGGCCGCACGGCGTCGTGAACCGGGCGGTCGAGGAGGCCGTTCTGCGTGGCGCCGAGATTCTGGCGCTGTCGCCGTGGGGCGCCGAATCGGCGGAAACGGAAGCGATCCGGGCCGAATTCATCGCCCAACTCGACGATCGCGACTCAGCTGCCGACATCACGCTCTGCGTGCTTCCGCGGCCCGACGATATCGCCGACCTGCTGGCCCAGAGCGCCGATATCGATCAGCTCGTCATCGCCTCGGCCGACGACGGCGACGTCGTGGATCAACTGCGCAGCGCGGGCGTGCGGGACACGTTGCGCGGCACGAACTGCTCGGTCCTGCTTGTCCACGTGGACCGCAAGGACAGCTGAGGCGGTCACACCGCGCGGCGGGCATCCGGCGCCGTGCTCGAACCCGACTCAGCGTCCGGTCGAGCCGTCGATCAGCTCGCGCAGGATGTCGGCGTGCCCGGCGTGCCGGGCGGTCTCTTCGATCATGTGGGTGAGCGCCCAACGGGCACTTGGCGACTCTCGTCCGGGCAGCGGGGCGGCGAGGTCGGTACAGCGATCGAGGACCTCGTTGGCCTGCCGCACGGTCGCACGGTAGCGCTCGATGACATCGGCCACGGTGGCGCCGGGGTCGGCATGAAACGTCGCGGGCCATCGGGCGACCGTGTCCCCGAGGAAAATCCAGCGTTCCACCCAGGTGACGTGGGTGAGCAGGCCGAGCAGATTGGTGCCGGATGCCACGAGTGCGGTCCGTGCCCGGGACTCGGGGGCACCCTCGACCTTCGCGGCGATCGAGTCGCGCAGGTAGTCGAGAAAGCCGCGCAAGGTCTCGATCTCGCCGCCGCCGGTGCGCGGTGGCGGGGTATCGCGTTTGCGCGCCGGCACCGTTCAAGTGTCGCGCAGGCGAGCCGTGCATGGCGGGACCTTGCCGTTCTGGCAAGGCCAACTACGCTGGCCGGATGAGCCGTCCCACCCTGCGCCAACTGGCCGATCTGCCGTCCACACCGCCGTCGATTCGAGACTCCGCGCTGGTCCTGGTGGACTGTCAGAACACCTACACCTACGGGGTGATGGAGCTCGACGGTGTGCAGGCCGCGCTCGAGGAGACGGCCACCCTGCTGGAGCGGGCCCGCAGCGCGGGCATCCCGATCATCCACATCCAGCACAACGACGGACCGGGAACGCCGTATGACATCACCGCCGAGGTGGGCGCCATCGTCGGATCGGTCGCCCCGCGTGACGGTGAGCCGGTGGTCGTCAAGCAGTTCCCCAACGCGTTCGTCCAGACCGATCTCGACGAACGCCTCAAAGCCGTCGGCGCGACCAACCTGGTGCTCGCCGGTTTCATGACGCACATGTGCATCAACTCCACCGCGCGCGGCGCGTTCAACCTCGGCTACGCCCCGACCGTCGTCGCCGCGGCCACCGCGACCCGGTCGCTGCCCGGTGTCGGCGGCGCGGTGTCCGCGGCCGCGCTGCAGGCGGCCAGCCTCGCGGCGCTCTCGGACCTGTTTGCCGTCGTCGTCCCCGATGCCGCCGCCGTGCCGGACTGAACGGTGCACGGAGTGCGGCGGCTGGTCCTGCGACGCTGGCACGCCTTCGTCGGGCCGGAGGCCAGCGGCATCGACAACTCCGTCACGCTGACGCTGGGGGCGGTGGGCGGGCTGGCGGCGCACCGGCTGTCCCGTCACGAGCTCAGTAAGACCCACGAGCTGGTGCTCGACGGGCTGGCCGGTGACCTGTGGGGTGGCGCGTGGGCCAACAACACCAGGGCATGCGCGCGTTGGTACGAACGATCCGGCCAGACCGGGCGCGATCACCTGGCATTCGCCGCTGCGCATCTGCATCCGGTGGTCTGCGCGTGGATCGACCGCCGCGACAGGAGTGACGCGGCGGTGTGGGCGGCCACGCACTACGGCTATCTGTTGGCAGCGACCGTGGTGATCCGCGCATGGCCCCGGCATCGTCGCCCGCTCGGGGTGCTGACGACGGTGGGCGGGGTGGCGCTGGACCGCGCACTCGGTTCCTCGGGGGCGGCGCCATGGTTCGCGCCGGTGTTCTACCTCAAACTCCTGCTCGGCCATGCGTCGGCGGCGCGATGGTCCGATGCGGATCTCACGGCGCCACCCGATCTCGCTGCGCGCCGGTGATGGCCGCGAAATTGCCGTGCACAACCGCGTCGGACCGGTCAAGCTGGTCGTCGTGAACACCGAGCGTCCATCCACCCGTGTCAGCAGGCTTCGCGAGAAGCAACGCACGGATCGTGCCGGACTCGACGACCTGCTCGACAGCACGCCGCTGGCCACCGTCGCGCTGATCCGCGACGGGCACCCGGTGGCCTTCCCGACCGGGTTCGGCCGTGTCGGTGACGAACTGGTGATCCATGGCTCCACCGGTTCGCCGTGGATGCGCGCCCTGGGGGCCGGTGCGCAGGCCGCGGTATCGGTGACCGCATTGGACGGAGTCATGGTGGCGCGCAGCGGGTTCGAATCCTCCTTCCATTACCGCAGCGCGACGCTGTTCGGCACGTTCACCGTCGTCCCCGACGCGGAGAAGAACCGCTATCTCGAAGCGCTGACCGATGCCTTCATCCCGGGTCGGGTTGCCGAACTGCGGCCCAGCACCACCCGCGAACTGGCGGCCAGCCTGGCGCTGCGGTTGCCGATCGGCGCGGACAACTGGTCACTGAAGGTCAGCGCCGGCTGGCCCGAGGATGCGGAGTCCGATGTGGCCGGCGGCGCCTGGGCCGGGGTGGTGCCGCTGACCGTCAGCTACGGCACCCCGCAACGCGCGCCGGATTGTGACCCGGCCATCCCGGAGCCCGCCTCGGTGCAGGGGATGATCGGCCCGCTGCGCAACGTCGCGCCGCCACTTCGCTGATCGGGGCGCCCGCAATGGCACAATTCGCACTATGCGGATGTCGGCGAAGGCGGAGTACGCCGTCCGCGCCATGATCGAGCTGGCCACCGTCGAGGGCGGTGAACTGGTCAAAACCGACGATCTGGCCAAGGCGCAGGGCATCCCGGCGCAGTTCCTGGTCGACATCCTGTCCGACCTGAGGACCGACCGACTGGTGCGCAGCCACCGTGGTCGCGACGGCGGCTATGAGCTGGCCCGCGCGGCCGCCGATATCAGCATCGCCGACGTGCTGCGCTGCATCGACGGGCCACTGGCCAGTGTCCGTGACATCGGCCTGGGCGATCTGCCGTATTCCGGACCCACGGCAGCGCTGACCGACGTGTGGCGGGCGTTGCGGGCGAGCATGCGTTCGGTGCTGGAGGAGACCAGCTTGGCCGATGTGGCCGTCGGAGCACTGCCCGCTCATGTGGCCATGCTGGCCAGCGACTACCGCAATCAGGAGTCCGCCCGCGGGCATGCGGCTACCTGACGGCCGCGGCGATCCCTCGGATCACCGATCGATGACCCGCAGCGGGTCGACCGAGATATCGCCGTTCCGCGTGGTCGCGGTGACCGTCGCACTGGCCCGCGCCGCATCGGTGGTCTGCGGCACCCGCACCCTGGCCGAGCCGTCACCGGACTGCGCCCGCACCAGATAGGGGCCCGGCTCCGGCAGTGCGATGTCGATGTCCCCGTCGCGGGTGCTGGCCTCGATCTGCGACGGCACCTCGGCGAACCGCATCTGGACGTCCCCATCCCTGGTCTCGGCGATGAATGACTCGGTGACCGAGACGGCGCGGCGGGCATGGACCTCGCTGTCGCGTCCACGCACTTCGATGCGGCGCACCGTGCCACTCAGCAGCACCGCACCGTCGGTGTTGGTGGCGGTGAGTACGTCGAGATCGGCATCGGCGATGAGTAGCCCGGTTTCCTGGCGCACCGTCACGGCGAGCCGTCTGCCGAGGTCCGGCGGGACCGTGATGGTGATCTCGCCCGGGTCACCGAACGACAGCATTCCGGGCTGCGCGTCGACGCGGATCTGCGTGTCGTCGCCGCTGCTGGTGACCGCAAGTTCGTCGCGGTCGTCGCGCTGGGTGGTCACCATCCGCAGGTCGATCCTGGGTTCGGTGGCGTCCCGGTCGGTGACGATCCGGACGGCCGTCGGTGCGCCGGCGGTGTCGACCGTCAGCGTGCGCATGCCGGCGGGCAGGTTCTGGTGATCGGTCACCAGGCGAAGTGAGCTCAGGCCCCAGGCCGCCGCCGACAGCAGGGCCACGGTGACCGCGACGATTGCGGTGGCCGCGATCACCAGCGCCGCGCGCACGGCGGTTCGTCCGCCCGGGGATACCGGCGGCGGCCCGGGGGCAGTGAGTGTGGTGGTCATGTGGTTCCCTCTCGGGTCGGCACGGATCAGGATTCGAGGTAGCGCAGAACGGCGAGGACCCGCCGGTTCTCGCTGTCGTCGGGCGCCAGCTGCAATTTGGTGAAGATCGAGGCGATGTGCTTCTCGGCGGATCCGACCGAAATATGAAGTGCGGCACCGATTGCCGAGTTCGTCTTGCCCTCGGCCATCAGCTGGAGCACCTCCTGCTCGCGTGGTGTCAGCGCGTCCAGTGTCGCGCGCCGGCGAGAGCGCACCAGGATCTGGGAGACGACCTCGGGGTCGAGCACGGTGCCGCCGGCGCCGACCACCCGTACGGCATCCAGGAATGCGGGAACATCGGCGATCCTGTCCTTGAGCAGATAGCCGAAACCCTTGGTGTCCGAGGCGATCAGATCAGCGGCGTAACGTTCCTCCACATAGTGGGAGAGCACCAGGACCGGCGAATCGGGGTTCTGCGAGCGCAGCAGTGCCGCGGCGCGAATGCCCTCGTCGGTGAAGGTCGGCGGCATCCGGACGTCCAGGATGGCCAGGTCCGGCTTCTGCTCGTTGACGATGCGCAGCAGTTCGGTGGCATCCGGTACGCCGGCCACGATCTCGTGCCCGGCATCGGCGAGGATGCGTTCGATACCGGCCCGCAGCAGTGCGGAGTCCTCGGCGATCACGATGCGCATGGCAGCACCGCCGTCACGATCGTCGGGCCGGTGGCGGGGCTGGCCACCGAGAACGTCCCGCGGGCCGCGCGCACCCGTTCGGCCAAGCCGCGCAACCCCGTCGAATCCTCGTCGGCGTCGATATGCGCGCCGCCGCGCCCGTCGTCGAAGACCGAGACGTGCAGGGTGTTCGCGACCTCGTCGGCCCGAACGGTCACGATTGCCTGAGTGGCGTTGGCGTGCCGGGCGACATTCGTCAATGCCTCGGCGACCACGAAGTAGGCGCACGCCTCGACCTCCTCGGGCAGCCGAGCCGGCAAATGAATGTCGAGTGTCGTTGGTACACCAGAGGTCTCGGTTCGTTGCACCACCGCCGACAAGGCCGCGTCCAGTCCGCGGTCGGCCAGGATGGTGGGTGCGATACCGCGGACCACGTTGCGCAACTCCGCCAGCGCGCTCATCGCGTCATCATGAGCTTCGGAGATCAGCTTGCGGGCGGTGGGCAGATCGTTGTCCAGTTTGGTCTGAGCCAGCCCGATCGTCATGGCCAGGGACACCAGGCGCGGTTGCACGCTGTCGTGCAGATCGCGTTCGATGCGGTGACGCTCGGTCTGCGCCGAGGTGACCGCGCCGGCACGAGCCCGGGACAGCGCGCTCACCTCGTGTTGCAGCGCCGCGGTCGGTGAGGCCGACAGCAGCCAGCGGTCGATCCGGGCGTCGATGGCCGGCGCGAACACCAGGATCGCCGCGGCGGCGGCCAGTGCGACGACCGCCAGAACCACGCTCAACGCGGGTGAGAGGAATCGCAGGCCGGCGTCCTCGTCGCTGCGCTGCGCGGCCAGCGCCGCCGCCGGGCCGAGGAACGCGAACGCCAACAGGCCCACCGTGAGCCCGGTGACCAACAGGTCGTAGGTCATCCGCAGGTAGTGCTGCCCGGCCGCCTTCCAGAACCGGGCACTGCTGATGTCGAGCCACAGCTGGTGGGCCCAGCGCTGGAACCCGGTGTAGTGCGAAAGCGCCCGCGGAGGTACCGGAATCTGCAGACCGAACACCGCTTCGCTGCGCACCCGTTCGATCCACTCCACACCGCGCATCAGGTAGATGAAGACCACCGCGGCGAGCAGGAACCCGATGATCGAGGGGATCGACGAGATGCCGATGACGAAGATACCCAGGGGAATCCAGAACCACACGAGTGCCAGGAAGGCGCCGGTGATCATCGACGCCGTCGGGACGATGCCGAGATGGCGGAAGCGTTGTCGGGGTTCAGTCTCCGCTACGGCGGTGGCGGGGGCACTGGACGTGATGGCGACCATGTGACCAACCTATGGACTGACGCCCTCGCGCGACACCGCGTTTCCCCGCGAGCTTGGTGGGGGTTAACCCCCGCCCGCTCGGGTCGGCGCGGTGAGCTCGAGGGCGATGTTGTCGGGGTCGCGGAACTCCAGCACGTAGGCGGGCCCGATGTCCTTGACGGGTTCGTGCGTGATACCCAGGGAATCCAGATGGGCGGCGGCGGCCTCGAGTTCGGTCCTGCTGGTCAGCCGGAAGCACAGGTGGTCCAGGCCGGTGCGGTCCTCGTCGAAGCGGTCGGTGCCGACCGGCCGCAGGCCGATCAGCGTGCCGCCGAGGTCGTAGATGACCCCGCCGTAGAGGAACGCCAGCGCCGCTCTGGTGGCGGCGTCGGCGCCGGCGGGCACCTCGACCAGCACCGGCCAGCCGAACACGCTGTCGTAGAAACGCCGGGACTGCTCGATATCGGTGACCGTCAGGCGCACGTGCGCAATCGATGTGGTGGGGATCGCCATGAACTCATCCTGGCACTGTGCGGCACGTGTGAGAATCGCCGACGTGAAAGTCGGAATGACGATGCCGGTGATGGAACCGGACCTGGACGCGGCCACCCTCAAGACGTGGGCGAGGGCCATCGACGAGGGACCGTTCTCGTCGCTGTGCTGGGGTGAGCGCATCGCGTTCGACAATCCCGACGCGATGACACTGCTGGGTGCGCTGGCGGCCTGGACCGATCGGGTGCGGTTGGTGACCACCGTGGTGGTGCCGCAACTGCACGACCCCGTGGCGTTGGCCAAATCGCTGGCCACCGGTGATGTGCTCAGTGGCGGCCGGCTGACGGTCGGGCTGGGCGTCGGTGGCCGCCACGAGGACTACCACGCCGTCGGCGCCGATACCGCCACCCAGACCATGCGCGCGATGGCCGAGCGGGTCGCGGTGATGAAGCGGGTGTGGGCGGGGGAGAAGGTCACCGAGTCGGTGCTGCCGGTAGGGCCGCCGCCGGTACAGCCCGGTGGCCCGGAGCTGCTGGTGGGCACCCTCGGACCCAAGACGGTGCGTAGCGCGGCGGGTTGGGCGGCCGGGCTGGCCGGCACCACGCTGGATCTCGACACCGACCAACAGAACGCCCTGTTCGACGTGGCCCGCCAGGCCTGGGATGCGGCGGGTAAGCCGAAACCGCATCTGGCGACGTCATTCTGGTTTGCGATCGGCGAGCCGGAGGCTGCCCGCGCGCAGGTCCGCCACCATCTGCTGCGGTATATGAACTGGATCCCCGAGGAGTTCGTCGACGCCATCGCCCCGACCACAGGATGGTCGGGCAGCCAGGACGAACTTCTCGCCGTGCTGCGCCGTTTCGAGGACATCGGCGCCGACGAGGTGCACCTGATCCCGACCTCGGACGACATCGAGCAGGTGCACCGCGTCGCCGAGGTGATCGCCGATCTGGGCTGAATCGGCCCGATCGCCGGTGCTGGAACGGTAGTGCGGTGCAGGCGGGCCTAGCGGGCGCCGATCACCACGCGCCGATCGGCGGATCGAACACGAACGATCCGTTTGATTCGAGGTTGAACGGCGCAGACTTCGAGCCGACGATGGCCTTCGTGGAGTCGCGAACCTCGCCCTGGGCGGACACCACGCCGATATCGGCGTTGCGGGTTTCGCCCAGACCGCGCGCATCCCCGTAGTCGGCCACCCGCAGCGAATTGTCATCGATCAGCAGCGCCTGACGGCTGGTGACCTGCGGCGTGGGAGCGACCTCCTCGACATCCGCGTTCGCGACTGCGCTGCCGAGGCTCAGGAACGCCGCGGTGACGGCGAACGACCCGATTCCGAGGGCGGTGATTTTCTTGGTGGCGGTCATCTTGCTGTCGTCTGATCTGGTAGCCCGGTCGGGACTGACAGCTCAAAACGCTAGTGTCGCGGCGGCTGAAACGCCCGGTCAGCACGACGATTCCCAACCACTTCACAGGCGGCGACCGACTAACTGACAGGAACGATCCGGTTTGCCGCGCGGTGGTGCGGTGATTCCTGGCCGGCTCCTGGTTGCCCCGCCGGGCCGACCGAATTGACGCACGTTTCGCAAACACGATTCCGGGCGCTGTGAGCGGCGTTACACTTCGCGGCAATTGCTTCCGTTTCGCAAGGACCGGGCCTTCTGAGCGCCAGCCGAACGGGCAACCGGGAGTGCGAATGCAAGTGCGGTACGCCAGCCATATCGGGCGGGTCGGTGCGCTGGCCGTCGCGCTCGGAATCGGAGCCGCTGTGGGCACGCCCACGACGGCATGGGCCGCGCCCGAGGATCCGACGACGACGTCATCGTCGGCGGCGGAGACCGAACCGGGTACCGGCACCGCCACACCGGCGAGCATCCCCGGGCCGGATGCGTCGACGGTCGGCCCGAGGACTCCGACGAGCGCGCCGCGGTCGGTCGCGGCACCTGCCGGGGACGAGGTGGGGGCGCCGCGAAAGAAGAAGCGGACCGCCGCCACCCGGGTGCGCACCGTCGATACGGCCATGACAGTCCGCCGAACCGCCGAACGCCCGTGGCCCGAGCCGACGGCGGAGGTCGCGGCACCGGACGGCGGCGCGGCGGTCGACACCCCCGCGACGGTCACCGCGACGCCGGCCCCGGTCACCACCGTGGCCGCCACGCTCGCCGCGCGACCGGTCGTGGCGAACCCGGTGCAGGCGGTCGGCGACCTGATCGGCAGGGTGGTGCGGCCGGTGCTGTCCACGGTCCTCGGCGTGCTGCCCGGCGGGTCCACCGACTCGCCGCTGGCCTGGGTGCTGCTGGGGGCGGCCCGGCGCCAGGTGGGCCAACTCGAGCAGGACGTGGCGGGCATCTCCGCCGCGCACACCGTCGCCGCGGCGGTGCCGAACGCCCCACCGACGGCCACGGTGATCTGGGGCAGGCCGGACGCGACGACGGGGACCGTGATCGGGCGGCTGGTCGCCGCTGACCCCGAGGGCAAGAAGGTCGCCGTGGCGGTGGTGCCGCCGGCCGTCCCGGTGCAGGGCACGGTGGCCTACAACGCCAAGACCGCGACCATCACCTACACGCCCACCACGGCGCAGCGCTTCGCCGCCTCGACGAGCCCCGGTGACGACAGCGTCGCCATCACCCTCAGGGTGACCGACGCGGTGAACACCGTCGAGGTACCGATCAGCATCCCGGTCAGTCCGTCGCCGTTCTACCAGAGCGCGGCGTACCCCGGTGCGGGCGGTCCGAGCGCGGTGGCGGCCACCAACACCCGTGCCTACATCACCAATCGCGACTCCGGCACCGTCACGGTGTACGACACGATCAAGAACACCCTCGTCGGTACCTATCAGGTCGGTGGCGCACCCGATGGCATCGCGGTCAAGCGCGATGGCACCCGGATCTATGTGGCGAGTTCGACGGGCAACACGGTCACAGTCATCGATACCGCCACCGGTGCCAAGAAGGCCACCATCACCGTCGCCAATCCCACTGCGATCAGCATCAACCCGGCGGGCAGCGTGGTCTACGTCGCGAACGGCACCAGTGCTAGCGTCACCAAGATCAGCACCGCCACCAACAGGGCCGCGGGCACGGTCAAGCTCGCCCCGGGGCTCACGCCCACCGAGCTCGCGGTGAGTGCCGACGGTAAGCGAATCTTCGTCGGCGGCGCGCAGGCCGCCGGTGGTGGCCAGATCTCCTGGTTCTCCTCCACCGCGAGCACGGCGACACTGTTGGCCGATATCGCTTTTGCGCCAACGGGTCTGGCGTACAACTCTGCTTCGCAGAACGTGTACGCCGTGGATGCGGGCGGCGGATTGACCGTCTACAGCATGCTGACGAAAACGGTCGCGACGCTGAATGTGGGACATCCGCTCTCCGGTATCGCGCTGACCAACGACGGTTCGGCCGCCATGGTCACCACGTCCACCGGGATGGTCGCGGCGCTGAGCACTCGCGATTCATCGGTGCTCGGGGTGACCACCATCGGCGTGGTGTCGGCCCAACCCGTCCTCAGGATCAGCCCCGACGGCACCCAGATGTTCGTCACCGATCTCGACAACGGCTCGGTGCACGCGCTGTCGCTGGTCCCGTCGAATGTTGCGCCCTTCTCCAGCGACCCGAACTACACCGTCACCAACCCCGCGACGGGTGCGATGACGGGCAAGGTCGGCGTCGTCGACTTCGACGGTGATCCGCTGACCTACCAGGTGACCGTCAAGCCGGGCAAGGGCAAGCTCGTACTCGACGCACATGGGACCTACACCTACACGCCGACCGCCGCTGCCCGGCACGCCGCGTCCGTGCCCGGAGCGCCCGACACCGTCACCACCGATTCGTTCACCGTGGTGGTCTCCGATGGCCGCCACGGCACCGTGACCCAAACCATCACCATCGCCATCGATCCCGCGAACAAGGTGCCGACCGTGACCACATCGATCGGCAGCCCGAGTGCGTCGACGGGTGCGGTGAAGGTGACCATCAAGACCGCCGACGGCGACAACGACAAGCGGACGTTCACCGCGAGGCAGCCGGCCAAGGGCGTGGTCCAGATGACCGGGTCGGGTGTGTTCACCTACACGCCCAGCGTCGCGGCACTGGCCGCCGCACGGGCACCGGGCGCGGCCTACGAGGACCGACGCGACACCTTCACCGTCACCGTCGACGACGGCCACGGCGGCGTCGTCCCGGTCACGGTGAACGTCAAGATCGGCGCGCCCAATGCCAAGCCCACCGCCGTCGCGACGAGTGTCACTGCCACTCAACCCCGTTCGGGGGTGATCACCGGGACGGTCGGCGCCGTCGACGCCGACGGCGATGTGCTCAGCTACAGTGCCGGCAAGACCAACAAGGGCACGGTCACCCTCAACGCCGACGGCTCGTTCACCTACACACCCACCGCGGCGGCCCGGCTGGCGGCCTCCAAGCCCCGGGCCGGCTCCGCCACCAAATCCGAGACCATCACCTTCACCGTCAGCGACGGCTTCGGCGGGGTCGTCACCAAGACGCTCAAGGTGACGATCGTCGCCAATCCGGCGGACAACGCGGCGCCCACCAATGGCGCTGGGACAGTGTCGGATACGTCCACGGCCATCGGGAGCGTGACCGGCGTCGTCACCGCCACCGACCCGGACGGCGACGCGTTGACCTATCGCCTGGCCAGCGGCCCGGCCTTCGGTGTGGTCACGGTGAGCGCGGCGGGAGGCTTCGTCTACACCCCCGACGTCGACGCGCGCTACCGCGCGCTGGTGACCGCCGGCGAGGACACCGACAGTTTCGTGGTCGACATCACCGACAGCTTCGGCGGGATCAGCACGGCCACAGTGCATGTCACCATCGCACCACCGTCGACAACGGCGATCGACCAGCGGGCCACGACGGTCGCGGTCAACACCCAGCAGATGTACTTCTATTCGCAGACCGACACCGATATGGCACTGGGGCTGCTGAAAGCCGCTGGGGTGGAAACCATTCGGATCCTGTTGCCCTGGGCCGGCGCCGAGCCCGTCGATGACACCTTCGACTGGGCCGCGGTGGACCGGATGGTCAACAGCGCCAACGCCCAGGGCATCAAGGTGCTCGCCACGCTGAACACCACACCGGACTGGGCCGCGGTCCCGGGCCAGCAGATCTATACCGCGGCACCGGCCGATATCGAGGCGTTCGGCGATTTCGTCTCCGCGGTGGCGACCCGCTACCAGGGCAAGATCGCCGACTACGAGATCTGGAACGAGCCCAACTACGACGGCTTCTGGGAGCCCGGTCCGGACGCGGCGGCCTACACCGCTCTGCTGAAGGTCGCCTACACCGCGATCAAGGCGGCCGACCCGGACGCCACCGTGATCGGCGGATCGGTGGCCGCGGTGGCCGAAGTGCCCGGCGGCCCGGCGATCAACCCGGTGACCTACCTGTCCCAGATGTATGCCGCCGGCGCGGCCGGGTATTTCGATGCGCTGGCGTTCCACCCGTACCTGTACTCGATGCCGTTCTCGGCGCAGCAGGGACACGCCGGGGTGCCGTTCGCCCAGGCCCAACAGCTGTACGAGGTGATGGTCGCCCACGGTGACGGACACAAGAAGATCTGGGCCACCGAGTACGGACAGCCGGCCTCCGAGGGCGGTGAGGCCGTCCAGGCCGCGTATGTCGGTGACTTCCTGCGGGCGTGGCGCAGCCTGGAGTTCGCCGGGCCGGCGTTCATCCACACCATCGCCGACTACGGGCACGACTTCCCCGATCAGGCCACCATGGGTCTCTTCCGCGAGGACTGGACCCCCAAACCGGTGGTCGCGGTGATCACCCAGGTGATCGCGGAAAACCAGGCGATCAACGCGGTGGGTGGCGATTCGGTCTAGGCGGCTAGGCTGAGGGACATGGCCGAGTCGATATCCGCGAAGAAGAATGCTGCCGCGGTCGCGAATTTCCTTGCCGCTCAGCTACATACGCGAGACGAGGTATTCGCCGACCTGGACGTCGTGCCCGCCGCGGCCGGCGCCTACGGGTGGTGGTTCCGCGAGATCCCGGGCGGTATCGACGTGGCCGGCTGCGAACAGCGTGACGGGTGGACGTTGCTCTACGTCGGGATCAGCCCCGGCCCGCCGCGGGCCGATGGCAAGCCGCGCGCACCCCAGGATCTGCGCAAGCGCATCCGCTATCACTTCGGAGCGGGTAATGCCGGGGCGGACGGGTCCACGCTGCGCAAGTCGCTCGGGGTGCTGCTCGGCGAGCAGCTCGGGTTCGCGCTGCGCCGGATCGGCTCGGGCAAGCGGCAGACCTTCGCCGGCGGCGAGGCGGTCCTGACCCAGTGGATGGCCGAGAACGCCGCAGTGTCCTGGGTGCTGCATCCTGAGCCGTGGTTTCTGGAGCCCAAGTTGATCAGTGCGTTGGTGCTCCCGCTGAACTTCCAGGACAACGACCGCAACGCCTTCGCGCCGGAGCTCAAGAGGTTGCGCAAGGAGGCCGGGGTGAAGGCCGGCAAGCTGCGTGTGCTCGCGGAGTGGACCTAGCCCCGGTTCGGGGCGGTCAGGACGTCGCGCGCTCGCGCGCCGCATCGAGTTCGGCGAGCAGCGCGTCGACCTCCGCGCGCTTCTCGGCGGGAACCATCAACGAATAGAACGTGCCGACCGAGATCGTGAGTTGTAGAAGCTCCTCACGGTCGCCGCCGAACAGTTTCTTGCGGCGGCTGAACTCCTTGACGTCGGTGCCGGCGTACTTGTCGGCGGGATTGCGTCCGATCGAGTTGTTGGCCCGCAGTTTTTCCACCCACACACCATCGATGACGATGCTCTCGCCGTTGATCCCGTCGATGCGAAACATGAGCAGATCGTAGCGGCGGGGGGTGTTGTCGGCGATGCTTCGAGCGCGCGCGAATGCCGCAGAGTAGAACGGAGCCATGTGGCGAGTTGCTTCCCGGTCGGTGCTGACGTCTTTGGTTCTCACCGCGACGGTGATCTGCGCCCCGGTTGCGCGGGCCGAGCCCGTCCCCGTCATCGTGCCCACCGTGCTGGCGGCGGTGCCCCATGACCCCGGCGCCTACAGCGAAGGATTGGAGTTCGACGGGCCCGACCTGTATGAGGCCACCGGGGAGGTGGGCAAATCGGAACTGCGGCAGGTCGATCCGCAGACCGGTGCGGTGATCCGGTCGGTGCCCTTGCCCAACGACTACTTCGGTGAGGGCATCGCCGTTGTGGGCGAGAGCATCTGGCAGTTGACCTACCGCGACGGGGTGGCGATCGAATGGGACAAGGTGTCGTTCACGCCGCGCCGGGAAGTGCCGGTCGCCGGCCAGGGTTGGGGGCTGTGTCACGACGGCGGCAGATTCGTCGCCAGCGACGGCGGTGACCGCCTGCGGTTCTTCGACCCATCGTTCACCGAGACCGGCAGCATCCGGGTGACCCGCGACGGTCAGCCGCAGGCCGGGCTGAACGAACTCGCGTGTGTCGACGGGCAGGTCTGGGCCGCCGCGTGGCCGGACGACACCTTCGTGCGGATCGATCCCGGCACCGGCGTAGTGAACCTGGTGGCCGATGTCTCAGGCCTGTGGCCCGCGCAGCAACGCAACCCGCGGCAGGTGGTCAGCGGCATCGCGCACATTGCCGGGTCGGAGTACCTGATCAGCGGCAAGGAATGGCCGCAGAGCTACCGGGTGATGTTGCCGTAGGTCAGGCGCGCGCTGGTCTCCCACAAATCGCGGGCCAGGGCCGTGTCATAGGACTGCGCCGAGGACCGGATCGGCTTGGCGCCCTCGAAGTACTCGCCGGTGACCCCCTCGAACCGCGGGTCGATGGCCAGCGCGGCCAGCCGGGTGCCGGAGGTCGTCAGGGAGTTCACATTGGGCAGCGCGCGCAGTAGCGGAGAAACCGTGCGCCACACCACCTGTTGCAGTGGTGTGTAGTCGCGCGACAGGCTCGATGCGGGCATCAGTCCCGGATCGAATGCCGTCACGGTGATTCCCGCGCCGCCGTGGTCGAGGCGTCGGTCGAGTTCGTAGGTGTAGAGCACATTGCACAGTTTCGAGGTGGTGTAACGACGGCGACCGTCGACCGGTTCGTCGGGTTGTGGATGCGCGAGCGCCTCGGCGGTGGTGTAGCGCGGGTGTGGCATACCGGTGAACTTCTTCGGATCGTGAGTTCCGCTGGCCACCATCACGATCCGGGCGGGCGCGACCAGTTGCGCGCGCAGGCCCTCGATGAGCGCGAAATGTCCGAGGTGATTGACCCCGAAGGTGATCTCCACGCCGTCCGCGGTCATCTGGAGGCCCGAGACCACCTGCAAGCCGGCATTGCAGACCACGGCGTGCAAGGCAGGCAGGCCCGCCGCGGCAACGGCGGTGGTGAAGGCGTGCACCGAAGCCAACGAGGCCAGGTCGCAGGCCAGCACTGTGCAGCGGTCGGGGGCGCCGAGCTCGGCGACGGCTGCCGCGCCCCGCGACACGTCGCGGACGGCGAGCACGATGTGCCAGGACTCGTCGCGGGCCAGGATCGCCCGGGCGCATTCGAGGCCGAGGCCGGTATTGGCTCCGGTGATGATCACCGATCGGTTATTCATTTTTCCTCCAAGAGGATTGGGATCAGGGCCTGGATGGTTTGAATCAACCGCACGTACATCCGGTCGACGTCGGTGCTGTCCGGTTCGAGGTGGTCGGCGAAGAAGATGCCGTCCGACATCGCGGTGGCGACGGCGGCCAGTTCGGCGACGATGTGTTCGGCCCTGTCGGGGGCGAGGTCGTCGGGGAGCAGCGGCCGGATCACGTCGGCGAATCCGGCGATCGCGGTGTCGCGGACTCGGCGGACGGCGGCGGCCACCGCGGGGTCGTCGCTGCGCTCCAGCGACAGCATGTACACCAGCCGGAAGAAATCCGGATTGGCCACCATGAGTTTCGCGGCGGCGGCGCGTTGGGCCTCGATATCACCGCTGCTGCGGGGAAGCTGCGCGAAGTAGCGTTGCGCGCCGCGCTCCATGACGGCGGCCAGCACACCCTCCTTGGAGCCGAAGTGCCAGTAGATCGAACTCGCGGGCAGGCCGGTCTCCCGGCGGATGTGGCTGATCGAGGTCGCCGCGTAGCCCTGGGTGGCCATCAGTCGTTCGGTCGCGTCCAGGATCAGCTCGCGGGAGTCCTCGCCCTGGCGTTGACGTTGCGTCGGCGGCATCCGGATTCCTGTCTGTAAGGATCGTTACGGACAGAGTAGCGCGTGTAGGCCTTCGTGTCATGGTGGGCGGCACGCGGCCTATCCGGCCTCGGGGCAAGCTGCACAGGCGCCGCACCGCGGCCAGGCCGGCCGGGGTGCGGGCCAATGCCGCGACACAGCCTCGGGCCCGGCGCGGCGCGTCACCGAGCCCAGCACGAGAGCCGCGATGATGGCGTCATCGGCGTATCCCAGCACGGGGATGACGTCGGGTATAAGGTCGAAAGGCAAGGCCAGATAGGCCGGCAACAAGGCCAGGTGGACGCGCACACCGCGGCTGATACCCGGATCTGCGGCCAGCCGCTTGGCTACTGCACAAAGGTGGTGCCCCCGGCAGGATTCGAACCTGCGGCCTTCTGCTCCGGAGGCAGACGCTCTATCCCCTGAGCTACGGGGGCGCAAGCAGAGGATGCTGCGCCGTTGGGCGTGCATAGCCTAACCCATCTCCAAGCGGTAATGGATTCGGGACCTGGGTACCCCGCACCATAGGATGGTCCCTCGTGACACCTGCCGACCTGGCTGCCCTGCTCAAGACCACCGCCGCCGCGGTCCTGGCCGAGCACAGCCTCGACCCCAGCGCGCTGCCCGAGACGATCACCGTCGAGCGCCCGCGCAACCCTGAGCACGGCGATTACGCCACCAACGTGGCCCTGCAACTCGGGAAGAAGGTCGGGGTCAACCCGCGCGAGCTCGCTGGCTGGCTGGCGGCCGCACTGGCCGACGCCGACGGCATCGCCGCCGCCGAGATCGCCGGCCCCGGCTTCGTCAACCTGCGCATCGAGGCGTCCGCGCAGGGGGTGGTCGTCACCAACGTGCTTACCGCGGCGGGCGACTACGGCCACTGCGCCGATCTGGCCGATCAGAACATCAACCTGGAATTCGTCTCGGCGAACCCGACCGGCCCCATCCACATCGGCGGCACCCGCTGGGCGGCCGTCGGCGACGCGCTCGGCCGGCTGCTGAGCACCCAGGGCGCCCGGGTCACCCGGGAGTATTACTTCAACGACCACGGCGCCCAGATCGACCGGTTCGCCCGCTCGTTGGTCGCCGCCGCCAAGGGCGAGCCCGCACCCGAGGACGGCTACGCCGGGACGTACATCAACGACATCGCCGCCGCGATCATGGCCCAGGCACCCGGCGCACTGAGCCTGCCCGCCGACCAGCAGCAGGAGACGTTCCGCTCGATCGGCGTGGACCTGATGTTCACCCACATCAAATCCTCGTTGCACGAGTTCGGCACCGACTTCGACGTGTACACCCACGAAGACTCGATGCACACCTCGGGCCGGGTGGACCAGGCGATCGCCAGGCTGCGCGACAACGGCGCCATCTA